>ERZ827126.143-NODE-143-length-117938-cov-10.103450_pt1 | contig 117938 bp, 140 predicted proteins | sample MGYA00519780_ERZ827126 | MGnify/ENA primary metagenome ERZ827126 (study PRJEB31778, sample SAMEA3449262) | human gut metagenome | biome: human gut; feature: human-associated habitat; material: faeces | place: United Kingdom | collected 2010/2012 ...
GGATGAGAACCATGCAGGGGTGAGATTCCCATGAGCTTTAGCGAAAGCTGTTCGGCTTGCTTATATACTATTTTGAATTATAATTTTTCATTCAAAATCAAATAACTATTTGCAGGAAATACAATCTTAATATTACTTTTGCCATAAAATCTGATATAATGTAGACAGATATTGAGGGTTCCATATCTGGTCTATGGAAAGGAGGAACATGATTACAGTAACAAAAAAAGACTTAATAGAACTGGGTTATGGGACTTCATTCGCAGCAGACATCATAAGAGAAGCAAAAAAACTTATGATTTCAAAAGGGCATACCTACTATCAGTCACGCAAACTGGACAGGGTTCCCAGAGAAGCTGTGGAAGAATTGCTAGGGATTACTTTTACTGATAAATCAAACTGATTGTACTTCTTGCACATTTATGTAAGGAGTGAAATCATGGCAAAAGACCCTATTAAGAAAGCAGAAAACGGAACTTATTATTTTAGAGCAAACTTAGGTTTTCATCCGATTACCGGAAAACAGATTCAGAAATACAAAAGCGGATTCAAGACAAAAAAGGAAGCTAGAGAAGCATATTCAAAGCTTATGCTGACATCCACAGAGGAATTAACGGAAAAGAAACAGCAGCTATCCTTTCAACAGTTCATTGAAGAAACTTACCTGCCTTGGTATAAAACACAGGTAAAGGAAAGTACCTATCTGAACCGCCGTTCTACCATTCAGAAGCATTTTTCATACTTTTACAAAATGACGGTGGATGAGATAGAACCCATTAACGTCCAGAACTGGCAGCTTGAACTCGCAAAAGAATTTAGTCCAAACTATATCCGTATTGTACAGGGTATGCTCTCCATTGCCTTTGACAGAGCAGTTGTTCTCGGTCTTGCAAAGAAAAATCCGTCACGAATGATAGGAAACATCAAGAGCAAGAAAACAAAAGTGGATTTTTGGACACTGGATGAATTTCAAAAGGTAATTTCCCTGCTCTACAAAGGCGATTATTACGAACATTACCTTTTCATCTCATACTGGCTCCTGTTTATGACCGGAATGAGAATCGGAGAAGCCGCAGCCCTGCAATGGTCGGACATCAACTTTGAAACCGGACTTTTAAGTATAACGAAAACGCTGTACTATAAAACAATGGATGAATACAAATTTGTGGAACCAAAGACACAAGCCAGTATTCGCACTATCTATATTGACACAGATACCATTAAAGAATTAAAAGCATGGCAGGAAGTACAGCAAAAGGTTTTAAAGGGCTGCGACCTTGTACTAAGCTATAATGGGATTCCCACCAGTAAGCACACCCTCCCACGGGCATTAGAAAAGCTTGCTGGATTGGCAGGCGTACACCGTATCAAAATTCATGCACTCAGACATTCCCATGCTTCCCTGCTCATCAGTATGGGAGAAAATCCTTTATTGATTAAAGAACGTCTGGGGCATGAAAAGATACAGACCACGTTAGGAACCTATGGACATTTATATCCCAACACCAACGTGGAAGTTGCCAAAAAATTAACTGGCGTTCTCACTTATACTCCGGCAACAACCAGTGTTGCCGATTACACCAGCAATCAGCATACAGCAATCTATCACAGAACAGTTGAATAAAAAATGCAATCAAAATGCAATTCTAAAAGGAAAGAGCCTCAAAACCCTTGAAAATAAAGGCTTTGAAGCTCTGCTCCAACTATTCAAACTCAATAACAACGTTTTAGCGGCTGCTGTTTTTATATGTTTCATACACGTTTTTATTGTTTTTATTATTTATATTATTTATGGTTTTTCTGGCTCTCAAAATTTCCGGTACAATTTTGGTACACATCATTCTGTTTGCCCTCTTCCCAGCTTTTCCAAATACAAGGCGGCTGCCTCCTCGTAAAAATCAGAGCGGCTGTATGCTTTTCCCTCTTGCTGGCGCCTTTCTTCCACGTACTCGTCAATAGTGTCAAGCCGATCAAGTGGTGTGTGGACTGTAATGGGTACCCGGCGCGAGGTTCCCTTTAATTTCCTACCGTATGCCATCTTTATGCCTCCATGTGGTTTTTCGCTGCGTCGCCTGTCAAGCTGATCAGCGTGCTCTTTGTGCCGCTGTCCAGTACCATACGCCACCGGAGCGGAATCTTTTCATATCCATACAGGGCACCGGCCAGCCCGCCGGTAATAGCTGCGATTGTGTCTGCGTCTCCTCCCAGGTTTGCAGCTTTAACAACGGCCGCCTCAAAGTTCTTTGTACTTCTCAGGCAGTGCAGGGCGCAATGTAAAGAGTCAACCACAAAGCCGCTAGGGTTCAGGTTTGCCGGCTCTGCCTTTCGGCTGTATCGTGTTCCCCTTGTAATGTCGTTCAGGCCGTTGCATAGTTTTTGCACCGTATCTGCATGGTGCATGATTAAATAGTATATCATTTTTGTATAAAGCTGGCAAGCCTCCGCGCTCAGGTCGTCCCAGTGCGTCAGGCGTCCGATTCTGTCCGCAACCTCTACGGCTCTGCTTTCGTCTGTATAGTACAGGCCAGGGTACACGGTACGCATCAGGGCGCCATTGCCTGCGCTTCTGTTTCCGTTCTGCTGGGCTGTCAGCTGCGCTGCCTGCTCCCATAACTCATAAGGTGCCAGGCCCTTGCAATCTTTCAGATCTGGCCGTCTCAGCATCATCTGCAGGGCGTTTGTGATCGCACTGCGGCAGGTTCCACCGATATCTTTCGGGCCGCCCATAGCCCACTCTGCAAAATGCTTGCCCGCCCATGGTTCCGGATTATCTGGGTGCATTGCTACGCCCAGGGCTGCTGCAATCGTCATTTGCGTGTCGTCGGTAACTTCTCCCGGCTTTACGCTCAACCATCCGCCGCCGATCATTTCTTTCACGGTACCGTGCTTGTGCTGGATTTCCTTTGCGTTCATAAATTCCAGCGGGGCGCCCAGTGCGTCCCCTACTGCTACACCAAATAATGCGCCGCCGATTTTGTTTGCTAAATTCGTCATAACTTTGCCCTCCTATGCGATTCTTTCAAATTCAAAAATACCAATGCTTGCAATAAAAGCCTTTGTTGTCCGGAGTCCGGTGTTTACCTGCTGGCCGTTAATGTACTGGCGCAAATAGTAGCCGCCTACCATCTTCACGACCTCCCATGTTTTCTTACTGTTGTACCGGTCCCGGTACCATTCTCTTTTTACCATACCGCCCTCCTCAATCAATAATACCGTTGCAGTTCTCCGTTAATCAGTTCCCACTGCCATCCCATGCAATCAAACCGGATATAATTATAATCACTTGAACAGTATACTGGTTTGCGTTCCCACGTTCCGCTCTCGCGCAATCGTCTGTACTTGTTTACCTCGTAACTACTTGCCTTGTCCAGTATGAGTATATTTTCCGGTGCAAATCCACACTCTGTATACAAAAACTTTTCTGCTTCCTGAACTGTAAGGCATGTACCTATTTTAGCAAGTTCTTCATAGTCCTCCTGGCTCATTCCTGTGCCAGCGTTTTCTGCGGGTTTCCATTCAAGCTCACGATCCAACTGTTCGCGCATTTTTTCAACCATAATCTGTGCGCCTTTCATTTGCTCTTGCCAAACTCTGCGCTCTTCCAGAATCTGTTTTTCCAGATCTGCAATTTTTTCTGCCCGCTGGCGTGTCAATCGCTGGATTCCTCCGTCCTTAACCCATGCCTTGCAAAATTCATCCTTTGAGCCATCAAAACTGTAATATTTTTCTTCAATGGCTGCGTATTCCGTGGCCGTCGGCTCAAATCCCGTGCGGTCAACAAATTCTCTAATCATCATAATAGCATACCCCTTTCCGGATCCGGCAGCTTACGCTGCCAGCTCCTGCACATACTCCATACCCTCAAAGCTACAAAAGCCGCCAGCATCCAAAATGCTCTGCAGTGCTCTCTTGCCACCGCATGGGATATACGGTATTAAAATACCAAACTCGTCACGGTCTGCACTAAAGGCAACCCAACCTTTGCCCGGTTCGTACAGCGCCCAACCTGTTACCACGCGGCTGATTTTCTTGGTTCCAAAATGTGTATTTCTTAATCTTTTAATCTGCATATCTCATGCCCTCCACTTTCTTATAATCTGGTATACATCCATGTTATCTGTGTAAACAGTTCCTGCAGCATATCGCAATATACATTGTCAAACTCTGCAACCTCAACAACTTTATCAGGTACCCATTCAAAAGTTTTCTTGTTCAGGTGGCCTGGTGTGTACTTATAAAAGTGCATCCGGTATGTGTCTGTTGCCTCGTCAAGGGTAACTGTCAGGCGGTTTGCCTTGCTGTGGTTCTTTGCAAGTGTCATTCTCAGGCTGTTTCCGTCTGCCAGGTAATTCTTTGAACCTGTCATTGCTGTAAATCTCTGGCCGCCTAACTGCTGTAAAATCGTTTCTGCTACACTCATTTTTGTTTACCTCCGTATCTCTTTCAACTGTCTATATTATAAACCAATGGTGGTTTATAATCCATAGACCGAATAGACAAACTTTAGTGTAGTGAAGTGTACGAAAAGGATACAGAATAGACAACGGTTTTCGGGCACAAAAAAAGAGGGTGGTTTTCTCAGTTTCAGGCGTTGGCCTGTCCCCTTGAAAACCCCCTCTTCGGCGCATTTTACACTATATTTTTATTTCTGTAAATCCCGGAATAACAGACAAAAAGTCTTGCCGAAAAGATACAGAATAGACAACGGGCTTATTATACCCGTTTTACATAGTCCAGACTGATCCAGCCGGCTCCGGATTTCAGGCGGCCCCACTTGGTCGCTCCCGTTCCGTTCGCTTCCTCAACAATGGTATAGGTTCCTACTGGAATATACTGTGTTTTGGCGTAGCCGGTTCCTGGGCCTGTCCGGATGTTCAGGTCCGTAATTTCAACGCGCACCTGGTACGGCTGGAATGCTGCCGCCGGATAAACCCGCTTGCCGTTCCAGTCGAACACCTTATAACCTTTGTTCTGATCAGCGCACGCTTTGGCGTTGTCATAATTCTCAAAGGCTCCTTTCTGGCTTGCTGCATCCGCCCAGGTCTTGCGGACTCTGTAATATTTCTTTGCAGTAGTTGGCTGTGCCGGTGTTGCTGGTGTGGCTACTGCACCGCTGCCGATTCTCTTTTTAAAGTCGTTCCATGCGCTTTCAGATCCGCTTGCGGAGTTCCATCCGTACACGCCAGGGCATAACTTGCCGTTTACATCAAAATGGCGGATGACTCTGGAAGCCGGTACCCCGTACAGCTTCATGAGGTACTTGGTCAGTTCCACTGCACTGTCAATGGTTGCCTGCTCAAAATACCAGTCTTTGCTGTTGGCGTTCTTGTTTCCTTTGTTTCTTACGCACATTTCAATGGACACGCTGTTGGCGTTTCTGGCCACGCCGTACAGGCTGCCGCCATAGCTGGACTGTTTTCCGCCGCCTACGGCCCAGCAGTAACGGGCTTTCGGGTTCGGGTTATACTGCCACTTTTCGCCCTCAAAGCCGACATAAAAATCAGCACTGGCCTGTGTCGTGCTGCGCTGATTGTAATAGTCAATATTGTTCTTTGCGGTACCTGTTGCACCTACATAGTGGATAACAATGTACTCAATTTCTCCGCTACGTGGGCTTGTGTTGTGTGTTCCGAAGTTCGGGTTCTGGTTAATTTTCAAATTGCTCACTCCTCCCTTTGCTGCCTGGTCGTATTTCGTCAAATTATATTTGCTGATAATACTCAGGACTTTGTTTACATACCTTGTATCTGTTGCATATCCGCCTGCCTTAATGATTCCGATAGCTTTCGCTGGATCCATTTCTCCTTTCAGGCCTGCATAACGCTGTTTGCTGCCATTCATGGCGCCCAGTAAATATGCGCTGTGGTCCGCCACACTGTCGGCAGCGCTCGCATATTTCCGGAAATCTGCTGTAATTGTGTAGGCGTTCCCGTTCGCGTCCTCTTCTCCGGTCTGCTTCCGGTACTTGCTTACGCCGTCCCAGGTACTTCCTGGCCAGGTATTCCCGGATAAGCTGCATTTCATCCCGAAAAAGTTGTTTGCATTTCTGGCCAGCTCTGTGCTGCCGTAACCGGATTCCAGGATTGCCTGCGCCGTTGTTACTGAAGCCAGCACGCCACTTTTTGCCATGTCTGCCTGCGCCAGTGGCCCCATAAAGCTGATAAATTTCTGCTCTGTCATGTACGTCCCTCCCATAGGAAAAGGCGACCTTACCGGCCGCCCTGTGTGTTGTTATCTGTTCTTTTCAGCTGTGCAATGGCCTGAATTACTTTGTCATACCCGACCATGGAAGCAAGCCAGGACAACAGTACAAGTGCAATTAAATATACGGCCATCTTGTCGTTGATCTGCGTCTCCGTCAGAATCAGGTACCCGGCACCTACCAGGGTGGACAGCACTACGGCCACACCGCCGGCCAGAAAATTAGAGTGGTACTTCACTGTCATTTCGTCCAGCAGCTTCTTAATGCCCTCAGTAAACAGCCCTGTAAAAATAGATACGATCATCAATCCCAGTAAAAAAATTTCTAAAGTCATGTTTTTGCTCCTTATCCGATACCCTCTCCGGTATCTGTGTTGTTTTCTGGCTCCATTCCGGCCAGATCGTCAGTTTCTGCCTGCCTTATGTTCATGTCGTACACAATGCCGCCCTTGGTGTTTTCCTTTGCGGATTTCTGCGCATACGCCCAAAATACTCCAAACATGGCAGCTGGTACACCGATCAGTGCGTACAGCGCCGACAAGTCGAAGCGCATCCACATAACAACCTCTGCATAGATTACTATTTCAATGCAAAGGGCGTATACAACCGCCATCATAGCTTTACCCCAGGCCGGTTTCTTCCTGGTGTGTCTCAGTCCCAGCTCGCGCTCTCGGTCACGCACCCGCTGCCTCAGCCGCTGCTCCTCCGCTATCTGGTCAAGTTCTTTCATGCGCTTCTCATATTTAACTTTGTTCATTGGTACCATCTCACTTTCTGCTACCCATTAGCTCTGCGATTTTGGCATCTTCGTGCATTGGAATGACTTCCAGCGCCCTCATTTCCGGCTGCACACAACTGTGCATGTGCCCGTTTCCGCCGGCATTTTCATATTCTTCAAACATAGACCAAAAAGCGTCCGCTTCCATTTCGCTCCATGCGCGAAGAGGGTTTTTTTCTGCACTTGTAAAATACCTGTGCGATTGTAAAAGCCTATCGCGAAGTTTGCTGCGTTCTCGGCTGGTACTTTCTTCTTCTATTTTTTCCAGCTGCTTCTGATGCCTCTCCATGCCGTCTTTCAGCTCTGCGATGCTTTTATTAAATTGCTGCTGGATTTCAATGCTTTGCTCATGCCATTTTGGATACATGTTTACCTGGTTCATTACTTCTTTGAACTGCTCGTTTTTTTCCTTTTCATGGATTGCCTTATCAGAAAAATATTTTTCTACTTTTCTGTAACACAACCATAGGAATACAAGCGCTGCAATTAAAGTAATGGCCCAGCCTATACTGTAATCTCCCAGCAGTTTAATTAAATACTCCATTTTTGTATTCCTTTCCGCCTCGTTTTTTGTAAAATAAAAGAACCGGCCAGGGCCAGCTCTGCGGTCAATTCTTTTTATGGGTTTCATTCTTCTATGCCTCTTTGCAGGTCTGCCGCCTGCTGCATCATTGCCAGTTCTTCCTCTTCAATCATACTGTGCTGCAATAATGCGGCCGCCAGGCGGTCAATAACATTCCTTTGCAGCTGTATAATTTCCGACTGGGTTTCCAGTACCTCAGCAATACATTGCTTCATAGTCAAGTGCTCCTATTCCTCCCGTTTCACTCACGTTTATGATCTGCTCCTCTCCATTATCATCCGCATGGGTCAATACAAATTCGTCCAGCAATTTCTCTTTGAATTTCTTACAATCCACATGGCTCAGCATGGCCAGGTAGCTCTGCATGGTTGCGTTTGCCTCTTTGAATGTGATCAGGTTGTCATGGTAGTCCTGGCGCGTTTTCCGGAGAGTTCTCTTCATCCGGAGCGTTGTGCTTTTTCTTAGGATTACATGGTCATTGTAAATAACAAAACCAACAAACTCACAACCAACCCGCACCGGCCGGAGCGCTGTCTTGTTGTTGAAATTTAAGTGCAGCCTCTCCTCTAAAAACTGTGTCATTCTTCTGCCGTATCCTTTCAGGCGTTCCTTGTCATTGTCCAGGATTATAATGTCGTCCATGTACCGGATATACCGTTTTATCCCCAGTACCCTCTTGCAAAACTGGTCAAGTGGATCCAGATACATATTACCCAACATATGGGACAGGCCGCCGCCGATAGGTATTCCTAAATCATACAGCATTTGCTCCTCGGTAATTGTCAGCTGGTTTGCATCCAGCGGCATACCAAACGGAACCGCATCATTGTTTATGTAATACCCTAACAAGTCAACGGTTCGCGGATCATCTATCTTTTTCCTGCAAATATCCATAAGTATTTCATGGTCAATGCGGTAAAAGAATTTTGCAACATCAAACTTGTAATAATACCATTCAGTTCCGGACGTCCTGGTTTCTCGCATCCAGGTATAAAGCTGTTCCATGGCTGCCAGCTGTCCGCGTCCCTTTACGCACGCATAGGTATGTTCTATGAACGTCCGGCATATTTTAGGATTCAGCACGTCATATATTGCCCGCTGCACCACTTTGGACCAGTAGTCAATAAATATAACTTTCCGCACCTTTGGCACGTATACATAAAAGCTGTGATATTCGACTTTTGGTACCTTTCCAGCCCTCAACAGAGTGCTTATTTCTTCCAGGTTTCCCTCTCTGTTGTCGTAAAATCTCAGCCTCTCCGTGTTCTCCCTTTTGCCCTTTGATACGTGGGTATCTGCGACCATTAGTGTGTGAAATGAGGTTATTTCATAATATACGTTTCTAATTGTCATATTTTTTTACAGTGGTGCAGGTTTCGCTGTATTCTACTTCCGGATGGGCCAGCGGCTCCGCTTTCGCAAAACATAACCCACGCACAAGGGACTCCCCTTGGTGCCATCACTGCTGTTTTCCTTTTTCGCTCATTGTAAAGCGCGGGGACGAGATCCTTTATCCCCCTGCACTGCCAGGGCGTCCGTGGGCGCTCCTGTATCTGGCGTATGGGGGTAGAGCGGAGCGCCAGCCGATGTTCACGTTCACGTTGCCGCGGTTCGTCCAGTTGCCGTTACTGTAACCGACACCCGCGTTCGTGCCGTTGCCATAGTTGCCACCGGAGTTGAACAAGCGCTATATCCCATTCCCTACGTTATTTATTTTTTAACGCTCGCCATCCATCCGCCGAGCATTCTGCCTATCTCGTTTACCTGTTCACTCCACTGCTTATATTTCTTGAAATCAATATATTTCAGCCGGTATGAAAGGCGAACGTATTTTCTCAGCTTGTCAATTTCCACGTCCAGCTCCTGCAAAGTAGTCTTTTTATAATACTTTTTATTCGCTTCAATGGTTCTTTCCATTGCTTGGTCCATACACCGCTTTATGTCTGCCGCTAAAACAAATCTTTCATACTTTGGATACGCATTTAGTACCGGATAAGCGTATAACATCATATCTTCAATTTTTCCTAAAATCAGGAGGGGATCTCTGTCCCCGTCCCGATTTTCAATTTGCACCTCTTCCATGTTCCTCCTGCATCCAGTTGGCCTTATCGGTCCGCTATCGCGTCCCTATCAGATTACAGGCCAACAGATTCCAGATCCACATAAGCGGAGCGCCAGCCGATGCCCACGCCCACGTTGCCGCGGTTCGCCCAGTGGCCGCTACTGAAACCGACACCCGCGTACGCGCCGCTGCCATAGTAGCCACCGGAGTGGAACAAGCGCTCGTCCGCCACGTTATTGAACCACAATCTGTCGTCGTCATAATCAGAGGCTTTTGCTCCGTCCACTGGCAGTAAACCGTATGCTCTCAGCACTGCCTTTGCAGCGTCGGAAATGTCTGCGGAACAAGTTAAAGCTCCCAGCGCGCAACTAAAGTTCTCAGAGGTCTTTGTAATGGTTTTACACCACTGGGCGCCGCCAGTTCCTGTTGCGTCAATCTTAATACTGTTCGCGGTTGTTCCGTTTCCATCCGGAGTAATAAATGCACCGGTGGTTGCGTCAATGGCTTTCCATGCGGTACTTGTCGCTGTCTGCGGGTTGTCGCTGTTGGCGCCGTTATTGTTTTCAAGTAACTGCAGCTCTCCTTTTACGGTGCGGAGCGCTCCGGTCCACTCAGAAACATTTCCGTTCAGGTCCCAAATTCCATCAGGCTGTTTATTGTGTGACCAGGTCAGCGGGCCGGTACCGGTTAAAACATGGTAAATTTTTCCTGCATCTGTTCCGCTTCCATAGGTCGCCGGAATAGCCTGCTGCAGCGTCTCTCTGCTGTCCTTGCCATAGTTATTGTTTCCCCATGGCTGGAAGCCGTTCTTTTTACACCAGAGCATAATTGCGGCCCACTCTGCCTTAGTCATCATGTGCCAGCCTTTTCCCTTAGATTCACAATATCCTCTGGCAGTGTCCCAGGTAATATTTACAGTCGGATCCTGGCCAGGCAGGGAGTACGCACGGCCATTATTTACAATGTTCTGGTATTTACTGATCCAGATTCCCGGTACCTCTTTACCATTCACGATAAAGGCTGGGTGTGTGCTGTCTCCGGCGCCGTCGATCACGTCGCTCATTTTGAACTTAGGCACGTAAACCATAACGGACGGGATTCCCTTGTCGTCATAAATCAGCTTGTTATTAGGTGCTACCATTTTCAGGGCAAATTCTGCTAAATCGTACTGCATACTTATTCCTCCTCGTCATCATCAGCGGCAACCGGATTTTCCAGTCCCCACAATGTCACTGTAACCTGGCTCATGTCCAGCGGTTTTGCCACCGGGGCTGTGCCGCCCTCTTCCTGGCCCTCTGCTGCCGGTTGCTGCTCCTCGTATTCCTTTGCCGGGATATCAACCTCAGCGACATAAAAAAGGCCGTCGCCGGTTCCCATGGTCAGGTCTCCGTCTGCGTCCATACAGATATCTTTGTGCACTGGCCAGTCTTTCTGGTACTTGTTGCACTTAATTGTCAGCATGTCGTCAAAACACAAATTGTAGCCTTTTTCTGTGTACGGGATTTTCTCCCCCGCGTTCTTTTCAATAACCTTTACACTCATGCGTACATACCTCCTCTAACTTTGTATTTAATCTTTACACTCTTAGCGCTTCCCTCGAATTTCAGTTTGAAGCCGTTCAGCTGCTTGTCATATACGATCACATCCCCAACCTGGCCACCTGTTACCTCTACGACCTCAATATCAAGGTCATAGTTCATGGTTTTGCGGACCGTCTTTAATGCAACCGTGCTGCCGCTGTTATTAAAGCCGAAAAATACCTTGTTGGTATTGTTCAGGGTAACGGTGCCGGTCTCTGCCGAAAACTCAGCGTCGTGGTGATCCAGCCGCTCGTCAACCTCCTTTTCTCGTGCCTCAACATAGTGCATTTGATACTGCATAAAAATTGCAGCGGCCACATGAGCGTCATGGATTCCGTTTTCCATATGGTTGAAATTGGTTGCGCTCTGCGGGGTTCCCTGCTGCATCACGGTACCTGGGGACGGCTCATGTTCTACTGTGCCGTCAGAGTTCTGCGTCTCTTTGTACCGGTATGGGTACTGGACAACCTCGTCTTTCCATGGTGTCATACCATACATAGGTCTTTGCCTCCTCTCTTATACCTCTGTAATTTCAATAGTAAAACGGTAAAACACACCCTCTTGCGTGCTCTTTCGAGTAATGTTCTCCGTTTTTGTCAGCCACAACTTGCCGCTGCGGTTGTACAGCTGCACCTCTGCGATTTTTACGGTGCCGCTCATGGTGGGATCTATTGTAAAATCAATAGCCACCTTGCCCGTGCTGTCCACGTAAATGTCTGTAATTTCCGCCCTGTAATAGCTGCTGTTAATCTTATACATGGCGTGGGAAACTGTCTTTTTCACATGGTCCTTAAAGCCGTTCATGGCGTCTGCTGTCAGCATGTGCTCCTCCTTTCTTAGAGCCGTGTAGCTCCGCAAATTTTATACACAATACCGGCGGATTCTCCGGTAATGCGAGCATTTACTCCTGGGGCGGTCATTTCTCCGATTGTGCTTACATCCGGATAGGTTCCTGCCCGTTTCTCTTCTCCTGGCGTCGGGTATGTGAACGCCTGGCCTGTTGCTTGTGGCGCAACGTCAACCTCTAAAGGCTGCAGTGCTCCTGGCCGGTTCACATCCGGCCGGGTTCCGGCTATAATGTGCCGGAAAGAAAAATTCATACCCGCGGGCCGCACTTGCAGGCGAACAGGTGTTTCAAAAACAATCCTCACATGCTTCTGGGACTGCTTAACCTTGTAAATTTCTTCTGCAACAGCGGCCAGGTCAACATTGCTGCTGCCTGGCCGGATAATAACTTCGTATGTGTGCGGTGCTACGTTTTCATAGATTTCAACCTCCCGCCCGGAAATTTCTGCAACCAGGGCTGCAATACGGTACGGATTCATAGGGCGTTTTGTGTTGCGCTTCTGCACAATCGGGCGCCGTCTTTCTTCTAGGCTCTTGCCCTCGTTTCCTGTGATTCCGTAACGTTCTTCCCACCAGGGGAGTGACCAGGTTGCTGTTTCCGGAAATGCCTGGTTTTTCATATCTTCCACTGTCTCGCGTGCAAGTTCCATGGATGCCGCCATGACCTGGAAAATCCATTTGCCAACATAGGAGCGGTCATAGATCGGGCTTATCATGCTCAGCATGTCTTTTGCAGTTTCCCTTGTAGGGAAGTTTTCCAGATCCATCACTCAGCCCCCTTTGCTTCAACATTTTCTGTATACGGATATTCGTCATTTTCAATGCGAATATTGTCCGTGCTGCCATTGATCAGCAGGTCTGTAAAGTCCTCGACGCCTGGCGTTTCGGTCAGCAATGCGTGCACTTTTATGTACTTCACTGCTCCATCATCCGCCACGGTTTTATAATAGCTTTCCAACTGCTTTTTAAATCCGGATATAACGGTGCTCAGTTCAAACCCATCTGCCACCGTAACCGTAAAGGAATACGATATGTTTACCAGGTCCGGCGCTGCTACCGTCAGGATTGTGTTTGGCGGCGCCAGTCGGTCTGCGGGGTTGTCTGGAGCCATAATATAATTGTAAACTGCATCCAGCAGGGTCTTGTTCGCACCCTCGCCGTTCTGGTCAAGGCATACAATTTTTACTGTTTCCGGCCCGTTCCATTCCGGGATAACAATCGCGTCCCCGATTCCGTCTACTGCCTTAGCCCACCGTTTATAATCGGCATTGTTGCCTATATAACTGGTTTCCTCCGAGGCGTCTGCTTCCAGGATTCTTTCTCTTAAATCGTCGTCACTTTCTTCCTCGGTTCCTCCGGTGGCTTTTTCTTTGTTCGTAACCGTCTGGATTCCCTCAACTGGTTCCGACATTAAAACAATAGCGCCGGCATTTACGTTTGACTGCTTTCCGTCAAGTAACGCACGCACCAGCACGGTACCTTTTCCCTCTTCGTTCAATATGCAGCTTTCAACTGCCGCAAATTCAATGGACGGCTGATCGTTCTTGGCTTCTGTCGCAAAAACAGTGCCGGCCGGTACTATGGTGCCCGGTTCGCCTGTCAGTGTCAGCACCGCTTCTGCATAAGTGGACGCTTTTCTCTTTGTCTGTGATCCAGCTGCCAGGTAGTCCAAAAAGCTGCCACTGCTCCACTGTGGGAACATCAGTTTTATTGCTTCCGGAATATAAAACTGCAATAGCTCTGCTGCGATCAGTGCTGTGGGCCTTGTAAAATCCCACGGGAAGCCGCCCTCAGTCTTGTCAATGTCATTCGGAAGCTCGTCCATCATTCTTGCGTGGATCGTGTCCGCGTCACAATCCTCCAAAAATTCAGGTACAATAAAATCACTTGCCAACTCTCTCACCTCCTTACAGCTGTATGCTCAGTGTTTCATCTTCCTCCCACGGGTACCCTTTTACTGTAAAACTGCAGTATGTTTCGTCTCCCTCATGGGTAAACTCAAAGTCTCGGACGTACTCGGTTGCCGGATGCACCAGCAGCGCCTCTGTGATCGTCCTTTCAATTTCGCTTTCACGGGATTCCCTGTCCGGTATCTCGGCCAGTTCGTCAAACTCCGTGCCTATATCGTCACTGTATGCCAGGCAGCTCAGCCGCTCCGTGCTGGCAACTTTCAGGCACCACTGCATATATGCCTCCCTGCCTGCGCTGGTGATCATCCTGCCTGCTCCATCCCGTAAAAAATCGCCCGTTTCAAAATCAAAATAAACGGACGGATAATATCTTTCATCATATTCCGGGTTGTCTGGTATCTCAGGCAAGTCAAACACCGGAAAAAGCTGATTTTCTGCCATATTTGCCTCCTAACTTACCACATCAATAACAACCGCCTCATTTTGCACCCAGGCAACCAGAACGCGGTCCCCCGGCTTGATCTGCGGTGGTTTGGCCGTATGCGTATGACTTCCGTTGCCTCCCTCATGTCCTCCATGGGAACCTCCGGAAATCGTGTACGCCAGGCCTCCCACAAGCCTGCACACATGGTATTCACTGCGCGGTATCGGTATGGGGAAAGTATTTGTTAAAAGGCTCATGTCCTTGTTAATGCTGCCAAAATCCAGCACCAGGTCACGCTCTGCCTTTCCGGCCACTTTCTCTGCTCGGTTTGATATCACGCGGGCCAGTTTGCTCAGGCCTGGACTGCCTTTATTCTCTGCCATATCTGCCTCCTATCAATCAAAGCTGCCATCATCAACCCAACCATAAACATGCGTTTCAGACCAATTCTCATATACCAGGTGCCACGGGTGCGCTTTTCCGCTGCCGTTTGCGATTGTAATCTTCGCGCGGCCTGCTGATACGTTGTAGCCCTTGGCTCCAGGATAAGAGCTAATATAGTGCTTGCCGCCGTGGAAGTTCACAACGTCGCCCACTTTATAGGTCTTTTTCTTCGTTTCCGTTTTCTTCTTGGCTGTCGTATCTGCTTTTTCTACCTGCATAGTCATTTTCCCGCTGTCAGCGTCGTGCTGCACGCTCTTGACAATGTAAAAGCCATTCAGCGCACCGACCGCCAGGTGTACCATGTCGCCCTTGCGTACCGGCGGGGTGTCGGGTGCTTGCACGGTTGCTGTTTCTTTCGGTTTCCCGTTTTCGTCCAGCATGTCCTGTGCCGTTTCCTGGGCTTCCGACAGGTTATCACTGCTGGCATGGTTTACAATTCGTTGGAAGATTCCGTACTCCGTTTTTCCGTTCTTGACTGCCTCAACCTTTGGCAATCCGTCTGTTTTTTCAGAGGATACAATCTTCACACGGGTAACAAGGTTTGCAATGCTTACTTTGTGCTTGCTGGACACGCTGTTGTTGCCCTCAAAGTGATAAATATCTTTGTTGCCTCCTACGGCCACAATAGAAACTTTGTTCTCTGTGCTCCGCACAATCGCCTTGCCTCCGCCTTTTTTCTTGGCTTCGTCCAGGATCCCGCGCACCACGTCACCCAGGTATGAATTTTTATACAAAATCTTTGAGTGACTTACATCCGGGCCGCTGTAGCTGCTCAGGGTAATGCCCCAGCTCTTGAAAACTTCTGTCAGTGCGCTCTTGGTGCCCTTTCCGGCAGCAAAATAAATGTTGTCCTGGGACCGCTGCATACTGTACAGGTTGTCATAAGCAACCACGTTGAAAACCTCGTCAGCTTTCGTTGTGCTGCGCTCACATTCTGTTACATTTCCCATGGCCACAATACCCTTGCCACTGCCCCAGTACGCTTTTATTGCCACCACGCACCCGATCTTTATCAGGGAGGACAGTCTGGAGCCGTTATACTTGGCGTTGTATAACTCAAAGGTTATTTTCATGGCCAGTTCGTCCTCTTCCTCCTCCCATCCCAGGCCCTCAACCGCCTGGGTAATGTTCAGCTGCACTTTCTTTTCCGTGATCGCAATCACGTCATAGTGCACTTTGCTTACTTCGATCACTCAGCTGCACCTCCCTTACTTGGCCGGTATGGTCAGCTTTTGGCCTGGGTATATCAGATTCGGATTCTTTATCTTGTCCCTGTTCAGGTTGTAAATTTCCGTGTATCTGGAGCCTTTACCCAGCAGACGCTGTGCAATCCTCCATAAACAATCCCCGGATTTTACCGTGTAGGTGGTCGTCTTTTTGCCTGTTTTTGGCTGCGTCTTTTTGGGCGACGGTCTGGTTGGCGTCTTTATTTTCAACTCGCTGGTGGTATAGATATTTATCTCTCTGGCAATAATCAGCTTAATGTCATAGAAAAAATCTCCGGAACCACCTTTGTATTTCCCTTTAAAGCTGGAAACATAAACGCTGTAATTTATGCAGGTACCAGTGCACAAAAGCGTGCACTTTGTACCTTTGTCCCGGTACTTTTCCAGGTTCTTGATCAGTGTGTCGGGCTTGGTATACTTTCTTACCAGTCTGTTTTTCTTCCGCACTGCCCCTGGAAACATCCCGGACCATGAAATTTCTTTCGTTCCTTGTCCGCGGGGGAGCTTTACGTCCCCCAGCGAAATAATGCTGTACGTCATAAACTTGGCGTCAGCGCCCATTGTTATAGTCTCCGGCAGCATAGGAAACTGTATTCTGCTGCCGCCGGACGGTGTCAGGTAAATATCCATATCCCTATGCCTCCTGTACAAGCGGCATGTTTGCAAAAATCTTGCTCATGCGCTCTGCGATCTCGTCTCCCAGGTCGTCTGCCATTTCGCGGATCCGGTTCTTCATAACTTCAAAAACCTTTTCCTCGTCCATGTTTCCGCCCTCGATCTTAATAACCGGACTCATGTCCACGTTAATCTCAAAGTTGTTATTGCCCTGCTGTCCCTGCACTGCTGCATTGACAGAAACGGCTTTCTTGCCCTCGGATTCCTCTTCGCTACTATCCCCCGACATTTCCTGGCCGGTTACGCTCCACACGCTCTTGCTTTCGTCCTGCGGCTGTGCCTGCAACGGTAAAATGGTATTGCTGGCCAGTTCTTCGCCGCCAGGTCCTACAATTCCGCCGTTTGCGTGAGCTGCAATTTCTCCGTTGCTGTCCAGCACGCCCAGGTCCTCGCCTGCCCGCTGCCACAACGCAATGCCGCGGCCGCGTCTGCCCGGTACCGTCGGGATAACATACTCTTTGCCCTCTTCTCCTAACCAGGATAATTCTGCGCCATGCAGACCCACCTCTCCACCGTTCGCGTGTCCGGCAATGGATACGGAAACCGTTGATCCGCTGCTGTGCGTGCTCAGTGAAGCACTTGGGTTCGTGATATGGTAATCAACTGTTACATTTACAGAAGCCCTTGCAGAATAAGGGGAGTTAAAAGCTGCTTGCAGCTCACTTCCTACCTGGCTGTAAACTGCTGCTATATTGTCGCTGGCTTTCTCGATTGTCACATCCGTGCTGCCATTGGTCTGCATAGTGTTGGAAAATGTATTATCAAGTTCCGCCTGTGCAGATGTGGCTGCCGGCGTTGCATCCGTGCTGCCTGCTTCTACGGTTAAATTGGTGGTCATTGTGGTGTCTGTGGTGCTGGTTTCGCCGCTCAGGGCTGCCTGTGCAGCCTGTTCCACTGGCGTTGTGTCCGTGGATCCGGCTGTCGTGGTCACGTTTACCTGCTTCTCAACAGTCGTGTCCTCACTGCCGCTTGCCGCGCTCTGCTCCACTGCTGCCTCAATGCCACTTGTGTCTACCTGTACCAGATCGGACGGTATAGTTACCGTTGCCCCGGATTGTACCTGTATGCCGGCGCCGCTCAGGGTTCCGGTTTCCATTCCCAGGGCGGCCTCTATCTGCGCCATGGCTGTCTCAGAATCAACCTCAACGTTTGCCAGGTCCACCTTTACGCCGTCAGCAGTAACAGAAAACTCTGCGCCCTCTGCAGTCAGTGCGGACATAGCCTGGTCAATAGCTGTTTTGGCTGCGTCTCCGTCAACCTCTGCAGTCAGGTTATCCATGGAAATTTTCAGCTCGTCGCCTGCGTGGATAATATACGGGCTTTCAATGCCGTTTTCCTCAGCTATTGTCTGCCAGTCAATTCCCAGGGCGTTGCCGATTTCCCATAAGCAATCCCCAGCCTTTACCTTGATGGTTGCGCCCTCTGCAGTCACGTCCTCGGTTTCGGCCAGGTCGCCCAGCTTTTCGTTTAAACTGGAAACCCATGCGTCTTTGTCAATGTCCACGCCGTCAACTTCCGCTTTCAGATCTCCCAATTCCACCGGTTCGTCTGTAACCGAAGCTGTTGCACGCTTCCAGGCTGCGGAAAATTCCTCGCCCAGCTGCCCGTTGGCATCCATCTGGCTTACTGCATCAATCAGGGCTTTGTCCCCGGAATCTGCAATGCTCTTGGCGTATACGTCCCAGGCTGCGCTTGTGTCGCCGGAAGCAGCACCGATGGCCATAGTCTCGTTAAACTTGTCCATGATCTGTTTTGGCACATCCTGGCCAACCTTTACATATTCGTCCACCAGGCTGCGCATGGAGTCTGCATCTGGTTTCATGGCTTCCCACACCTTTTCAAGTGCGTTCTGGTCGCCGCTCTGTAAGAATTTCCAACCGCCACCCTGCTGTGCGTAATCTGCACCGAACATGTTCAAGTGATCATACAGGCTCTGCATGTCTTGGTTGTTCAGGTAATTCTTTAAATAATCAACCTCATTTCCCATACTTTTCTTTGTCTTTCCCTGGTTTGTTGCGATCAGGTCGCCATAAGTGCCGCCCAGGGTGTTGTTTTCAAAGTCCAGACTAGTCATGAGGTCATTTGCCTTTTGGTTTCTAATTGCCTGGCTGGCCAGGTCTTTGTAATGCTCATTCTGCCGCTTTGTAATTCGTCCAGAAGCCTCCGCGGCATTTAAGTAGGAGTAAAACTCCGTTGCCAGCGCCTGGGTTTCCTCTGCTGCGGTTTCACGCTGATCAGACAAGGCCTCCACTACCGAAGTAAAGGAGTCAGCTGTCAACTCTTTGCCGCTCAGGCTGCCGTATTCCTGGTTGATCCAGTCAAGCTGCGCCTGCGCTTCCGCCTGCTTCCATTTGCTGGTTATGCTGTTCATTTTATCCTGTAAAGCTGCCACTGCCTGCGCTTCGTCAACGTCAATAATGCCGTCCTGCAGCGCTTCCTCCACGGCCGTTTTCAGGTCATTGGATAGGTTGGTCAGTTCCAGGTGGTCTGCTCGCGCCCATTCCTCAATACTGCTTGCCAGGCTTTCGCCCTCCTCAGTACCTCCCAGGAATGTCTGCACGCTTATATGGGCCGCAAATGTCCGGCTTTCAAGCTCGGAAATTTTGCTTTCCACAAAGGTTGTTACATTGTCCTTATAGGACTGCTGCTCGTCAGCGGTCAGCTCAATGCCGACGCTGCTTTTCCATGTCAGTGCCTGGTTTGCTTGCAGTGCTTCCTCTGCTTTCTTTCTCAGTTCGTCGGCGTTCTTAAATTCATTGATCGCCATCTCAACATTTACCAGGTACTTTGCATTTAAGATTCCGGAAGCTGCTTCCTCTGCCTGCTTCGCGCTCAGCTCAATACTGCCAAAATGGTTCGCCAGGCTGTTGCTGATCTGCTTCTCGTTATAGTTATCTATGGCTACACCGATAGCAACCACGGCTGCTGTAATTGCTGCCGCTGCAATACCGACCTTTCCAGCCATAGGAATCATGGACCCCAGGTCGCTCACAAAGGCGCCAACCGTCGGAGCCGTCTGTGCTGCCAAACCTATGTTTTTAATGGCTCCGCCAATAGGGGACAAGGCTTTCACTATACTGCCCGCTCCGCCAATCAGGGATGTTGCTCCCTTGGCGATCAGTCCAGCGCTCAGCCATGAAGTCAGACCGGCCTGTTCGCCGCCCGGCATAATCTTTGCAGCTTCTCCAAACAGGCTACTCAGCCCTTTTGACAACAGGTGCTTGCCCTTACTGCCGGCCCATTTTGTAAATGGCTCTGCGATCAGTGTGTCCCATGCAATATCAACCTTTCCAAACAGGTCTGCGTTCTGCCATTCCTGGGAGTTGGTCATACCGCTCACGGTTCTCTTGATTCCCTCAGCTTTGCCGTCAACAAAGTCCATCAAATTTGTAAGTGCTGCTGTTGCTGCCGGCGTTGCGTCTGTAATCGCGTCCACAACTCCACGGATGTACGGTGTCAGCCTCTTGCCGAAACTGTTCTGTACGCCCTCAACAGCGGACTGCATAAGTGTCATGGAACCCTCTAGGTTATCCAGCATAGTGTCTGACATGTCCTGCGCTGCTCCGTCCGCATTATAAATTGCGTTGCTCAGCTTGTTATAATCCTCCTCGGAAGCATTGATGATCGCCAACATGCCGGCCATGGCCTCTTTTCCGAAAATAGTGGAAGCTGCTGCTGTCTGTTCAGTCTCAGAAAGTCCTCCCAGGCTGCCGCGCAAGTTATCCATAACACCTTTCAGGGTTTTCATGTTTCCAGAGCTATCTGTTAGGCTTATACCATACTCTTTCATAGCCGTTGCCATGCTGTCAGTAGGTGCTGCCATATTTGCCAGGGAAGTCTTTAAGGCTGTACCGGCCATACTTCCCTTGATGGAACTATTGGCCATAAGTCCCAGTGCCAGGGATGTATCTTCAACGCTGTACTTCATTGCTCCCGCCACTGGCGCAACGTATTTGAACGATTCTCCCAACATACCAACGTTTGTGTTTGCGCTGGCGCTGGCTTTTGCCAGTACATCCGCAAAATGTCCGGAATCGCTTGCCTTTAGACCGAATGCCGTGAGCGCGTCGGTTACAATATCGGAAGTGGATCCCAGGCTCTCGCCGCTGGCTGCTGCCAGGTTCATAATACCGGAAATACCGGAGATCATCTGTTTCGGCTGCCAGCCCGCCATTGCCATGTAATTAAATGCCTCAGCTGCCTCTGTCGCTGTAAACTTGGTCGTTGCTCCCATTTCCTGGGCTTTTGCTGTCAGGTCCTCAAACGCCTGCCCTGTTGCTCCGGAAATAGCCCCGACCTGGCTCATCATGCTTTCAAAGTTTTTGTAAGTGTTTACCGTATCGCCCAGACCTACACTGATACCCAGTGCCGCGCCTGCCTGTGTCAGCGGGTTCTTTGCAGCGTTTATTATTGCCGTCAGAGGTGCCGTTGCTGCATCCACAACGCTCACTGTTGCTGTCCAGACGCTACCGTCCCAGGCTGCTGCTTTATCCCGCACGCTATCAATAACCGGGCTTGCGTTGTCGTCCGCTCCCAGCTGTGCGGATCCGGAACTTCCAGAAAAATTCTCAACAGCGTCCTCCGCTGCTCTTACGATCGGAGTGGCGTTATCATCCGCCCCCAGCTCCGCTGTGGCGCTCATGCCGTCCAGCATTTCCGTGGCATCCTCCGCCGCTCGTATTGCCTGGGTGGCGTTGTCGTCTGCTGTTAGCTCTACGGTTGCCACATCCCCATCCAGGGACGCCAGCGCGTCGCCCGCGTCCCTTATCTCCATGGTGGCGCTATCGTCCGCGCTTAGCCCCACAACCGCCTCATTGCCATTCAAGGCGGTCAGCGAGTCGCCCACGTCGTCAATAATTCCGGTTGCGTTATTGTCTGCTCCCACTTCAACGTCCGAGGCGGTGCCGTCCAGAGTTGCTGCCTGGTCTGCTACGTCGCTCAATGTCTCTGTGGCTGCATTATTCACTCCTACGTCAACGCTTGGGCTTACGCCGTCCAGGGATTCTGCCTGGTCAGATACCCGGCTCAGTCCCTGGCTTGCGTTGTCGTCTAGCTCAATGTCAATATTGTGCGCTCTTTCCAACCGATCAAGGCGGCGCTGTGTGCGGTCCCACGCACGTTCAAACGCCGTCAGGTTTCTTGTGGCCGACTGCACACCAGCACCGGTGCGGTCAACCGCTTCTATCGGAATTTCAATAGTTAATGTTTCGGCCACTTTTACTCACCGCCCTCCTCAGTGCCGTCTCTTGCTTTCTGCTCAGCTATCAGCTGTATTTTCATACTTTCCAGCATGAGCACCTGCGCCCAGTCTGGTTTGCTCAAAAACTCGTCAAATGGGATATGATGCCGTTGGAAAATAATGTGCATAAGCGTTGTTTTGCCGCCGGCTTCGATTAGTTTTTTGCTACATCCTCCATAGTCGGCTGATATCCGGAAATCTCGTCAAGTTTGGCCAGGATCTCGTCTTTCTCGCCTGATTTCAGAACCACCTCAACCAGGTCAGTACCGTTCAGCACGTTCAGGTTCTTCCATGCGTCACGGTTATCCCAAATCTTGTCACGATCTTCCTCAACGGTTGCCTCATAGATCAGCTGTGCGCGGTATCTGGCAGCGTCAACACTCTCTGCCACTCTTGTACCCAGCTGCTTGTTGCGCTTGTAGTTTGTGTTATCTTTCTTGCACTTTAAATATTCATCTTCACCCATAGGGCGGATACGGAAAGACAGCACAACAGCGCCGTTTCTCTTAATTTCAATCGGTACTGCTTCCTCTGCGTCTGTCTTGTATGCGGCGGCTGCCATAAGTCCGCCCAGGATGTCATTTTCGTACTTTCTCACTGTTGCTTTCTTCTCGTCCTCAGTCATTTCAACAGCTGCCTCATTTTCTAAATTCACATTTTTAGTTGCCATGTTCTCAAATCCTCCTGGTTTATTTTAAAAATGCCGCGAGGCTATTCCCCGCGGCTCTGTCTGTGTAGTTATATGGTTTTAGGCTCTCAACTTGCCCTGCTGGTTTACTGCACCGTTTACGAACAGGCTCCACTGTCTCTTAATCAGGTCGCCCACTGTTACGTTCTGCAGGTCAATGTTTCCGGACGGTACACAATCGTTGTATACCAGTCTTTCCTCAGAACCGTTGCGGCCCTTAATAACACCCTGGAAGTTCCAGGACGGCATTTCTCCGGACTTCATTCCGGCCAGCAGATCAGTAATAAACTCGCCATCCTCTACCACGATTTCGGTAAAAGTAAGCGTCTGGCCATAGCTGGTAAAAATCTCATGTTCCTGTGGGTCGCCCAGCGGCTGGAACTTGGTATTTGTTACATTTACCTGTGCCTGGTATGTTTCCATAGTGGCCAGCAATTTGCCCTTGGCATTGTACAGTGCGCCGTTTTTTCCGGTCAGCACTTTCTTGGCGTTAGCAACCGCCTGTGTGTTAATAATACTCATTGTCCTTTATCTCCTTTCTTTACTCGGAATCTTCCTCAGCTGCAAAACGGAAGCGGAATGTCAGGTAAATAGTTTCAATGCTGTCAAGGTCGTCAACAGCAATAATGAACCATGCAGAGTCTCCCTGCGCCGGATTTCCCTCGTCCTCAATTACAGTACCGGACAGAAGCTTCTTTTCTCCTACCATAGCGTCAACAACTCGCTGGGCGGCTGCAATAACAGCTGCGCGGCCGTCGGTGTCGTTGTCCACCTGGCCGATCAGGACCTCTGTAGTCTGCTCAACACGGTCCATAAGCTCAAAACGCTCTTTCACGCGGCGGATTTTCTTCCAACCTGCATCCTGGTCTTTGCTCAGGGTTACAAGAGTGTTGATCGCCTTTTCAATCCATACTTGCTTGCTCTTGCTGGTGGACAGCACAAGGCAACCGGATTTCAGGGCTTTCTTAATGGTTCCGCTGTTCAGGGTTTCTTTCAGGCCTGCTGCTCCGCTGATCACGGTATGAGTCAGGGAAGCGTTTGCAGCACCGGCGCAAATCAGACCGCCGATTCTTGCCGCCAGCATATAACCCTCATACTCAACGCCGTCTGTGCCAATGTACGGATTCAGTACATAGTGGATTTTTTCATCATTGAATGCCGCCGCGTGCTGCATACGGGTTTCAATGGCCACGGAGCTAGGCTCTGCCACGGTCACCATGGTATATGCCCCCTCCTGGAACACTCTGGCAACGTGAGTTGCAATCAGTGTGTGGACTGCTGCGTCGTTGGTGTCAACGATGATCATGTCTCTCACTTCTGCCTCGCTTGCGTTTGCAGCTTCTCCGTATGCTGCAGCGGTTGCTGTCGGGTTTGTACCGGTAGTAAAGGCTTTCTGTGTAATATCTGCCAGAGTTCCGTTTCCTGGAGCTTTCTTCGTGGCTTTCACGTACTTGCTGTTTGCAAATGCGGCCACAATTCCGTCAACCTCTGTTTTTCCGGCTGCAAAGGTTACTTTTTCAAGGGCTTTTGTTCCCTCGTAGATGGTTGCCTCTTTTGCTGTTTCATCATCCAGGGAAGCCTTTACGGTAATGGTAAATGCTCTGTTTCCCGGATAGAGTGCTGTAAGCACAACAGCATCAACAGCAGTGCTGGCTGTGGTATCTTTCAGGGTAATTGTTGCCGGTGTTCCGCCCGTTCCAACACGTACCACAACGCACTCCTCCATGCCTCCGGCCATAAATGCTGTGATAGCATCGTGTCCGGAACCTGCGCCGATAACGCTGGAAATATCAGTGCTCTGGTCAATCGTAACCGGTGTGTTTAATGCTCCCCAGTTACCTGTTACAAGTGCGCAACCGACGCCAGATCTAGCTCCGGCCGCTTCTGCTCCGCCCGCGTTCTCATAGCGCTTGTATACGCCAGGGCGTTCTTTCTTTTCTCCTACAACAAAAAATCCGCTCATTAGTTTTCGACCTCCTTGTTGGCAAATTTCTTTACAAGCTCCTCAGCTTCCGCTTTGGTCGCTTCTTTCTTTCCTGCTACTGTAAAGGCAGCGCGCACGATGTCCGGGCTGTATTTGCCCTCAAACACTTTTGCTGCTGCTCTGGCGTATTCCTCGGCAGTGTAGACCGGTGCTGTGGGCTTCTCAGTCGCCTCATTTTCGGCTTTTACGGCCTCGCCCCTGGAATTGTCCGCCTGCACCTGTTCAGCCGTTTCTGTGGCTTCTGTGGGCTTCTTGGTTGTTGCCATTTCTTCGTCCTCCTTATTTGTTGAAATAGGTTTCTTTCAGCGGGTGGGAATACTCACTGAAATTCTCAGTTGCATACTGCCCTTTGATGGTTATCTGCCCCCTGGTCAGGTAGTCGGCGGCATTATCAACCGCCAATTCATCAAAAAGCAGCGGTGCACCGTCCAGGAGGATAATTTCTCCCAGTCTGGCCAGGGTGTCGTATAGATACCGTGTCCAGCTGTTCCTTGCCTCCGGCGTTGGTGCGATCACATGTATGGCCATGCTGCACTCCATCCATGTGAGTGCGCATGTCTGGCGTTTCTTTTTCGTCCCGGAAATGCGCACATAAATAGCCGGGTGGAAGTCACTCGGCTCATAAAAACTTTCAATATGATCTTTGTTGATCACAAGGGCGTCTGTTTCCCAGCGTTTCAAAAATTCCTGCATTGCAAGTGCTGGATCCGGTGCCTGTGTGATCTGCTGTGGGAATGCAATCAGTAAAAATGTAAGCGAACACCCGTTTACTAGGGTGTTAGGGTTCTGGCTGTCGTTCATTTCAAACAGCTCCGTTCTGGCCCAGGTAATACAATAGGCTCCATCATCTGCCTGCATTACCACGTCACAAAGCGCTATACGCACCAGCGGCGCCAACTCCTCCGGTGGCTTGCCTGTGTCGTCGCTGTATACGTTCACGCTTACCATGCCGCTGCTGTGCCGTTCCGGATCTGCTGTCATGTCTACCAGGTAATCAGCGCGGGGGTACTGGCTCACTCCCCACCCCTGGGCTTTGTCGTCCGGTGCTTTCTGTAAAAACACCGCCGGAACGCCCTCATACTTTGCCAGGCTCTCTGCCAGTTCTTTCTCCTGGACAAGCCTGGTATAGATCAGTTCTTCCAGGGTCATGCTGTCGCGCTGCCGCTTTCATTCTCTGCGGGTACAATGTTCTGTACGGCCTGCATGTCCTCCGTCCAGGTTCCCTGCCATTCCCCGCCGGCCACTTCACTTGCCAGCATTACAAAGTGGTTTGAAACATTCCCTATGCCAGTGTGGTAAAGCACAACGAGCTCATTGCTGGTTATCCCAACAACAAGCCCGTTTTTGTACTCGTCCCATGTTTTATGCTTTGCCCTTATCAGATCGCCCTTGTGCACCTGCTCACTGTCAAAAACAGGTGTCGCTCTGTCTTTTATCAATGCCATGTTGGCACCTCCTTACACGTTGTACGGTGCTCCGAAAATGCTTTTGATTTCGGGTTCCGCTTTCTGTTTAATCTTTTCCACGTATGGCCTTGCCGCCATTTTGCTTGTGCCATGTTCCAGGTACCCTGCATAATGGGTATCTGTCTCAATGGCCACTTTCACGGATAAAGCCCCGCCGGAGGATCCTGCCACCGGTCTGAAGCTGCTCCGCAACTTTCCACTGCGTACTGCTGGCGGTTCGCCTGGTGCAGACGCCGTGTAACTGCTCTTTTTAAATGATTTCTTGTAGCTCCTGCCGCCTCGCTGCCCTCTCAGCACTTGCAGCTCCGCACTTTTCAACGCTCTGCTGCCTCTTGTGGCTCTGGATTTCATTTCCTGGCCGATAGCGGTCACTTTTTTTGCTACTTCAACGCTTATATCAGGCACGCTCATACGTCTGCCCTCTCTTCCACGTAATAGATGGTATACAGCCCCAGCTGCCCCGGTTCGTCAACGCCCTGCACATAAAACTTGCGGTTTCCGCATGTCAGCTGATCCGTTTCCGCTGCTTTCGGGTGGCCCCGGTCCACAATCGTGTGTGTGATCGGGTGCTGTATCTGTTCCCATCTGGCTTTTTCCTGCGGTGTTGCCTGGGCCAGTACGGCATGTATCACGGCACTGTCGTTGCTTTCGTATTTTTTTACAGGGCGGCCTTTCCCATCTATGCCGCTGGTGCATTTTGCAACAAGAAAATCCTTGTACAAATTACCTGGTCTTAAATAAAAGATCGCGCTCGCCCCCTCCTGTTTTTGCATACGCATTGTCGTGCATACCACCATAAAAATAATGGCCTCCGTCTGTTCCCGATTCCGGAGAAGCCTTTCCGGCCGTTGGTACCGTGTCAGCTCCGCACTCTTTTTTCAGCTGTTCGTACTGCTTTCGCCAAAATTCCGCGCGGCTCTGCATTTCCAACTTTAACGGTCCGACCGTCGTGTTCACTTCCATGCCGAACCGGCGCATTATACTTTCCAGCGCGGCCAGCTTGGCACGCTTCCACGTCTTTCTTGCCGCAATGATGGCCTCGTATTCTTCGTTGCACAAAGCGCTGGTTTCCTGTTCGCCCTCGACCATGGTGTCGCCCAGCTCGAAGCGCATACGATCAACGCCCTGCTCTCCTATCTTCTCCGGATTGTAGGTATACGTTTTTTTCATGCGGCATTACCTTACCCTTCTGCCGGTGTTTCAGCCGCTTCCTGGTTTTCTGCTGGCTCCGGCGTTTCTGATACTCCCTGGCTTTCTGCTGGCAAGCTCTCTGCTTTTGCCTGGTCATTCGTCAAGATCGCCTTATCATCCAGCAAAAGCTCCTCTGCCTGGCTTTTTGCAGCTCTCTTTACTGTGACACGAGAATCTGTTGCATGAAGTACAACTAAAATATTCTCACTTTTCACATCTTTAATGGCTTTTGTAGCCTCGTCTGCGTTCATCTGCATAATGCAAAAAACCTGCTGCATATCTCCCTCTGTCAGCGGCACGCCCATGACCTGGGCTGTGTCCCCGTCAGATTCCTGCACTACCGGAACGGAAAATGTAACCTCTTCCCCCGTTTTTACCTGCACCAGCTCAGCAACAGGAAGCTCAGCGCCTCCTGTTACCTCAGCAATGCAGCCAGTGCGTACCAGCGCACGCTCTCTGGACGGGAGGATGTGTCCATCCTGGATCAGCTCTCCCGGCTTGTAATTGTTGCCGAGTAGTGTGATCGGCTTTACGCATACATAGCTCATATAACATCCTCCTTTCAGGCATTACACACAATCAGTAAAGTATGTTGCCAGATCGTCGGCCGTCTTTTTCATGTCGGTGCTTATAAGTCCCTCAATGAACTCGCTGTGTGTTCCGTTCTCTCCCTCGTACTGATCCATGGCAGTATAGGAACCATTTCCCAGCATATCCCATGCGAAGATATAGCCAGCGGATGGCTCGTCTACCTGCGGGGTGTTAGTTGCATAGCACATCAGGGCTGCGTTGCTGTCGCAAATAAACTGCATGTCAGCCTCTTCTCCTGGTTTCGCCACATTGTATGTGGATTCCAGCACCTTAACCTGCTCAAATCCCAGTACCTGGGCCAGAACCTGCTGTGTTACGATAGCCGGGTTTGCAGTGGATCCGGTGTACTTCACACGCTCAACAATGTCCGGATGCTCTTTCAGTGCCAGGTATGCGTCATAGCCCAGAGCTAAACGGTTAGGCTGTCTGCGGCCTCTGCGCTTAATATCGCGGCGGCGTTCATCAAAGAAGTGCACCGGATCAAAGTTCGCGTCGTTAAATTTCAGGAATTTCTTGCCAGACGGCGCGCTGTCAGTTCCCTGCCATTCGTCTCCCCAAACGCCGCTGTGGAAAAATCCCTGCGCGAAAAGAATGTCAAGGTGCAGGCTCATCTGCTCGTTTGCAAAACGTACCTTTGCGCGGCGCGGATCCTGTACGCCCGGCGCGTGGCTGCGCTGGTAGTTCAAGGCTGCGATCTGGTCAATGCCAACAATAACCTGGTCAACTTTGCAGCCATACTGGTTTTCTCCGGTTCCCATGATGGCCGGATTAACTTTTCCGAATGCCGGTTTGCGGGCTACGTTGTCCCTTGCAAGATCTCCCTTGTCGAATGTGTAGTAAAATCCGGAGCTAGTAGCTACCGGGCAAATTGGAAAAATGGACGGTGCCACCCAGTCGCCAGGCTGTGCGAAATATGCCTGGGACATATTAGTCAGGTACTGGTTTGGCTTCCATCCTTTTGCAATTTCTGCCGCAATCCCTGCGTTAGTGCTCATTACATTTCTGCTCATAGTCTTTTATTCCTCCTGTTTATTATTCTGCCGGCTTGTAGCCTGCTTTTACGATCTGTACAGCAATGCGCTGGCCTGCTTTGGTTGCTTCTTCCAGTGCAATGCCAACGATAAAGGACTTTGCTGTTGCCTTTACTGCCTTGCCGCCTGCTCCGACTGCCAGCTCGTCACCGTATGCTACGGCCGCGCCAGCTGTCCATGCGCCAATGTCCTTGATCTGCACGTCCAGGTCGTCGCCCACTGTTACCTTGTCGTCGCATCCAGGCATTACAATACCGATTGCGTTCTTTCCTGCAGTTGCTACTTTTCCATCAGCGCCAACTGCTAAAAAAGCCGGTGCCGGAATCTCTTCCCCTGCTTTTACCACAATTACCGCACTGTCATTGATAGTTGTTCCGAAATAGCTCATGTTCTCTGCCTCCTTATCGTCTTGTTGCCTCATACTCATGTACAAGGTCAGGGTTCTGTACACATGCAGCGTCAATGGATTCTGCATAGCTCAGGGTGGCGTTGCTCTTGCGGATTTCTTCCGCTTTCTTTTCGATCTGGCTCCATGCGTCAGTGCCTCCTGTGGCTCCTACGCCTCTTTTGCCAACTTCTCCGAAAAGTCCGGATTTTTCTACCGCTGCCACTGCTCCGTCAAGTACGCCGATCATGTCGTCGTATGCAGTGCCGCCTGCTGCCTGCAGTGCCTTTAATGTCGGGACCAGTTCTTCCGGTTTCTTGCCGATGATCTCGTACTTCTTCGCAACGTTGTAAAGTTTTTCCTCCTGCGCTGCGTCTGCCTGCTTTCTCAGTGCGATCAGTTCAGCTGCCACTAATGGGTGCAGACCCTTGTAAATATCTTCACCAGCTGCCTGCTGTCCTGTTACTCCCTGCGCTCCCTCAGCGGCCGCTCCTGGGGTTTCTACTACTCCGGTGCCCGCTGCCTTGCCTACGCCCTCCGGCGCTGCTCCGGCGCCTGCTCCGGCGCCCTCAGCTCCATCCTCAACACCATAGCGCTTTTTAAGTTCTTCAAACGCCATGCGGTCTGTTGCTGTCATGTTTGCCTCGTTGAATTTCATGTCAGTTTCTCCTCCTATAGATTTCTTTGTTTTGGTTTTTCCGTTATCTTCCGGCGGTGTCTCCCCGCCCTCCTGGTTAGGATCCTCTGCTTCCGGCGGCTGCTGTTTACCTGTCGCCTTTTCAATCATCCCTCCCAGGCGGTCAACGGTTTCCTGCATGTGCTCCACGCTCACGGCATCAGCTGTTTTTACAATCTGTGCCGTTTTACCTGCGCCCCAGGAAGTAACCAGGCCCTTGATGGCCACGTCAAACTCGTCAATGCTCTGGTTCATCAGTGCGGCCTTGTCCGTTACTTCTTCGTCTCGGATAATGCTGCACAAGCTGTTTTCCAACGCAAAACACACGTCCCAAATTTCATCAGTAATGCGGCGGAGCTTGCGTTCTTCCATCTTGTCATTGAATGTATCTGCTTTTTCAATGTCGGCCACTGCGCTGTCAATGTCTGCCTGGTCCAGCTTCAACGCCTTGCCAATGGCAGAAAAGAACTTGTGCAGGCCGCTTTTCGCTGGTGCCTGTTCCGGATTCTGGCCCGTTGGCTGTTCTTCCGGTTTCCCGCCGTTTCTCTTATACAGGGCAACGTGCGCGTGCTGGTTTGCGCCAGCATCCACCAGGCTAACCTCTGTTACTTCCAGGTCTTTCAGCTTTGTCTTTGCCACTTGACCGTGTCCTCCTCTCTAAAATTTTATAAACAAAAAACACCAGTTTCCCGGTGTTCCTGCTTATCACTCTGCTGCGGCTCCGTCGTCCTCAATTTCTTCCCGGATTGCGGTGCCACCAATGGAGAACATGCTATATTCTCCACTTTTTACTTTCTCCCACACGTCATCATCAGTGACGCGGAAGCCGATCCACCAACCAACCGGCAAGGTACCGGCGGCCAGTCCCATTGCTGCCTGCTTTTCCTCAGTCAGCACAACGCTTTCCACCATGACTGCGGTTCCTGTTCTTTCGTGCATTTCCCCGCCGTCTCGGTACAGCTCTGCAAATTTATAGGCTGCGGCTTCCAGGGTTTCCGGGTCGATCATGTCCTCCTGCAGGTCAACAACCTCATTGCCGCCCACATCTACGGACACGTTGGCCCACCCAAATACAAGCCGCTTGTCCTCGTCTACTTTTTGAACCTTAAAGCGCCCCTTTTTCTCAATCGGCTGCGCCCGGCTCTTAATAATGTCACTGAAAGTCTGCATTTTCTCCTCCTTTTTGGCATGAAAAAAGCGCCTGGGTTCTTCCAGACGCTCTGCGTTAAATGGCATTTCTGCACATTATTGTTGATTTTCTGCACGTTTTCCGCGTTTTTGTCACGCTTTACGCTCAAAAATGTACGTTTTTGATTTTAAGTGTCCGTGCGGTGTCCTTTTCGCCTGTTCTCTTCCATCTCCCAGGCTCCAATTTCTGCCACGCGGCTGTTTGGCCAGTTCTTCCGGTACCAGAAATGCAGATCTGCTGTATTCTGGCAGCACTCAGCAATGTCCTTGCCCTGCGCGATCCACTTCCAGGTTTCTTTCCGGAATGTCTTAATATCCAGTGCAGAAAATTTATAGGTGCCGCCTCTGGCACCCATTACACTGTCATTACATTCAAACTCAAAATAGTCCCCGGTGTCCTTGATCACTTTTCCGGTCAAGGCCCATATACCGGAATCAGGTACCGCAAAATGCAGGCGCCCGTCCCGTGGATCCACAATAGGCTGTACGGCCACATTAAACATGCCAGGCATGTGCGGCTGTTCAAACCAGTATGCTTTTCTATAATCCATTACAGTTCACTCCCTACGGTTATAAATTTTTCAATATCAATGCCGTTAATATCCATTATACCCCGTGCTCGAAGTTCACTCAACAGGTGCTGCCTTTCATATCTGCTATTGCACATGATTTCTGTAAAATATCGGCTGTCTATTCCGTTTCGGAACATAATTTCATTACTTCCAGCAAAACTGCTTTCCATGTTCTTGACAAACTGTTCAGGGCTTGCCCCGTATTTACTTATATCTGCAACTTTTCCAAACTTATCCCCACCAAAAGAGTAATAGTCTGTACGTTCCAGGACTGCGGTACTCATTTTTATCTGGTAGTCTCCCGCTACACTGGCGTTGGAAAACTTTCGCTTTGCTTTCTGTGCGCTTCCGGTCACAAGTCTGGTAAACGCGTTATCAGCTCCGCCGGTTCCCATATCAGAGTACATGCTGGCACCAGCTGGCTGCTGTATGCCCTGCTTGATTCTGCTCATGGTGGACGAAATTCCGCCGCTTTGCAAAATTTTTATAACGTCGCCCTCTCTGGAAACGCTATGGTAAACATACTTTGCGCCGGCCTTTTCCAGGTCCTTTGCAAGTCCAGGCACCACATAGGTTATATAGCCGTTGTATTCGCTCTGGAGCTTCATACTGGCCAGCTGCACCACATTGATATTTTCCTGGGCGATTATCTCGTCCAGTTTGCTTACCAGTCTGCTGCCTGCCAGGTCTTTCAGTTCGTCCACACGGCCAGGGGCTTGCGACCACACAAGCCTTGCCTTTTTCAGGGTTTCCTCTGCCGCTGCCGTTGGCGTCCTGGCTACTTCGTCCAGGCCTACCTTTTTCAGCAGCTCCGTGGCTTTTTTGGCGTCCGCTATGCCGTCCCCGCTGCTTCGAACACGGATTCTAAAATACCCGTCCCAGGAATGCAGGCTTTGGCCGCTGTACAATTCAAAGGACGCATACTTTGGATCATAGGAATCCAGGTAGGTAACAACCCCGTGTATGTTTGCTTGGGTTTCAACCAGTGTGTTGCTGGTCCATGCTCTTGCCGTCGGGGCCGTGGTTTCAAAGCTCATGTTGATACGCTGCGCTGGGACCGTCGGGTTTGCCCCGTCCATCCTCTGCAGCACATCATCCCAGGCGCTAGACCTCAGCTTTCCGGTAATCTCATAGTGCACGTCTCCGTCTATGATCATACGGCGGGCGCTCAGGTTCATGCCCTCAACCTTGTCCGCGTCGCTCCATACCGCCTGCCCCTGCTTCGGTCCTGGGTGTATCTTGTCAAAATCTGTAAATACATCCTCGGCCGTTTTAGTTCCTGGAGGCAAGTGCCCTGTATTGGTTGCTGCCGGTGCTTTCGGTGTCGTCTTGGCATTTCTGGCCGCCTGGTTGGCCGCCAGTCTGTCCCGTACATCCTTGCTGCACTGTTTGGCCTTTACCGGGTCGGACAAGCTATCAATGAGCTGCTGTTTGTTCATGTTGTTGCAATAGGCAATGTTTTGTGCCTTGGCCATCTGCAGCAGATCTGCTTTTCCCATCTTTTTCAGTGCTGCCGCGTCATGCGTGACCGCCTGGATGGTCTTGGCCGTGTTCTGTGCTTCGTCCGCCCACACAAAAGCTGCCTGTTTTTTACCGGTTCGCTGGGTCAACAGGTCCGTGTAAAATGTCCGGTATGTTTCCCGGAGGTTCTGCTTTCGCTCCACAATGGCATCCAGCAGCTGCTCTGCGTCCTTTCCCTTACCTTTCAGGCTTTCGGCATAGCCCCGGAATATTTCTCTGTATTCCTTGTCAGGTATTGCCTCGACCCGTTTTATATATGCCAGGGTGTCCTGCGGGTTTAGATCCAGCTCATTGTTGGCATACTTCCGGAAAACAGTGTTGTACAGCGGTTCTGTTTCGCCATACTTGCTGTTGGGATGGTATGCGTATGTCATTTTTTCGCTGGCCTTGTCGGTAATGTACCGGAAAGACTGTTCTTTGTCTACACCGATCAGCCGCCCGCTGGTATCTGTTACAAAATTGCCGCCGTGGCTATCATAGTTCCCCAGCAGCCAGTCTGTAACATGTTCCCGCTGTATCTGCTGTACCTGGTCAGCTGTCAGGCCTTTGGTGCCGTACTGCTGCCACGCCTTAAAGTCGAACCCGTTCGGGTCCACGTCAATTTTCTGCTGGTATGCGCCAAACTGGCCGCCTATGTTTCCGGTGCCGACCTTGACGGCCGTGTCCGGATCCACAATGCCCTGTACCTTGTAACCAGCTTCCTGCACATAGGCCCGGAACTCTTCCGGTGTGCCGCTTTTGGACTGCGCCGGTTTGAAAAGCCATTCCGTGCCGCTGCCGTCCTCGCACAAGTGCATTTCTCCGGTACCTCCCAGGTGCGCCAGACCTTTGTCTTTCATTCCCTGCGGCATTTGCAAGCTGCCAGGGACGGACGGTGTTGCCGGATCCGGTATACTTGGCCCCAGTGTCTGGCTCTGTGCCGGCTGTATTACCGGCGGGGAAATCTCCCTATACTCAACCGCACACCTGCACTGCGGATGTGCCGGTGGTGTCAGCCTTTGCCCTCCAAAAAGTAATTTATTCAGCTTAAAATTAAAATTGTCGTCTATGCCTATCGTCTGCCCCTCTAGCCCGTTGCAGATATCACAAACGCCGTCGTCATAAGCTGTTGACCATACCTTTTCCACAACGCCCATAAGGCCCTGCGCCTGGGCCATCTTTACCGCTTCATACTCGCCATGCTGATATGCAAACGCCATTTCTGTCTCCGCTATCATGTTAGCACGGTACCGGTGCTGTTGCGCTGCATACTTGGCCGCTGCTTCCTGGGCTTTCTTGGCCGCTATGGCCTCTTTCATGCCTGGATTATTCTTTAGCAAGGAATCTTTCACATGATCGTAATAGTTCGCGTTTGCAATAGCCTGGCGCTGTGTCAGGCCTATGCACGGACGTATTGCCCTGGATAACTCCTCCGCACTCTCTCCCTTGCTGTATGCTCTGGCGATCAGAGCGCTCACTGCGTTCTTTTGCTCAGCGCTTATGTTCGTCACAAACTCCGCGCCGTGCTCTTGAACCCACTTCGTTACCCCTGGCCATGTGTGATCAAAGAAAAAACTGTCATGCTGTTCCTGCACGCCCAGGCTTGCCGTTTCCATAGCTTTAACCCATACAGGGGACAGCTTATCGCTTACCATCTTGCTATAATCCTGCTGCCACTGTTGGAAAGTGCTTTCGCTCATGTGGCCGTTCATTATAGCCTCGCGGATTTCCTTGTAGGTAATCGCATTTTGCTGGTTGGTCCATGTGCTATGCAAAATATATGCCGGTTCAGCGGACGCCGCGTTCAGGAAGCTGTTCAGCTTGTTCAGCGCATTTTGTCCGCCCTGGCTTTTCTTCTTGCCAGCCGCTTTGCGGATCCGTATCTTTTTAAATTGCATTATGGGTCCCTCCCCAGTCTTTTCCTTGCCTCCTCAACGGCCTGCATATCTTCCTCGGTCACTCCGTCAGGATCTTCCTCTCCTCCTCCGGGGTCAACCGTGCTGCTACGCTGCTGTTGTGGCTTTGCCTGCTGCCTCTGCCGCGCATTTACTGGCTTTTCTCCTCCTGGATCCGGTACTGCCGGTGTATCATCTTCCAGGCGTTCAGGCAGGTGCGCTGCTTCTCTTACATAGTCCTCTAACTGGCTGTCTGGTGTTAAAATGCCGACGCCGGTCATTTCCTTTATGTAGTTGGCCAGTTTCTCAATGTCCTCGTCCTCAATGTCTCCGTGCTCCATTCGCGGATAATCTGTAATGCCGTTGAAGTGGTCGCCGTTCAGGTTGATCAGACGGGGGATTGCCTGGTTATTAAAAACCTCACAAATAATATCAAGGTACGCACCTATTGCCATGGAAAACAGTTCTGTCTTGTCGCTGCTTAGCGCAAAGCTGCCGACGCTCTGGTGCCCCAGGAAAATAAAATCTGCCAGCACTGTCATTGCCATGCGGGTGTCATATCTCTCAATGATCGCGTTGGTATCAAACTGGCGGCGGCCTCCTGTGCTCAACAGCTGGAACTGCCAGCCGTTCGGAAGCGCCAGCCCCTCGGTACTGTCTCGACGCACATTTTTAACAATGGCCTCCATACCTGCACGGATGGCTACCATGTCCGGATCATCCGTGTCCCATATGTTCATGCCCTCCGGTGCCGTCAACACCGGGAAGCCTGCCAGATCTCTCTCTATACCGATTCCCTCAATCTCCTGTATGCGGCGTTTGAAGTACCAGGACCGGTATGCGTTCCTCAGCACGCTGCGCCCCTCCGGGTTGTTCTTCCGGCTCTTTGTCCGGAACAACAGGGCTTTATCTATCGGTATTGTGTACAGACCGAAGTTTGGCGGCGGCATCTGTGTCATGCCGGTCAGGTTGTCGTTGTCGTCATACTCCCACTGATAAAGGGTTTCTTGTGCTCTAATAGGCAGCTTAGCCCATCCGATCAGCCCGTCGTCATACTTGCTGTTTAGGCGGCTGTCCCGGTTTTTACCGCAACGCCGCTTGTACACGATTTCGTGGTAGCTCCACCCGTATGTTAAAAAGGACAAGATTTCCGAAATGGTATCTGTCCAGGTGTCCTGCATGTCGTCCATGCAGCTCTCAATAAACTCTGCTGCCTCTTCGTCTGCGCTCTCTGGTCCTCCTGGCTGTATGGTCCAGCTTGTCTGCCGGATCAGCATTTCAATGGCAAACAGTATGGCGCCGATCACGTCGTCATTGTCTGCCATTTCTCTGTATGTCTCCACGCCTTTACGACCCTGGAGCTCTTTCAAAAATTCCTCGTAAAAAAAGCCGCCATAGCGCTTTTGCCCTATGCGGCCGATTTCTCCTGCTGTGGTTGCCACTATGACAGCCCTCCTTTCCGTCCACAAATCTTATACAGCAGCTTCTGTGCTGTCTGTTGTACCTTAACCTGCACGGAGGCGTTTCTGTCCATGTTCTTTCCGTCTCCCTTGCCGGTCTTATTGTTCCGGTTGATCCGGTTCATCAGCGACAGGCTCATTATTCCCCACCTGCCTCTGCTACCTGGCCATATCCATAGTACATAATGCCTGTACCGCTCAAAATCGTCACGCTGGCCGCTTTCAGGTACAAACAGTTGCCTGCTGTCAGAACCAGTCCGTCAACTGCTGCTGGTGCGTCCCAGGCAGCTCCCACTGTTCTGATTGTTGTATCTGTCAGTGCCTGCACCGCAACAATGTGGCGGTTCTCTGCCTCCGGTTCGTACTTAGTGGCCGCTCCGGTTGCATTATAAAACATACAACCAAAACCGCCCATGCCAGCGATCATGCTTCCGTTTGCAGCGTTTCTGTTTCCCATTCCCATAGCCTTACACCTCACTTTCCTCTCCAATAACTGCTCATGCCGCCCGCTACTGTCTCAGCCGGCGGTCCTGTCTGTGATGGCTTATCCATCAAATACAAAATTCCCTGCACCAGGGCGTCAACGGTATCTTTATACACGCCCTTTGGGAACATCAGTAAATCTTTCTGTAAATCAGTAACCCATGACGCCGTGTTTGGATCCGGAAAAAATACGTTCCCGGCCTCAAAATATGGTGTCACTGAAATAGCTCTCTCTTCCTTGCTGCCGCGTGGATTGAACGGTACCAGGCCAGAGACTTCTTTCCCCAGCACATCCATAACCGCCGGGCCGTTTGCCTTGTCCTCAACAACCTTTGCCCTGGCTTTTGGCCACTTGGCTGTCATATCCCGAACCGCTTTCACAGACTGGGTAAAACTCATTTTCTCGTTTACCAGGTCAAATACATAAACGTTGGGTCCGCTCCGTCCCATCACGTAACCGGCAACCTTAGCGCTGCCGTCGCTGTCTTTGAATGCCATGTCCCAGCTCTGTATGATCATATTGCAGTGCGGGGCTTGGCTGTAATAATGCTGCAGCCCTGCCTTTTTAAAAATATTACCGTCTGCCGGTGCCGGCCGCTGCTGCATCTGGCCAGAATACTGCAATGAGCCCATGCTCTTTTTCAGTCCGGCCAGGGATTCCTTGTCATATCGCTGGGGGTTCAGGATGTCCCCCTCTTCCCTTATGAGCTGCTTGCCACTTTTCGGGAATGTTATTATTGTCTTTTTCTCTGCCTCAGCTGGTAAACACAAATGTTCATAGCCCAGGTTTTCTGCCAGCACATAACCGGTCAGGTCCATCTCATGCAAGCGCTGCATAACGATAATGATCGCGCCGTTCTTTGGGTCGTTCAGTCGTGTCTGCAGTGTATTCTTAAAAAAATCTATAGTGTTTTGCCGCTCAGTCTCGCTGTTGGCCTGCGCTGGGTTCTGCGGGTCATCAACTATAATTATGTCGCCGCCCTCGCCAGTCAGTGCACCACCGACAGAGGTCGAAAACATCATACCTTGGTGGGTGTTCTTAAATTCGTTCTGCCGGTTTACGTCGTCTTTCAATTTTACAATGTCGCCCCAGTTCTCAGTGTACCAGGGAGACTGTATAATATCACGGCTCAGTACGTTGTGCTTACGGCTCAGGGAATCACTGTACGAAACCTTAATAAATCTTTTCTCAGGTGCCTGGGTCCAGGCCCAGCAGGGGAAGCACACCGTTACATTTATGCTTTTCATGTGTCGGGGCGGGATATTTATCACAAGCCGCTTTATTTCCCCGTCCCTAACAGCGTGCAGGTACTCACATATCAGATCAATGTGCCAGTTCGGTATATACGTGGTACCCGGCTCAATAATCGGCCAGGACTGCTGTATAAACTCCGATAGGGACCGCTCTGCCCGTTCCCTGCGAATCCCTTTTAACAGGGTTCCTGGGTCAAAATGACTGCTATTTATGTAGCTTTCCCAGTATTTGCTCAAGGTTTTCCAGCTCCTCGTCTGATAGGTCGGACATGTCCGGAATGCTGCCGCTCAGTTCCAGGCCGCCGCTGTGCTCAACGGTTGCCTTTGCGCTCACGGCTATGCTCTCCGCACTGTCGCCGCGGCTCATTCTTTCTATCTTCACGCCGACGTCTGCCAGTCGGGCAATGTCCTGTGCAGACAATTCATTATCCGGGAGGGCTATCAGGCCACGGGTGGCTTTATTCAAAAGCTGCACGCCCAGTTTTGCGTGTAGATCGTGCATTTTCTTGATTTCCTGCTCATTCTTGAAACGTTCCAGCTCGGTCATGTAAACATCATAGGCCGCTGCGCGTTCTACCCAGTTCCACTGCGTACTCAGCTTTTCAATGCTGCTTTTGCTTTTCATTCCCATAGCGTCTGCCAGGCGTCGGATGCTTCTTTTCTCCGGTTCCCGTCCCTGGGTTCCGTATGGCATATCTCTGTACTGGCAAAACTTTTGGTAATGCTGCGACTTCTCGCCCTCCTGCTGCTCCCATAGTTCAGGCGCGTCTCTCTTTGCTGCCATGTGCTGCTCCCTCCTTTCTCCAAAACATAAAAAGAACGGCCATGGCGGCCGCCCTCTCAGGTGTTACTCTTTGCCAGGGACATTGATGTCCTCAGCAGCTTCCGGCGTTTCTTCCGGATCCGGCATATTTGCCTTTATATTTTCCTCATTCAGCTGCACGTATGCGTATTCTTTGCCGTCCCTGGTGCATGTCACACCAGCATTGCCGGTATAGCTTACATACCGCCGAATAATTCCATCACAATAGGTTGGGCTTAACTCTACCAGCCTGGCCTGTCTCTCGGTCATTTCCGCGCCGATCAGTGTGAAGCCAGAACCGCCAAACAGGTCCAGGATAATGTCTCCCGGATCCGAGCTGTTCAGTATCGCCCTTGTGGCCAGTTCCACGGGCTTCTGTGTCGGGTGGAACGTCGCCGTATCTCTTGCCACTTCCCAAACGGCTCCCTGCTTATCTTCCGGGTGCAAGAAAACGCTTTTATCTTCCTGTAATCTCAGGTACCGGATTTCCTTTCCCTTTGGTACCTTGTCAGAAATAAAAGCCTTGCCTCCTGCTCCGTCAGTCACAACAATGCCACCGCTCAGGGTGGTTGCCATGCCTGCATCATCCCGGAGGGTTATCTTCCAGCAGGTGTTGTTGCTGCGATCTCCGCACCACTTGGCCGTATATCCTGCTTTCTCTGCATAAAACATAGGCTCGAAGTCTCTCAGGTAATCGGTACCGCTCAGGTTGTGGTTATTCTTCAACCATATCAAGTATTGCTTTTCCAGCAGGCCTGCGGCTGTCATAGCGTCCTCGAAGTCTCTGCGGGTATCGGTCGCATGGTAAATGTAAAATGCAGCATCTGGCTTGCTGTACTTCACGGCGTTCTTAAATGCCGGAATCAGTAATTTACCGAGGAGGTCGTCGTCGGTCAGCTCGTCGTTTGCGATCATGCCGTTGTTTTCGATCTGCTGTTTCTGTCTCTTCCCGTTTCCTCCGCCACCATCCAGGCTTATGCCATACGGTGGATCAGTGTTCACGCACTGCGCCAGTTCATCCCCCAGCAGCTTCTGCAGGGTTTCTGGCTTGGTGCTGTCTCCACAAATCAGGCGGTGCTGCCCCAGGTGCCAAATATCTCCGGCGTGGGTCATAGGAATGTTTTTCGGTGGCGGTACGGTGTCCTCTCCGTTGTTCTCCGTATCGTCCACGCCTCCCAGGGCGTTGAGCAGATCTTCCAGGTCCTCCTCTGTGTAACCGCTCATTTCCAGCGGTATCTCTCCGGTGTCCATCTGCTGCAGCATGTCTGCCAGTGCCGAGGTGTTCATTTCACTCAGCTCAGCCAGGCGGTTGTCTGCCATCAGATCAGCATACTCCTCTGCCTCCGAGGCATATTCCTGGTATTCAACAGGCACAACACTGGCCTGCATGGACTGTGCAGCTTCCAGGCGTCCGTGACCTGTCACAACAAAGCCGCTGCGTTTGCTCACTGTAATAGGTTTCCTCCATCCCTGCCCCTTGATAATGGCAGCCAGCAGTGCGACCTGCTTAGGTGGATGGGTGTTTGGGTTTCCAGGGTTCGGAACCACTTTGCCAATAGGTACCAGCTCGTCAAAAGCACAAAAGACCTTTACACCCTCCGGCGTAACGGCCCTTGCTTCCGCTTCGGTCTGGTAGTTGGCCACGTTGTTGAAATAGTTCTCAACCTCGTCTTTTTTCTTCTTTCTTGCCATTTCTCCAATTCCTCCACTCTATCATTTTAGCATCTATGCAGTGCATTGAAAATGTCTACTTTTTGCACCGTGCAGGCACTATGCAAGTCTTATGCCATCAATGCCGAAAATCAGGGCAGACAGCGGCTTTACAGCCTTTCCCAGGTCACTGTAATAGGTGCGCTTTTCTACACAATTTTCGCGTGCAATTTCTTCTGCACTCTTCTTTTCCGGCGCGATATATGCAGCGTGTAAAATCCGGTACCGGCGCATTTCCTCTGCCTTGCCGCTCTGCTCGCATGATATCCGGTACAAGTTCAGCATTTCGTCAATGTGTGTCAGTATGATCAATGTGCGCTGCTGGCTCTGCTTAATGCTGCCAATATAATAATTGTCCTCGTACTCGAAGCTGTCCAGGCCGTCCAGAATGTCCAGGGCGCTCTCTTTTGCCTTGCGGCCATTAAATACTGCACCGCTCACATGTTCTTTCAGATTCCGATAATTTGCCAGCAACAGGCGTGTGTTGTGCAGTCTCCGGCTATATCTTCCCTTTGTCTGCTCCTTTTTGCCCTCTTCAAGGCGTCTCTCCGCCGCTGCCGTGCCTGCTTCTACTCCTATGCGGATAGCTTCATCAATAGCCCGCTGGCTCAGCACCTCGTACACCCCTGCCAGTGCGCCAGGCTCTCTGCTGGTTCCTTTTACCTCTTCTTTCTCTTCCGCGCTCTGCTCCATTACTCTCTCCATTCTGGATCAGCCTCCTCTCCTAACCATTCATCAATACGTTTTTCCTGCGCCTCCCTCAATAAAGGACTTAAATACATTGTCGTTTTCCAGCACATCCGTTTCAGTGCTTTCCTCAGCTGCTCGCGGTCTGCCAGTTTCAACATATCCTCATTTGTCTTGACCTTTTTCAGTTTTTCCTCATACATGGTATTGGCTGCGCACAACGCCCATGCGATCAAACTCCCGGCTCCCAGCAATGCGCCGGCCGCAAATGCTGCTATAATTTCCATGTCGGCCTCCTCTCCAATATGTTCCCGACATAAATGTCGGAATCAATCTATGTCCCAGTTTCTGTTGTCCCATATCTTTATGCCGCGTACTATTCTCCGGACGGTATAGCACACGCCCCAGCATTTCAATTTCTTAAAATACGCCTTTTCTCTCCATGTCAGCGGCCAGATTCTTCCTTTCAGCAGCGTAACCTCAACGGTACCACGATTGTTATCAACCATAACCCGCACCCGTTTAAATCCCAGTGCCTCAAAGAAATCCGTCATATACATTGCTTCCATAGCGCAATCCATTTTTCCCATAATTCTCATGCTCTCCTGCCTGTCCGGGCGGCGTGTTTCCACGCTCGCCCATAATATTTATTGACTTATCCACACTATCCCAAATTCTTAGGGGGATAACTAAATGGGAAATCCTGCACCAGTTCCCCGGTAAAATAAGGGGCCAGGTTATTTTTCAAAAATACCTTGCTACCGTGTGCCTGGGAAAATTCAAGGATATGCTGCACCCATTCTGCCTGTGGTATCGTTTTATTTTTCTGCTGGCCAGTCTCAGCTCCGACAATGATCCAGGGCGGCGCATAAGTTCCTTTTGTTTCACTGCGTATAACCCACGATGCATCAAAAGTAAAATCCTCCTGTATAGGCTCAATGCTTAAAAACCAGTTATACGTGCCAGGCTCAAACCAGGCATACTGCTGATCTGGTCTTGTTACTGTCGTGCCATACCAGAAATTTCCCTGCTGCGGCAGCTTTCCTGCTTCTGCCAGCTGTATGTATCTCTGTTGGTTCTTTGTCAGAAACAAATACGTGTGCCACGGCGCGGCTTGCGCCGCCCCGAAAACTCTCCGGATCCATTCATCCGGTACCCACTCCCCGAATAGGTCGCCCATGCTTACCACAAATATAACCGCCGGTTTCTTTTTCTGTGCCGGCATAGGCAGGCAATACTCTCGAAACATAGGTTCGAACTTTACCGGGAACGGCGTCACTTTCCCGATCTCGTTTTTAAAAGGCTTTTCCAGCACCCAGCGGGTTCCTCTTTCGTCCCACTCTTTTCTCAGCTGCTCAGATGTTTTGTTGATCAGCACATTACCAGAAAATCTGTTCGCCTGCTTAGCTGCGTAACAATACAGGCAGCCATGCTGACATCCTGTCACGGGATTCCATGTGAAATCACACCATTCAATCAGGCTTTTATTCATCACGCGTGTTTCCCTCCTCTCTATCTGCAAACATAAATGTTATTTCCGCTCTTTTGCTTTCATAAAGTGGACGGATTGTAATGTTGTACGCGCACCGCGAATTGTCTCTTGTAAACTCAAATGTTTCCGCCAGCGTATTCCCGAAATAAATGCCATACTCCGTGCACTCGTCCAATTTTAAAATAAAAGGCAGATACTGGACCACTTCTTCTGCATGTTTAAATACGTTTTTATTTATGCGAATGTTTCCACGGTAATCTTTATAGATGTACCGGTACAGCTGTGGGAATCCATTTTGCAAACCCTCTTGCACAAAATTCTCAAAGTTTTCCATTGTATTGCAAATTGTTCCCCTTGCTATATATTCAATAGTCTTTTTCAGGTCAATCCAGCCGCTTTCATAAATTTTCATTGTCTTGCCCTCCTCACTTGCATTTTACCTTTTCCAGGATCCGCTGCCTCAGTGATTCATTGCTTTCAAACAGTCGTGGCTTTACCCCAAAAATGTACGCATGTTTTTTTAAGATTCTTCTCTGCAGGCGCCAGGCTGTCCACTTGCTGGGTTTCTTAAAGATTATTATCTCTTTTTCATCCATTGTCTTGCCCTCCATATCCCAGGTTTCCGGCTATCTTGTCCACGTCGTCGCGGGCTTTCTGGCTTTTCTCATAGTCCTCAAATCTTTCCAGGTCCATTTCCTGCCGCTCCGGATTGAAAGTTATATGTAAAAATGTTTTGCAGCCCAGGCAGGCACCGTGGCCGGTATTGATTCCCATCTCCATTGCAATGCTCTTGCAGATCCAGTTTTCTTTCCCACACACCGGGCACACGCCTTTGTATCTCTTGCGGGCGTCCTCATATTCCTTGCTCTGCGTGTCCTGCGCTATATGATCAATAATTTCTCCCATACTCAACTGCTGCTCCTTTCCCAGGCAGCTTGCGCTGCCTGTGTCTTATTGTGTGATATATTTTGGATTTTAGAATAGCACCCTACTTGTATTCTTTGCCGGTTCCTTTGTCTCTCAATGTGATCCGGCCTACAACCTCAAAACCAGCAAGCTCAGCTGTCTGCTTCATTACCGGGATGAGATTGCTTATCATTGCCAGGCGTTCCGCTTCTTTCTGTTTTTCCTCCCGGCGTATATTTCCCCAGGCCCCTCCGAATGTTGGATCTGGATAACCTTCCCCGTTTTTATTTACTCTATCTGTACCCACGTTTCTCCGCCTCCTCTGCTATCGGACAACCTGTGCAGGTTCCCCTTTCCGCTACAAAAATACAATTTTCATCTGTCAGCGCACAAATTGGCTGCTTTTCCTCAGTTTCTTCCTTCTCTTTCTTTTTCTCCCGGTGTGCGTCCATGGTAATGATCACAATTACCCACGCAATGCTCAACACGGTCAACGCTCCGATTCCGGCCAAAATATTGATAATTATCTGCATTACTCTTTTACCTCCGCCAGGTTTATCTTTGTTTCTTCCACCAGCTTGTCCCGGAGGCTCTTAATCGTGTGCTTGCCGTCCTCAAATTCTTTCAACAGGTCCATGCAGCCGTCATAATAATTTTCCAGTCGCTGCTTTCCCCAGCCTTTCTGCTCATGCAGGTATGTCATGCCGAACAGGAGAAGCATGTCCAGAGCAGTCTCCGCTCGCTGCTTTTCCTTGCCTTTCTCAATCTCCTGCACTCTCCGGACGGCTTCGTTGGCCGTTTTCTGTTTCAGTTCATAAATACGATCCGGCGTCATGCGGATACTTTCTTTTCTCTCTTGCCGCTCCTTGGCTCTGCGTTCTTTTCTTCCCATAGCCGCCTCCTACTCTACCAGGTGGCTTACATCCTCAATATTCAGGATGTTTGCGTCGTGCAATACCAGGCTGCTGCCAATTCTCTCCGGAGTGCCGTAATACTCAACAATTTCTTTGCGGCTCCGATCATAGACCAGCACGTTTTTTGGTAATCTGCTCAGCTCCTCTACCTGCTTTTGCAGGCTCAGGCACATCAGGCCTGCGCTGATCAGTGCAACGCTGATCACAATCGTCCAGACTGCTTTTAATATTCCCGCTGCCTTTTTTCTCATGCTCGCTGCTCCTTTCTGTTAGAGCCAGGCTTCCACAATTTGCAGGCTGTCCTGTTCTATCCGATTTACGATCCGCATCCGCTCCGGCTTTGTCTCTCTTATGTCCTCTAATGTGTCCGCCAGGGCTATCAGGTGCGTACTTTTCCGGCCATCAAACAGGCGTGCCACAAAAAGACCCGGATAGTCTTTCGGATCCTCATACACGACTATCATAGGCGCCCCCTGTGGCATCACTGCCCGGATTAATCTCATGTTAAATTGTGTTATTACCTGGTCCTCTGTTCTCATTTTTCGTTTCTCCTCCTGCTATTTTGTCAATTATTTGCAGGTACTGGAGGCCATAAAAACCGCCTGTATCAACTTCCCAGTCTGGAAGCAAATCTTCTGCCTTTGCGCTGGCTGTTCCCGGTGTCTCCCAGGTCCACCCATACTGCTGCACAATGGCAATTTCTTTTTGCTTTGTTTTCTTGTGTCTCTCCCAACAATCGCGAGCTGCTTTCCAGAAGCTCCACGGTACCATAAAAAACCGATTCATGCCAAAACTTACGGCCACAAAAGCAAGTTGCCTGCCCTCTCCCTCCATCCATGCGTCTAAATACTCCGCCTGGTGGTCCTGGACGGCCGAGAAATCAATTCTAGCTCCCTGGGTGTGCTTTGCCTCGACCGCAACTGGAATGTCCCGGAAACGGCCCAAATAATCCACACAGCTCTTGCGATCTACCTTGCAGTTTGCAACTTGGCCATGTGCCCCGCGGAGCGGTATAAACTCCGTGGGGACCTTGTGCATGACTGCTATACCTTTGGCCTGGTATTTCTCATTTGCAAAATTGATAAAATCCTCAAATGGTTTGCCGCGGTTCGCCTTGCTGGCGTCCCTCCTGTATGTACCAGAATCCCATGTCATGGATCACGCCTCCTTTTCTGCGAAATCGTCCGGCATTGTGTCCAGGATTCTCTTTAATTTAAAAATTGTACCGTTGCCGATTCCATTGCCGGATCCGGTCTTTTTTTTCAACTCCTGGAGGAATCGCTCAACCGCTGCTTTTCCTCCGGTGTTTTTGCCCTTAATGGCCTTTACTGCATTTTCTGCATTTTTTCTGGCCTCTACTTCCGCTTTGTTGGCTTTTGCTTTGTACTTAGCGACCTCTGCCTCCAACTCTTCGATTTCTGCCTTATGTACGGCCTCCTGGTCTTTAGCTGGCCCCGCCTGTTCTTTCTGGCTATTCACATAATCAACCAGCTGCTGGTCTGTCATTTTACGGAGCTTAGTGGCTTCCCTGTGCGTTTCTCGCTCCTGCTGTGTCATTCTACAACTCTGTTTTTTCATGTTCTTTCTCCCTCTGGCTTTTTTCATAACATTTATCACACGCGAACCGGTTTCCTTTTCCGGATACGCTGATCACAATCGGTATTCTGTTCATGGCTAAATGCCGGCCACAAATGAAACAGGTTTTAAACCCCTGTGTGGGAATCCCCAGGCGTTCGCGCTGCTGTATAAATTCGCCCACCGTGCAGTCAAATACGCCTGGGTAAAATTCTACGTTGTACGTTCTTTTGACCGTTACTGTCTTTGTATACTCCATAGCTCAGTCCTCCCTCTTTCCTTTCGGGTGCTTCCGGCCAGTCTGCCCTTTTGGTCGCCTCTTGCATCTGCCTGGGCGCTTTGCTATCCGTCGCGGTTGCTGCGGCTCTGGTTTATGTTCCGGCCGCTTTTTCTTGCTTCCTGCATCCAGGAGTAGCAACGCCCCGCATATGATCAGGGTAGCCAGGGCAACCAGCTCTAAAATAAAAATTATTGTTGTCAATAGTTCTTCCTCCTCAATGTCCGCTCCGCAACATACAAAATAATAATTCTGTCATGGAGCGCTTTCTCGGTCCATAGCGGCACGGTAATATGACCGCCAGTTTCCACTGTCTTACCTCTGCATCTAACGGCGTGGGCTTCTCAAATTCGTCTGTCGCCTCCGCCCCGTCCGGTATTGCAACCATTACGCCGAAGTAGTTGGAGGATTCCGGAAACTGTTCGCGCATATGTCTGGCAAATTTCCCGCTGCTCAAATCCGGTAAAATGTCCTTGTAGCACTCCATTGTTGTTACAATATAGTTTTTCTCCCCCAGGAAGTTCAGGCCGTTCCCGCTGTAAACATCTTCTTTGCAGCTCTTTATCTCATAACAGGTAAATATGCCTTTTTCTATCCCGGATATAGAGCACTGATCAGCCGGGGAAAATTGCATGTAATCAACTCTTTTTGCTTCTCGCCCCCACGGGTCAATGCTTACCTCACTGGCCCAGTGTTTCCCAGCTCCTCTAAAACGTGTGTTTATAAGTAACTGTCCGAGGAACTTTGTTGTTTCTTTTCTGTCCATGCTCACACCACCCTCATAAATCTCTCGCGGATCCGGTCAGCCCAGGCACTGTTGCGAATTGTAGTTCCTGCCACGCGGTACCTGCTGCAGGTTTCGACGGCCATGCCGCCGTATTCACATTCTGGAAATGCTGTCACGAAGCCTGGGAGGTTCGGGTCTACCGGTATGCAATATTCACATGTGCAACACCATTTCCCTGCCAGTGCTTTCTCATGCAGTTGTCTGGCTTGCTCTTCCATCTTCTTGTTGTATTCCGGATCCAGTCCAAAAATCTGTTGTATCTTGTTCAAAACAATCTCCTTTTCTTTTTCTTGCCGCCGTTCCTGGACATGATCCCGCCGTGCATTTTCAGCCAGTTGTTTGTAATTCTCATGCCGTACAGGAGACTTAACGCATCCAGACGGTCGATATGCAGCTTGCTCTCAAAGGTACCGGTTGCGTTCCTGACGACCATCGCCACCAATTTTGCTTGATTTTCCGCTGTTATCGGTACGCACCACTCAGTAACGCCTCCGTCAATGTCGGCAAGTTTGCGGCCGTCCTTGGTATATAAGGCTCCGCTTTTAAAGTTCACGCTCGCTTTTCTCACGCTTCCGCCTCCCGTCTCACGCCTCGGATTCCCAGGCTTCCGTTGTACCCTGCTGCTTTCAGATCTTTTTTCATGGCCTTGTATTCTCTATCCAGTGCCGCGCCGGTTGCTCTGCTTCTCAACATTACGACGCCATCTTCCAGTGTCGCGTCTTTACCCAGCTCTTTCAGGTATCTCACGGCCTCAATTTTGTCCATCTGCCACACCTCCTACCATTCAAGTGAATCAAAGTTTTTGCTCAACTTTTCCTGCTGTCTGTCTAATTTTTCAAATTTTTCCTGCTGCTGCATAAATTCTCGTAAACTTTTCGGTTTTTGCCTGGATGTACTTTGTTCCATTTCATTGAGCAGCCTGTCACTTTTCTCCTCAAACAGTGCCGCACATAAGTTTCTTGCCGCTCTTTCACTCATGCGGCTCTTATGAAAAAGTGCGTCCAGAATTTCCTCTTTGGTAAATGTCTTTACAAATTCCTCTGCTTTCATCAGCCTTGCTGCGCCTCCAATGCTTTCCGGGATTCTGCCACTGCTTGGCGATCCACATCATTGTTGTGCTGGTTCTTATCGTGCCCCTTTACCCATATAAACCGGATACTGGTAAATTTCTGCCGTTCCCTCATAAGTTTCCGCCAGAGGTCCCGGTTCTTTTTCATAGCAAAATGGCCGTTCATGGTTTCCACCACATAGTTGCTGTCTGAATACACTTCAACCGGTATCGTTTTATCAGTTATGCTTTTCATAGCTTCCAAAACCGCCTGCATTTCCATACGGTTGTTAGTTTCTCCTATCGCTCCGCCGGACTTCATGCGAGCCTGGCCTTTATATATCAACTTACAGGCCCAGCCGCATCCGGAACCAGGGCGACCGTTGCTCATGGCGGAACCGTCGGTGTAAACGGTTATTTTATCCATTGTCCTGTCCCTCTCCAACTCCGTTTGCGTACTGTTCGAGCTTGTCTCTCATTCCCAGGCGCTGCACTGCGGCCACCAGGCCGTATGCCAGGCGTACCAGGTCAAACGGTTTCACGTTCAGCATTTCAACTGATAAATCGTCGCTGCCCTTTTCCAGGTCCACACAACACCCGCTTTGAATTTCCTTTGTGCTGCCGTCGCTGTATCTCACTGTAATGCCGGTAATATCACGGCTCTTTTCTTCTCCCATGGCTCTCATTCCTCCGTTTCTTTTAACTGTTTAATTTTCGCTTCCAGCGGTATTGCAGCATATTTATTTTTGGGGTATCTCTGATACTCAGCTCTAACCGCTTCGCGATTGTAAAGGTTGTTGTATTCCATTGCTAATCGAAGCGAAATGTCAGAACCTTTTCCCGTTAATGTAATTTTGGACTTGTCCATATATTCAAAAAATATTTTCCACATGCTGCTCAATCCTTTCTTTTGCAATCTGGTAATATTCCGGATCCAGCTCTATCCCTACAAATTCCCGTCCGGTATTCAAGCAGGCAACGCCGGTGCTCCCAGCTCCCATGCAGTTGTCCAGGACTGTCTCTCCTGGGTTCGTGTAGGTCTTGACCAGGTATTCCAGCAGGTCCACGGGCTTCTGCGTCGGGTGTAGGCGCTTGGACTTGTCCCCGGTGCTGTATTGCAGCACATCCACCGGATACCGGTCCGTGGAGTCATATGTATAGTTTCTTTCCTCCCGGCCATAACAGCTGCTGCCATCCAATTCCCTGGTTCCGTATGCCGTCGCTGTCTTTCTCTGGTGCCCGTGCGTCATTTGCGGGTTATAGGTCGGCGGCTTCCGGTAAAATATTTCTATGTTTTCGTGGGTCCTCAGCGGCATTTTCTTGGCGTTCATAAATCCGCTGGGCTGTGTTTTTTTCCATATCCATTCATAGCGGTACATGGCTTTGTTGCTGCTGATCAGCTCCGTGGTAAAAGGTTGTGCGCTAAAAAGTACAATGGCGCCGTTTTCCTTTACCACTCGCCGGTACTGCTTCCATAACTCCTGCAGGTTGATCGGAGTGTCCCACCGGCAGCGTGTTGTGCCATACGGTAAATCACTCAGCACCATGTCAATACTGCCGTCCGGGATCCGGTTCATAAGTTCCAGACAGTCGCCACACAATAGTGTTGCTTTGCTCATTATTTCGCCTCTTTCAAAAAGTCCTGTATGGTCATTTGTCCCAGTTGCTCCCAGGTTTTTGTATTGATTCCGCAATGTCCTAGGGCTTCCTCATACGTGACGCCATTGTTTTTTATGCTCATGGCAAACTCACATATTTTTCTGTGGCTCTGGTTTTCTGATGCTCTCAGTCTTTGAAACCGGTTCGGTTCTTGCTCCAGGTGACACCCAAAACCGCATACACAACAACCGGTTCTTTGTTCTCCTGTCAGGACCCAGTTTCCGCACGGGTCTTGCTTTGCTTCTCCATATACGCTGCATATCGGTATATTGTTCTCTGCCACATACCGGATTATTTCATCCTTTGGCCAAAATCCCAGCGGCTGGCTTTTTATCGTGCGCCCGTCGTATACATTGCAACCAGTGTGGTTGTACTGGTTTTCTCTTCTGAAGCTTTCATCCTGGGTGATCCCGATAAATGGTTGTCGCCCGGTTTCTTTTACATATCTTCTAAACGGCTCCTTTTTCAGTACGTCACAACACTGTTCGGAAATGTCCTCTTTTATCGTTTCCGTGTCTGTCAAATACTGCCATTTCTTTGCCAACATGCCAAACTTTCCGCGCTCGTCGCCGTGCAGCAAATAATTTCTATACCGTTCGCACAGCTGCCCGTGCCTTAACTTTCGTATCTTCCCGGCCGTGTCCTTGCTGGTTATCGGAAAACCTTTATTTTCCATTACCCACTTAAAGCTGTGCTTTGGTCTTATAACTTCCAGTCTTATATCCAGATCTGGAAACTGTTTTTGCAACCACTCTGTATAAACATGTACAAACTTTCTTATTTCTGGAAATTCCGTTCCTGTATCTGAAAACACCAGCGGGATTGTTCCGTCCAGTTTATACTTTCTGTATGCCAGGCAAACAATATAGGCCAACACTGTACTGTCAAGCCCTCCGGAAAATGATACATACACATTTCCGTACCAGTGCCGGTGCCATTCGTACACCCGGTACATTGAAAAGCTAGGTTTTAATTCATACGGCTGGTATTTCATGCTCTTAAAGCTGTCCTTTGGGAATTTCAATGTTTCTTCCAGTAAATACGCCATTACTTTGCCCTCCAACTCTCCCATGTCATATCAATCCCGACACATGTCTCTTTCAGGCGGTCCAGGGTTTTCTCTGCGTTCCTGCTGTCTCCGCTCTCCGGTGTCATACGCTGCACCAGCTCCGGGCCGCTGTAATTTGTTGTGATGATCGTCGGCATATATCCCTCATACCTGGCGTTTATAATGGCAAATATCTTGCTCACGCCCCACTCCGTCGGCTGCTCGCTGCCTATGTCGTCAATGATCAAGAGTGGCACATCCTCGTACTGGCTCAGGATGTATGCTTCGTCTACGTCACTGCCAGCTGCCTTGTATGTTTCCCGGATCCTGTCCAGTAGGTCAATCATGGTCATGCAGATGCAGGCCGTTCCCTCACTGATCAGCTGGTTTGCAATGGCCGCTGCCAGGTGGGTCTTTCCGGTACCATACCCGCCTGCCATAAACAGGCCGTTGCGCTCAATCTCTGGCGGTGTTATGTGGTTGCGATCATTCTTAACCGGACGCATACGTTGGAAGTTGTCGGCATACTTCTTTGCCTGGGTGTATGCCTGGCGTCGTCCCTGGGTGTCCTGGACAAAATTCTCAAAACGTCTGTTCTGGAATCTTGCTTTCATGCCGCTGCGCTCCATCATGCTGCGGAACCGCTGCATTTCTTCCTCCCTGGCTTTCTGTTCTGCCTCAGCTGCCTTGCGGGCCTCTTCCTTTGCGTCCCAGTCTTTCCAGAAGTCCTGCGCCTTGCTGCATGTACAACGCTCCGGGCGACTCTTCCACACGATCACATGTCGCGGCGCTACCGGGCTAACCAGGCCGTAATATTCCAGCTTTCTGCCACAATACTTGCAGCTCACTGCTTCCGGTACCGGCTCCGGCACGCTGTACCCCTCTCTCAGGGCTTCCGTGGTGCTTATGCTGTACTTGTCCGGCTTAGTAGTCTGCTGCTGTGTGGAACCCTGCTGTATGACTTCCTGCGGCATTGCTGCCGTTGCTGCTGTGCTCATTTACGTTTACCTCCTCGCTTACGTCCTCCCAGCGTCCTTGATTCAACCAGGTCAGCGGCATAGGCACATACCCGCGTTTCCAGTCGCTGCTCTGCTTGCTTACCTCAATGGCGTGGAGTATATGCTCAGTCATTTCCTCGTCTGGCTTGATCAGCTTCCACTTCTTCCAGCACGCCGGTTTTGCTCTCTTCCGCACTGCCGGAAAGGCGTCCCAAAATCTGCAAAAGCTCTTTTCCAGCGGTGTCTTGGCTGTTTTCCAGTCAGGACTCTGCTGTCTTTTACCTGGCTTTGCCTCTTCCTCGTTGTCAAGTTCCTCCGGTTCCGGGGCGGTCTGTTGCTCGGCAACGACCGTATGTTTTTTAGTATCAGGTATCAGAGAATCCGGTATCAGAGAATCAGCAGGGCTTTTCTTGTGCTGTTCTTGTGTTTGCACGGTGCTTGCACCGTGCATGTATTGTGTTTTTGTGTTTTCCTGCTCTTTTTCGGTCTGATAAGTCCGGAGGTCTTGGCTGTTTTCAGCTGTTCCCGTGCGCCCTTTTACGTGGATTCCTGCCACAACGCCTAGGCCCATATCCTCGCCGGGTGCAGGTATTACGCTCGCCTGCTCTTTGCAGTGTGGATTCTGGTGTTTCAAGAAGTTTGTTACCTGTATGTATTGCTCTCCTGCGATCTCGTATCGCTGTATAAATCCGTTATCATTCAGCTGCTGCAGCATGGTGTCAACATCATCTGCAGTCACATCATCATAGCCCAGCAGCTCCTTTTTTATTCGTTTGGGGCGGTCCTGTAAACGTCCCTCACGGTCTGCCAGGCACCACAAGCCTATAAATAATAGGCGGGTCAATGCTGGCAGTTCTCCCAGGATTTCATTGTCAAAAAATCCAGGCTTAATGTTCCTTGCTCTTGCCATTGTTCAGACCTCCTTTAGCACAAGTACACTTCTTTGCCTGTCAGGGCCTGCACACGCCGCTTAAAGTCTGCGGCCTGGCTGTTGTCATTGCTCAGGTGTAACAGGTAAACCTGCTGCAGCCTGCTTAAATCAAACGATTCCAGCGTTTTTATAACTGTTTCAATGCTCATGTGCGAGCCTATGGTTCTTTTGGCTCTGGCAGCATGTATGCGGCCCTCTTTTACGTTCTGCTCCATTGTCTCAGGGTCGTAATTGGCTTCCATCATTATGTGAGTCAAGCCTATAAAGGTATATTTGATGTAAACCGTGTCAGTAAAATACAGCACCTTTTCCCCGGTCACTGTGCTGCGGATCAGGAAGCCCAGCGGCTCCGGTACGTCGTGCTCAACATCAAAGGGAAGTACCTCAAATGTGCCTGCATGGAAGCTTTCCAGTGCTCGCACCGTGCAAATTCGGTGCCCGGTTAGGTTTGCCATGTCTGCTGTTCCCTGGCTGGTGTAAATATTCACGCCCATGCGAGCCAGGGCCTTTGCAGCTTTCACATGATCCCCGTGGCCATGTGTCACAAGACAGCCACTCAACTGTGACACCTTATAACCACATCCGGCTTGTATCTGTGCCAGTGGGATCCCCGCATCCAACAACAAACTGCTTTGCCCGTCGCTTATGTAATAGGCGTTGCCGCTGCTGCCGGATGCAATAGGGTTAATCAGCATTAAAACGTCGGTCCTGCTGCGCGGGTTGCTGTGCTACGCGCTGCCGTGGTGTTACGTGCAGGCTGTGGCTGCGCCTGCGGCTTTGCTGGGCTTCCCAGGTCAAGAGCCTGCTGCCCTCCGTCGTCGGTCAAAAAGGCCGGCTGTGCAGGCTTCTGCGGTGTCTCCTGGGCTTTCGTGTCAATTACAACCTGGTTTGCTTCTGCGTCGATCACTTCCTGGGTTTCCATCTGTGCCAGTCTGATCTCCTGCATACGCATGTACTCATAGGCGTCGTCAATCTTTTTCGGGTCCCTTGGCATGTTCTTGGCACTGTAAACCTCACGCTTTACGGTCTTGAGACACATTTCTTCAAACCAGCCCTCTGTTTCAACTTCCACTTTCTGGCCTTTCTCCCAGGCTGTTTTCTTACCTCCCCAAAATTCTCCGGAAGCCTTGTCCGGCTTACGTTTTAAAATATCTTTTATGGTCATGATGATCAGCTTGTTCTTGGTCGGCTCCGTATACTCAATATAGCCAAATCCTCCAACGATCTCCCCGCGGTCAAATGCGTTGTTAATCTCAAAATCATAGCTTTCAACGCGGTTTTCTCTGTTCTTTTTCAGTGGCTTAAAGGTGTCTGTGCTGTAAACCAGCTCTACGGTAACGGATACCGGCTTTTCCAGCGCGTACTTTTCAGCAATATACTGGATTCCGTTATATCCAGGCATCAGGTTGACCACGTACATCTTTGTGCCGGTTCTGGATAAGCGATTGTTATCTTTAAACGGGATAGCGCTCAGGTGATTGTCCTGCATCATGTCCAGGCCCATACGAGCATAGTGCACAACATCCAATGCCAGGGCGTTCAGGTCTACCGTGTTCCAGTTGATCGGATCCGGATTGTCCCACTTATGATCCTTGTTGTTTTCATTCTTGCTTACGCGCTTCTCCTCGGCCATCTTTAATGCTCTGTCAGTTGCGATAAAATATCCCTGGATCAGCTGTCTCTGGTAATCAGTTACCTGAATGTTTCCGGCCACATTGCTACCGAACTCCTTTAAAACCTTGTTTGTAAATGCCTCGCTGTTGCTCAGGCTCTCCGTTTTCTGTACTGTCATTTCGTTTGCCATGTTCTACTCCTCCATATTCTTAAATAAATCGTCAAAGGTCATTTGTCCGGGTATCGGTTTCTTTTCATCTTCCTCAGCTTGTGCCTTTGCAGCGCACTGGCAACCATACCCTTTTTCTACTGCTTCCGCGCTGGTCAGGAGTCTGCCGCACCGCTTACACCTGCGGGCACGGATTGTAAAAATTTCGCCGTCCATTAGTTGCCTTTCGGTACTTTCGTCATAAACACAATGCTTTTCGTGTTCTTGCGGAAAGTATCTGCAATATTTCCTGCGCCAGGTACCGTTTTCTTGTAGGTGCTCGCCAGTTCTTCCAGTGCGGCAATGATCAGCGGCGCCTCGTCCGGATCCAGTGCTCCAACCTCTGTATTAAACAGGTTTGTCCAGTAATTCATGCCGTTAGTTAATTCCTTGTTAAACTCTCCAAAATCCTGCTTTTCTACGGCTTTCTTAAAACCATTCATTAAAAACTGCGGGTGTACTCTTGTCATGCTCACTTGTCTCCTCTCTCAAATCTCAGAGTCTTGTCTGGTTCGGATACCACCAGGCGGATAACCTGTGTCTGTGTCTGTGTCAGCTTTGTAACAGACTCTGCATTGTCCACAAAGACCGGAAGCTCTACGCCGTAATACTCGGCCAACGTGTCAATCAGTTCCAGGCCTGCATTGATACGTGCTGCGTTGTTCGCGCTCTTAAATGGCACCAGGCCAGTTTTACAAGGTACCAGGGCCTCACAATCGTCTGCAATGCCGCCGTTCTGCTGTTCGATAAACAACCGGAAACGCAAGGTTTTAAAGCGGCTGTTGATTTTCTCGTCCAGGAGCTTTGTTTTCGCTTTTACAAACTGCTCGCAAAGGTAAATGCCTTTCTGAAGCTGCTCATATTTCGCTGCCAGCTCCTCCTCTTTCTTTTCCAGCTGGGTGATTCTCTCGTCCTGTTTCTTAACCATTGCCAGCTGTGCCTTTTTGCTCTGTTCAGCTTCCAGGCGAGCGTCCAGTTCTTTCAGCTGTCCGCTCAGCACATTGTCTGCCTCAGCAGCTGCCGCTCTGGCATCTTTCAGTTTTTCCTGCAGGCTCTCAATCCGCTCTGTAAACTGCCTGTACTCGGCTGTGTCCTTATAGTCCGTTGTTGCAAGTACCGCTTTTTCAGCTGTTGCCAGGTTCTGCGCTGTTTCTGCTTTCTTCTCTTTCAGTTCCACCAGGCGAGCGTCCAGGGCTTCAATTTCGTCCTGCTCTTTCTTAATCATGCCGCTGCTGCACTCTGTCATGCCGCGCTTGTTGATTGTTTCCAGGTTCTGTGCCTTGGCTGTATTGAAGTTTTCCTTTGCTTCCTCAATTTGCTCTGCCGGAAGCTGCTGGCCGCATGTCGGGCAAATCTCCGATCCGGCCCATTCCTTTTCATTTTCCTCATTCCACTCCGCCAGGAGCTGCTCTCTTCTGCGGTTCAGGCGCTGGATTTCGTTTTCATGCTCGCGCTTGTCCTGCTCGGTGTGCATGATATCCGTTTCAATGGTACTTGCCATATAGCGGAGGTTGCTGATCCGCTCGTAGGCTCCTTTGTTTGCCTCGGCTTCTGCTCTCACATGTTTGGCCTCTCCGGCAGCTCTCTGGCTTTCCAGTTCTGCGATCTGCTGTCGGATGGTTGTTGTCGCTCCGGATTCTCTGGCAGCCCTCTGGCTTTCCAGTTCCCGGCGCTTCTCTTTAATCTCTGCCATGGTGTTGTCAATGGTCTGTGCATCCAGGCCCGTAACGTCCGGCTTTGCTTTCTCTGCCTCGTCAATACGCTGTGGGATGTCGTCCAGTTCTTTGTCTGTCAGGTTCTTCTCCTTTGCGGCAATGGCTCTGTATTCGTCCACGGTATAATAATTTTCTGCCTTTCCAGGCTTGCGGAGCATTTCCGGAAGTTCTCTCAACAGGTCGCCCTGGCTCTCAATAACCTCATTAAAATCCGCATCCCCGCACACCTGTAACAGGATTTTGCGGCGGTCTGCTACTTTCATGTTTTCCAAAAAGTAGTTGTAAGAGGTCAGCATCTTTGCCAGTTCTTCATCATGGTAAATTTCCAGCAGATTCTTTTTAAACTGGGTTTCGCTTACCGGTACCCCGTCCATGCTGTAATCTGTTGTGTGTCCGGATAACACTGGCTGCGGGTTTCCTTTAATGGTCTTGTAAACTTCGTGGTAATCTTTTTTCAGTACCATTTCTGAACCGTCTGCCAGTTCCACGGTCATTTCCACGCTATGGTGCAGGTTATGGCTGCCGGTGGTTTTTGGTGTGTAGTTCTTTTCTGTGGTGCTCGGCTTGCCGTACATCAGCCAGGTAAAGGCATTGTATACGGTGCTCTTGCCGGTTCCGTTATCGCCATAGATCGCGCTGCTTTCGCCCTGCGGGTCAATTTCCAGTTCTTTCACGCCCTGGAAGTTTTCCAGTCTCATTTTCAATATCTTCATGCCTTAGCTCCTTTCATGCTCTGCACGGTCGCTTTCATGGCCACCGCCATATTTTTCAGTTGTTCATGCAGCTTTTCAAATGTCTCCGGCTCAATGCCTGTGAAGCTGATCCCGTCGCCCTTGTACACATCCGTAACAAAAAGCACGTTCCCAACAATCCGCTGGCCATGCTGGTCAACTCCGTACAAATAGCTGCCGATCAGGTTTGTCTCATTGTCCTTGAGCAGTCCCTCCTCGTCGATCAACATGCTCACGCACTTGCTATTGCTTCTTTTTACGTGGTTACTGTGTCCCAGCTCGTTGTACAGTCTTACCGGCATAACGTGCTCGATCATGTCGCACCCGTTCCCGATCAGCTCGTACAATGCTCGATTTTGTTCTCTCATGTTTCCCTGCGGAAAATCATGTACAGTAACTTCTAAATCTGTGCTAACCTTAATAATTTTGCTCATTTACGATTCCTTTCTCTCATGCTATAATAAGCACAAGCGGTTATTTGATAACTGCGGGTTTCATGCCTCGGACGCTTTGGTCGGTGTCACCGGGGCATTTTCTTTGCACAATTCCATAAAAGCAAGGCTAAAAATTTCCCAGCTCAACGCTGCCTTTGCCTCCTGGATCAGCTGCTCTCTGTAATATGGTTTGCGGCGTTCTCCGTTCGCATCCCCGTATCTGCTTATTATGTACTGCAGCTTTCTGTCTGCGCGTTCCTGCGCTTTCTGCTCAATACTCTCCTCCATTGTCCTCAATAGCTTCTGCCTCCTGTCTTGCTTCTCTCAGGCCAATTTCACGGCCCCATAAAAACATCATTGCCAGTGCCGGAAATACTAAAACCTCGCCGCCCAGGCCTCCGGTTCTGCTGTCCATCACTGCAAACACCATAAGCCCGATCTTTACCAGCGCGCCCCCGGTCAGGATCATTGCTCCCAGGTTAATGCCTGCCGCAATACATCTTTCCAGCTTTACGCGGCGCTTGATGGCTTCCTTTCTCGGTGCCAGCTTTTCCTCAACTACAAAGACCTCTGTTTCTCTGTGCATTACTGTCTTTCTTGTCATGTTGTTCCTCCTTATACATCCAGCAGCGTTTTCTGCTCCGGTTCCTCAGCTTCTGTTCTCTGTGCTGCCTTTCCGATGATCGTCTTGGCTCTGTCCTTAAATGCCTCAATCTCTTCCAGTGGTACGTTTACCGCTGTGACCATTCCCTGGCTTGTGTTGTCCGGGCTTACCACTGCAATATCCACAATGTCGCCAACCTCAACCGGTGCCGGTGTGTAAAATGTGTACTCTCTTCCGGATGGCTGTCCGGCTCTTAAATATTTGAGCTTAATTACGTTTGTTTTCTCCATCTTCCTTGCCTCCTGCTTTTCTGTATTTCATAAATGCCTGCCAGTCGTCGCTTAATACCAGCGCCGCGGCCTCGCATATAATGACATGTTTTACAAGTTCCAGGCTGTCCAGCTGTGCGTTTTCAGCTCCTGCAAATCCCTTTTTCTTTGTGTACCCGATCAGGGTATCAACTGCCTGCTTCAATGCTTCCGGGTTGCTTTCCTGGTGCTCTAAAAACTTCCATGTGTTATCTGCCATCAATACATCCTTTCTTCCAGGTACCTCCTGGATACTCGGCCGGCTGTTACAATCTTGCCTTTTGCTTCCAGCTCTTTATTTAGCTGTCGCATAATCTTGTATGCGTGGCTTTCTGATATATCCAGCATGGCTGCCACGTCTGCCACTCTCAAAAACTTAGGTGGTTCTTTTGTAGCTGCTGCCGTTCTTCCCATGCTCCTGCACCTCTTTTCTCAATCCGGATACCCTTTGCGGGCTTCAATCTTTTCTATGGCGGCCAGCATTTCATCAACCTTTTGCCGGGCTTCTGTAAACCGTCTTTTTATTTCCGGTACCATTTCAAGCTCCTCCGGTGTTATTACCCCGTCCTCAACAATCTCTGCAAATTCTGTGAGGGCGTCTTGCATGTCGTCCATGTGTCTCCTCATTCGGAGCACGCATCTTTCTGGTGGCATGTCGCTGATCTCTGCGATTCTGTCTTTTCCTAACGGACACTCATTAGCACAATACCAGGCTCTCAATTCCGGCTCTGCGTATGCGTCAGCCATAAGTGCCACAACCGTGTTTGGGGTTTTCGTTATGTCCAGCTCGTACTTTTTCAGGCTGTCCTCTGTAACCCCTGGCAAGTAGTCAACAGCTCCGGCTCTCGTCAAGAGCTTTTCGTTGTACTTTGCCGCTTTCAGTCGTGCCTGGCAGTACCTGTTTCCCGCCGCTTTTGTTACTCGGCTTTGCATTTATTCCTCCTTTTTCCGGTGGTATCATATTCTTAAAACATGAACTTATTAACCCGGTAAAAACACCGCTATTTTTTGCTCCGGAGTCATTTCCAGCAGAATTGCAATCTGGTTTGCTACTTCCGTGCTGATCTTCGTTGTTCCCAGTTCTAAATTGCAATACGCGCTTTTACTTTTATATCCCAGCCCTTTTGCCATTTCTTCTTGGGTAACGCCTTTCTGCTTTCTAATGTCTCTTAAAAGTTCCAGATTCATGTGCTCACATCCTTTCCGGTTCTCATTTCTTAACCTTTACACTTTGGATTATAGTTCCATAATTGAGAACTGTCAAGCTATAATTTCTATTTTTGAGAACTTTTTAGCTCTGTATTGGTTTCTATGCTCCTATTGTGGTATATTATTGGTATTAGTTCATGTTTTAAGAACTTTCAAGGAGGTTAATAAAATGGCTACTCTTGCAGAACGTATAAAAACGCTGCGCAAAAACGCCGGCCTTACTCAGCAGGAGTTTGGTTCACGTTTCGGCGTTGCAAAAAACACTATATGCCAGTACGAAAGTGGTCGAAGCACTCCAAACGATGATACAAAAATAGCCATGGCAAACTATTTTAATGTTTCCATGGACTACTTAATGGGTAAAACGGACGTGCCTGGCTTTGACTCTTGCACTCCGCCAGTTATGGCAACTAAAATTTCAGAATCAGGAATAAACATGTTTCACACATACTTAGATCTATCTGGCGAAAATCAAGAAAAAGTAGACAACTATGTTCAAATGCTCAGCGAATGGGAGGCTGCATATAAAAACAAAAGGTCTAAAAAATAACAAGGGGGTTACTATGAAAAAGAAAATGTATTTTGCAAAATCTATTGCTATAGCTGCGACTATTGCGTCTATGTCGCTGTTTCCTGGTTGTTCATCCGGGCAGGACTCCGCTCCTCAGCAGATGGCAGAAACAACAACCCATGAGCCCGCAATATCTGGCTTTTGCGATCAGGCCTGGGGCGCCGATCTTGCTGCTGTAAAATCTGTCGTTATAACTTCCAGTATGCAGGAAAATACGGACTACACTCTTGGGGAAGAACAGGGCTATTACATACTCGGCCTTAATTCTTCCGAGGTTGGTGGTCATGCAGCTGCGGCCTCTTATACGTTCCAGGACGACAAGCTCGTTATGGGCGGTTATCAGTTGGAAATGGACGACAATGCCTTTTCTGATCTGCTCCAAAAATATACAGCAAAATACGGGGAACCGGCAGCGCATGAAGAGGATACCGGTTGGGGTCCTTGTGCTGTGTGGGTGGATTCCAATGAAAATTATATTTGTATATCAAGTTTTATGGACAGTATTGTTTATGTTTCATCCGGGTGCAGCATTACGGATAACCTGGCGGATACGCTCTCCGAATACCATGGCATAAATTTAAAAAGCCTGCTTAATCAGGTGGGCAACAGCAAAGGAGTGTAAAGTACGGGCACGGGCACCGGTCGGCTGCTCAGCAACGACCGTATGGTTTTTAGAATCAGGAATAAGGAATCAGGAATCAGGATTCAGCCGGGCTTTTCTTGTGCCTGCACTGTACTTGCACCGTGCTTTAATTTTTAACATGGAGGTTCGTATGGAAAATTTAGAAATGCTTACGGGCGCCTTTCCGGTTGCTCCGGATCAGCTGGCGCATGATCTGGCCGTCGCAAAGCTCATTAAAAGCGGCGCGGTACCGGCCTCAGCTTCCGGCTATACTTATTATGGTGCCTATATTAAATATTTACGGGAATTCGAAACGGTCATAGCCAACCGCATCCCGGAGGAGTCCGAAAATGTCAGTGGCTAAAGATCCCAAAACCGGCAAGTGGTACAGCAAGTTCAGGTACACCGACTGGACCGGTAAAAGGGTGCAAAAGAAAAAAACGGGCTTCATAACCAAACGGGAAGCCCAGGAGTGGGAACGCGAATTTCTTACAAAAGTGGCTGCATCTTGTGACATGTCGTTCGCTTCCCTGGTAGAGTTGTATATGGCGGATTGTAAAACCAGGCTGCGCGCCACCACCTGTGAAAATAAGCAGCACCTTATTACAAAAAAACTGCTGCCCTATTTCGGCAGCACACCAATAAACCAGATCACGCCGCTCATGATCCGTAACTGGCAAAACACACTTATGGAGCTGCGGCAGCCAAATGGTAAACCGTACTCAAAAACATACCTCAAAACTATCAACAACCAGGTTGCTGCTATTCTTAACTATGCCGTCAAATACTACGGCCTCCCAGGCAGTCCGGCGGCAGTTGCTGGCAGCATGGGAAAATCAAAAGCGGATACAATGCTGTTCTGGACCGAGGACGAGTTCAAAACTTTCATTCAGGCTATAGACAAGCCAACGCCATACTGCGCTTTTAACGTCCTGTTTTATACTGGCATCCGTGAGGGGGAGTTGCTGGCGCTCAGCTTGTCCGACTTCGACTTCACTAATCAGGTGCTGCATATCACAAAAAACTTTGCAGTGGCCAATGGCCGGGAAGTCATATACGAGCCAAAAACTCCAAAAAGCAAGCGCGATATTACTTTGCCGGATTTCCTCTGCGCCATTGTTCAGGACTATGCCGGCCGGCTTCTGGAATACGATCCGGACGACCGCCTGTTCCCATTTACAAAAAGCTGGGTAAACTCCCAACTCCGTGCCGGCTGTAAAAAATCCGGCGTCAAGAAAATTCGTGTGCATGATTTCCGTCATTCTCACGCCAGCCTGCTCATTCACATGGGCTTTCCTATCCTGGCCGTGTCGGAGCGCCTGGGGCACGAAAAGGTACAAACCACCCTGGAGCTATATGGCCATTTGTACCCGGACGTGCATGGCAATGTGGCCCAGCAGCTTCAGGACAGTGCCGCCGCTGATCTGTCTCCGGCAGCATGGCAAAATGCACAAAAAAGCCTATAATTTTGGAATGTGGTACACTTCTGGTACACTTAGGCAAAATAAAAGCCCGGAAACCCTTATTTTTCAATGGTTTCCAGGCTTTTTGCAATTATTCAAACTCAATCGTTCCAGGCGGCTTACTAGTAAGATCATAGAATACGCGGTTTACGCCCTTAACTTCATTAATAATACGGTTCATCACCTTATTAAGTACTGCATAAGGAATCTCAGCAGACTCAGCAGTCATGAAGTCAATGGTCTTAACGGCGCGGAGCGCCACTGCATAATCGTATGTTCTGAAGTCTCCCATTACACCTACGCTTCGCATATTTGTAAGGGCTGCAAAGTACTGGTTCGGCATCCAGGACGGATCTTCTCCGTGTTCTTTTTTGTAGTCGGCGGCTGCATTGTCGACTTCTTCACGGTAGATGTAGTCTGCATCCTGTACGATGCGTACTTTTTCCTCGGTGACTTCACCGATGATACGGATTCCAAGTCCCGGGCCCGGGAATGGCTGACGGAATACCAGTCTTTCCGGAATTCCAAGCTCAAGGCCGGCTTTACGGACCTCATCTTTGAACAGGTCACGAAGCGGTTCAATGATTTCTTTGAAATCAACGAAATCCGGAAGGCCTCCTACGTTGTGATGGGATTTGATCACTGCGGATTCTCCGCCGAGACCGCTCTCTACAACGTCCGGATAAATGGTTCCCTGTGCAAGGAAATCTACAGCACCGATCTTCTTGGCTTCTTCTTCGAAAATACGGATAAATTCCTCACCGATGATCTTACGCTTCGCTTCAGGCTCTGTAACACCGGCAAGCTTGTCGTAATATCTCTGCTGTGCGTTCACGCGGATAAAGTTCAGGTCAAACTGACCATTCGGTCCGAATACACCTTCAACCTCATCACCTTCATCCTTACGAAGAAGGCCATGATCTACAAATACGCAGGTAAGCTGCTTGCCGATCGCTCTGGAAAGAAGTCCTGCTGCCACGGAGGAATCTACACCACCTGACAGGGCAAGGAGAACTTTTCCATCACCGACTTTCTCGCGGATCTCTTTGATCGTATGTTCAACAAAGGCATCCATCTTCCAGTCTCCGGCACATTCGCAGACACCAAGTACGAAGTTGGACAGCATTGTCTTTCCTTCTACTGTGTGCAGTACTTCCGGATGGAACTGGATCGCATACAGTTTCTTCTCTTCATTCTGTGCAGTTGCTACCGGACAGTCTGCAGTATGTGCAGCGATCTCAAATCCCGGTGCAGTCTGGGAAATATAGTCTGTATGGCTCATCCAGCAGATTGTTTTGTCGGATACATTTTTGAAGATCCTGGAATCTTTCTTATCGATGAGAAGCTCTGTCTTACCGTATTCGCTGACATCTGCCTTCTCAACTTTTCCGCCAAGGACATGCATCATAAGCTGTGCTCCATAGCAAAGTCCAAGTACCGGAATACCAAGCTCAAATAATTCCTTCTGGTAAGTCGGTGAATCTGCCTCATAGCAGCTGTTTGGTCCGCCGGTAAGGATGATTCCCTTAGGATTCATCGCTTTAATCTTCTCAAGATCTGTCTTGTAAGAATAAATTTCGCAATATACATTGCATTCTCTGACACGTCTTGCAACCAGCTGATTGTACTGACCGCCAAAATCAATGACAATAACTAATTCTCTTTTCAAGGCTTTCCTCCTGTTATTTATAACATCTTTAGAATCTGTTACTCATTATAAATGAGTACATGCACTTTTACAATGCTAATTTTATCTCCCGCCGGAATTTTTATTTTCCGGAAAAATTTTTTACTGCTTTTTTGCCTGCTCATCCCAGTAAGCGCAGTCATTTCTTCCAATTACCTCCGATGTAAACGGAGTACCGTCATTCTTCTTATAATGTCTGGTCGCCCGGAAAACATATTTCGCACCGACATAAACGATCGGTACGTTGAAAAATACGATCAGAATATTTCCAAGATCAGAAAATGCCCAGAGATTTCCAAGCTCCAGTCCTGCGATATTACAGAGGATACCAAATGCGGCAACAAAAAGACCGATACAGCGTACAAAATTAATACAGATCTTATCCTTGCGGATACGGTTGGCTGCGATTTCCGAAAAGCTAATCATTCCAAGCAGACAGGTAAATGCAAACAGGCAGAAACATAAGGTTACAAGAAATGTAACGACCCCGTTCATTGCAGTTCCAGGAGTCAGCACAGCAATGGACTCCGTATATTTGGGAAGTTTATCAAGAGCCTGCCAGCTTTCCGCATCTGCTCCCGTCCAGCAATGTGCCATAACTACCACAAATCCGGTAAGTGTGCAGATCACAATGGTATCAAGAAAAACTCCCAGAGAAGCGATCACACCCTGCTCACATGGATGCTTTGCATCAGCTGCTGCCGCTGACATGGTGATCGTTCCCTGACCAGCCTCATTGGACATCAGGCCTCGTTTTACGCCCTGTGCAAGAACTGTTCCAAAAACGCCTCCAAAAAATGCATCCGGCTTAAAGGCTCCTGCAAACACGCTTCCGAAGAAATACGGAATACGGGTAAAATTCAATATGATAAGAAGTAACACTACTACCATATAGAGCACTGCCATCACCGGCACCATCATATCTGTCCATTTGGATACTTTTTTGATTCCGCCAAATGCGATAGCTGCTGTGAGGATTACGATCAGCGTACCTACTATATAATAGAAGGCTGATCCGCTTGGGATGGTTTTTCCGGTTACGATCTCTGCCATGCGTCCTACTGATGAAACAACGTTAAAGCCCTGTGCCGGTAGACAGCAAAGCGCATACAGAATATACAATACCGAAAGAAAAACACCGATCCATACCTTATTTCCAAGAAGCTTTCTCCCATAAAAAGGAAGACCTCCTACGAACTCATCGTCCTTCTTCTCCTTGAAAATCTGAGCAAGGACACCCTCCATGTATGCAACTGCCATCCCGAAAAACGCAGATATCCACATCCAGAACAGGGCCCCCGGTCCACCCACTGCAATAGCACCTGTTACGCCCAGGATATTTCCCGGTCCTACACGCATAGCTGAACTCAGGAAAAACGATGCAAGCGGCGAAATTCCTGTTTCCACAACACGTTTCTCCGTCATGGTCCTGATTCCTTTTTTAAAGTAAGTCACCTGCATAAAACCGATCCTGAAACTGAAAAAAATCCCGGACCCAAGAAGTAGTATGATCGCAAAGGATATATTTCCCAGAATCGGGATACTGCTGTACCAGTCAAAATTCGTGGGGAACTCCCACAGAAAATCAGACAGTGGACCGATAAAGCTGAACACTCCATTGATCGCCTCAAACACTTTCTCCATAGCCATCTCCTCCCTTTTCATCTGAATACCTCAGAATTGAACCATCTTTCCGGATATCACATTTTCCGCTGGACATAAAATATAGATATATTCATTTATACCCCTCAGAAAAATTTCCGCACCTGCTCATATAACATGTGTGCCACATCCATCCTCGTTCATTTCCCCTCCGGATTTTTATGCTATGGTTTATTATACCGTATCGGCTTAAAAAAGTCTTATTTATTTTCACTATTTTTGTACAAATTTCAGAATTTTCTATTCTTACAAGCCCCACCGACTGCTATTGCTTTTCGCACCCCCGCAAGGGACTTACTTGATTCGAGTCAAGCGGATATTCGCAATCCGCTTCGCTACGCGGCTCTACACCGAATAACTGCTTCGCAGTGTATCAGACTTTATAAGATATTTAGACTTTCCTCACAAATTTTTAAAACGCTTCTCACAGTTCCATCACATTTTGACGGTATATTATTAATCAAATAAAGCACAAAGCTTTTTCATCTTATAGATCATTACTTATTTTTCTTTTCATACTCTGCCGGGTCCCTTCCAAGACCCGGCCCTCCTTTTTATCTTCTTACAAACTCCCATAGTATACCATCCTTTCTTTATTCAAAAGGATCTATACCTATAATCATGGTGTCTATATTAGACATTCTGATTCTATCTGATGATCGACATTTTCGTCTCGGTCCATTTCCTCCAGATCACTCCGTCCAGACAAAACCTCAAAACCCCTGAAGCCCGCATAAACACAACAAAAAACACCGTCCCCGCAGCTCTATATCTGCAAAAACAGTGCCTTTAGTGCGTCTTCAGGGGTTCGAACCCTGGACACCCTGATTAAGAGTCAGGTGCTCTACCAACTGAGCTAAAGACGCTTATTTAATTATTTGTCTTTCGTTTTTTGTTTCGTTCGTTCCTCAAGACATGTTGTATTATACGTTATGATTTGAAGAAAGTCAACACCTTTTTTTAATTTTTTTTTATTTTTTTCTTTTTTATTTTTTATATCTTCATTTGATGCAATTTTGTTCAGTGATTTTTCTATTTCTGACAGCGAATTTCTGATCTGAAATGCCTGGCTTTTGACGCCGCGTTTTACACTATTGAGATTTCGACGGAATGAGTTGGATTTTCTTTTTTTCAAACCTTATCTTCCCCTCTTTCTTTATACAGATCAGGCAGCTTCTCCTGCAGATTCGTATATTCCTGCCTGACGCTCCCTCTTATTTATTATATGAAAACAGGCCGATCTGTTTACAGATCAGCCCGATAAAACAACCTTCTATATTAATGCAGAATATCTATGCGCCAGATAAGCTTTGATATCAGATACCTTCTGAAAACCACCTAACCTTACCTCTTCTATTTTTGTCTGATCACCATCTTACAGATCGGATTGCCCATGGAAGAAAACTTCTCCTCATACTCCGTCATCACATTTCCCTTCACCAGCTCCTCATCATGATGAAGATCAAACGTACAAACCTCCAGGTTCCAGTCAGACTCCTTCACCTCTTCCAGGGAAAATTCAAACAATCCACGGTTATCTGTCTTAAATTCCACAGTACCCTCTTTTTTCAGGACCTGCTCATACCTCTTCAAAAACTCCCTGGAAGTCAGTCTTCTCTTGGCATGACGGGCCTTCGGCCACGGATCGGAAAAATTCAGATAAATCCCGTCAACCTCATCCTTCTCAAAAATCTCCGGCAAAAGCCTTGCATCCACACGGATGAACACCAGATTTGAAAACTTCTCCCCGGCCTCCTCAAGTTCCTCCCTCTTCTGAAGTGCCCGAAGCAGCACACTGTCATACATCTCGATTCCAACATAATTCCTCTCAGGATGCAGCCGCGCCATATCCATCAGAAAACGCCCTTTTCCCATACCAACCTCAAGAAAAAGCGGTCTCTTCTCCCCAAAAACACTCGCCCATTCCCCTTTAAACTTCTCCGGTTCATCAATCACCCAGTCACACTCCAAAATCGCATCCTTCGCCCCGGGAATATTACGTAATCTCATAAATAACCTCCAAATTAATCTTCCTATAATATACAGATCAAATAACTACCTCTCGTAGCCAGCAAAAGCAGTCTATAACAATTCCCCAAACCAATGAAACCACTATAATACATCCGCCACCAGCCACACAAACCAGAATACCTGCACAAATCCAAAAAAATCATCATTCCTCTTCCAGAATATCCGATAAAACACCCTGTACAATGCATCCCAATATTCAACTATACATGTAACCCCCACCCCGCCGCAAGCAAAAAATAAAAAAAATCCTCAACCAGGCGACAGCAACGCGCTTCGCCATCCACCCCCAATACCATCCGCATCCATATACACATCCCCTCAACCAGGCGACAGCAACGCGCCTCGCCGTCCACCCCCAACACCATCCACATCCATATACACATCCTCCCAACCAGACGACAGCAACGCGCCTCGCCGTCCACCCCCAACACCATCCGCATCCATATACACATCCTCTCAACCAGGCGACAGCAACGCGCCTCGCCGTCCACATCCAACACCATCCGCATCCACACACATCGGCTCAACCTCACACATCCAACACCGCAGCATACATACACAAGTCAACAACCTCACACCACCACAACCAAGAACTCCTAAAAAAAGCCCGAGGGGTGTGCAGAGGGGCCATGGCTTTATGGCCCCTTTGCGGTTTTCCTCTTTTCCCACAAAAACCCCAAAAAATATCTTTTTACCCACATTTCCCTCAAAAGTTTGCAGAAAAATTAACAAATTTTTAGTTGTTTTTACCATAAAAAAGGTGTATCATATAAAAATCAATTATAAACAATAAACAAACAAGGAGGGCGCTATGGAACAAATCCTAAATAAGCTTTCGGAAATCGAAGCTACAGCCAATGCCATCATGCAGGACGCTGCGCGACAGAAACAGGCTCTCTCGGAAGAAGCAGAAAAACAGACGAAGGAATTCGACGCTTCACTTGAAAAAGAAACCAGCGACGAGATTCGGAAGATCCGTGAAGATCTGGCCCACGAGAAAGACGCCCGGATCAATGAGCTTCGTGCAGAAACCGAAGACCAGCTATCCAGGCTGGATGCCTATTACAAAGCCCATCACGAAAGTCTTTGCAGTGAGCTGTTTCAGAAAATAACAGGCATCACCGAAACCTGAAGGGAAAGGAAGTGATTCAATGGGCTCTGTCCTCTCATACAGCGGACTCTCCACCAAGATCCGCGCCATGCAGAGCAGGCTTGTGACAGATGAGCAGCTGGAAGAAATCGTTCAGCTTCCCAATGTCCCCCAGGTAACAGCCTACCTGAAACGGACTCCCGAATATCAGAATATCTGGTCCGGTCTCGATGAAAATGATCTTCACCGCGGACAGATAGAAAAACTCCTGAAGAAATCCATCTTCCTGAATTTTTCAAGGCTTTACCACTTTGCAAATCAGGAACAGCGAACGTTCCTGTCGCTTTACTCGAAGCGTTATGAGATCCGCGTCCTGAAAGAAATCATGACGAATCTCTTTGATCACCGGGACACCGATCCCGTGGATATTTCTCCCTACCGCGATTTTTTCAGACATCATTCCAAGCTGGACATTGACAGGCTTACCGCCTGCACCAATATGGATGAATTCATTGCGGCACTGAAGGGAAATGATTTTTTTATTCCGCTGTCTCAGGTCAACGAACGTGGAAATGCCACGCTTTTTGACTTCGGCATGGCACTTGACCTTTCGTATTTTTCACAGATCTGGAATGTGCGGAAGAAGCTTTTCAAAGGTAACGATCTGAAACAGATCACCAAGGCTTACGGTGAAAAATTCGATATGCTGAACCTGCAGTTCATCCAGCGCTCTAAACGCTGCTTTCAGATGGAACCGGCTGCTATTTACGCATTGCTGGTCCCCATGAACTACAAGCTCCGCAAAGAGGAGATCACCACCCTTGTGGAGGCCCCTACACCAGAAGAGTTCCGTCGTATCTTCAATGGAACTTATTATGGTAAGAAATACGAACAGCTGACCGTCGCCAGTCTGGAAGAATTTTATAACTATATTCTTCGCAGCATACTGGAACAGGAAGCACGCAAGGATCCCTATTCCGTAGCAGTCATCTATTCCTATTTATATCACAAAGAACATGAAGTCAACCGTCTGACCATTGCCCTTGAATGCGTGCGCTATGGCGTGGACCCAGAACAATCCCTGCGTTATATACGCAACGGTTAATAACCAGGAGGTAGCAACGTGATTGAAAAAATGAATTTTCTGAGCATCACCGGTCCCAAGGCAGACATCGACCGGGTTGTAAACACCTACCTGTGCAAGTACGAGATCCATCTGGAAAACGCTCTCTCAGAGCTGACCACAGTAGAAAGTCTGACGCCTTTCCTGGATGTCAACCCCTACAGAGATGCCTTAAATTCCATCAATACCATTTATGAGGAGCTGAAAACTCCTCCGTCCACTTCCAACATAAGCCCGGGTATTGAAACAGCACTTTCCACAGTAAAGGAGATCCGCTCCCAGGCGGATCAGCTCCAGAAGGAACAGTCCGAACTGGAAGAAAAATGTTCCTCTCTGGAAGAGTCACTGCGGATCATACGTCCCTTCCGAAATATTGATTATGATATTTCATCCATACTTCATCTGAAGTATATCCATTTTCATTTCGGACGTATCGAGAAACAGTATTATGAGAAATTCAAGAAATATATTTACGACAATCTGAACACGATCTTCCTTAAATGCGATGAAGATGACCAATACGTCTGGGGCGTTTACTTCGTACCGAAGCATGATGCGCACAAAATTGATGCCGCCTACTCTTCTATGCACTTTGAAAAGATCTTTGTGCCGGATAATTATACCGGAACTGCCCAGCAGGCATTTTCAAGCGTAAGCAAACAATACGAGGATGCCCTGAAGCATCTGGAAGCACAGAAACAGAAATACCAGAGATTTCTTGCGGATCAGGCAGAAACCATCGTTACCGCCAGAAACACACTTCTTCAGTTTTCCAGAAATTTCGATGTCCGGAAAGCGGCAGCCTGCACCGGAAAGCATGAAAATTTCTATATTCTCTGCGGCTGGATGACAGAAGCCGACACCAGAGCTTTTCAAGCCGAAATCTCATCCGACGAAAAAATCTTCTGCCTGGTAGACGGAGAAGATACCAATACGCCGGAGCACGACCAGAACCATCAGCCGCCGACCAAGCTGAAAAACCCGAAGCTTTTCAAGCCCTTTGAAATGTATGTAAAAATGTACGGACTTCCCGCCTATGGCGAGATGGACCCCACCTGGTTTGTTGCCATCACCTACTCCTTTATTTTCGGAGCCATGTTCGGTGATGCAGGACAGGGGCTCCTGCTCTTTATCGGAGGATTGTTCCTGTATAAACGGAAACATATCGATCTTGCCGGAATCATCAGCTGCGCCGGAGTCTTTTCCACATTCTTCGGCCTGATGTTCGGAAGTGTCTTTGGATTTGAGGATCTCATACCTGCTTTGTGGCTGCGGCCCGTAGACAGTATGACGACCATACCTTTTATCGGAAAACTGAATACCGTATTTATCGTTGCCATCGGCTTCGGCATGGGAATCATCCTCCTGTGCATGGTTTTCAACATCATCAATTCCTTTAAGATGCACGATGTTGAAAAAACCTGGTTCGACACCAACGCAGTGGCAGGACTTGTATTTTATGGTTCCGCAGTTCTCTGCATCGGACTTTTTGTATCCGGGCATGCAGTTCCTGGCGGTGCAGTTCTTGCCATTATGTTCGGTTTACCGCTGCTTCTTATTTTCTTCAAGGAGCCACTCACAAACCTGGTAGAGAAAAAAGCCGAGGTTATGCCAAAAGAAAAAGGCATGTTTATCGTACAGGGTATCTTTGAACTGTTTGAGGTTATCCTGAGCTACTTTTCCAATACACTCTCCTTCGTGCGTATCGGCGCTTTTGCAGTCAGCCACGCAGCCATGATGGAAGTTGTACTTATGCTTGCGGGTGCGGAGAACGGCAGTCCAAACTGGATCGTCATCATTCTCGGAAACCTGTTTGTATGCGCCATGGAGGGCCTGATCGTAGGTATCCAGGTACTCCGTCTGGAATATTACGAAATGTTCAGCCGTTTTTACAAAGGCAGCGGCCGGAAATTCGAGCCGTTCTGCTCCAAAAACAAATAAAATACCAGAGTCAGAACTCCTTCTGATCCAGGCAGCCAATTAAACGAATATTAAGGAGGTCATCATCATGACAGTCATTACACAGATCACAATCGCAGTTGCACTTGTACTCAGCATCATTCTTCCATTTGGTTATTATCTTCTCGGCGAAAAAAGCCGTGGCCGCTACAAAACAGCACTTGGTGTCAATGCCTTTTTCTTCTTCGGTATCATGCTTGTCGCCATTGCCGTAACATTTGCAGGCGGAGCTTCCGTACAGGCTGCTACAGGCGCTGACGCAGGCCTTGCAACAGGTATGGGTTACATCGCAGCAGCACTCGTTACCGGACTTTCCTGTATCGGTGGTGGTATTGCCGTTGCCAGTGCGGCAAGCGCAGCCCTTGGAGCAATCAGTGAGGATCAGAGCATCCTTGGTAAATCTCTTATCTTCGTAGGTCTTGCCGAAGGTGTTGCTCTTTATGGACTGATCATCTCCTTCATGATCCTGGGTAAACTTTGATATGAAAATGTATCTGATCAGTGACAATATTGATACTCTGACAGGAATGAGACTGGCCGGTGTAGAAGGTGTGATCGTCCATGAACACGACGAGCTGAAAGAAGCCCTGGAACGCACCATCGCAGACAAAGAGATTGGAATCATACTCCTGACCGAAAAATTCGGCCGGGAGTTTCCTGAGATCATCGATGATGTCAAACTTCATCATAAAACACCTCTCATCATTGAAATTCCTGACAGACATGGTACCGGCCGCAGGCCCGATTTCATTACTTCTTATGTAAACGAGGCCATCGGATTAAAATTATAGGCAGGTGATATTATGACAATTGAAGAGAAGCTTACGCACTTCTATGACACCTCCGTGGAAGAAGCCCGCCGTCAGGCGGAAAAAGATGTACAGGAGCACAAAGACTCCCTGGATGCCGCACTGGAGGAACATAAAAAAATGTCTCTGGAAAACGCCGCCAGCTCCCGCAGAGCCGAGATTGCAAACGCAAAGCGCGAGATCAACAAGGCACTTTCCGCAGAGCAGCTTCACATCCGGCGTGACTGGACTGCCAGACAGAGCCGCTTAAAAGAAAAACTTTTTGCTGAAGTCCGGAAACAGATCCTGAAATTCATGGAATCTTCCCGTTATGAAGAATATCTTTGTACAAAAATTGAAGAAGCTGTCTGCTTCGCGGAACACGATGAGATCCAGATCTATCTTTCAAAAGAAGATGAACCTCGTCTGAAATCTCTCACTGTAAAAACCGGCTTTCCGCTGAAGCTTTCCGACGAGTCCTTTATCGGCGGAATCAAGGCGATCATCCCTGAAAAAAACATCCTCATAGACAATTCCTTTGAGGAAGGTTACCAGGCAGCTTACAGAGAATTCAAATTTGACGGAGGTCCAGCACATGAGTAAAACAGGTATTATCTACGGTGTTAACGGTCCTGTTATCTACTTAAAGGGCGACACCGGATTCAAGATCTCCGAGATGGTCTATGTAGGCCCTGAAAAACTGGTAGGCGAAGTCATCGGTCTTAAGAAACATATGACCACCGTACAGGTTTTTGAGGAAACTACCGGACTGAAACCCGGAGAAACCGTGATCGGAACAGGAGACGCCATTTCCGTTCTCCTTGGTCCGGGAATCATCCACAATATTTTTGATGGTATCCAGAGACCTCTGGCAGAGATTGCACAGGCCTCTGGAAAATATATTTCCCGTGGTGTCAGCGTTGACTCTCTTGACACCGAAAAAAAATGGGAAACACACATTACAGTAAAAGAAGGCGATGTCATCGGCGCAGGTACGGTTATCGCCGAGACACAGGAAACCGCTTCTATCCTTCACAAGTCCATGGTTCCGCCGACGATCACACACGGAACTGTTATCCATGCCGTTCCTGACGGAGCTTATACGGTTCTGGAACCCATCGTTACCGTTCGTCTTGATGACGGAACTGAAAAAGAACTGGCACTTGCACAGAAATGGCCGATCCGTGTGCCGAGACCGACCTACAAACGTTTCCCGGCAAGCGTTCCGCTTCTTACCGGCCAGCGTATCCTGGATACTCTTTTCCCGATTGCCAAGGGCGGCACTGCTGCTGTTCCGGGAGGATTCGGAACCGGAAAAACCATGACCCAGCACCAGATCGCCAAGTGGTCTGACGCAGATATCATCATCTACATCGGCTGTGGTGAGCGTGGAAACGAGATGACACAGGTTCTTGAGGATTTCAGCAAACTGATCGACCCGAAATCCGGAAACCTGATGATGGACAGAACCACCCTGATCGCCAACACTTCCAACATGCCGGTTGCAGCCCGTGAGGCTTCCATCTACACCGGCGTTACCCTTGCAGAATATTACCGTGATATGGGTTACGACGTAGCGATCATGGCAGACTCCACATCCCGATGGGCTGAGGCTCTCCGTGAGCTTTCTGGACGTCTGGAGGAAATGCCTGCAGAGGAAGGTTTCCCTGCATATCTGGCAAGCAAACTTTCCGCCTTCTATGAGCGTGCGGGAATGATGCAGAACCTGAACGGAACAGAAGGTTCCGTCTCCATTATCGGTGCGGTTTCCCCTCAGGGCGGTGACTTCTCCGAACCTGTCACTCAGAATACCAAGCGTTTTGTCCGCTGCTTCTGGGGACTGGACAAGGCCCTCGCCTATGCCCGTCACTTCCCTGCGATCCAGTGGCTGACCAGTTACAGCGAATATCTGGAGGATCTGACTCCCTGGTACAGAGAGCATGTTTCCCCGAAATTTGTCTACGACAGAAACCAGATCATGGCGATCCTCAATCAGGAAAGTTCTCTTATGGAAATCGTAAAACTGATCGGAAGCGACGTTCTTCCGGATGACCAGAAACTGACACTGGAGATTGCCAGAGTCATCCGTCTGGGCTTCCTGCAGCAGAACGCTTTTCACCAGGAGGACACCAGTGTCCCAATGGAAAAACAGTTCCTGATGATGGAAACCATCCTTTATCTCTACGAGAAATGCCGTGCCCTTGTAAACCGTGGCATGCCGGTTTCCGTACTGAAAGAGGATAATATCTTCGAACGTATCATCGCCATCAAATACGAAGTTCCAAACAAAGAACTGGAACGTTTTGATGAGTATCATAAAGATATCGACCGCTTCTACGACAACGTACTGGAAAGAAACGGTTAAAGGAGGGATCAGTTTATGGCAATCGAATATCTTGGCCTGAGTGAAATAAACGGCCCTCTTGTTGTCCTTGAGGGTGTCAAAAACGCATCTTACGAGGAGATCGTGGAATTCCACATGGAAGACGGCACACAGAAGATCGGCCGTATCGTGGAAATCTATGAAGACAAGGCTGTTATCCAGGTTTTTGAGGGAACTGATAATATGTCCCTCGGCAATACACACACACGTCTTACCGGACATCCTATGGAGATCGGGCTTTCCCCGGAGATCCTGGGACGTACCTTTAACGGTATCGGCCAGCCCATTGACGGACTTGGCGAGATCACACCGGAAGTCAGCCTGAATATCAACGGACTTCCGCTGAACCCGGTAACCCGTGAATATCCGCGAAACTATATCAACACCGGCATCTCCGCCATCGACGGACTGACCACCCTGATCCGCGGCCAGAAGCTGCCGATCTTTTCCGGAAACGGTCTTCCTCATGACAAGCTGGCTGCACAGATCGTTCAGCAGGCTTCCCTTGGCGCAGACTCCGATGAGAAATTCGCTATTGTTTTTGCAGCAATGGGCGTTAAATACGACGTAGCCGAATTCTTCCGCAGGACCTTCGAGGAAAGCGGTGCTTCCGACCACGTTGTAATGTTTCTGAACCTTGCCAACGACCCGGTTGTAGAGCGTCTTCTGACACCGAAGATTGCCCTCACTGCTGCTGAATATCTTGCTTTTGAAAAAGGCATGCACATCCTGGTTATCCTGACTGACATCACCTCCTTCTGCGAGGCTATGCGAGAGGTTTCCTCCTCCAAAGGTGAGATTCCTTCCCGAAAAGGTTATCCGGGATATCTGTACAGTGAACTGGCAACTCTTTACGAGCGTGCGGGAATCGTCCGTGGAGGCACCGGTTCTGTAACCCAGATCCCGATCCTGACCATGCCAAACGACGACATCACCCACCCGATTCCTGACCTTACCGGATATATCACCGAGGGCCAGATCGTACTGGACCGTCAGCTTCATGGACAGGCGATCTACCCGCCGATCAACGTTCTGCCGTCCCTGTCCCGTCTGATGAAGGACGGTATCGGTGAAGGCTTCACACGTGCCGACCATCAGGATGTTGCCAACCAGCTCTTCTCCTGCTACGCAAAAGTAGGCGATGCAAGAGCCCTGGCATCGGTTATCGGCGAAGACGAGCTTTCTCCGCTGGATAAGCAGTACCTTGTATTTGGAAAAGCTTTTGAGACAGAGTTTGTGGGACAGTCTGAGACAGAAAACCGAAGCATCATTGAAACTCTGGATAAAGGCTGGGAACTTCTGGGACTTCTCCCAAGAGAAGAACTCGACCGTATCGATACCAAAGTTCTGGATCAGTATTACAGAGAAACCGTCCGTTAGTGAGGTGATTTTATGGATCCGAATACCTTTCCCACCAAGGGAAATCTCATACTTGCAAAAAATTCTCTGGCCCTTTCTAGACAGGGCTATGAGCTTATGGACAAAAAGCGTAATATCCTGATCCGTGAAATGATGGAGCTGATCGACCAGGCAAAGGATATCCAGACCCAGATCGATGAGACTTTCCGCACTGCCTACGCTGCTTTGCAGAAAGCAAACATGGAGATCGGAATCGCTTTTGTAGATCAGATCTCCCATACCGTTCCTGTAGAAAATTCCATCCGGATCAAGACCAGGAGTGTCATGGGAACTGAGATCCCGCTTGTGGAATACGATAAAAAAGCCGGCAATACTCCTACCTACGCCTACTACAGCACCAAGCTGTCCCTGGACGAGGCCAAAGCCGCCTTCGAGCGTGTAAAAGAGCTGTCCATCCAGCTCTCCATGATTGAAAACGCCGCCATCCGTCTTGCCACCAACATCAAAAAAACCCAGAAGCGTGCCAATGCGCTGAAGAACATCACCATCCCCAGATACGAAACTCTCACCAGAGATATCACCAATGCTCTGGAGGAAAAAGAGCGCGAAGAGTTTACACGTCTGAAGGTGATCAAACGTATGAAACAAAACAGTTAATTACAATTACCTCCTGTAATAAAGTGAATACTACACATTACAGGAGGTTTTTTATCAGATATCAGTTTTATTTTTCTATTTTTTCAGGAAGGATACCATTTTATGATTTTAAAGAAAAAACTTTTTAAAACTTTTCTTTTTGAGTTATTGGTAATGGCATTTATTCCTATCATTCTGTTTACTACTTATGTACATCATAGTATATTCAAAAAGTTTAATAATAACTTGAATGAATTACAAAAAAGTTATTTTTTCACAGCCAGTTCAAATTTCAAAAAAACTCTAGATAATGCCGTGGAAACCGCAATGTTCATAAGTGAAGATAACCGGGTACGAAATTACATTACCTGGCAAAGTCAGAATGCCATTACCTCTACAGAATTCATGCAAATAGAATATGATATAAAAAAACAGCTAAACACTTTTATGGGGACAAACAGTGCCATTGATTCCATTTATATTTATAACGAAAATGCCGGCAAAATTCTTAATTCTGGAATTGGCACCATTAATGTCAAACATTTTCATGACACAGCGTGGCTGGAAGATTATAAAAGTATCCATGATTCATTAGGAGTTCATATTCTCCCGGAACGAACTCCCTGTGAACCAGAGTATTCTTATATCCCGGACGATTTTCCTACTATTATTTCCGTTGCTGTCCCGATCACAATCAACAGCCACCCAAAATGTAATGCTTTGGTTCTCATTAATATAAAAAAAGAAAATCTTCTGGACACAAGCAATACCCAAGACTATTCCTATATTATTTATACAGCTGAAAAGAACATTATCGCTTCCTACTACACCTCTCCTGAAGATGCCAAACTTTACAAAAAAATTATGGATGAAAAACAATCTGAAAGCTCTTTTCAGCTCTTTCAGAGTTCACCTGTTTATTATGCCAGCTATAAAACCCTTGCAAATCTCCATATTACATACAGCCTTTTTACCACCGACGACCAATTGTCCCGGTCTTTACATTCTATGGAGTACTTTATTCTGATATTACTGAGTATTTCCATTTTGCTCTGTATATTTATGGCTTATCGGCTCGCACTGAAATATTGCGTTCCGATTATAACCATTTCCAATGATATACAGGAATTTATTCCTATGGAAAAAAGCAACGGTAACATAAAAGATATCTCCACTGCAGTAACTACTCTCACCCATAAATATCATGAATTAAAAGAGAACAACATTTCTTCTCTTGACACACTTTTTCAGCCGTTCCTTTCAGGTGACCTGCAAGAAAATAACCGTTTCTTCTGTGTTGTTGCTTCCATTGATGACTACATAAAAGTATCCTCGAAAAAAACACTTTCCGAGATCAATGCTTTCAAAAAAGGACTCATCCAGGCAACCTCTACAGAATTCTCCGAAAACGTGCTTCAATGTAAGGGACTTATTTTTGATAATGACCGATTTGTTCTGGCATATCTCTGTCAGCAAAAAATTACATCTTCCGAAATTATTACACTGGTTAACACTATGAATCGCCAAACCGACTCCGGAATTACCATCTCTGCAGGTGTTGGAAATATTTATGATATGCCTAAAGATCTTCTTCAATCTTATATTGAAGCGAATGAGGCAGTCAATTATCGTCTTTCTCTTGGAAAAAAATGCGTAGCATTTTATGATGAGGTTGTATCCAAAAGAGAACGATTCAAGATAAAAATCCCCAAAATTTCAAAAATGTATCCTGAGCTCACTATGGAAGAAATTACAGAACAGTTTCAAAATTATTTTGAGCAGCTCAGTTCCAAACTTCTGATTGATGAAAACACAGAACTGGAATATATTTTTCCTGTGATCAGCGATCTGTCACTGTTTTTATCCAATAACAGACTTTCCATTAATGACATTACACACAGTGAAGAACCTGTTTATATTTCGGTATCAAAATTCGACACATTTGACGAGATCTGTCAATACTTATGTAATATCTGTTCAGAATTTTCTAATGCTTTAAAAAATCTGAATAACGATACCAATAGATATATCTCTCAGATCAACGAACTTATCCAAACTGATTATGCCAATCCTCAGCTCGACATTGCCATGGCCGCTGAAAAAATAGGAATCAGCTATTCCTATATATGCAAGATTGTAAAAGAAAGCAAGCAATCTTCCTTCACGATTCTTTTGAATCATTACCGCATCGAAACTTCAAAAAAACTACTTCTCACTACCAACCACTCTATCAAACAGATTGCCGAGGAAGTAGGTTATATAAATGACCAGAGTTATTCCCGATATTTCAAAAAATTTGAAAATATGACTCCTGGAAAATATCGAACACTAAATCTGTCAAATAAATAATGTCATACAAAAGGGCCTAAAGGCCCTTTTTTGTTGCATTAATCACCTTTCCACTATTTGATGCTTTATTATAGAAATTAATTGTTTTATATATATTGCACATATTTTCTATATTTTCATTGTATCTTTTATATATATTGCTTATTATAATTGTTTTTTCTCCAAAATAATTGTATCTTTTTGCTCAACGCAATGCTATTCTTGTTTCATAAATAAACGAAAACGCCAAAGATCGATCCGGTGTAAGAAACAAGACAATTATTTATAATGGAGGGTTATTACATGAGAAGAAAAAACACATTCTACAAAGCAACTACATTAGCTATGACATCTGTTCTTGCATTAGGAGCTCCCGTAATTGCACATGCCGAAAACACAGAAGGAACTAATCTTTCCGATGAAGGATATCCGGAAATTAATCCCCAAATCGCAGCTCTGGAAAATCAGGAACTTGAAATATGGCTTCCTGCCGATCAGGGACAGGACCCTAATTTCCAAACTGTAAAAGAAAAATTCGAGGAAAGTTATCCAAACATTACTATCAATTATAATACTTCCATTCCGTGGGAAGAAATGCCATCCAAAGTAAAACTTGCCGTAAATAGTGGTGCCGCTCCAGATCTTGCATTGCATCATTCCTTCGTTGCAGGTGCACAGGGATTTGCAGAGCCACTTGATGATCTCTGGGAAAAATGGGGTGCGGAAGATGAATTCATGGAAAGTTCTCTTCAGGACTGTACCTGGAACAATGTAAAATATGGTGTTCCGTTCAATATTACTTCTGTTTGTCTCTTATATAACGAAGATATGTATAAAGAAGCCGGCATTACAGAAGCTCCGACAACACTGGAAGAGCTCCGTGAAGTGTCCAAAAAACTTACCGATTCTTCAAAAGGTCAGTATGGTTTTACATGCTACGCAAATCCATGGGGATTATTCGGAGTTGTTGCTGCAGAAGGCTACAATTTAATTGATGAAAATAACAATCCTACAATAAATGATAAAGGTGTTGTAGACACTTTGCAGACTTATATCGACATCGCAACCGTTGACAGTTCTTCTATCATTCCTCCGGCACAGGAATCACAGGCTGAAACTGCAACTGCTATGTATGGCTCCGGACGTGCCGCACAGATTCTTACAGGTGCGTGGGACATTGCCGCTTTGAAGAATCAATATCCAGATGTTTTTGCTAAAACCAAAGTCGCTCCAATGCCAGGAAACGGCCATAGTGGTGTAGCCGGTGGTGGAAGTTTCTTTATTCCTCTCGGAGCCCAGCATAAAGAAGCTGCTTTTGAACTTATGAAATGGTTAACTTCTGACGCATTTATTATTCCTTTCAGCCACAGTTTTGGACAGTTTCCATGTAAAGAATCCCAGCTTTCTTCTTTCTCAGACGAAATGCTTGATCCGTTCCTTGAAGCCCTTCCAAACGCAAAACCATACGTATTCGAAGCATTTCCTGAATCCGCAGATGCTTTTGAACAGGCTATCCGTGCCGGTTTTGATGGCGGCGACTTCGCAGCTATGCTGGACAGCGCACAGCAGATCGCTGAGGGCGAGTTTCAGGAAGTTTTAAATTAGTTAGTTTTTAATGCAGCAGGGTCTCATACCACCCTGCTGCTATAGGAGATATGACCATGAAAAAAACGTCTTCAAAAAATCCACTTTCCAGAAGTGTTCTCCGCGGATACTGTACATCTTATCTATTTATTCTTCCTGCAATGATATATTTTGCTATTTTTTCATTTGCCCCCATTATTTATATGGTGTATCTCAGTTTTACAGAATATAAATTCCCGGGAACTCCACATTTTAACGGACTGGCAAACTTTATCAAAGCATCCAAAGATACTCTTTACTGGCAAAGTGTATGGAATACTCTTGTATTTACATTCTTTGCGACTATATTCACTGTAGTTTTTGCACTTATAATTGCTGTATTTATGAACAGAAAATTCAAGGGAAAACGTGTTTTCCGCGTTATCTATTACCTTCCGGCTGTTGTGTCTGAAGTTGTAAACGCAATTCTGTTCCTCTGGCTGTTCAACGCCCAGTTCGGAGTTATCAATACCACTTTGATGAAAATTGGTATAAAAAATCCGATAGCATGGCTCCAGACTTCTCCATATGCAATGATCGTAATCATTCTGGTGGCTGTATGGCGTGGCGGATGTTGGAATGCCCCTATTTTCTTGTCTGCACTCGAAGGAATCTCCAAATCTATTTATGAGTCAGCAGAAATCGATGGTGCCAACGGATGGGTAAAATTCTGGAAAATCAGCCTTCCTTCTTTAAATGATACCATGGTGTACGTTGTAATCATGACTATCATCGCAGGCTTTCAGGTTATTGCATACTGCGATGTCCTCACAAACGGTGCTCCATTTAACACAACCCTTGTATCCATCAAATATATCTGGAAACAGGCATTTGAATTCAACAATATGGGATATGCATCTACCCTGTCTCTGATCTTATTCCCGGCATTAATGGTTGTTACTTATTTCCAGGTAAGAGGGTCCGATAAGCGAGGTGATAACTGATGAACAATAAACGAACTCCTTTAAACTCCTTCATCATCGCTGTTATTGCGATTCTTCTGACAATCCTGATCGCCGGACCATTTGTTTTTATGATACTGACAACCTTCAAACAGATTGGAGAAGTCATGCGCTTTCCGCCTAAACTACTCCCTGATTCCTTTTATCTGCAAAATTATGTAAAAGCTCTGCACTCCTATATTCCAAGAGCTTTCCTGAACAGTCTTTTTGTAAGTGCAATGTCTGTTATCGTTACCTTACTGTTATCTCTGCCAGCAGCGTACGCCTTTTCCAGACTTAAATTTCCGGGACGTAACTTTTTCTTTATGCTTACACTTTCAACCATGATGATTCCTCAGGGTCTTCTGGTTGTACCAATGTTTAACATTATGAAAAATATGCCACTGGCATCTTCTGAATACGGCTGGATCGATACTTTTCCAGGATTGATTTTCCCATTTTTGTCCATCGGATTTATTACATTTTATGTACGTCAATATTTCCTTGGCATTCCCAGAAGTCTGGATGAAGCAGCTCGTATCGATGGAGCCAATAAATTGCAGGTATTTTTTATGGTCATACTTCCATTAGCAAAACCAGCTTTATCTCTGGCTGTTATTTTCTCTTTTATGAATAAATGGAACGACTACTTATGGCCTATGGCAATCATACGATCGGAAAACCATTATACCATTCAGATCGCAATCAAAATGTTCCAGGGACAATTCAATACTGACTGGCCTATGATGCTCACCGGTGCAACCGTGTCCGTTATTCCAATCCTTATCCTTTATGTTGCTTTTCAAAAAGGCTTTGAGCAAGGTCTGTCCGGTGCCAGTGCAGGTATGAAAGAATAACATATACATATTAATTATTTAAATCAAAAGAAAGAGGTGCTCCTATGAAAAAAATAAAAGCAGGCGTCATTGGTGGTGGAAATATTGCAGAATTTCATCTTAAAGATATGGCAAAAAACGAATACATTGTTCCCTATGCATTATGCGATGTAAATCAGGAAAGCCTGGATAAAACAGGTGACCGTTACAATATTCCGAAAGAAAATCGTTATACAGACTATAAAAAACTTCTCGCACGTCCGGATATTGATATGGTTTCCATATGCACGCCTAATGTAACTCACTTTTCCATTGCAATGGATACTGTAAAAAGTGGAAAAGCCTATGTATTGGAAAAACCAGTAGCAATGACATTAGCCGAAGCAAAAGAACTTTATCTGGCAACAAAAAACGCTGGTCTTACAAATGCCGTCGGTTTTTCCTACCGTTATCTTCCGGCGGTTCAGAAAGCCAAAGAAATTATTTCTTCCGGCGCTCTTGGCAAAATCCATCATGTTTACGCACAATATATTGAAGGAAAAGATGATAATGAAAATATTCCTCTGCTATGGCGTTATCAGAAAGAACTGGCCGGAAGCGGCAGCCTTGGCGACCTGGGTTCACATATGCTAGACATGATGCATTACCTTGTAGGTGATTTCAATGAAGTCATCGGAACTTCCGGAATCATCATACCAAAACGACAAAAACTTGACGGAAGCGGACTTGGTGATGTCACAACAGAAGACTATTTCCATGCCATGGCTACTATGGAAAATGATATCAGCGCTACCATGTGCTTTACCAAATTTGCATGGGGAAGAAAAAATTCACAACGTCTGGAAATCTACGGAAGTCGTGGTGGTCTGATCTACATTCTGGAAAATGGTCTCAGAGGTTCTGATCATCTCAAAGTCTGCCTTGGAAACGAACTTGCTTTAACCGGTGACTGGGTTGATATGAATCTCAAAGGTTTTGATGGTGTTTATAATACCAAGAGTCAGATGGATTGTTTTGCAGAAAAAATGCTTGGAATTAAAAATACAATACCGGCAGATATCGAAGATGGTTACTATATTCAGGGAATCATTGAAGCTATGATGGATTCCACTCAAAGCCGCACCTGGCATAAAGTCAGTGATTATATTATCAAATAATATTCTCTCAAACGGAGGTCTGCTATGAAACTTGGATTATATACAGAATGTTTTGGAAATCGTTCTTTTGAAGAAATGCTCTCTTTATCCCAATCTATGGGAATCAAATATCTGGAAATCGGAACCGGAAACTGGTCTAAACCAGCTCACATGGATCTGGACCTTCTTTTATCCAGTTCAGATGCCCGAGATGAATATCTGGGAAAAATAAATGAAGAAGGACTTTATCTGGAAGCTTTAAACTGTTCCGGAAATCAGCTGGAACCATCTGATACTGGTCGTGAGCACGAAGCTGTTGTATACAAAACTTTTCAGCTTGCTGAGCTTTTAGGCGTAAAAAAAATAGTCATGATGAGCGGTCTTCCCGGCGGCGGCCCCGATTCTCCTTACCCTGTATGGGTAACAAATACCTGGCCACACAATTTTACAGACATGCTTAACTATCAGTGGGATTCCATAGCTATCCCGTGGTGGAAAGAAGCTGCCAAAAAAGCCTCTTCTCATGGAATAGAACAAATTGCTATTGAAAACCATCCTAACAATCTTGTTTACAATGTAAGCACAATCCGCCGTCTCCATGAAGAAGCTGGAGAAATCATCGGTCTTAATCTTGATCCCAGCCATTCTTTTTATATGGGCGGTGATCCAATAATCATGGCAAAAAAACTTGCGACAGACGGCCTTATATATCATGTACACGGAAAAGATACCAGAATCGAAAAAGATATCGCTGACACAGAAATGCTGTTTGAAACCTGCGATCATATGGCTCCTCAGAATATCCGCCCCTGGAATTATGTAGCCGTAGGTTATGGACACGACCAGCTCTGGTGGAAAACCTTTATTGCAGCGCTGAAAATGAATGGCTATGATGGTGTTGTAAGTATTGAAGTTGGTGACACCTTGATGGATGATATCACTGCAATATCAAAATCCGCCGAATTCCTGAAAAAGGTTCTGATTTAAAAAAGTTATTCACAGATCCTCCTTCACCTGCTTTACTTATCCACACCTTAAAATGACTTTTCAACACCTTACAGTGCCCGTTTTGTCCGGGCACTGTTCTTTTTTTGCAGACGTTTCCATACATCAGATTCTTCTGATTGTGAATAGCTTAGTCTTATGAAAATTCATCTATTATTTTCTGACTTCTTAACTATATTCTTTTAAATTATGTCTTTTGCGCAAAACATTTAATGATATTTAGAATTTAAAAATGTCAATGGTTTTACAGTTTTTTTTTATTCGTTTTGCAAATTTATCATTTTACACAAAACATATGTTTAAATTTATTTATGTAAATCAGCTCATCCACATGGTTATCCTTGTGGATAATGTGGATAAATTTGTGCATAACTTGATTATTGGCGGATTTTCGGATTTTTGTCATGTGGAAAACTTTTTGCAAAGTTTTTCACTTATCCACCATAGTTCGACAGGTTTTGTGCATATTGCCAGAACGACCTTTTCAGGGCTGATATTGCCCGTATCCGCACGCACCTGTCTAACGTTGCCAATCCTCTCCGATGTTTATATCAAGCCTTTCTTTTTGCAGCTTTTTATGATGTTTCTCCTGCGTGCAGTCTTGACATCATTTCTGTTTTTTTGTTAAGGTGAATACACTAAAACAACGTGTGGATTTTTCAGTTCCGGATTTTTTCCGAAGCTGGGTATCCGGGGCGCAGCTCTGGCTACTGGCATCGGCGTTCCAGCGATCCTGAACCTGGCGCTGCCATCGTTCCTGTCATGGTTTATCACAACACGTTGAAAAAAGCCTGAGAATGCAAATGTCCGGCCCACCGACCTGTTTGCAGCCACCTGCAGTTTTACGTCCCGAAAACACAAAAAGCTTCGATCCACTCTCTGAGCACATCGCTCATCGATGAGAGTTGAATCAAAGCTTTCTTTTTTAACCAAATCAGGAAAATCCCATGAGTGATCGCTGATATCCGCCTGGCTCAAACGGATATCCATGATCTGCGTTCATTTAATTCGCGGAAATTTCCTCTGTATCTCTTACAGCAGTCCCTTCTCACGGATCAGCTTTAAAGCGCCTTCATCGGCCACTACCGTCACATCCGGGTGAAGCTGCAGGATAGATGCCGGCACGTTGGGCGTGATCGGTCCGTAGAGAGATTTGTAAAGGGCATCTGCCTTTGCCTCTCCGGTAGCGACCAGAAGGATTTTCTTTGCAGTCATGATGTTTTTGATACCCATGGTATATGCCTGCTTCGGCACATCATCCATGCTTTCAAAAAATCTTGCGTTTGCCTTGATGGTGCTCTCTGTAAGATCCACACAGTGAGTTTCCTTTTCAAAAGCCGCTCCCGGCTCATTGAAGCCGATATGCCCGTTTCCGCCGATTCCCAGCAGCTGCATGTCGATACCGCCTACGCTGCGGATGATTTCATTATAATCCGCGCAGGCTTTTTCACTGTCTTCTTCCAGGCCGTTTGGTACGTAGGTTTTTGTTTTATCGATGTTTACGTGATCAAACAGATTGGTGTTCATGAAATAGCGATAGCTCTGATCATTTTCTCCGGAAAGTCCTTTATACTCATCAAGGTTTACGGATGTGATCTGAGAAAAATCCAGATCTCCTTTTTTGTACCACTCGATCAGCTGTTTGTACATTCCAACCGGTGTGGAACCTGTAGCCAGACCAAGAACCGCTCTTGGCTTCATGATGATCTGGGCAGACATGATATTTGCTGCTTTTCTGCTTACGTCGTAATAATCTTTTCCTGTATAAATAACCATAATCTTTCCCCTTCTCCTTACGGTAAAAAAGAACAACCGGATAACTGGGATTCACATATCTCCTGCTTTTCCTGTTGTTCTTTTTTTATTGTTGATTCGTTTTTTACTCAGCCATCTCTACTTCGAGAACATAGTCTACCGGATCCGGAAGTACAGGGTCCGGTCCCAGGTCAACGAATGCGATATCCGGATAATCGCTGTGCATCCATGCATTGGAGATCGGCACCTCATGTCCGTCATCCAGTGCGCGCACCTTCACGATCTTATCCTTATCAAATCCCAGAAGCGGAAGTGGTCCCAGTGTATTCTCATAAATATGCACATAGTATTTGTTTCCGTTTCTGGTGATACGTCCGTAATCCGGCTTCGGAATGTTTTCAGCCGGTACACAGCCGTAGATACTGTCATGATTCTTATCCATCCAGCGACCGATCTCAGCCAGGATCGCAGAAGATTCCTTCGGGAATTTACCTTTGGCATCCGGTCCTACGTTCAGGATCATATTTCCACCCTTGGAAACGCACTCTACCAGCTTCTTGATCAGCATGGAAGCCGGTTTGTAATAATGGTCGTTTGCACAGTATCCCCAGTTGTTGTTCATGGTGAAGCATGCTTCCCAGACCATCGGGTTGCCTTCCTTATCGCAGATTCCTTCCGGCGGGATGATCTGCTCAGGGCTTACGAAATCGCCATGGTACGGTGTCGGATCACACTCATACAGGGATCCTCTTCCCTCTCCGCTGGCTTCCAGACGGTTATCGATGATAACCTGCGGCTGTAAGCTGCGCACCATGTTGATCAGCTTGGTTGCGCCCCATTTTTCCCCTCTCATATCGTCGTAGGAGAAATCAAACCAGATGATATCGATCTGTCCGTAGTTTGTACAGATCTCTTCTACCTGATTATACAGATATTCTGTATAACGTGAGAAATCACGATTCTCATTTCCGCACTCTTTGTGGTTTCTCATCGGATGGATACGATCTCCGTAATGCGGATAATCCGGATGATGCCAGTCAAGCAGTGTGAAATAGATTCCAACCTTAAGGCCTTCCTCACGAAGTGCCTCTACATACTCCTTGATCAGGTCTCTTCCTGCCGGTGTATTTGTTACCTTGTAATCTGTGTATTTACTGTCAAATAAGCAGAAGCCGTCGTGATGCTTCGCTGTCAGGACTACATATTTCATACCTGCAGCCTTGGCCTCTTTTGCCCACTGCTTCGGGTTGTAGTCTCTTGCATCAAACTCTTTCATAAATGGAAGATATTCTTCCTCAGGTATTTCCTCTACGCTTCGTACCCACTCGCCTCTTGCAGGGATAGAATATAATCCCCAGTGGATAAACATTCCAAAACGGGCATCCTGGTACCACTCCATACGTTTTTCATATTCTTTTCTGTCAAACTGATACATAATTTTTTCCTCCTGTTTAGATTAAAAGCATCAGCCTTTGATAGCTCCGGAAAGCATACCTTTTTCAATCTGTTTATGGAACACGATGTAAATGATAAGCATCGGAATTACGGACATTACTACATATGCAAACTGACTTCCGATCTCCTGTGTATGTGCAGAAGAGAAGTTCAGCATCGCACGTGAAACTGTGAAATATTTGGTATCTGTCATCAGGATCATGGAGAATACAAGTTCACTGTATCCATAGATGAATACGAAGATCGCCTCTGTTGCGATGATCGGCTTGCAGACAGGGAAAAGGATCTTCCACAGCAGCTGCCAGTTGTTACATCCATCAATGATCGCCGCCTCATCCAGGTTCCTGGAGATTCCATCCATGAATCCTGTATAAAGGAATATCGCCTGGGACATACCAAACGCAACATAGATCAGGATCAGGAAGAACAGGTTGTTCTTTGCATTTAATGCTGTTGCAATGTTGTTGATCGGGATCAGTGTACAGTGAACCGGAACCATTACTCCGATCATGAAGAATACATATACCCATTTCAGGAATTTGTAATCTTTTCTTGATAAGATGTATGCTGCCATCATTCCGACCACAGTATTAAATACAGTTGCCAGAGTCGCTACAACCAGGGAGTTCTTGATGGTATTCAATGCATCCGCTGTTTTGTTTGCGCTGATATAGTTCTGGAACATAATCTTCTTAGGGAAGCTTAACAGGTTCAGGTAAATCTCTGAGTTTGTTTTGAAGGAAGCCATTACGGTCACTACTACCGGAAACAGTGTAACAACTGTCCACAGGATCGCGATAACGTACAGCGCTATCTTTCCTCCGTGCATTTTCTGTTTATTAGCTGTTTTTTCCATATCGTCTCTTCTCCTTCCGCCTACATTGCAAGATCTTTATCTTCACGGAACAAATGATTGGTTATAAGACTCAGTGCAACACCCAGCACTAACAGAATAACACCGTATGCACTGCTTCGTCCGAACAGCTTATAGGAGAATCCCTGTGTATAAAGCATGATTGAAGGTGTGGAGCTGATATCGTTCGGGCCTCCTCTTGTCATCGCCCAGATAATATCGAATACTTTCAGACATCCTGTGATACACAAAATAGAGAATACCTTGAAGGAGTTTTTCATCAGAGGCAGGGTAATGTAACGAACTCTCTGCCATCCGGTAGCTCCATCCAGTGCTGCTGCCTCATTTAACTCATCAGGGATCGCCACCAGACCAGCTGCAAAGATCAGCATGTTATATCCGGCATACATCCATTCATTTACCAGAACAACGATCCAGACGTTTACAGTCTTTATCGTCAGCACATCAGGGATCGCACCATGAAGGCCGAAAATATTTTCAATGGTATTAAAGATACCAAAGTTCGGATTTAACATAAATGTCCACATCAGGGCTACTGCTGTTGTTCCTAACATATTCGGAAGGAAGTAGCAGGTTCTGAAGAATCCGGTTCCCTTGATCTTTGTAGTTACCAGCATTGCGAGACCAAATGAAAGCGGCATCAGGATAACGAAACCACCGATCATAAAGTACACACTGTTGAGCATTGCATTCCAGAACAGATTATCTGAAAAAATCTTCTGATAGTTCTCAAGTCCTACCCATTGCTTTACCGCACCAAACATACCGTTCCATTTACGGAATGATAAGCCTACGGTATCAAAAACAGGGTAGATGACAAAAATAACAGTTATTAAAATTGCCGGAAGAAGGAACGCTAAAGAAAGCGCAAGATCTTTTTTGTCCAGCTTCTGTTTTACCTTTGGTACAGATTTACCTGCCATATGTATACCTCCGTAATGAACAAGGGGAAGCAGATGATGCTTCCCCCTGTTTCTCTTATCCACACATCATGCGTTCAGTCAAAATTCTCTTTATTCGTAAGCAGACATTTTGTCAACGATATCGTCTCCAACTTCCTGTGCACTTGCGCCTGTCGCTAATGCCTGAAGAGAATTACGGATTGTGTCCATAGCTGCTGTGTTGCTGTCATATGTAGGAATCTCAAGTTTAGACTCTGTATTCTCAGCCATGATCGCATTTACATCGTCAAGCAGATAGTTACCTGTATCGATCGTAACCTTCTCAGCATATGTTGTCGGGCTGGATTTGCACATTTCGTTGATGGAATCTACACTTGTAAGGTATTTGATGAATTTAACAGTTGCTGCGATTTCCTCATCGCTCTTGTTTAATGTAGTGATGTAGTATGTATCAGAACCGCCGCCCATCTCTACAGTCTTGTTTGCTTCGTCGATATAAGGAATTCTTGTAACACCGATCTTCTGAGCATCGAAGAGAGTTGTATCGGAGTCATTCTGGAAGTTACCGCAGTTCCATGTTCCGTCAACTGTGAATGCAGCTTTTCCTGCCTCGAACATATTTCTCTCTGTGTTGAAGTCTGTGCTGAGGATTCCATCTCCCCAGTATCCTGCATCGATCATATCTTTCATCTTCTGATAGATTGCAACCATTTTCTCGCCGTTGTAAGCTTCTTTGTCGCTTGCAAGATCATCTGCGATGCTTGTTCCGTAAGCTTTCAGAGCAAGAGCACTCATCAGATGCTCGAAGTGATAGTTATCTTTGTCAGAGTAGTTGAATGGCTGGATTCCTGCATCTTTTAATTTCGCGCAGGCATCAACAAGATCATCCCAGGACTCCGGAACATCTACGCCAACCTGATCAAGGTAATCTTTGTTGTAGTAGAGGCAGAGCTGATAAGCGGACCACGGAATACCATAGGTTCCTTCAATACCGTCAAACTGTGTTGTCTCCCATGCAAAATCCTGAACTCCCTCTTTCCATTCCGGATACTGCTCGAAGTATGGTGTCAGATCCAGTATATATCCTGCATCTACATACTCTCTTGTACGGCTTCCGCCATACTGAAGGAATGCGTTCGGTACATTACCGGAAGCGAAATCTGTTGTAAGCTTCTCTTCGTAATCAGACTCTGTAGAAATACTCTCATCTGTTACATGGATCTTTCCTTCGTTCTCTTTATTGAACTCATCAAGTGCTTTGTAATACCATTTAGCCTGTCCGTCTGTATCAGATCCGTTGTTAAATCTGAATGCTACACGAAGCTCAACGTTTTCAAAATCCATATTGTCTACATCGTAGTTTGTGTCACCCTTTGCAAATACGGCGCTTCCTGTTACGCCTACTGTTGACATTGCGGTTACACCGGCGAGACACAGTGTTGCAACTTTTTTCATTCGTTTCTTCATGAAGAAATCCTCCCTTAATATGATTTTTTATTATATAGTTTTCCCATTGATGTTCATAAATTGATCAATCGATGATTGCCTCAAAGATCGGCTCTTCTTCCTCAAGCTCCAGGCATACACAGTAGTTCTTTGCCCCCTGAAGCTTCTCCGGAAGCTCTACCTCTATCATCGAGTTTCCTTCACAGCACTTTAATGCGCGGCACGGAAGCTTTTCTCCTGTGCTTACCACATATGCACCCTTTAACTGATTACCGATGTTCAGCAGTTCAACTCGATATCTCGGTGCAAGGACGTGTACGTAAAGCTTATGTGGTCTCTTTGTAAATTCAATGCTCGGGATCTCATACGGATAGATACCAACATTCTTGGTTCCGTAAATTGCTTCCGCATTCTCAGTCACGTATTTACCAACCTCATTCATAACCTCGACACAAGCTTCCGGAACAGTTCCGTCTGCCATTGGTCCTACGTTCAGCAGGTAATTTCCGCCTCTGCCGACGATCTTGAGAAGAAGGTTCAGGATATCATCCGGATTCTTCCAGTTTGTATCGTATTTATTATAACCCCATGTATCATTTACAGTTGCCGGTACTTCCCAGTCACCGTCGTATGGAAGACGTGGAATAAAGTTATCACCGGTGGTCATATAATCGCCCTTCTGGTGTCCGATACGTCCACTGATGATGCAGTCAGGCTTAATACCCTTAACCCAGTCTCTTAATTCCTGAGCTTCGTCTGCGGTCATTCCCATCGGAGTATCAAACCAGATCAGGGAAATATTATCGTAATTCTCAAGAAGCTCTTTTAACTGCGGCTTGCATTTCTCATCGAAGTATGTACGGAATTCCGGCTTCCATTCGTTCTTGTCTTCATAATCCTTCTTATAGGCATTGTCATCATCCCAATCCTGAGCCTGTGAATAATAGATACCCATTGTCATGTCATATTTCTTACAAGCATCGGAAAGCTCTCTTAAGATATCTCTTCCTGCAGCCTTCACTACATTAAAATCACTGACCTTGGAATCGTACATTGCGAATCCCTCGTGATGCTTGGAAGTAAGAACGATATATTTAACACCCCACTGCTCTTTCGCTCTTTTCACAAACATGTCCGCGTCAAATTTGTCCGGATGGAACTCATCTTTCAGCTTTCTGTAATCTTCCTTGTCAATGTTGAGATTGTTCTCGATCCACTCTGCGATACGGTCTGTCTTGGTGACCTCGCCGGTCTTCGGATCTTTCCATTCTCCTGCAAGGATGGAATAAAGTCCCCAATGGATGAATAATCCGTATTTGGCATCTTTATACCACTGCTGCTTTGTGTCTGCCATAACCTTCTCCTTGTTTCGTATAGCTGATTTTCTTGTTACGTAAAACGTTTCTTTTTTTGTTAAGACTATCTTACCGCATCCGAAGCAGCTTTTCAAGTAAAATCATAGGGTAAAAATCATTTTTCCTATTTTTTACAATTATTTCGTCTTGTTTTTGTGTGCTTTTTCGTATCAGGTTTTGTTAAACGTTTCATTTTTATCAATTTTCTGTACAATATGCTCGTTTTTTCTGATACTTTATGTGTAAAAAATGCCATGTGTATTGAGGCATTTTCTTTTTCATGATATAATATGAAAATACTCTATTATCTGTAAATGTATCAGAACCGGAGGTTTTACATGAACGTTACGATCAATGATATCGCCCGTGCGACAGGCCTGTCCACCGCAACGATCTCCAAATATATAAACCACAAAAAAATACGGGAAGAAAATCGTATCCTTATAGAAAAGGCAATTCAGGAGCTTGGATATACCCCAAACCGGAATGCCCAGCTTCTTCGTGCCAAAAACACACATACCATCGGTATCCTGATCTCAGATCTTGGTAATTATTTCTGGGGCGAGCTTGTCAACTCCATTATCAAGCATTTCACGGATCATGGCTATACAGTTATTGTCTGTTCTTTCTTTTTTGAACATCAGAAGGAAATCGATACGATACAGGATATTATCTCCCAGCACTTTGACGGAGTTATCATGCTCCCATCCTGCTGGCATGATGACCTGTACCAGCTTTTACAGAATGCCGGCATACCGGTTGTAATGCTCGATCAGATTCCTGCTTCCATGAGACATTTTCCTGTAGACTGTGTTATTTCTGATAATTACAGAGGCGGTGCACTGCTGGCAGAGCACCTTTTGGAAAAAGGTCACACAAAGGTCTGGATTATGGAACAGTATCTGGACTCCTACACCATCGAGCAGCGGATCCAGGGCTTTGTGGATGTATATCAGAAAAATGGCATTGACCTTCTGAAACAGCAGGATTCTTTTCCCCCTGTTTCTTTTGGTTCCACTGCAGAAACGATAGCCCGGAGCAACCAACATTTCCAGAAGCTTATTGATTCTTCCGATCCCCCTACTGCTGTTTTTTTTGACTGCTATCTCTCCGCAATGGGTGGTTTAAGCGCTGCCAGCCAGGCACGGATTTCCGTTCCTCAGGATATTTCCTTTGTGTGCTTTGATGATGATCCGCTTTTCAAGACCATGAGCGCAACTATGACCTGCGTCTCACAGGATCTGACAAGCATGGGGAAACATGCTGTGGAATTACTTTTAAAAAGGATCCATGGAGACTATACGGATTTTCCAAAAATTGACATGCTGGATGTTGTATTCCACCCGCGGCGCTCCGTAAAAGACCTGTCCGAACACAACAGTACAGCATCCGGAAAGGATTGATTTATGAGTGCAACCATCAAGGACATTGCCAGAGAAACCGGTCTGGCATTGGCCACCATTTCAAAATATATCAACGGCGGAACTGTACGGCCGCAAAATAAAAAGCAGATCGACGAAGCGATCCGGAAACTGAATTACGTTCCACGAAACACGGCCCGGGGACTTCGTTCCTCCAAGACTTACCGTATCGGTCTGATATCCGGTCCTCCCAATAATCCGCATAATGCTTTTCTTCTGAGTAGAATAGAAAACACCATGCGCGCTCACGGTTATTCTCTCACATTTATGAGCGGCGACAAATATAAGGATCATGTCAATAAATTCGTCCCTCACATGCTTCGCTCCGGGATCGACGGTCTTATCATTTCTTCGTTCTGTCTGAGCAAGGACATCTGTTCCGCCGTGGAGCATACCAAGATCCCTGTTGTGGAACTGGAAGAGCACAGTCATTTCCACCGTACAGACTGTATACAGACCAGCTGTACCTCCGGAGCCTATGAGATCGTGGAGCATCTGATAAAAATGGGGCATCAGAAGATCGCCCTTGTCAACGGTTCCCCTGCATCCTATACTGCATGTGAACGAAAAAAAGGATATCTCCGGGCACTGGAAGACTACGATATTCCTGTTAACCCCGATTATATCATTGCTGAAAATTACGCAAACGACTTTGGATATCAGGCAATGCAGAAATTATGGAATCTTCCGGAACGTCCGACTGCCGTATTTTCTGCGAACTATACACTATGCCTCGGTATTTATGAAGCGATCTACAGCCTTGGCATCCGGATCCCGGAAGACCTGTCTGTTGTCTCCTTTGACGATTTTGAACTGTCCATGCTGCTTTCTCCTCAGCTGACCGCTGTCCGTCAGCCGCTGACCGGTCTGGCAGAGCAGGCCTGTGATCTGCTGCTTCGCAGAATGAACGGAGATTACAGTGATTTTCCAAGGACGATACGCTTGAATCCGGAATGCATTTACCGGGATTCCGTGCGTGATCTCTTTTCTGATGGTAAGTAATGCAAAGCAACTTTTATTACGGCAATTTCGGGAAGCACAACAGGCATTTTCATTCCGATCTGCCCGCATATTCTGAGCCTCTGAACCACTGCAATAATTTCACAGCTTTTACAAAGGGCACAGACCGTCACCGGCACAGTCGATGATACGGCCTGTGTTCCTTCTGTATATATCCGATATATCTGTCACAGCAGTCTCAGCAGCATATCTCCGGTTCCCACATTGTATCCGCTGGTTGCATAGATCCCATTCAGGCTTTTGTTTGTCACAATGATCAGCGGAAGCTTATCCGGATCTACGTACATTCTTCTTCCCAGTGTATTGATGATCTCTGAAAAATCATCATATAAGATCTGAACATTTCCAAGCTTGCCCAGTGCTCTTGAAAGGGTAGGGGTCTCCAGCGCTTTTTTGCTTTTTACTACAAAAATGATCCTCTTCGCATATCGGGAAAAAGCTTCTTCCTGCTCCATCATCTCATTTAAGATATGCTCCGTCGGTTCTTTCTCCTCTTCCAGAAACGCCAGGATATGCTTCCCATCTGCCGTCAGTTCTGACGCCTTCACGGTGCTTCCATCTTCTTTTCTGAGAGTAAATTCCGGTATGGAGATATTCTCCAGCATGTCTTCCAGGTTTGCATTCCGAAATGCCAGCTCCACCCTCTTCATTTCTCCGATCTGAACCTCAAAATAATACTCCGCTGCAAATATATTTCCATTTGGCAGTCTGTTTGAGGTAAGGATCCTGTAATTTCCCGCTTCCAGCGGCAGCTTCATCACCTGATCTCTGAAATTTTCGTCTTCCAGCTTCCGTGTGATATATTTTCCGGCTTCCAGTTTTGCGATGCTCCAGTTCTGGAAATATTTCCACTGTGTATCCGCACTTGCCTTCAGAAGGATCGATGCCTTTTTCTCCGTTTCCGCAGATACCGGGATGAATTTTCCGTTTTTCATATACTCCATGGAACGGTCATGAGGGTTCAGGCGTGCCGGAATCCCCAGTGTTCTCGCCATTGCCACAAAAAGGATCTTCTTTGACAGAAGGCTTCCTGTTCCCGTTTTCAGACATCCGGACGGCGTGGTAATCACACTGCTGCGTTCTTTCTCCGGGCTGGAAATGATCTTATCCTCAATCCACTTCCAGATCTTTGCCGGTTCCTTTTGCAGCATATTTTTCTCTTCTTCCGACAGCTGCTCAAGGATCGCTTTTCTGTATTTCTGCAAAACTTCATCGTCAACTCTCGGGTTCAGTACATATGGTACAAAAATATCTGCATCCATGTTTTTTTCATACGGTAATGCAAATTTCAGGTGCTCCTCCAGAACCTGGCTGATACAGTCTGTTCTGTCTTTCTCTGTGAGGACTTCAAGGAGTTTTTTTCTCATTGAAGAATCTCCAGTTTCTTTTTCCAGGAATTTCCGACACTCCAGATTGCTCAGGTTTCTTACCTTCTGTTCCCTGTAAGCGTTTGCCTCTGCCAGACGTCTGCTGCCTCTTTCCTTCTGCTCCGGTGTTGGCATATCTTTATTTACAGGTGCATCATGAGGTGCGATCATATCGATCTCCGTCCACTCCTCATAAAAAATACCCTTTTCCTTTCCTACGGGCATCAGGCAGATCTCACAACAATCCTCTGTTTTTGTATCCATGCTGTTTTCTGCATGCAGCCATTCTCCATCTGCATACATCCTTGCAGAAATATGGATACTTCCAAGCCCTGTTGTCAGGCTGACTTTTCCCAGACTGTCGGTTTTCAGTTCTGCGATCGGGGCATATTCCGAATAATTCAGCACCTCAAAAGAAACTTCTGCACCTTCTGCCGGTTTTCCATGTGAATCCTTTACGGACACAGTGATCTCTTTTGTCCGTGCATATCGTTTCAGCTCGTTGAGCATAGTCACCATACCATCTTTGCCGATCACTTCTCCCTCCGGGATCATGGTATCAAAAACTCTTGAATGGACCATCATGGCCCTTGAGGAAGCGTTGGTAAACCATCCCTTATTCAGGATCTCCTCCGGCTCACAGGCTCCCAGAAAATACCAGCTTCCATCGCACCAGATTTCCACCCACGCATGATTGTCATCACAATGAGACCACTTTGGTGCATATACCTGACGGGCAGGTACACCAACACTTCTCAGTGCATTAACGGTAAATACAGATTCCTCTCCGCATCTTCCGTTTCCTCTGCGGTATACGGCAAGTGCAGACAGGGTACGATCATCTGTACAATGATAGGTAGCCTCCTGTGCACACCAGTAGTTCACCTCCAGGGCAGCTTCCCGGAAGCTCATTCCCTCAGTTCTCTCTCCGATCTCCCTGCGGAAAAATGTACGGCAGGGTGCGATCTCCTCCTCATTTACTCTATGAAACAGCACATAATTCAAAAAGATTTCCTCCGGCAGCTCTGCCACCCCGGAGTTTTCCTTCCATAAATATACGCCATTCTCCGCATAATCCAGAAATACTTCAAACGCGTAATTTCCGATATCACTGTACGGCATGAACGCATATAAATATTTGCACGCCAGAGCCACTTCGTCTGTGCATTCCGCAAGCTTTTTATCAATCTCCGCAAAAACCTGCGGTAACCCCATCACCTGCTCCCGATATTTTTTTTCGATCCGATCACGGTTTTCTTTCAGAAAAATCTTCCCCTCAGCCATTATAATTCCTCCAGAACTTTCTTTGCAGCACGAACATTTTCAATATCTGTACGCCATATCTCATATTCACTGAATGTCGGAAGTCCCATATTGACACCTTCCTTGCGAAACTGCATCGCACTGTCCGTTACAACCTTGCCGCTCATATGATAAGCCTTAATCCCGGTAAGGGGATAAAGATGGCGGATCACTTCCGCACCGACGCCACTCCCCGCCTGGATGGTGATACGTCCCTGACTCCTGGTTTCCAGTTCCTTCAGAAGCTCCGCACCCTGAAGGCAGGTATTCTTCTGTCCGGATGTAAGGATCGTATCGATTCCCAGCGAGATTGCCTGTTCCATAGCCTCGATCGGATCTGCGCACACATCAAAAGCCCTGTGCAGCGTAACAGACATATCTCCCGCCGCATCCATCAGCTCTTGCATCTGTTCCATATTCAAGGTGCCATCCGGTTTCAGGATACCTACCACGACACCCTCCGCTCCCATTTTGCGGAAATCCTTTACGGCATTCCTTATCATGGAAAATTCCGCATCTGTATAACAGAAATCTCCAAACCGCGGACGGATCAGCGCATGGATCCGGATATCCGAACGCTTCCTTATTTCCTCAAAAAGCCATGGGCCGGGAGTTGTTCCCCCGATGATCAGATTGCTGCAAAGCTCCAATCTGTCCGCACCACCCTCGGCTGCTGCCATGGCGGATTCCACAGAATCCACACAGGTTTCCAGAATATAGTCTTTCATGTAAAAATCCCCCTTTGTTACTGTCTGCTCAGAGTAATTTCACTCCGGTATTCCTCAGTATGTTCACAATGGTATCATCCGGAAATTCATCGGTAATGATCCCGCTGATATCATCAAAATGTGTATATTTATAAGATTCGTTAAAATAAAACTTCTCTCTCTCCATAACCACATATTTATGTCTGCTGCTCTGCACTGCCGCCTTCTTGGTCAATCCATCCTCCACTCCGGATGTAGTAACTGCAAAATCTGTCATATCCACGCCACAGCTTCCCAAAAATGCCCGGTCAAAGCTGTACTGCTTGATCACCTCAATGGACGCAGCTCCCATAAATCCGTTCACCGAACGGTACATAGTTCCCCCTGTACCTATGGCCGTGATGGACGGATTCGCAGCAAGGATCTGCAGGATATCGATCATATTGCTGACAACCACAACATGCATACCCGACGAAGCGATAAGCCTTGCCAGCTCTATATTTGTAGTGGAAACATCCAGAAAGATCGTTTCGTTATTTTTGATCAGCTTGAAGGCTTTCGCAGCGATCACTTTCTTCTTATCAAGATTGTACATACGCCTGTCTACTACGTTTCTCTCCAGAGGATACTCCTGTGACAGGATTGCTCCGCCGTAAGTCCTCTTTAATCTGCCTGCATTTTCAAGGATCTTGAGATCCTTGCGGATACAATCCTCCGTAACCTGAAACATCTCGCTTAATTCTTTGACCCTGACTTTTCCTTTTTCGCGGAGACATTTCTCTATTGCATTCTGTCGTTCTTCTGTAAACATGGTCCTATCTCCTCATTCCTGATTTTTCTGTGATAAAAGTTCCAGAAATCAATACTCCGCAAAACAATATCCGGCGCATTGATCCCTGGAAAGCCTGTGATTTCAGTATAACAGTTTGATATCTTACTGTCAATTATTTTGTATTATTTTTTATTGTTTTATCGTATTTTGATCAAATCAAGTAATTCCGCTGATTCAATTGCGAACCTCCGCTTGCCCCCTGTTCCTGGAATCCCTTACAAAGCTGCAAATATCCCCCTGACTCAAAGCCACATGTTCCCTTGCGGAATTATAAAGGTCAATACACATTGAAAATATTGAATAAATTATGAGGACTTGTCTGTACTCTTCCCGAAACAGACAAGTCCCCACAGTTCCATAACAAATATCCAGTTATGAGCAGATAAAATCAGATTTTTACTATCTGCACATATATTCATCCAGCTCTCCGATAAATTTCTCCGGCATCTTTCTCTCAAATGGGAAAACCTCCGCATTCCCCAGTTCATCTGCAATACATCCCAGAAGGATCGCACTTCTCTCCAGCGACCAGGCAGACAGCAGATCAATGGTATCGTAACGGGTATGCATGCCAAAACCATCCCGGTTCAGAGTCATGGCCGGAATTCCCTTCCATGCAAAAGAATTGGAATCACTTCCCCAGATCTGATTCTTCACAGACGCTCCGATCCCTGCTCCGTCAGCGATCTCAAGAAGCTTATCACAAACAGAAGCCTCTCCCGTCACTCCCAGAACATTTCCTCCGATCAGCTGCCCGGCCAGATCTACATTCATATTAAAACGATGCGCTCCAAGCTCACTCTCATGAACTCTGATATAATCCCGGCTGCCCAGCAAGCCCTTCTCCTCAGCACCAAACCACACAAACTCCATAGTCCTGCGCGGTCTGTACTGCTGAAAATATCTGCAAAGCTCCATGATGATCGCCGCTCCGGCCATATTATCATAGGCCCCCGGTCCCTCCGGTACCGAATCATAATGCGCCGTAAGCGTTAAAATCTCATCTTTCTTATCCGTACCTTCAATCCTCGCCACTACATTTCGGGATGTACAGGCCGTCACTTCCTGTTCTACAGCCAGACAAACCACAGCTGCACCCTCCGTCACCAGCTCCACTGCATCCTTATAATGAAGATTCGCCCCCGGAATCCTGCCACTATATTTTTCCTGCATCTCGTGAATATCCTCTGCAGACTCCGACAATCCTTCTATCACTTCTGCTGCATCCCCCGGAAAGATCATCGGCAGGCTACGCTGACAGGGAACCCTGTCCACTCCTTCATCCAGCGGAGAACCCTCCACACTGACAAAACCAACAGCCCCGGCGCTCACCAGTCTCTGATACACATCACCACTCACCCGGCCATTCACCATAACGATCTTACCCTTCGCCCGGGAAAGACTGACAGCATCTCCATTCTCCACATACAAAAAATCCGCTTTCAGACCTTCTGCCCCAGTATTTCCACATCTTCCATACCCGGTCACCACATACTCCTTCTGATAAGGCTCCACAACCTTAAGCACCGCCCTGTTGATCCGAAAACCCCAAAAATCAAACTCCTCCATCCGATTCTTCACTCCGAAGCTGTCCAAAGTATCCCGGATCATCTTCGCCGCCTTCACTTCCCCCGCAGTACCCGCTTCTCTGACAAAATCAAACCCCGTCAAAAACTCCATCTGCCGCCTGCCACTGATTTCCTTCGTATTCATACCCCCACAACCTTTCTAAATTTTTTCCAAGTCCTCATCCACTGCTTATCGCTTTTCGCAACCCCGCAGGAGACTTACTTGATTCGGTTAAATTATACACTATTTTTCTTCAAAAAAACTGCCCGCAGCTATTTTTCAGCCAACCCAACCAAAAAATCTCCGCAGACAGTTTATATTTCATATCAGTAAATCATTTATATCTATATCCTAAGCCACAAACGAACCAACCGCAGCCGGAGCCCGGTAATCATAGTCGGAAACCTTAATCCCTGTAGCTGCTGTACTGGCGTGAACGATCTTGCCATCACCAATATAAAGAGCCACATGATCAATACCACCATCACCATAAAAAACCAGATCACCAGCCTCAATATCCGCAACACTCTTCTTCTCAGAAGCCGAACACTGAGCTGCAGCAACACGAGGAAGCTCATACCCAAACTCCGCAAACACAGACATCACAAACCCCGAACAATCCGCCCCGTTAGTCAGACTCGTACCACCATAAACATAAGGATTCCCCACAAACTGCAGCGCAAAATCCACAATCCCCTGTCGCATCTCCAGACGCGCCTCCTCAGCAGCCTTCCGCTCCTCTTCCGCCTTACGCGCAGCCTCAGCAGCCGCTTCAGCCTCAAGCCTCTCCTGCGCGATCACCTCAGCCTCAGCCTTCGCCTCCTGATACCCCTGGACCTCAGAAACCGTCTTATCCGCCAGAGCACTGGCAAAAGCAGAAATAGAATCCGTTCCATCCGAAAAACCATCCTCAATGGAAAGCACCTCCACATCTCCATCAGACACAGCACTGACACCATCCACATCCGCAAAAACAACAGAAGGAACCACACCCACAAGAACAGCACTCAGAACAACAGCAGCAAATTTCTTATAAAACATAAACAATAAAACTCCTCTCAGAAAACCACGCAGCAGCACCCACCCATTCAGGCAGACATTCACAATCCACTTCGCCACGCTCCTCATTCGCCATTTTGTTACATTTTTATTAAATTTGTTACGCAAGTGTGTATCCTACCATAAAAACCCCCACCTGTCAAACCCCTTTCACAAAACCTTCACACACCAATCAGCCATCCAACACAGCGACGATGCCCCAGCCATCACCTTCACCACAGGAAACTCAACCTTTCTCCCAGCCATCCAGCACAGCGACGATGGCTTCCACAAGAAACTCAGCCTTTCCTCCCAGCCATCCAGCGCAGCGCTGATGGCTCATCCAACTCCCGGGAATCCACTCAATCCTCCAGCCCTCATCAATCCCCACTTCCGCCAGTCGCCCCACACCCCCACCACTACCTCCCGCCCGGAACCGAACAGCCGGGGAGACGGGTGCCGGTTGGCTACGACTCTGCAGGAGGGGAGCTGATTCTTGGCTGGCGGAAATCTGCGTTGTTTTTAAAAAGTCCGCTGTCTGAGCGGCAGCAAGCCGCGAGTTCGGACTTTTTAAAAACGGTTTTAGCAGAATTCCGGCAGCCTAGAAGCCAGCCCCCGACGAAGCCCGGAGCAAACCGGCACCCGTCTCCCAGGCGTCCGGCATCCGCCATCCACCATCCGCCACAAAAAAGAGCGCCCCGCAGCCCATCCAGCCCGCAAAGAACGCTCTCCTAATTTCCATCAGCTTACAATCATACACAATCACCTACGATCAGCATACAATCAGCATACAACCCCATACGATCGCATCAAATATAACTCATAAACCCCTTCCCAACAACCTCACTACTCTTAGTAACCATCAAAAACGCCTGCGGATCCACCTCATCAATAAACCTCTGCAGAAGCACCGCCTGTCTCACATCAACAACCGTCAGAATAATCTTCTTATCCTTATGTGAATAAACCCCCTCCCCATGATAAACCGTAGCACTCCGATCCAGCCCATTCATAATAAACTCACAGATCTCATCCGGCTTACTGGAAATAATCGTAAAATACTTATTCAGCTTCATCCTCTCAATAGACTTATCGATCAGCAACGTCTTAGCCATAAGCCCCAGTACAGAACAAAGCCCCGTAGTAAGATCAAACACCATAAACGAAACAACAACGATCACACAATCCACCGCAAACAATGCACCTGAAATATTCATCGTAGAATACTTCTTAATGATCATCGCCACAATATCCGTGCCACCACCCGAAGCATTCTCAAAAAACAGCAGCGCCGCAGCCAGCGCCGGCAAAATGATCGCAAAGCAAAGCTCCAGCATAATATTCCCCGTCAGCGCCCTGTCCATAGGAAAAACCTTCTCAAACACATTCAGAAGCAAAGAAGAAACAACCGTAACATAAGCCGTCTTCACTCCAAAATCCCGGCCAAGAACAATAAACCCGATCACCAGCAAAATCAGATTGATCACCAGGTTGATCTGCGCAGACGTCATCGGAATAAAATGCGAAAACACAACCGCCATACCCGAAACACCACCAAAGGAAAAATTATTCGGAAACTTAAATACATAAATCCCCACATCCATCAGAACAACAGCAAATGTGATAATGATATACTCCATCACACGCTTTGGTATCAGATTTTTCATTAAAAAATATCCTCCTGATCTCCTCAAATAATTTTCACCGGTAACTACCAGTCAAAACCAGCAATCCCCGTATCCTCTTCGTTTATCATACCTTATATCACCAAAAATGCAAATAAAAAAAGACAGAGAAAAATACATTTCCCTGTCCCTTATATCAACGATCACGATCAACCACAGCTTACAGCCCGAAAAACCTCTCCAGAAATTCCGCCACACCATCATGATCGTTATCTCCGGTCACCTCATTCGCTGCATCCTTTACATACTGTTTGGAATTGCCCATAGCAACACCGATACCTGCACCCTCCAGCATTTCCAGATCATTCTCATTATCTCCGAAAGCGATCACATGCATCCGGTCAATACCAAGCTTTGTGCGAAGCATGGCAAGACCCACACCCTTATCCACGCCTGCTGCATTAAACTCCGCATTACCGCTGATAGAAGTAGTCACTGCCACATCATCCAGATCCTTCCATTTCTCACGAAGTGCCCTGCTGGTCTCCATATCATCAAAATAAATATTGATCTTCTCTGCCTGATCCAGAATATCTTCCTGATGATAAAAATCCTTAACATATTCATGTCTGCTGAGAAAATAATCTACAAAAGTTTTTTCCAGCAGAGCTTTATCCGCTACAGATGCCACATAATCTCTGGCATCCGCATCAGAATAGGCGATTCCGTTTGCATAAGCCTCTGCGATCCAGCCTTTTGCGCCACTGTTTTCCACATCCTTCAGGATTTTACTTACCATTTCTTTTGGCATGGTTTTTCGCCAGATCATCTCATTTTTATCGTAATCCCAGACAACACAGCCGTTTTCCACGATTCCCCATTTCACACCCCGAAGCACAGAAAACTCCCGGGGGATCAGCTCTCTGGTCCTTCCGGTTGCCGGTACCACATAATGTCCGTCATCGATCAGACGCTGCAGAACATTTCTGTTCCTTTCAGAAATCTTATTCTCACTGTTCAGAAGAGTTCCGTCCATATCCACTGCAATGATATATTTTTCCATAAATTCCTCCTGTTTGTCTTCTCCTCACAGGCAAAAAGCGCATCTGCACTGCACCCGGATATCCTTTGGCAGTACAGATACGCACAAATACTCATACCTGCTCTCTGTAAAGCAGAGACTTTTCTTCCACTTTACTACATATACAACAGCTCAGGAATTACCGGATCCTCATCATAAACGCCTCGTACGGTCTTAAGTCCGCTTTGATTCCTGTTCTGTCCTTATAGTTTGCAATCTTAAGATTCTCTTTATCGGACACATATTTCGCAAGACCTTCTGTACTTACCGTATCCTCAGAAAGGTTTGCCACCACGATCCACTGCTCTTTGTCGGAAGTTCTTAAATATGCAAAGATCTTCTCGTCTTCTGGAAGAAGGAGCTGATAGTCACCTTCTGTGAGAAGCTCTTCCTCATGACGAAGACAGATCAGATCCTTATAATAATAAAACACGGAATCATTTTTTTCCAGAGCTTTTTTTACATTGATCTCCTGGTAACGATCAGAAAGGCGGAACCATGGCTTACCGGTCGTAAATCCTGCATTTTCGCTGTCATCCCACTGCATCGGAACCCTGGCATTGTCACGACTCTTGTTCCATACTGCCTTGCGGAAATCATCCTCAGAAATGGTTTTGTTCTTAACGACAAGATCCTGATATGCATTACGAACCTCGATATCCTCGTACTCCTCCAGCGGGAACTGCACGTTTGTCATACCGATCTCCTCTCCCTGATATACATAAGGAGTTCCCTGCATACCATGGAGAACGGTAGCATAAGCCTTTGCACATTCCTCGCGGTAAGTAGTGTCATTTCCCCATCTGGAGATCACACGTGGCTGGTCATGATTTTCAAAATACAGAGCATTCCAGCCCTTGTTATAAAGCTTGTTCTGCCACTCACTCATAACACGTTTCAGATCACGGAGATCAAAAGGCTTCAATTCCCACTTTCGGTTTACAGAGCCCGGAATACGGTCGATGTTCATATGCTCAAATGTGAAGATCATATTCAGTTCCTCACGCTCCGGATCTGTAAACAGTCTTGCAACCTCCGGTGTGGAGCCCGGCGCCTCACCTACCGTCATACAGTCATATTTTGAAAGCACCTCCCGGTTCATCTCATGGATAAACTCATGAAGTCTTGGTCCGTTGCTGTGATATTTTCCTGTATAATACTTGCGTCCATCCGTTTTCGGGTAATCCGGGAAGGACTGATCCTTGGAAATAGATGCGATCACATCCATGCGCCATCCGTCAGCACCTTTGTCCATCCAGAATTTCATCAGATCATAGATTTCCTTACGGACGGTTTCATTTTCCCAATTGAGATCCGGCTGTTTTCTGCTGTAAAAATGAAGGTAATACTGGCCGCGCTCTTCATCATATTCCCAGGCACTTCCACAGAAGCTGGAGCCCCAGTTGTTTGGCTCACTGCCGTCTGCTTTCGGATCCTTCCAGATATAATAATCACTGTATTTGCTGTCTTTTGATTTCCGGCTTTCCACAAACCATGCATGCTCATCGGAAGTATGGTTGACAACAAGATCCAGAATGATCTTGATACCATGCTCATGAGCTTTTCCGATCAGCTCATCCATGTCCTCGTTACTTCCAAAGCCCGCGTAGATCTTCCGGTAATCACTGATATCGTAACCGTTGTCGTCCTGTGGGGAGTCAAAAACAGGGCTGAGCCAGATCACATCGATTCCAAGATTCTGAAGGTAAGGGAGCTTTTCAATAATACCCTTGAGATCGCCGAAGCCGTCTCCGTTGGAGTCCTTAAAGCTTCTTGGATAAATCTGATATACAACGGAATTCTTCCACCAATCTTTCATTTCTTATGTCTCCTTTATTTTGCATTGAGCAGATATTTATAATCCGTATTTGCTGCTTATTTATATCCGGTCAGGTGTTCTTCAACTGCCCTTTTTGCGGTCAGTTATTTCGATATAACTTTTTTTAGGCTTTTTTATAGGCGGACCCTATACGGCCCGCCTTTTCATAATTCTGATCTTTATTCCTTATCCTTAAGGCTTATGCAATTCCAAGAAGAGAGAGAAGGATGCTCAGGATGATAACACCGATGATCAGAACTGTGATGCTGACATTTTTCTTTTTCAGCAGATAGTAACACAGAAGAGTCAGTCCAAGGGGAACAATGCCGATAAAAATCTGGTCCAACATGTTCTGTAGATTCAGAACAGATTCACCCTTCATGGTGAGTTCATAAGTGGAGTTAAAGGTTACCATGCTGGCAGTCATACCGCCGACCATGATCAGACCTACAATGCTGGCAGCCTTTGTCAGGATGTTCATAAGACCGCTTGCATAAACCTTCTGAATATATTCAGAACCAAGCTTGTAGCCCAGGAATGTTCCGTAATATTTCACAAGAATAGACGGAATGTTGAAAAGAAGCAGGAACACGATCGGTGCCAGAACGTTTCCGGATGCACCAAGTCCTACTGCGATTCCGGCTGCGATTACACGGAGAACGCCCCAGAAAATGGAATCACCGATACCGGCCAGAGGTCCCATCAGGGAAGATTTCACCGCATTGATGGAGCTTGCATCAAAATCCTTCTGCTCGCTGTTTTTCTTCTCCATGGATGCCACAAGACCCATGATGAATGTAGATAAGGTGATGGTTGTATTGAAGTAAGACATACTTCTTGTGAGGGCAGCTTTTTTGCCTTCCTCATCGTTTTTGTAAAATTTATTGATAAAAGGCATCAGGGAATAGCAGAAACCGGAAGCTCCCTGTTTTGCCGGGCTTACTGCCGCATACAGAGTGAAGGAACGCCAGAACGCTTTTCTCAGCATTTTTCTTTCATCTGCTGGAATGGATTTCGTTAAATTACTCATGAGAAAAATTCCTCCTCTTCTTCATCAAGATATTCGTCAGAACCACCGACCGGTGAAGCTGCCACTCTCTGCGCCGCAAGCTGGTTCAGCTTGTAATCATTCATACCAATGGAAATGGCAATGATCACACCGATCACGGCAAGAGCGATCAGCGGAAGCTTTAAGTATGCTGCAAGGACAAAGCCCAGGAAATAAAACATACAGATCTTGTTATCCCAGAGCATCTTCATCAACATTGCCATACCTACTGCCGGAAGAAGTCCGCCGCAAACTGTCAGACCATTCATAACAACATCCGGGATGGCATCCAGAAGTGCACTGACTGCATCAGATCCGAACAGGATCCCGAAAAATGCGAACAGGGAATATAAAAACCAGTTTACAGCCCAGAGCCCATAGTGAAGAGCAACGATCTGTTTTTCTTTTCCTTCTGCCGCCAGACGGTCGAAGGTTTTTGCAAACATACCTACAATAAAAATATAGAGAACGGTCTTAATCTGAAGACCAAGGATACCGATTGGAAGTGCAAGTGTCAGGGCTACCTCAGAACCTTTGCCCAGCATGATGGCAAAAGCAGTTCCTACGGCTGTGGCGATTCCGGGTTCTGCCGCGGAAGCACCTCCGATGTTTACAACTCCCATAAATACGGCTTCCAGTGAAGCTCCGATGATCACTCCTGTATGAAGATCTCCAAGAAACAGACCTACCAGCGGTCCGATGACGATCGGACGGTTCAGCATGGTAAATCCGATCAGCTCTGCACCGCCGACACAAATAAATACGGCAAGTGCTACAAGAAATGCGTTTAACATTTTTTTCTTTCCTCCCTTTTTGTGCTACGTTTTATTTATTCAGTGGATGTCAGTCAAGCTTGTCCAGTACATCCTTCACAAGCTTCTGCTCATCATTGGGTACCTGCTGCATACAGGCCTTCGGATCAAGAGCCACCAGCTCTTTCAGTGCCTGCTGTTCTGCTTTTGTCAGCATGATAGTCGGGGTCAGGACAAGCTTCTCGGAAACATCGATTCCATCAAAACGTCCCGTATTTCCTACATTGAGGAATCCGATCTCACCAACACTTTGTCTTATCTTCAGAGCATCCTTTACCGTTCTTGTCAGAACCAGAATACGCATCCTGGATGCCTTCGGATTGTTTAAGATACGAATGGCTTCATCCACCGGTTTGATCAGCGATTTGATTCCGCCCGGTACGGCCATTTTCAATGCCATCTTCTGGGTGTTATCGTTAGCTGCCTCGTCGTTAGCTACCACGATTCCCTGTACAGCCAGCTGTTTGGTCCAGGTCATGGCAACCTGTCCGTGGATCAGACGGTCATCTACACGAAGTGCGGTGATCTTTGCTGTGGAATTGTCATAGGACTGGGGAGCCAGAGCTTTTTTCGGTGCGGATTTTTTTGCATACGATGCAGCACCTTCTGAAATCTGCGCAGTATTTTCGATACCCTGTGCATTATCTTCTTCAGCATTTTTTTCAGATGTGGATTTCTTTCCACCGCCAAGGTCTACCATCTGAAGCTCTTCTCTGGCATCATCGATAAACTCCTGGATCTCCTCCTCTGTCACATCGTCATCCGCCATCATGACCTGCATCAGGACCGGAAGGTTGGTTCCTGTGATCAGCGTAACATTTTCTTTCTGGCTGTATCCCAGAAGCTTCTGATTTACGCTTCCTCCCATCAGATCTGTGAAAACGAAAATCCTGTCGTTTTCATGCTGTGCGAAATATTCTTCAAACTTTTTCTCCACATTGTCTTCCGGTGTCACATAAGCGTCGATGGTTGTGATCTCATCCATTTTTCCAACGATCAGCTCTGCTGTATAACGAATGCCGGAGGCCATTTTTCCATGTGTGGCGATCAGAATCTGTTTCATCTGGTATTCACTCCTTCTGTACTCTTTCCCTTTGGTTATGTACCTAACCTTTGTGCTCACACTATAGCATCAAAGTTAGGCTGTGTAAATAGGTTATGTACATAACCTATTATTGTAACAAGTTCAAAATCATAGTTTTGTGCAGGTTTCACATAGAACAGCAAATGCTTATTATCCACATCTTCAGCACGAACCTACACAGGATAACTCTTTTACGATTTCAGGTAAATTTACAAAAAGCCGAAAATACTCTGACTGTCAGACACTGACAGTTCCCGTATATTTCGGCTTTTGATATCTTTATATCTTAGATTCTCTATACTCTTACTATATTGAAAGTCCCGATTTTCTATTTTTCACAGTTCTGCAGTGACTTCTCGTATCTACCCCCTTGATCAGATCAGGTACATTCTCTGCAGACTTACTTTTCCTCATGCTGCGGCTGTACAGATCTCCTGGGGATCAGCGTGACCGGAAGCATGATCTCATTTTCACGCTCTTTTTCCACTCCATTGATCCGTTCCATCAGAATTTCCACTGCAAGAGACGCCTTCTGCTCCACATTCTGACTGATAGTAGTCAGACGAGGCACGGAAAATTCCGCATAACTGATGTTATCGTATCCTGCAATTCCGATCTCCTCCGGAATCTTTACTCCACGACTGCTGAAAAAGCTGATAGCCTCCAATGCATAGAGATCCGACAGGAAAAACAGTGCGGCCTTTGGTTTTTTCCGCTGGAGCAACCACGCATAGCTTTCTTTTCGTTTGGCGTAGTTCATTCCAAGAGCGGTAAACTGCACCTTTTGCTTTTTCTTTGCAAAATCCTTCGCCGCCCGCTGAGCGCCCATGTAACGAAGATGATCCACACCATTATCACGGCCTGCACAAACCTGGATATGCTCATAGCCGCATTCCAGAAGATATTTTGTCATAAGATAGCCGCCACTTTCGTCGTCCAGTCCGATATTCAGGACATGGTTTTCCTGGCCTGCATCAAGCTCACCATATGCATCAATAGAAACGATCGGTTTGTTGATCAGCTGATAGATTTTTTCGCAGTTGCTTTTGCTGAAGGAAATGGCAATAACACCATCTACATCCCAGCCCATGACCATCTGGAATATCTTATCTGTATCCTTTGCGGAATACAGCATCAGATAATATCCCAGTTCCTGCACGTATTTCTCGATAAAACCGATGATCTTTCCATAAAAAGGATCTCCGATGATAGAACCCTTGAAGTCTTTATGATAATTGATCACAACTGCGATCAGCTGGGATTTTTCTTTATTCAGAACTCTCAGTCCCATTTTCTGGACATACCCCATCTCCCGGATAAGATTCTCGATCTTCTGAATATTGGCAGGAGATACTTTTTTTGTTTTTCCATGTATGACGTTGGAAACAGTTGTTGTACTCACGCCTGCTCTTTGCGCGATTTCCTTAATCGTTGCCATTATCTTTCCTCCAGAGATATTTCTGTACGGAAGCCACTGCATTGGCTCCGTCTGAAACAGCAGTTACTATCTGGCGAAGTGCCTTGGTACGAATATCCCCCGCTGCAAAAACCCCAGGTGCGCTGGTAACACCCTCTTCTCCGGCACAGATATATCCATTTTCATCCAGCTTGAGCTGGTCCTTTACAAGTGTCGTATTAGGAACGATCCCCACAGCAATGAAAACACCTTCTGCGGTCAATTCCCTCTCTTCATTTGTTTTTATATTACGGATTTTAAGACCGGTCACTTCATCCTGTCCCAGGATCTCAAGGGGAACACTGTCCCACACCATTTCTATATTCTCACAGGCAAAGACTTTCTCCTGAAGTGCCTGATCTGCTCGAAGCGCATCACGGCGATGAACAAGATATACCCTTTCACAGAGGCCGGAAAGAAAAACTGCATCCTCTGCTGCCACGTTTCCTCCCCCCACTACCACTGCGGTCCGATCCTTATAAAAAGCTCCGTCACAGGTAGCGCAGTAGGAAACACCAAGGCCGCTCAGATCATCCTCTCCCGGGATATCCAGCTTCCGGTGCTCTGCCCCAAATGCAAGGATCAGGGCTTTCGCCTGATATTCATGCTTTTTTGTACGAATCGTCTTGATCTCTCCGGAAATATTTTCCAGGAAAAGAATCTTCTCTCGCTGCGGTTCCAATCCCAGCTTCCGGGCATGCGCCCCAAAGGCTTCTCCGAGATCCATGCCCGATATCCCCGGCATTCCCGGATAATTATCCACCGCATAGGTAGCTGTGACCTGGCCGCCCGGTGCAAAGTTTTTATCGATCCATATGGTATTTAACCTGGCCCTGGACGCATAGATCGCTGCCGTGATCCCTGCCGGACCTCCGCCTAAAATTGCAAGATCATAAATATCACTCATGTTATTTCTCCATTTTTGTATATTTCCGCTCACATAATATCATAGATTCCGTAATTTTCCAATATGATAGAACAAAGCGCCACTCTGAAAGGACGTTACTGTTTGCTTCGAGACCATCAGCACTCTCCACATGGTATATGTCTGTAAACAGTAATGAAAGACTGTCTTATGTCTCTTAAAATCAGGAAAAATAAATTTTCTATTTTCATCACTCTGCTTCTTATCCTGGCACTTCTCACCGGCCTTACTGCCGGTTATTTTTCCACTCACGGGATCACAGAAAACGGAAAATTCGAAGCCTTTTCCGGAAAAGTTTTTCAAAATGAAGTTTCCGGCAGCACCCTTACCCTCCATTATACCCTGGCACATCCGGAAAAACAGGGTATCCGGCGAAAAAAAGCTTCTCTTGGCACTGTCCCCACAGATATGAAAAGTACATACCAGATCTGCAGCCAGTACGAAAAAAAGCTGAAATCCTTCCGCTACAGCCGCCTTTCCACGGAAAATCAGCTGACGCTGGACTCCATGCTCCTCTATTACCACACGGAAAAATCACTGGGCGACAATTATCTGCTTCAGGAGCCTCTTGGCCCAAGTCTTGGTATTCAGGCTCAGCTTCCGGTTCTTCTGGCGGAATATGCCTTTTATGAAGATCGTGATATCACCGACTATCTCACTCTTCTCACCACCATCCGCCCATACTTTCGGAGCATCCTGGAATTTGAAAAAAAGAAATCCGAAGCTGGTTTCTTTATGAGCGATACTACCCTGGACCGGGTCCTTGCACAATGCAGTGCTTTTATCCAGAATCCCGATAACAATTATATGCTGGAAATTTTCCAGAAAAAGCTATCCGAATATGGAAAACTTCCTTCCTCAGAGCAGAACGCTCTGGTCCTGACCCACCAAAATCTTATGAAAACAGAAGTCATCCCAGCCTATCAGGAACTTATGACCGGTCTGGAAGCTTTGCGTGGCACAGGAAAAAACACTCGTGGCCTGACTTATTTCAAGGGAGGAAAAGCCTACTATCTCTATCTTCTTCAGAGTCAGACCGGCTCTTACGTTCCTGTAAAGCAAATGGAAAAACGACTCTCCGGACAGCTTTCCGACGAGATCGGCATCGCAGGAACCATACTTCGACAAAACCCGGAGCTTCTGACTACTCTCAGCCGGGGAATCACTTTCAGAGAAATAAAGCCTGCCCAGATGCTGAATGCCTTGCAGCAGAAGATCCAAACAGACTTCCCACCTCTCACAGATGTCACCTTTGAGCTCCGCACAGTCCACGATTCCATGAAAGAATATCTAAGCCCCGCCTTTTATCTCACCCCACCTATGGATACCGGAACCCCCAATGTGATCTACATAAATCCGGCTGCCAGCTACCAGGGCCTGGAGCTTTTTACCACACTGGCACATGAAGGATTCCCGGGGCATCTTTACCAGACTGTCACCTTCCAACGCCAAAAATCCTCCAACATCCGAAATCTTCTCTGCACCTCCGGCTTTGCAGAAGGATGGGCCACCTACATCGAACCCTATGCCTACCAGTACGCCGCCGATTATATTCAGGATCCTTCTGCCACAGAGCTTGCCAGGATCTCCTGGCTGAACCGAAGCATCAATTTATGCATGTACTCCCTTCTGGACATTGAGATCCATTACAACGGCTGGACTCAGGCCGAAGTCGCCAGCTTTCTAAAAGCCTTTGGTATCGAAGACAGCGCCGTTGTCTCCGAGATCTACCAGTATATCCTGGAAACCCCGGGAAATTATCTGAAATACTACTGGGGCTACTTAAGCCTTCTGGACTTACGCACTTCCGAACAGAACCGCCTTGGCCAGGACTTTGATCTGAAAGCTTTCCACAGCCAGATACTGAAGATTGGTGGTGTACAGTTCCCGGTGCTGGAGAAGTATATTGATGCGGAATTTTGAAACTATTTTTTCACTCCAACCCAGCAAAAAACAGTTCATAAAAATCATCCTCACCCTCAAGCATCGGAGAATTCTCTCCGCCGCCATTGGTACTCCTCTTCATCGCTGCATAAAATTCCTCACCAGCTGCGATCAGATCCATCTCATAAACCGGAACCCCAAGCTCCCGGCACTTCTTACAGAAAGCAGCCAGCGGCGCTTTCTCCCTGCGGGTAGCAAGCAACATCTCCCGAAGCGCCGGGTCCCTGCGGGCCTTTTCCTTCAGATTATCAAGCATCTCCACAACTTCCATCAGACTCAATCCCCCTTCACACAGCTTCTGAACAGCACATCCAGTTCCGGAATCTCTTTTTTCAGAGAAACCAGCTCCCCATTCCTGGTAAAACAATGCTTCGAGGAAGCCTCTGTACAAACCTCACTTCTGGTCACATTAAAAAACTCATAAGCCAGCTCCAGAACCACACCACTGTACTTCTTCACCGAAACCGAAATCCCAACTACATCATCAAAAAGCACCGGCTTCTTATAAGAAACTGAAACCCCTGCAACCGGAGAAACAATCCCCCTCTTCTCCACCTCACCATAACCAAAGCCCAACTCCTTCATGAAATCGATCCGGGCCTCTTCCATCCATTTCACATAATTGGAATGATGGATGATCCCCATCTGATCCGTCTCATGATACTGTGCCTTACGCCTGTAAACACCCATGTTTATATCCTCTCTTCTGTAAAAATCTGACATTTGTCACCAGTAACAAAATATCCTCTTTATTTCTCACAAACCATACTCTTTATACAACTCCCTGCAAGCCTCCGCACTGTCTATGATTTTCCCAATCTCATCCATTCGACCATCCGCGATCAAACGATTGATCAACATCCTCATCCTCGTTTCTCCAATAGCCTCGCCCTCTGCTTTTCCCTCTGCTTTTCCTTCTGCTTTTCCTTCTGCTTTTCCAATAATTTTCCCACGTGCTTCTCCCAGCTCAAACAAGCGTTCCGATTCCAACTGTAAAACCTTTCCACCTATAATTTCATCTACTCCTTTCTACTTGATTTTTTCTTCTTTTCGGAAAATGTAATCTGATATCCTTACAATTAATCTAGTGGATCTCACACGACTAAAGTCACATGCTCCTCAGTCGCTTTAAGCGACAAGGCTAAATATCGACGGATACGCCTGTAACTTAGGATATGCGCAGTCATGCGCTTTTTCCATGCCAGATATGGCAGGTTCCCACACTGCAGGTAATCCGCTGTATATCTGCCTGTGTTTATGCTACTCTTAAGAGTTCCATTTCTGAAAATAGTTCTCTTAAGTCCGCATATACACATGAGATCCTACGCTTTACTGAAGGGACTTTTGCCTCCAGCAAAGACCTTTCCGTTGCCGGAAGGGGTTTTAAGAGTTCCCGGATAAAATATCTTGCTCCAATATTATAGGACGCCGAAAGATCACAGTTATATCTTTTTCCATTCTGGAATGTACATAAACTATGATTGCCTGGATCACGGACAACTGTTCCCGACCCATCCCAGGCAAGCCTGCTGGTATTCCATGCACAGATCCTGGATATCCGCATCCCTCTGCGATGCGCCTGATGTTCACATCTTATCTGGATATCCCTTTTTCTCCACAAATGCAGCTTCTGTTTCTTTCTTCCGGATATCTTTCCTTTTGTTTCCAGATACTCAAACACGATCACATCCGCATGGTTTTCTTCCGCATATCCTGCAACTGCTCCTGCGATCTTTCTTCCAAGTTCTGTGTTAAGACGCTTCGCATAAGCCCATCTGCTTTTCACCTGTACAGAACCATGTTCCCGCTGGAACCTGCGTATCCGTCCCAGCACACGGTACATCCGGTCTTTTTCACTGGGAAAATCAATAAATTTTCTTCCCAGGACAGTTCCATCTGACCGCATAATAGTGCAGACTGCATCCGTATTGATTCCTAAATCCACACTGCAGATAATCTGTTCTTTTACAGGTGCCTTTGTAAGCGGCACCTCTTCTGTATAAGAAAAACGCAGGAAGTATTTACGATGCCTTTTTTCCAGCACGGGAGCTGCTGTTCTTTTTCCCGCCCAGTATTTCCTCAGATATTCCATATCTGTATGGCTGAAACCGACACGGAACCATTTCCAGTCATGGCCGTCATAAAGTTTCAGGTACGCTCCATCTTTTTCCTCAGTATCTTCACGGTACATCACATCACGGTAAAATACCGGCATAGCATGATTACCACACACCAGCTTCGGCGTGCCGCCTTTCTTATCCATTTTTTTCCACAGTTCCAGCCTCGTCTTATATGAGGATACGCTTCCCAGGGCATGCTGGATAGCTGCCCTTCTGAGATAAGAAGGCATCTTTGGAAATCGCAGGTCAAAATCAAACCTTGCCTGATTCTTTTTTGTGGTATGCACCAGATGTTCTGCAGTATTGAAACGTTTTTTAGGTTCCGTGATCACTGCCAGTTCATCCCATGCCTGGGCATAGATCTCAATCAGACAACTGACCGCAGAACGATAAATATCCAGTGTCTGGCGGATCGGGATATTCTGTTTTCGCAGTTCTACGCCATAACTGGATACTGTCCTCATCTTTTTTCCTCTTTCTTACAAATATAAAAAACGAGTTCTTTCAGATTACTGTTTTTCTTTTTGCCCTTCGATATAAGAACATACCTGTTCCCTGCTCCTGTCACTCACAGTTACTGCACAATAAGATGGATTCCACAGATGCCCTCCCCAAAGTTCCTTCTTCAGTTCCGGATGCGCAAGAAACATCTGCCTGGCAATGTTCCCCTTCATGATCTTGATCATATCCGAGATATAAAACTGTGGTCTGCAGTCTACAAGAAGATGGATATGATCCGGCATAACCTCCATTGCCAGGATCTGAAATTTATATTCTTCTGCAAGGTCACAGAGCATTTCTTTGCATTCTGCATCAATACCATCTTTTAAAACTTTTTTCCGATATTTTGTACACCATACCAGATGGTACTGCAGGGAATACACATATCCTCTACCATATGAAAGTTCATTGTTATTGATATTAAACATATTTTTATCCATGTTTTTATTATACCATATGCAAATAGAATTCACAAACATTTGTTCTGCTTATTCTCAAAAAAATAGTGCGCCTAACTCATCACTGAAGTAACGAGAATGCGACGCACAGGTTTTCAATAATCTTCGTAGTTTCTCAGAATCCTCACCTATTATATGCGCCGACTCCTCGTATCTCATTACATAAAACGGAAGCAACAGCAGTAAATTTTTCTCAAAAATGCTATCCTTTGTATAACGCTCCACCTTCACCGTCGGAACACGATATGCACACACCTGCCCATCCGGAAGCAGCAGCTCCACTTCCTCAACATCCGGCGTATTCTTCGTAGATCTTAAATAAATTACACATGATCTCGGAAACTCCACATAAAACTTCCGTCCTAATCTCCGCCTACTCTCCAAAGCAATCGCAAAATCATACTCAAACATCCTGATCGCCATCATAGTATCATCCGCACTCTAACACTCAATATGATACACCTTATCCCCGATCAACAGCCGGGCATCCGTGATCAATTCCCCATCCTCCAGCTGATGCTCATTCCGAAGATGCACAATCTTTACATTCTCCGGATACGAAGTATGAAACACCTCATTGATAAGCGGAACGAGCAGGTAAGTCATCCTCTCCACCATTGTCCGGAAAACATCGTCAAATATAGTATTGTTATTCATTAACACTCCTACTGATATATAAATTATACCACACAAAGAAAACTTGACACTCCCCACAGCTAAAGCAGGGGGATTCTTGCTTCTCCCACTACTGCATTGGCAAACACCTTACGGTACTGCAATGTCTTACACA
>ERZ827126.174-NODE-174-length-105372-cov-8.093185_pt1 | contig 105372 bp, 87 predicted proteins | sample MGYA00519780_ERZ827126 | MGnify/ENA primary metagenome ERZ827126 (study PRJEB31778, sample SAMEA3449262) | human gut metagenome | biome: human gut; feature: human-associated habitat; material: faeces | place: United Kingdom | collected 2010/2012 ...
CTTGGACAGAAAGCCACAAAATTAGAAAAAATATAGTATTAAAAACGTTTAAACACGCTTTTTTTGTTTTTTATTGCAACAATTTCCATCTTAGGCCATAATATACCATACTACGGATAAGATATACAATTTTTCTTTATTACCAATGAAACATCAGATACGCAACAACATAGGCTCCGACGCAGCATCGGGTTTTATCTTCTTATCGCCGATAACAACCGTACAGGGGGCAGAAGAAATAATATACCATTTTCCCTCTTTCTTTTCGAGCAATACATTAGCGGCATTGTCGGTCTGAATCATTACACCGGGTGCAACCAATTGGGTTCCATTCCCTAAAAACAGAGTCCGGTTTCCTGCATATTCATTGCTGATAACAGCATAATCCGCTTTCACTTTCATTCCTTGATAAGTAGCGGTTTGTGCAGCATCAGATAGAGAGAAGATATGATCTATACGTCCGTTTTTGCTTTTCACACAGATTCCGGCAAAATCTTCCAAACCTGCTCCTTCTGCATCAAAATAAGAAACAGACTGAATAGCAGACGGTTCCTTTTTCGTACTCGGTTCATATATCGAGACAAAAGGACGATTCCAAGCTTCTCCATGCTGACGGGCAACAAATGTCAGCGTCGGCTGCTCCTTTATATTATAGGGCATATTCGGTGTACGGCTTAGCCCTTCGGTCATTGGCGCCAAAGCCGTAAAGATTTCACGATCCGGTTCGCCTTTCATCCAAAGATTCATGTATATATCATCGCCGTCCTTATCTTTCATATCTATGGTGAAAGTTGCCTTGACATCCTTATTGGTCGCAGCCACTTTCTTATCATATAAATAGGAATAAGCGTAAAGATGTGCGCCTGCAAAGGCGAGTTCTTCCGTAGGCTGGAGATTCAGGTCGCTGCCATCTGCTGCCGTCAATGTCAAAGTCTGCCCAAGGTTGTGATAGAAGTAATCGTGCATCTTATCGCCTCCTTTCTCTTTCCGGCTGCGGAATACATCGACATAATACCCCGTCTCCGCCCCAGTAGTGACAATACTCATCATACGGGTCTGATCCGCCCTGCTTTCCGGTTCACGGAAATAAAGGTTACTGTAAGTAACGGACGTAAATGCTTTGCCCGGTTCCGCTGATGCCGGAAAACAGGAAAGCAAATCAAAAGAATGGTTACTTTTCATCACCGGATAGCTCGATATTCCATCCACACAAACTGTATTATGACTGGGGAATTGAGAATAATATTCCGCATAATCCAGTCCGCTATACAGGAAAAGCCCGATACCTGCATCCGGGCCCAGTACATATCCTTTCCCATAAAGTTCCATCGAAATGCCGTTAGCATGCATGTGGTTCCCTTCACTGCCATTCAACGAAATCATCAAACTGTTGCGCGGATGCATACCGTTGCGCTGTACCAGCCATGACACATTGGGAGCATAAAACAAAGGAGAAACATAATCTTCTATCTTTCCCGGCTGCACTTTGGGATTTAGCGTCAGCGGTTTATCTTCAAAGAAAGAATTGACAGATACACGCACATTCTTCTTTTCTGTTTTATCATTTCCCAAATCCGGGTTCAGGCATTTCAATAAAGCCGTGAAATAGTTTTCCTGTTCTTTCTTCCCGTTCGCCTGTGCATTCTGTATCATACGGATAAAGAAATTCGTACTCAAATATCCCGGATGCGTATCTCCAAAGCCACAAATCATACGGTTGGGAAACAGATATTGGGGAGTGGTTGCTACCGCTTTCGACAATACAGGCATTGCTTTCACCAAATCATATTGCAGATTCGTATCAAACTGATTCACGAAATTGGCATAATCATTGATTACCACACTGCTATATCCCGGACATTCTGCCCAAATTCCCGTATTTATATCGAAACCATAATCTGCCAATCGCGTCAGACTCCACTGGCGGATGCTGGAACGGTTCATCACATAGTCGATATAATATTCACGTCCTTTTCCGTCGGCATATTCTTTATTGTCTTCCAATACCAATCCGACATTCATAACAAACCGTGCCTGTAGCAAATTCCAGTTGTTATGAGGTACACCGTTCGCAATGATATTATCCGCCCATTTCTTAAAAGCTCCGGCGTAGATTTCCATTTTATCCGGGTAATTGGCCTTTAGGTAATTATATAGAAAATCATATAAAGGGACAGCGATATGGAGTGCGTCTTCATGGATGACTTCGAAAGAAGTCAATCCTACCAATGTTTGCTGATGGCCGTGATTCAGGTCGATGGGCACGTTTCTATAATAAATGCCTGTCATATATGTATCAAAGACCCCTGCGGCAAGTTTAGCGAATTTCTCTTCATCCGTCATCCAATAAAGGAAAGCGGCATCACGGGCAATTCCCAGGATTTCGCAGTTCAGGCTTTCAATATTCCGGCCTGTTTTGGATGGGTGTACACTCTCCATAGGACGGTCGGGAAGTGCATTATTGCAGAAAGTGACATTCCCGTCCTCATCATCATAAGGAACGACATCCGCCAATTTGGGACGGCCGTGGGTAGCAGCTGTGCCACGGGTTCCCGTGTAGCGCACAGTGGGATAAGGAGCTCTTTCACCACCTGCATGGTCGAACGTTTCACCTTTCACATATACTTCCGTGGCATGAGACTTCCAGTACATTGCCAAACGAGACAGCAACCACGCCGGTTGAGCATCCGTCAGGTTCGTATATACTTCCGTCCGTTCCTTCAATTTATTGAAAACATCTTTCGCCCATTCTTCTTTTTTAATCAGCTTCCATGTTTCCTGCTTTCCCGCCGGAGTAGTCAGTACCCGCGGATGTGTCTGCGGCATCTTTTCCGGCAAAGGAATCTCTTGTCCGGATGCAATGTTCAGAAAAGATAGAAAACATAGTCCAAGTAAAATTCGTCTCATACTTCAGTTATATTTTTTAGGTTTGATACCTATTAAATACGAAGATAGAGATTTATTTACCTAAATCCTCCGTCAAAGAACAATTTTATTTGTACGAGACTACGCTGTTATTTCAAACAAAGAATTATATTTGCAAAAAACCGACTAACAATTCTGATACTTATGAAAATTTTATCTATCCATGATTTGGCAACAATCAGGAAGAGAGCAGAGCACAATCTTTCATTGCGCGAAGAAAGTAATGAAAAGGTGACTGAAAAGTGTTACGGACTGGCATCCGGTGCGCAACATCTTCAGATTCTGATCTGCGGTGGTACAGGCTGTAAGGCATCTTCCAGCCAGGGTATTACAGACAATCTTCTAAAAGCCATCCAAAAGAACGAAATCACCGATAAAGTAGAAGTCATCACCGTAGGCTGTTTCGGCTTCTGTGAAAAAGGTCCTATCGTGAAAATTATCCCCGATAATACCTTTTACACCCAAGTCACTCCCGAAGATGCGGAAGAAATCATCAACGAGCATATCATCGGAGGACGAAGAATCGAACGGTTGCTGTATGTAGATCCTAAAACGGAACATACCGTCAGCGACTCCAAGCACATGGATTTCTACCGGAAACAACTCCGCATCGCATTGCGTAACTGTGGTTTTATCGATCCCGAAAATATTGAAGAGTATATCGCCCGTGAAGGATACTTTGCATTGGCCGATTGCCTGCTTAACAAACAGCCGACGGACGTTATTGATATTATCAAACGTTCGGGACTTCGCGGACGTGGCGGTGGCGGTTTCCCGACGGGACTGAAATGGGAATTTGCCAACAAACAACAGTCGGATGTCAAATACGTGGTTTGTAACGCCGACGAAGGAGATCCCGGTGCATTCATGGACCGTTCCATTATGGAGGGCGACCCACATTCGATTGTAGAAGCGATGTGTGTCTGCGGTTATTCCATCGGGTCTACCAAAGGATTAGTATATATCCGTGCCGAATATCCGTTAGCTATCAACCGACTGAAAACAGCTATCAATCAGGCACGCGAATACGGATTACTGGGGGATCATATCTTAGGAACAGATTTCAGTTTCGACATAGAAATACGATACGGAGCCGGAGCTTTTGTCTGCGGAGAAGAAACTGCCCTTATTCATTCGATGGAAGGAAAACGGGGAGAGCCGACTCTGAAACCTCCCTTCCCTGCCGAATCCGGTTATCTGGGAAAACCAACCAATGTAAATAATGTGGAAACGCTTGCCAATATTCCCATTATTCTAACCAAAGGAGCCGACTGGTTTGCAACGATTGGCACAGAACGTTCCAAAGGAACCAAAGTGTTTGCTCTTGCCGGAAAGATTAATAATGTCGGACTGATCGAAGTGCCGATGGGAACTACTCTTCGGGAAGTAATCTACGAAATCGGAGGAGGCATCAAAGGCGGAAAGAAGTTCAAAGCTGTACAAACAGGAGGACCGTCAGGCGGCTGTCTGACAGAAAAACATCTGGACACTCCCATTGACTTTGACAACCTTCTCTCGGCCGGTTCCATGATGGGTTCAGGAGGGATGATTGTCATGGATGAGGACGACTGCATGGTATCCGTAGCCCGCTTTTATCTGGATTTTACAGTGGAAGAGTCCTGCGGGAAATGCACACCTTGCCGCATTGGAAACAAACGTCTGTTGGAACTACTGAACAAGATTACAGAAGGAAAAGGCACAGAAAAAGACCTGGACACACTTGCCACTTTGGGACAAGTCATCAAAGATACGGCCCTCTGCGGACTGGGACAAACCTCTCCGAATCCCGTTTTATCCACATTGGATAACTTCTACGATGAATATATGGAGCACGTGCGGGATAAGACTTGTCGCGCCAAGCAATGTAAATCACTATTAACATATACCATCAGTCCGGAACGTTGCATTGGTTGTCATCTATGCGCCAAAAACTGTCCGGCGGATGCTATCAGCGGACTGGTGCGTAAGCCACATGTCATTGCTCCCGATAAATGTATCAAATGCGGCATGTGTATGGCACGCTGCAAATTCAACGCTATTCTTGTCTGCTAAAATCTTATTTACTATGGAAGAAAAACAAATTACTCTCCAGATAGACGGTCATTTCATCACTGTGCCCGAGGGAAGCACTATTCTTGAAGCCGCTATCAAAATCGGTATCAATATACCTACGCTGTGTCATATCGACCTGAAAGGAACCTGTATAAAAAATAATCCGGCTTCCTGCCGTATTTGTGTGGTTGAAGTGATGGGACGGCGCAACCTGGCTCCTGCCTGCGCTACCCGTTGCACGGAGGGCATGGTAGTAAAAACCAGTACCCTGCGCGTAATGAACGCTCGCAAAGTGGTGGCTGAACTGATCCTTTCGGATCACCCCAATGACTGCCTCACTTGCCCTAAATGCGGCAACTGCGAGCTCCAAACGTTAGCACTGCGTTTCAACATTCGCGAAATGCCTTTCAATGGCGGTGAGCTGTCCCCCCGCAAACGGGAAATTACCGCTTCTATCGTCCGTAATATGGATAAATGCATTTTCTGTCGCCGTTGTGAAAGTGTTTGCAATGATGTACAGACGGTCGGAGCATTGGGTGCCATCCGTCGCGGATTCAATACAACCATCGCTCCTGCCTTTGACCGAATGATGACGGAAAGTGAATGTACTTACTGCGGTCAGTGCGTGGCTGTCTGTCCCGTAGGCGCATTAACAGAACGTGACTACACCAACCGTCTGCTCGACGATCTGGCTAATCCGGACAAAGTAGTGATTGTGCAGACCGCACCTGCCGTACGGGCGGCCCTAGGTGAAGAATTCGGATTTCCTCCCGGCACTCTGGTAACCGGGAAAATGGTGTATGCACTTCGCGAACTGGGATTCGACTATGTATTCGATACTGATTTTGCAGCCGACCTTACCATTATGGAAGAGGGTTCTGAAATTCTGAACCGCCTGACACGTTATCTCAACGGAGATAAATCCGTACGATTACCTATCCTGACTTCCTGCTGTCCGGCATGGGTCAACTTCTTCGAACATCATTTCCCGGACATGCTGGACATTCCGTCCACCGCCCGCTCCCCACAACAGATGTTCGGTTCCATTGCCAAATCCTATTGGGCGGAGAAAATGGGCATACCCAGAGAAAAACTGGTTGTCGTATCTATCATGCCTTGTCTGGCTAAAAAGTACGAATGTGCACGTGATGAATTCAAAGTGAACGGTATCCCCGATGTGGATTATTCTATCTCTACCCGTGAACTGGCACGACTAATTAAACGTGCCAATATCGGGTTCCCTCTCGTACTGGACAGCCCATTCGACAACCCGATGGGTGAATCGACAGGTGCCGGTGTCATTTTCGGAACAACAGGTGGTGTAATGGAAGCCGCCCTCCGTTCTGTCTATGAAATCTATACCGGAGAACCTTTGAAAAATGTAAATTTCGAACAGGTACGCGGACTAAATGGCGTCCGTCGTGCTACCATTAACCTAAACGGATTTGAATTAAAAGTAGGCATCGCACACGGACTAGGCAACGCTCGTCATCTACTGGAAGATATACGGAACGGACATAACGAATATCATGTAATCGAAATTATGGCTTGCCCCGGAGGCTGTATCGGTGGCGGCGGGCAGCCTTTGCATCACGGCAACTCGGAAATACTCTATGCACGCGCCAACGCACTTTACCGTGAAGACGCCAACAAACCTTTGCGCAAATCGCACGAGAATCCGTATATCAAGACATTATACGAGGATTATCTCGGCAAACCGCTAGGTGAGAAATCGGAAACTCTCCTGCATACGCATTATTTCAACAAAGCGATTGATTAACTTTTAAATGAAGAGTATTATGTCAGATATCAAACTAGCCTGTGACATGGCAGAGCAAATCAAAACGATCTGCGACAAGCATGGAAACAAACCGGGCGAACTTATCAATATTTTGCATGAGGCACAGCATTTGCAAGGGTATCTACCCGAGGAAACGCAACGGATTATCGCTTCCAAACTTGGAATTCCCGTATCGAAAGTGTATGGTGTCGTCACTTTCTATACTTTCTTTACCATGACTCCCAAAGGAAAACATCCCATCTCTGTTTGCATGGGTACAGCTTGTTATGTACGTGGTTCAGAAAAACTGCTGGAAGAGTTCAAACGTGTATTAGGTATCGAAGTCGGTGACACTACCCCGGACGGAAAGTTCTCATTAGACTGTCTGCGTTGTGTAGGCGCCTGCGGACTGGCTCCGGTAGTGATGATCGGCGAGAAGGTATATGGTCGATTACAACCGGTAGATGTAAAGAAGATTATTGAAGAATTGGAATAACCGAATTCCCGAAAACAATATAAAACAAACGGCTGCCTTGATAAGTCAAAACAGCCGTTCATTAATATTAAAATGTAAAAAAATGATGCGGAGAGAACGAGATTCGAACTCGTGATACACTTTTGGCGTATACACGCTTTCCAGGCGTGCCTCTTCAACCACTCGAGCACCTCTCCTTACAATTACCAACTAGAGAAAAAACTCTCCATAAAAACAGAAAGCAGCAAAAAGCTGCTTTCTAGCGGAGAGACAGGGATTCGAACCCCGGGTACCTCGCAGTACAACGGTTTTCAAGACCGCCGCAATCGACCACTCTGCCACCTCTCCAAAACTTCTTTATCAGAAGTGCTTTTCGTTAAAAGCGGTGCAAAGGTACGAATATATTTTAAACTTACAAGAGTTTTCACAAAAAAAAATCACGAACATCATTTCCAAAGAATAGCAATATCTAGGTATTTTATGTTGAAAAGCATAAAATAGAGCATATTTATACTGATTATATGAAAAAACGTTGTAACTTTGTGCGCTCTAAAGAAAAGGATAACTACAACCTCTAATTTTATCATTTATGGAATTAAATAAGATCTTTAAAGACGGTCTTTGGAGCACAGAAATCAACGTAAGAGATTTCGTTAGTCACAACATCACTCCGTATTATGGAGATGCTTCTTTCCTCGAAGGACCTACCGAACGCACAAAAGCTGTATGGAACCGCTGCCTCGAAGCACTGGCAGAAGAAAGAGCCAATAACGGCGTACGCTCACTGGATAATGTCACCGTCTCAACCATCACTTCTCATAAAGCCGGATATATCGACAAAGAAAACGAACTGATCGTCGGTCTGCAGACAGACGAACTTCTGAAACGTGCAATCAAACCTTTCGGAGGTATCAACGTAGTGAGCAAAGCCTGCCACGAAAACGGCGTGGAAGTGGACGACCGCGTAAAAGATATCTTCACTCACTACCGCAAGACGCACAACGACGGAGTATTTGACGTATATACCGAAGAAATCCGTTCGTTCCGTTCTCTGGGATTCCTCACCGGACTTCCTGACAACTATGCCCGCGGACGTATCATCGGCGACTACCGCCGTATGGCTCTCTATGGTATCGACCGACTGATTGAGGCAAAAAAAGAAGATTTGCGTAACCTTACCGGTCCGATGACCGAAGCCCGCATCCGCCTGCGCGAAGAAGTGGCAGAGCAAATCAAAGCATTAAAAGACATGAAGGTAATGGGCGAATACTACGGACTCGACTTGAGCCGTCCTGCCTACACCGCACAAGAAGCAGTACAATGGGTATACATGGCTTACCTTGCTGCCGTAAAAGAACAAGACGGTGCTGCCATGTCACTGGGTAACGTCTCTTCGTTCCTCGACATTTATATGGAATATGAATTGAGCAAAGGAACCATCACAGAATCTTTCGCACAGGAGCTGATCGACCAGTTTGTCATCAAACTGCGTATGGTGCGCCACCTGCGTATGCAATCTTACAACGACATCTTTGCCGGCGACCCGACATGGGTAACCGAATCTCTGGGCGGACGCCTCAACGACGGACGCACGAAGGTGACAAAGACTTCTTTCCGCTTCCTGCAAACACTCTACAACCTCGGCCCTTCACCGGAACCGAACCTGACTGTATTGTGGAGCCCGGAACTGCCGGAAGGATTCAAAGAATTCTGCGCAAAAGTATCTATCGACACTTCTTCCATCCAATATGAAAACGACGACCTGATGCGTGAAGTGCGCCAGTCGGACGACTACGGAATCGCATGCTGCGTATCTTATCAGGAAATCGGAAAACAAATCCAATTCTTCGGCGCACGTTGCAACCTGGCAAAAGCCCTGTTGCTTGCCATCAACGGCGGACGTTGCGAAAACACCGGTACGGTAATGGTGAAAAATATCCCCGTACTAACCAGCGACACACTGAACTTCGAAGAAGTAATGAGCAACTACAAGAAGGTATTGACGGAAATCGCCCGTGTTTACAACGAAGCGATGAACATCATCCATTATATGCATGATAAGTATTACTACGAAAAAGCCCAAATGGCTCTTGTAGATACCAACCCACGCATCAACCTTGCTTACGGTGTAGCCGGACTTTCTATCGCCCTCGATTCACTGTCGGCCATCAAATATGCTAAAGTAACCGCACGCCGCAACGACATCGGTCTGACAGAAGGTTTCGATATTCAAGGCGAATTCCCTTGCTTCGGTAATGACAACGACAAGGTAGACCACCTGGGTGTTGACCTGGTCTATTTCTTCAGCGAAGAATTGAAGAAACTTCCGGTTTACAAAAATGCCCGTCCTACTTTATCTTTGCTCACCATCACTTCCAACGTGATGTATGGCAAGAAGACAGGTGCTACTCCCGACGGACGCGCCAAAGGTGTCGCTTTTGCTCCGGGAGCCAACCCTATGCACGGACGTGACAAGAACGGTGCCATCGCCTCTTTGAGTTCCGTAGCGAAATTACGTTACCGCGACTCACAGGACGGTATCAGCAACACTTTCTCCATCGTCCCCAAATCACTGGGAGCTACTGAAGAGGATCGCGTAGAAAATCTGGTGACAATGATGGATGGCTATTTCACCAAAGGCGCTCACCACCTGAACGTGAACGTACTGAACCGTGAAATGCTTTACGATGCCATGGAACATCCGGAAAAATATCCGCAACTCACCATCCGTGTTTCCGGTTATGCCGTAAACTTCGTGAAGTTGAGCCGCGAACATCAATTGGAGGTTATCAGCCGTAGCTTCCACGAACGTATGTAAAAATCTATCTACTCTATATGACGATAAACGTACATTCATACGAAAGTATGGGAACATTCGACGGGCCGGGCTTACGGCTCGTCGTTTTTCTTCAAGGATGCAATTTCCGCTGCCTATATTGCGCCAACCCCGACACAATAGCCGGAAAAGGAGGCACACCTACCCCACCGGAAGAAATCGTCCGCATGGCTATGAGCCAACGTCCTTTTTTCGGGAAACGCGGAGGAGTCACTTTCTCCGGAGGAGAACCTACGTTTCAGGCCAAAGCACTGGTTCCTCTAGTACGTGAACTGAAAGAAAAGGGAATACATGTATGCATAGACAGCAACGGCGGTATCTGGAACGAAGAAGTAGAAGAACTTTTCAAACTGACGGATCTTGTATTGCTGGATATTAAAGAGTTCAATCCGGCACGCCATCAAGCACTGACCGGAAGAAGTAACGAGCAAACCATCCGCACGGCAGCATGGCTGGAAGAAAACGAAAAACCTTTCTGGCTGCGTTATGTATTAGTGCCCGGATACAGCGATTTCGAGGAAGACATCCGCCGTTTAGGAGAAGCTCTGGGAAAATATAAGATGGTGCAACGAGTGGAAATCCTGCCTTATCATACATTAGGCGTACATAAGTATGAAGCGATGGAGCAGGAATACAAGCTGAAAGACGTAAAAGAAAATACCCCCGAACAACTTGAAAAAGCCGCGGAGGTATTTAAAGAGTATTTCACTACTGTGGTGGTCAATTAGTTGAAAAAGTTGAGAATTGAGAGTTAACTATGCAGTATAACAGTGCGCAGGCAACTCTCAACTCTCCATTCTCAACTCTCAAATTCTTCAATCACCTCGAAACAGGGACACTCTTTGATCCGCTCCCAAGGGTCAACAATTCCATTATAATTGGTGTCAGGACTCAAGTCCCGATGACCGACCACCTTTGCATCCGGATAACGCTGCAACAGTTCGCGCACCAGGCGATGCAAAGATTCTTTCTGGCGGGAAGTACGCGTATCCGCTGCCTTTCCGTCCTCATCCAGTCCGCCTTCATAGCACACCCCTAAACTAATCGCATTAAAACCGCGTGCATGAGCACCCACCGTATCTTCATCCCTCATCGGCTCTATCTGTCCCGACTTGCGAATGTAGTAATGATACCCCCAACACGAAAAGCCCCGAAAGCGATGGGCAGTGTCCACATCCTTCGCCGTGAAGTCGCGATCAGCACGGGTAGCAGAGCAGTGAATCACAATCAGACTAATCTTTCTCATCGTCCTTCTCCCTTTCCGTTGTTTTCACATTACACACTTCCTTATGGGTAGCATTGAAGCGCACCTCTCTCACAATTCTGTTCCGCTTTCTTTTTCCGAAGAAAGGCACAAGGAACATGATTACATCCAAAATCTTAGTTACAATTTCTTTCATTTGATCCAATATAAAAGTTATCATGCTGCCGGGTCCGGAGCTTCTCCGCTTCCACCACCGTCTGAACCACCACCGGAACCTTTGTCATCGTCTTCTCCTTCATTGCCGCTACCGCCCGTTTGAGCCACCGCACGCGTCGTTACCTGCTGGTAGCTAAGAATCTTCGTGATGTCCGCCAACGTCTTTCCGGGACGAAAAATAATATGGGCAGCCGTAATCAGCGAACTTGAAAACTCCTTGACCGACACAGCTCCTTCACTGTTCAACCCGATCTGCAAACTGCCCAAATCACCCAACCGGACTATTCTTCCCGCTTTCAACGCACGCTTCGCCTCATAAAGAATACCCGAAATGGCGGCACGCACATCTGTCTCCGTACAGGTAGACCGACTGGTGATTCCTTCGCACAACTCTTCAAAATCCAACTCTCCCGAAGCCTGTGCCTGCGCGTAATACTTTGCCGACTCATCCTTTTTGGCAGGATTCTTGCGCGGCACTACTGAATAAGTTACTGTCATTGCCATAATAAAATAATTTTAAGATTTCACACATTTCGAATGCGTTCCTTATTTGTTAACGACATAAAGATAACACATTTTCCATCCTCCGGATTCCCCAACGAAGTTTCCTGATACTCTATGAATAATAATGACGTTATTCTTTTAATAAACCATTAATTTTCAGTAACTTTATAGCATAAACCAAACATCATTCATCATGTATTATCCGGACCAGCCGTTTCTTATCCGCACTTATAAAAAGTCGGAACTAGCTCATCTTTACAACCCCAACGTATGCCTTAAAGTAGCCTTACAAATACTACGTCGTTGGATTGTCTACAACCTTCCGCTCCTGCAAGAACTCGAACAAGAAGGCTATCGTGCCCGCAACCGCCTTCTCTCTCCCCGGCAAGTGGCAACGATCATACGCTATTTGGGAGAACCCTAGGAACTTAATCAAAAAAACGAAAAGTTCCATTCTATTATTTTACAAACAAATTTCTTTGCAACCGCAAATTAAAAAGAACAAACCAACATGGATCATTTTACCATCTTTCAAGACTTTTACCGCGTCATAGCCGAAATGACAGAAGAAGAAATCGTATCGGCCATCAGCAACGGCACATACCGGGAAACGGTGGAGGACGTGCGCCGAATCTTCGCGGAACAAGGCGAGAAAGCAGCCAACGAAAAGAAAATAGAACTACCGGAAATCACCTTTTCAGCCAACTACCGGGGAGGACGTTCAAACGCAACTCTCGTCAAGTATCTGGGATACATCGTGGTAGACATCGACCATCAGACACAGGAAGCATTGGCACGCATCCTCGCACTGGCAAAAAAGTGTGCCCACACCCGCATCGCTTTCATCAGCCCCAAAGGAATGGGACTGAAAATCGTGGTACGTGTATGCCGGACAGACGGGACATTGCCCGAAACAATTCAGGAAATTGAAGATTTCCATCATGCTGCTTATCACAAAATCGCTTCCTTTTATGCCCAGCTCTGCGGAGTTGAGGTCGACACTTCCGGGCAGGATGTTAGCCGCACTTGCCTGTTCTCTTACGATCCGGATATTTATTTCAATCCCGATGCCACAGCTGTCATCGTGGAACAGCCACCGATGTTCTTCAAGTCTCAAAAGAAGAAAAGGGCATCCGGCAAAAAGAAAAAGACGACAGCACCAGACAACAATCCCCTCACCGAACAAGTGGCCCTCAACTACCATTCCTCGCACGCTTCCTTAATGGTGACTCTGAACTATTATCACAATAAATCCGAAAAGTACGTCACCGGCAACCGGAACAACTACCTGCATTGCTTGGCTTGTATGTACAATCGCTACGGCGTCCCCCAGGAAGAGGCGGCAGCTTTTATCAAGAGCCAGTTCACCGATCTTCCCGCGGATGAAATGGACGCACTGATCGGGAGTGCTTACGGACACAACGAGGAATTCGACACCCGCAAGCTGAATAGTACGCAGAAGCGAATGTTACAGATTGAGCAACATATCAAAGAAAATTACGATACACGCTACAACGAAGTGCTTCATATCATGGAATATCGCAGAAGGAAAACGGACACGGAGCAACCGGAACCTTTCCATATTCTCGACGAAATGATGGAAAACAGCATTTGGATGGAGATGAACGAACTGGGCTATTCGTGCACCGTCAAGACGATTCAGAATCTGATCTACTCCGACTTCAGCATCACCTACCATCCTATTCGCGAGTATTTAGACTCGCTGCCTGAATGGGACGGAACGGATTATATCGGTATCCTTGCCAACAGCGTGCATACTAGTCACCAGAAATTTTGGGTAGAATGTCTGGAACGTTATCTGGTGGGAATGTGCGCTGCCGCCACACAAGATGATGTGGTGAACCACACTGTTTTGTTGCTTTGCAGCGAAATACAGAACATCGGAAAGACTACGTTTATCAACAACCTGCTGCCGCCCGAATTGCGCGCCTATCTTTCTACCGGTCTTATCAACCCGAGCAACAAGGATGATCTGGCTAAAATAGCGCAGGCGATGCTTATCAATCTGGATGAGTTTGAAGGGATGAGCGGACGGGAACTGAATATCTTCAAGGATTTAGTCACCCGCAAAGTAATCAGCATCCGCCTGCCATACGCGCGGCGTTCGCAGAACTTTCCTCATACGGCTTCTTTTGCCGGCACATGCAATTACCTGGAAGTGCTTCACGACACCACAGGTAACCGCCGTTTTCTCTGCTTTCATGTCGACTCGATGGAGTTTATCAAAATAAACTACGCGCAGTTGTATGCACAAATCAAGTATCTGCTCAACAAGCCGGGGTATCAGTATTGGTTCACCCAATCGGAAAACTCACGGATTGAAGAGAACAACGAGGATTTCATTTTCCACTCACCGGAAGAAGAACTGGTGTTGACACATATCCGCAAACCGGAACGTTTCGAAAAGGTGCATTATCTGACGGTCACTGAAATTGCGGAATTGATTCGCGAACGAACGGGGTATCAATATTCTCACGGAACCAAAGCCCAACTAGGAAAAGTGATGTCCAAACACGGCTTCGAATTTCATAAGGGAAAAAACGGGAGAAGATACGCTGTATTCATTATTGATGCGGAACAGGTGAAATCAAACAGGCTATATGAATAAGATTTCATCTCCTTCGCACGCAAAAAGGTGAGGGTTGGTGAGGGTACTTTTGCAACTTTTCATTTTTATATTTCTTATTTCTATTCTTCTATTTTCTTCTAAAAAAAAATACGAATGTTAGAAATTTACCCTCACCTACCCTCACCTTTTCCTTTTTCTTCCTCTTTCTTCCTCAAAAAACGGTGGGAAATTTGAAAAAGACAGTTATCTTTTTCAAATTTCCCACCATGTTTTTTTAATCTGAATCGAAGTTATACTCCTAGCACAATACTAGCATCAATATTCAGCTTTTTACTTATTTCACGAGCCACTTTCAATGTCGGCTCACATTTTCCGGAAATGTAGTCACTAAGACGCGAAGGACTAACTCCTATCAGTTGTGACAGTGATTTCTGATTGAGCCCCATTTCGTACATACGAAGCTTCAGAACATCCACAAGCGAAGGTTCTCCCAAAGAAAAGTGTTCCTCTGAATAATCGGCAACAAGATTAGAAAGAAGTTCCAACTCGATGCTGTTAGGATCATTCAAAGGAGTATCATCCTTCACTAACGGAAGAAGATCCTCCACTCTCTTTACAGCCCATTCATACTGGGTTTGGTTTTCTATCTTTGTCATATTTTCAAATATTAGCACAATCTATTTTATCATATTCTTTATGAGTACCAATAAAGCGAATATATACAAACTTTACAGTGAACTTCACCACTACTACCAAGCGATAATTATTCCCTTTAACATTGAAAACATAATGCTGGTTACCTACACTGTCAGCACTATTAAAGGTCTTCTTTATATCAGCGAAACAAGCCCATTCACTTTTCTTTACTATAGTAACCCATTCTTGCAAAGCAACTTTTGAATCGGGATGCTCCTCTGCATATTCTCTTAACGCTTGTTCTGTAAATATTCTCATTAGTTACTCACTTATCATGCAACAAAAATAAGAATATAATTCCAATTTTCAAAATTATATTCCGATATTCGCAATTATGGATAAAAAAGATTCGCTTCTTATAAAGACATCGAAAATTCGATCCTACAACCTAACGCATTCATGATGCGATAGAAGGTAGAAACCTTAGGTTCTGTCTGACCACTTTCCACTCTTGAAATATAAGAACGGTCGGAACCGATACGCCGGGCTAACTCTGCTTGAGTGATCTTAGCCTTTTTCCTTGCGTCTTCGATAATCTGCCCGGTGTAGAAAGCATACGCTTTTTCTTCTGCTTCCGCACGTTCGGGAGTACCTTCTGCTCCAAATTTCGCATCAAGAACAGCGTCATAATCTACTATTTGATGATTGTTTATCTGCATAATATTCCTCCTTTATTTTTAATGCTTTATCTATTTCACTACCCGGTGTTTTTTGCGACTTCTTTTGAAAGCCATTAAACAACACTACAATATTTCCATCATCAAAAATGAAAAATACCCGGTATATATTGCCATTATATTCTGTTCGAAGTTCAAAAACTCCGTCCTGAATAAATTTCACAAATTTAGTGGAGAGTCTTTCTTGTGTTTTCAACAAGAGTAGTCCATACTGGATTTTATCTTGTTCCTTTTCGGTTAAAGTCTCCATGAAAGCCTCAAAGTAACCTCCGTATGTACGGATCTTACGTTTCTTTTCCATACTGCAAATATACGAATTGTTGTTCAACTATACAACAATCGTCTTTTTATTTTATATTATTTTTCCTCAAATTCTCCAGCACGCTTTTTCTTCTCATAAGACACCAGCGTCTCTACACTAAGCGTTTTCCCATTCTTAGGGCTTATCACATCTACAACGCTTGCTAACGCACGAAAAGTCTGTTCGCAATTTGCTATTCCGTCATACGTCAACCTACCCTGATTGATGGCATCGAGCACAACAGAGACATATTGCTTCGGATTTCCCCGATACTCGATGATGACAGGCGGGAGATGCGACATCTCTCGAGTCAGTTGACCGACGATTCTTTTTTTTGGTCGAGCAGATCCATTAATTTTTCACTATGCACATTGATTTGTGCGGTTACTTCACGAAGTTCATCTTTCAATGAACACAATAATTCATCATTCAATGAATTTTCCATAAAACTTTCTATTTAATTGATTATAAAAAAGCCATTCCAGAAAGATAAGCAATCATTACTTACTTCCCGGAATGGTGTCTAATACCTCGAAAATAAAGACTTATATTCTAACCTAATGTACTCACTTTAATCCACTTCTTTTGATTTTGCATTCCATACCAGCAAAGCAAACAACACCGAAAGCAAAGCAGCACCAATCCAAAACCAATTGATATAAGTAAAGTCATAAACATCAACGCCATTCTGAACCGTTTTTTGCCCTTCTATCAGAATACCGCTCATCACGTCCTGCAATCCGGCACCGATATAACTGGCAATACCGACTACTCCCAATGCAGCACCCGAAGCATTACGGGGAGCAATATCCACTGCCATCAAACCACCCAGAAAACAGATCAAAACTCCGATACCTAAACCGAAAAGAACCATTGCCAACACGTCTATCCAAAAATGAGCTCCCGGAACTAAGAGAAACAAACAAAGAGCAAACACATTCATCAATCCGAAAATTAACGCAGGAACATTGCGACGTCCACCAAATAACTTATCAGAAATAACACCTGAAAACATAGTACCGATTATACCACAGACCGGACAAATAGAAATGATAAAACTGGCATCCAAGGTGGAGTAACCCTTTTGAGCTTCCAAATAAAAAACGCCCCAACTATTGATAGCATAACGACTGATATACATAAAAGCACTCGAAAGAGCCAGTATCCAAATGGCAGGCATCAGCAATACCTGACGCTGTGCTTTATTAAAATCAGCCGTTTCTGTCTCACTCATTTCCTTTTTCTGTTTGGGAACATTCACCGAAGGGAACCCCATGCTTTCGGGAGTATCATGGAAGAACTTCCAGACGATCAACGCTCCTATCAATCCCACTATACCGGCTCCGAAGAAACCATACCGCCAGCCCAACACACTGACAATTGAGGCTATTATCAGAAAAGTCAACGCTTCGCCGATATTATGGCTCGCAGACCAAAAGCCATAGTATGAACCGCGTTCTTTGTCCGTGAACCAACGGGAAAGCCCTACTACACAGGATGCTGCCCCCATAGATTGAAACCAGCCGCTAATCCCCCAAAGGATAGCGAACAGGATAAAAGAATTAGTAAAACCGAGACAAAGATTAACCAAAGCAGTTATCAATAAACCGGTAGTCATAAAACGGTTGATATTGCTGCGGTCGGCAAGGAAACCGTTCGTGAATTTCCCGATGGCATAGGTGAAAAACAATACGGAACCTATGATGCCTAACTCTGTTTCCGAAAAAATGCCTTCATCTACAATAGGTTTCTTTACGACATTCAGACTAAGACGGCACACATAATACATACCATAACCGAAAGTAGCTGAAAGGAAAGTAGACCATTTCAGGTATTTAAGGCGACGGGCACCGGAATGAAGATGCTGCGAGTCGGATGAAGACAAAGCTTCCCCGTTACAAGGTCTCGGTGAAGAGACCTTGTAAAAGTTTATAAGTTGTTTCAACATGTCTGACCGTTTAAGGATGGAGATTCTTTTTCTTCAGATATTCGAGAAGTTCACGAGGCCTGTCTGTTTGGATAAGGCGGATGTCCTGCCGGACGATCCATCCCCAGCTCTGTTCGTACTTCTGTTCCTCCACTGCCTTGTCATCATCATGTCCGCCGCACAGTTCGGGCCACATGGCATTTACAAAGACTTCGGCCCCGCTGTCACGCACTTTTTTAATCAGGCGCAGTGTTTCCTCGGAATCCTTACTGAATACCAGTTCGAAAACAGCGGGTTCGAGATTCCGGATATAGCCGTCAATGATGGTCTCCGCTTCGGTATTGTCCAGGTTGACAACAGGCATAAATGCCATTTTCTGAAGTACATCTCCATGCTCTCTTGCCACCTTTTCATACGGAAAATCAGACTTGATAATGCATTGATGAGTAGTACCCGTTTTTTCCAGAATCTGATAGGCCTCCTGAAAATAGTCATATCCTTTGTCTACATTGACCAGAATCTTTCCTTTGCACAGGTTCATCACCTCTTCCAGAGTTGGAATGAGGTGGGCGGTCTTATGCCCGGCCCCGTTTTTCAAACGGAATTTCTTCAGTTCTGCTAGTGTATAATCCTGTGGTAATCCTTTTCCGGTGGTTGTACGGTCTATCTTTTTATCGTGCATCAGGATTAAGTGCCCGTCTTTGGTTTTCTTCAGATCTATTTCAACCATATCCACTCCCATCTCAATGCAGTTTTTGATGGCCTGCAGGGAATTTTCGGGAGCGTTGCGCCAGTCGGCACGGTGTGAAACGACCAGCACCGACTGCCCGTCAATGTTCTGAAGTGCCTTAGTTACATTTTCGTCTGATTGTTGTGCACATGAAATAAGAGCACAACACACTAACAGACAGCTACATAAAAATCTATTTCTTATCATTCTATTCTTTCTTTGATTGATATGGATTATTAGGGTTGCGCAGGTCCATCTTCTACCTTACGAATGGCATGGTTGGAGTAGTCGGCTACATACAAAGCGCCATCCGGGCCGAACTGACATCCTTCAGGATTATTAAACTCTGCCAGCGAAGCAATTCCATCCACCATACCAGCCTTATTTTGTCCGGCATAGGTTGAAACTTCACCATCGGGAGTAATGACTCTGATACAATGATTTCCCCGATCAGCCACATAAAAATTACCTTCTTCATCTACGTCTCCTTGAGAGGGTTCGTTGAATTGGGCAGAGGTGCCTGTACCATCAGCATATCCTGTCACTCCAAAAGAACCTGCCAGCAACTTAACATCGCTAAATTCTCCAGTAGCCATATCATAACTTGCTTTGTATATCACATGATTTTTACGTGAAACAATATATGCGGTTGTTCCCGGCTTATCAAATGCAATCGCATTAATGTTTCCTTTACTCGCAGCAGCACCAGCAGCATCGGGAAGCTGAAACTTAGGAATAAAATTTGTACCATCATACTGATATATCCATGAACCGGAATGATAACCGATAAAAACCGCACCAGTTTCCGGATGCACTTTCACAGTTGTTATCCCTCCCTGATCCCAAAGAGATGTCAAATTTTCGTATTTGTCTCCGTTTTTCGTCATCGTACCAAATCCCATAGTTCCACTTGCATTATTATCATTGGCAATATACATCGTATTCTCATCCAACGAAAAGTCAATGGCACGCATTCGCTGCACCAACGTGCTTTCCGAAGCTTTCAACAATGTAGTAAGCCGGTTATCCTTTGCTACCCGGATGCATGCCATATCATCTACAGAACTAGCCCCGTCCTCAACAATATACAACGCATTGTTTTTCCCCCACACCAGATAGCGAGGTTTGGAAAGTGTAGCTACTGAAAAATCGCCATCCGCCTCTCCACTGCTTTCTCCACCTAAATAGGTAGACACAACCTGATTAGATACATAAGTAAAATTCATATCATAAATCAATATTTGCGCATTGGGTCTTTCTCCAAGTATGACTCTGACAATCCCCGAACTTGTTCCTTTCTGCACTTCAGCAGTAATGACCTCATTGGTAACTGTTTTCACCAATGCTTCCTTCCCGTTAATCGTAACTTTGACATTATTAATATCTGTACCAAAATTACTTCCGTTTAAAGTCAGTAGCGTATTTCGTCCGCCCATAACAGGAGAAAAATCAGTAACTTCCGCTTTCAAATTTTGCGGTTGATCTTCATCGTTGCAAGCATAAAATGCTATGAGTATCATAAACAATGCCGCTATCGGACATTTATTTATTAAATAATTTATTGTTTTCATTTATTTACTATCTGCTATAATTCAAATTTATTAATAATATCACTGTTTAACACCGGGGCATCCTGTCGGGCCACAAATGTAGGGACCGAATATTTGTTTGATTTTACGTTTTGTATTATGATCCTCCAAAATGTAAACATAATATTCATCACCTCCCGGCAATACCCGGATAACAATATGTCCCTGTCTACTTTTCATTTTCTCCGTATCCTTACCGATAACAATTTCGGCGGCAGGATGCAAGTTAGTTGCAAACACATCTCTCTTTCCCGGATACAAATATTTAGACAACATTCGTTCCAAAGTAGAATGATTGGGATGCAGCGCATCACTAGCCTGAATGATAAATACACGAGGAGACAGAGTTGAGATAAAGGTATCATTGGTAGCATTGTTATATCCGTGATGATTCACACAGCACACCTCTGTATGTCCCACAACGGGAGCCATCCATGTTTCTACATCATGGAACGTTCCTCTTCCCGGTTTCGGATATCCTGTCACATCTCCGCCGGTATAGTAGGAAAAGTTACCGTACACAATCTTTATCGCACAACTTAACGTATTCTCTTGCGGAATATCATACTTCTCTAATGTGTCAAAATCAGGAAACAAATACCTTTTCTCATGTTCCTTGCCCGTCCACAACCAGCCGTTGGCATAAATATTCTGTATCTTAAACCTCCTGGCATAGCGGGTGGAATCATACAATAATCTGAATTGATTATCCACTCCCGGCACAAATTGTTCAACATTTATTTTACGCTTCGTAAAATGTAAAAAATTGAAGTAGTTCTTTATCATTTTATCTTCCGTATTTACAAGGAAGTTATAATCTGGAAATCCCCTGTCCACGAGCATACCTATCTGAAGATTTTCGGCTACTGTAATTATCCCGGTATTATAATACCTGCCCGATTCATTTTTCATTTTAAGTACACCACCCATGTGGTCGCTATGAAAATGAGTAATCAAGGCATAATCCAATTTTTGCTTTTGAACAGGTGCCATCGTTTTGATATAATCAACGATCCATTCACCTGGTGTCCGGCTGGCATTAGGCTTAGGCGATACGTGCCGGGGATTGCCGGCCTTATTTTCTCCTGCATCTATCAGCATCGTGGTACCATCAGGAAGAATAATATAGGCACATTCTCCACAACCTGTATTAATGTGATGTATATCCATGTATCCTTCCTCCCAAGCAGGCAATGTCTCTCCCACTTTCTGGGCGAAAGAGGCTATAGGAAGAAAACATAAAAGTAATACTATTATTATTTTCTTGATTTTCATTTTTGTTATTATACTTCTTAGTTTTTCATAACAGCACACGATTTACATCCTATCAATAACCGGGATTTTGAGGGAACTTCTCCGGATCATTACGCAATGTTACTTCACTATTTGGAATCGGGTACAATAAGTCGTCTTTGTCTATGATTAGCCCGATTTTAGCAATTTCATTAATAGCATTTCCCGAACGGAGCAGATCGAACCAGCGTTGCATCTCCATAGGAAACTCCAAACGGCGTTCGAGAAAGATGGCATCCCGGAAGGTATCCTGATCTGAAAGTTCATCCCCTGTATATGCTCCGGCAACATACGAACGTGTTCTGACATCGTTCAGTGCCAATAATGCCGGACTTGTTGCTGAATTATCGAAAGATACTTCATTGCAGGCTTCGGCATACATCAACAATACATCTGCCCAACGAAGTATCGGAGTGTTGTAACCATACTGTTCCAACGAACTTTGAATGTCGGCATATTTCACCAACAGGTTATTATCAGTATTAGTTCCTTTCATGCTTCGCATCAAATCAGCACGACGGTCATCAGAGGTATAGATACACTTGGCTGTATTACTTAGCTTAAAAACCTCGTTCAAGTCTGCTTGATTGGAGTGATAAGTCAAAGCATTGCGGCCCTCTCCTGCAATATCCTTGTCGAAAATGACTTCAAATAAGATTTCCTTATTCATGGTTTGCGGTGCCCAACCGGTATAATTCTTGAAATCGGTAGCTGAACTTCCCTGCACCGGTGCTGTACTAAACACATTGGCAATGTCAGGCAACAACTCGTGCGTGCCGGCATTATCTGTATTTATAAGTTCATCCAACGTTTGTTTGGCAGCCTGCCATTTCTTCTCTTGAAGATAAACCTTACCTAAAAGAGCTTTGGCTGCCAAAGAAGTAGCGCGTCCGAGATTCTTCCCTGTGAATACTTTTGACAGGTTATTCGCATCCGAAGCAAATTGCAAGTCAGCCTCTATCGCTGCATAGATGTCCGCCACTTTATTGCGTTCACACCCTGCAACTTCCGTGGCCGCCAGTGGAGCAAGAATCAGTGGAGCATCCCCCCAGAAACGAACAATATTGAAATAACACAATGCCCGAAGAAAGCGCGCCTCGGCTTCATATTGGAGTTTCAGCTTAGTGTCTTTTACTACATCAATATGAAAAATGACATTATTGCAACGGTATATCGTTTCGTAAGTTTTTTTCCATACGTTACGAAAAATCTGATTGTCAGACTGTGCAGTAAATATTTTAACGCTGTATTCCCGCCCGGCATTTCCTCCGGTATTAGTAAACGAACCTAAATCGTCTGAACGGACATCAGTCATCAGTACCATATTATTTTGATACATGGCACTTGTCTGTAAGTTGGCATAGGCAGCTGTAAGCGCATACTCTATGTCTTCCCTATTTTTATAAAAGTTACCGGTAGTTCCGGTGTTTCCTTGAGGCTTCTCATCCAGAAAATCGCTACACCCCGATAATGACAACAGGGTAGCGGTTATAATACACAAGTGGGTTACTATGGTTTTCATATCTTTCATTTGTTTCTTATATTACAGACTAAAGTTAATTCCAATCACAAAACTCTTCGACAAGGGGTAAGTACCGTAATCAACTCCCTGCATTATGGGACTGGAGTTAGTGCTGACTTCGGGATTATATCCACTATATTTCGTAAATGTGAATGGATTGAAAGCTGAACCGTAAATACGCAGGTTGCTTATACCCATTCGTTTCAGTAGTTGTTTGGGTAATGTATAGCCCAGTGTGATTTCACGAATACGCATATACGAGCCATCTTCAATATGCCAGGTAGAAATAACGGAGTTCATACCTGTTGCACTACGGTTTGCTTTATACACATTGCCACTTCCCGGATTGTCTTTCGACTGCCAACGGTCTTTGGCTATAACAAGCTGGTTGGCATTTCCTTCCATATTGGCTAAATAACGACGATTGATGTTAGCTATCTCATTCCCATAGACTCCTTGTAATGAAAGACTAAAATCGAATGATTGGTATCGCAATGAAGTAGAATAACCATAAGTAAAATCGGGCATGTAGTTTCCGGTTATCTGTTTGTCATCGGCATTGATAGTATCATCTTTGCCAAATTTCTTAAACCGGAAATCCCCCGGCTGCGCATTGGGAACAATAATTCCATTAGCTACATCTGTCTCGATTTCTGCTTGATTCTTATATACACCGTCAGTAACATAGGTATAATAATTTCCAATAGGCTCTCCTACCTTGGTGATGAAATCAATCACACTGTTCGCCTGTGTCACCATTTCCGACGCACTTCCTAAAGATTTTACCTTGTTACGGTTCATTGCATAATTAAAACTGTTAGTCCAACGCACCTTTCCTAGTTTGAGGTTTGTGCCTAACGTTATTTCAAGTCCTTTATTTTCCACTTTTCCAATGTTCTGAAGAATGGTTGAAAAACCGGAAGCTTCCATGACAGGTACATTCAGCAACATATCAGAGGTCATACCTTTGTAAACGTCCACTTCAACATTCAACCAATTAAGCAGCCCTATTTCCAAGCCTAAATTCACTTGGGAAGTTTTTTCCCAACTAAGATTGGGGTTACCATAGGTACTTTCTTTCGAACCGATACTATATATGCCTCCAAATACGTAATTATCTCCATTCACAATGCCATAAGAAGCGTAATTACCAATGCTCATATTTCCTGTTTCTCCCCAACTGGCACGAAGTTTCAAATTAGTCAGCCACGAAGATAATGGTTTCATAAACTTTTCTTCGGTCACATACCATGCTCCGGATACGGAAGGGAAATATCCCCAACGATTATTTTCTCCAAAACGGGATGAACCGTCTGCACGAATAGTTGCCGAAAATATATATTTGTCTGCATAGCTATATTGTGCACGCGCAATGCCCGACAGTAAGGACCACGCTTCTTTATTTGAGTCGTATTTAGTAGCCGTAGAATTGCTGGGTATCGTATGTACCAAATCGTTCATCGGAAGGTCGGTAGCCGTTATTCGATTGGCATTACTTTGATAACGTTGGGCGGTCCATCCGGCCAATACACTGATATTATGTAGTTTATTTATTTTCTTCTGATAATTCAATGTATTCTCCCAAACCCAGGTATATTTATTCTTGGTCCGCGATTCTGCGGTTGGATTGGATGGCGGAGTACGATTCGTCGAGTTAGGTAGAGCTGCCGGGCGGTAATAGTCCCGCACATAATTATTATAATTCCAGCTTCCCTGCATTTTGTAGTTCAACCCTTTTAGTATTTTATATTCTACATAGGCAGTTCCTAACATTTGTATAGAGGTCATCTGATCTTCAATAAGGGTAGCTACCGCTACCGGATTGTTCAATTTAGATTGTCCGTAACTCGTATGGTTGTGCTCATAATTGAAATCTCCATTTTCATCACGGACAGGATAGATGGGGGCTGCACCCAATGCTAACGATAATACTCCATCGTCTCCATACCGCCCTTCTGTATTTACCAAATTATAAATATTCCGGGTTAGATTGATATTACCTCCAAATTTCCAACGATTGTAATTTACATCTACTTTGGCACGAAATCCCATCTTCGTAAAGTCGGAATTGATAACTATCCCTTCTTCATTTTGATAGTTTCCCGACAACATATATTTTATATTCTTATTTCCACCACTTACGGAAAGATTATGCTTCGTTATGAAACCTGTACGCAATACTGCATCCTGCCAGTCTGTGTCTACCAGTCCTTCTTCACCTCTAACGTAAGGTAGTATCTCCGGTGGAAGCATCCAACCTTGATTCTCAATCATGCTACCTGTTTTCAGATTATTCCAACGTTCTTGGTTTGTTGCGTTCGGATTATACAAATCCGCTTTTCCTGCCACTCGCAATTGGTCATAATAAGCATTGTTATGCCCGTCAAACACTAGTTGGGAGTATTCATAAGCATTGAGCACGTCTATTTTATCAGTTACCATTTGAGCACCGGCATAGCCATTATATTTCACTACCGGCTTTCCCTCTTTTCCTTGTTTCGTTGTAATGATAACAACGCCATTGCTTCCTCTTGAACCATAAATGGCAGCGGCTGAAGCGTCTTTCAAGACTTCAATAGATTCAATATCAGAGGTTTCAATAGATGCCAACGGACTTACTGTTATACCTGTAGCATCTCCTGTATCATCACTCAAAGGGACTCCATCAATAACATACAACGGAGAACTTCCGGCAGTAACCGTGCCCACTCCACGCACTTTCACTTCAAAACCTGCACCCGGAGTTCCGTTGGGCTGTGTAATTTGTACACCTGCCATACGTCCTACTAATGCCTGTTCGATACTCGTTGCCGCCACATCTGCTATATCTGATGCACGAATAGAAGAGATAGCGGTTGATACATCTCTCTTTCTCTGGACGCCATAGCCAACAACCACAACTTCATCAATCATTTTGCTGTCTTCAACCAGTGTTATTTTACTCGTATTCTGATTTTTAACAGAAAGATTGACTGTTCTGTAGCCAATATAAGAAATAATTAACGTGGCCGACTCCGGTACATTCATCAATGAATAATATCCATCAATATTAGTAATCGTCCCATTACTCTCTCCCTTTACTTGTACACTGGCACCAATAATAGGTTCTCCTTTTTCGTCAACAACAATTCCTGTTACTTTCTTTGTTTCTTGTTTTTCCTGTGATTTACGAATCAATACAATGACATTCTCTTGCTCTTTCTTGTAGGTTAACTCCATTTTACCCAAAAGTTGTTGCATGGTTTGTTCAATCGTTGCATCTTTCACATTTAACGAAACTTTTTGGTTTAACTCCGGAAGGCTCTCATTGTAGAAGAATTTGTAATTGCTTACTTGCTCGATTTTCTTTAAAGAGGCTCTCAAAGAGATGTCTTTCACATTCACCGTTATTTGAGAATAAGCGGTAAAAGAGACGCTTAAAAACAAAAGCAGACAGATAGCCCGCAGTGTTTTCCAGTTCTTACTTCTCCCCACGTTTGTTTGAGGGAGTTTTTCAAAGGTTGTTTTGTGCTTCATATATCAAAACTTTTAAGTTGTTTGATAGGTATACAGACTACTATACTCACTCGTCCAATCGCCTATCAGACTTTAACTCTCGTTAACTTATTCAATTCAGAGAACAAAAAAGCCATTCCTAAGTAGTGGGCTTCGGAATGGCTCTATTCATTATTTTTTCTACAATTTCTCTTTCAAAACTATCACCGAACCGTCCATTTCATAATAGAAAGGTGAAGTTAGCATCAGAATATTCAGCGCATTCTGTATGCCGCCTCCCGGAATGGTTCCGGTGAAATATTCATTAGGTAGTTTATTGGAGTCGAAACGAATCTCTACGTCATAAATACGTGAAAGAGTTTTCATGATATTTTCCAAAGATTCTTTCTCAAAGTACATATTTCCTTTCGTCCACTCAATATAGTCAGTCGGATGCACTTGAGTGGCTGTTATCTTATGAGTGGCTTTATTATATTCTATTTTGTCGCCGGGCTTCATGATATGCGATATTTTCTGCGCATAGACCCCTACTTTTCCTTCCAAAAGAACGACTGTCACGTCTTTGGCATCTTCATAGGCAGATACATTAAAAGAAGTACCGAGTACTTTCACTTCCAAATCACCGATTTGCACAATGAAGGCGTGTTTCTCATCATGGGCTACTTTAAAATAGGCTTCACCATTCAGTTGCACGCGACGAACTTTTTCTCCGAAGTTATTCAGGTAACTTAATTGGGAAGCTGAATTGAGAACAACATTTGTTCCGTCCGGCAATTCAATGGTTGCTTTATCTCCTTTGCCCGCTTTCACAATAAAGGGTGTTTCTGCCGTTGGAGAAGAATCTAAAAGATAGTAAGTGAAGAAAGCGACACAGACAGGTAATAAAATGGCAGCAACCCATTTCCAAGGGATGATACGGAGGGGGCGCACTTCCTTGCCCAAAGTCTCTTCTTTGATCCGGGCAAAAAGTTTATCACGCAACACTGGGTTCATGGAGGAATCCGATCTCTCAAACTCTTGTTCCCACCAGTCATGCAACTGACGGTCATTCTTTATCCAGTCTGACAGTTCTTTTATCTCGACATCCGTGATCGTTTCTTCGAAATATTTTTCAATTAGCTCTTTATAATGTGTCTTATCCATCTTTCCACTTATTTACAAGTATACATTTTCATCCTACTTCCCATCCAAAAACAAGTATTACTATTACATTTCATTAACAAAAAAGGCCAACAAAAGGGTAATTACCTTATCATAATGCTTCATCAACTGTTCACGCATAAATTTCACAGCCAAAGATAATTGGGTAGCAACCGTACTTTCGGAAATTCCCATGATTTCGGCTATTTCTTTATTTGTGTAATTCTGCCTTTTGCTCAAAATGAATATTTTCTTCCGTTGCGCAGGCAGTTCTTCGGCAAGAGAATCGATATACTCATTCAAAAAGCGCAGATCAATATTCTCTTCTGTCTGTGAATCACGGTCTACGCTACTTTTCATGAGATATTCATTGTAAACATACTCTACGGTCTGACGCTGATACATATTCATCAATAAGTTTTTGGCAATCGTACAGAGAAAAGAGATAAACGAGGAAGCCGGGTCTACTTTTTCATGCACTTCCCATATACGAATAAAAGTGGCTTGCACCACTTCTTCGGCCATATATTGATTGCCGGAAGAGAGTCGCATAATGAAATTGTACAGTTTGCCACTATACATATTATACAATCTTTCGAATGCCTGAAAGGAACCGCCTTTTAAGTCGATTAATAAATGTTTTTCATCTGTAGAATCTACCATATCTTAGAATTTTGCAACAAAGGTATGCAGCCATAGGTCATAAACAGGTGACAATATTATTAATATTTTCTCAATTATCCGACTTTTCTGAAGAAAAAGATAGTAAATAGCAAATAGTAACGCCATCCGGTCAGGATAATGACGCTATCCAATCAGGATAGTGACGGTATCCGAACCGGATGGCGTTACTATATTTAGTGAGGTAGTTCGTACTAATAAGTCAGACGAACACCTGCTTGTATGTTGAAGTTAAACGGATTCTCTTTACGTATAGTCTGTATATCGGAGCCATCATTGAAATAATAAGCAACACCCGGTTCCACGTAAATACCCAAACGTTTCGTTGCATTGATCTGCGCACCTACACCACCGGATACCGAGAACTGCAAAGGCTTCACTGTTTCTTTTTCAGATCCTAGCTTTCCATAAACACATTTCTCAACCATACCTCCACCGGAAACATAAAGAGTGACGAGTTTCTTATCCAGGAAGTTCCAGTTGGCACGCAACGGAATACCGATATAATGCAGTTTCTGCTCTATCTGTTGTTCTTCACCTGCCAGTTTTGCATCCGAAGAAAGCAGCGTATAAGTCAGTCCTGTCTCAAGAGAGAATCCTTTAGCTAAACCTTTACGAACGGACAATCCGAAAGAAATAGGCTGATGATGTTTAATGTCAACCACCTGTTTTGCCTGACGCAGGTAAGGTACTCCATCTTCGAAAACCAATGTTTGGTCATTAGGAATCGTCTCCATCAGACCGTTGGAAACTGAAAGCATACTCACACGTGACATATAAGCATGAGATCCGGCACCTACTTCTGTTGAAGCACCTCCTGAATTTCCTACCGAAAGTCCCATTGACCATGTTCCCTTTTGAGAAGATCTTTTTTCTGTCGGAATATGAAGTTTGTCTTTACCGGAAGGACGACGCGGTCTGTTATTCGATCGCTCTGTATCCTGTGACTGTCCCTGACTGACATCTGTATTTTCTGCCTGCTTCGGTTCATCTTTTACATTTTCAGTTTCTCCATTTCCTTTTACATTCTTATCTTCCTCACTCAAAGAGTCTTCTCCATTTCCTGTTGAAAGTTTATTTTCATTACCGATCCCTAATGGATCTACACCTGTTTTCTGCTCCGTATGATTCCTGTCGACTTTCGCCAAACGATCTTCGCGAGTTACCGGCCGTAAGACAGGTTCCACAGCAGTTCCCTGCATATCCGGTTGTTGCACACCCGGCAATGCATCGGGCGTGGAAGCCAATGCCGGAGTTTGTATATGACGTATTTCATCCGCAGCGGGTGTCCCTAGAAAATACAGACTTACTGACGAAACGACAGCTAATATTATAACAGCTGCAGCAGCCATCATCCATTTTCGATAAGGATATATTTTCTTCTCCACAGGAGGCATAAGTTCTTTCTCCAGTTGTTCCCAACCGGAAGCAGGCGCCGGTTCGGAATAATCCGCAAGCTTCTCCTTCAACTTATTCATCCACAATTCTTTCTCTTCCATCTCTATCTATCCATTATGCATTATCCATTCTTTTACTCTTTTTGCTAATACACTCTTCGCACGAAACAGTTGCGAAGCTGAAGATTTTTCATTGATACCTAATACCTGTGCGATTTCTTTATGCGATTTGTCTTCAAATGTATAAAGATTGAACACAGTACGATAGCCGGCGGGTAATTCTTCAATAAACTGCATCAACACATTTTGTGGTATCGCTTCTACATCGGAAGCATCCGGCTCTTCATATTCTTCGGGCAACTCTTCCAAAGGTGTCGACTGATTAATCACATCATTTTTCCGAAGATACTGTAAAGCTGTGTTGACCATCACCCGTTCCATCCAGGCTCGCAAAGAGCCTTCACCCCTCCAGGTGAACTTATCGAACGAATCGAATATCTTTAAAAAACCGTCGTGAAGCAGATCCTGGGCTGTATCCCGGTCGCCGGTATAGCGTAGACAGATGCCAAGCATACGCCCCGCATACTGTTCATACAGTTCCTTGCGGGCCCGGTTATTACCCAGCCTACATTGTTCCGACAACTCTATTTCTTCCATTCTCTTATACACGTGTTTACCTTATAAATGCAGCAAAGATAGAAATACTGCATAGAGAGAACAACTCTTTTATCACTTTTGTTTCTTTAACAGATCCGAATGCAATATTTTCTATCCTCTTGCATTTTCACTACAGAAAATATAAATATTATAAAATCTAAAACCTAGTAAGTATATGAAGAAATTTAAATTCATTGCCTTTATCTTTGCTATTATGACTACCATGCCGATTCTCCAGTCATGCTTGGACGACGATGATAATTCGTCCGATCTTCTGGCTATCAGCACCATCAATATGATTAGCCAGGATAGCAAGGAATTTTATTTCACTTTGGATGACGGGAAAAAGATGTATCCCAGCAACTCACAAGGATGGAACAATGAAGATTGGGTGGAAGGACAACGAGCTTTTGTGATATTCAACGAGCTGGAAGAGCCTGTAAATGGATACGACCTTAATATTCAGGTGAAAGGTATCAATCCAATCTTAACCAAAGACATCGTCACAATGGGTGAAGATGACAACGACGAAGAGAAAATCGGAGATGATAAGATCAACACGACTTATATGTGGATCAATAAGGATAATAAATATCTGACGATTGAATTCCAATATTACGGAACACATAGTGAAGATAAAAAACATTTCCTGAATCTGGTGATTAATGACAAAGAAGAGACTGCTCCCACTGCTGACGAAGGCAATGCGGAGGACGAATATATCAATCTGGAATTCCGTCATAACAGTGAAGGAGATGATCCTCAACGTTTGGGTGAAGGATATGTGTCTTTCAAACTGGATAAGATTAAAGACCGGATGGAGGGGAAAAAGGGACTAAGAATTCGTGTCAACACCATTTATGGCGGGCCGAAAACTTATGAAGTGAAATTTCCTTAGACTTAGACGACTAATCTAATGTGAACATGCGAAACACACTCTTTTTTAATATAATATATTAATTACGCAAAAGAGGGCGGTAGTTGTGAAACTGCCGCCCTTTTACTTTCTTCTTTATATTCTTTCTTCTAAAAGAGTTATTTCTTATCTCCCAGATAATTCCAAACAACTGCACTCAATGCAGCTCCTACAAATGGAGCAATGATGAACAGCCACAACTGCAACAATGCTTCTCCTCCTTGGAATAATGCCGGAGCAATACTACGTGCCGGGTTTACAGAAGTCCCTGTGATAGGAATACATACAATATGTACCAATACAAGAGTCAAACCGATGGCAAGTCCTGCCAGATTGCCTGCTCCCTTCTTCGGATCGGTAGAGCCGAGCACTACCAATACAAATATGAAAGTAAATACTGCTTCCGCAATAAATGCCTGCAACATTTCTCCATCACCAAAACCATTCGAACCTGTCGCTGTAGGCCCGTCATGAGCACCGGTAGAAACTAAAGCAAAAAGAATAGCCGAACCGATAATAGCTCCGATTACCTGGAAAATCATATACATACCTGCATCTTTTCCATTCATACGACCAGTCAAAAACACTCCTAATGTAATAGCAGGATTAATGTGACATCCCGAAATACCTCCGATAGCATACGCCATCGCTACTACGGATAAACCAAAGGCTAAAGCTACGCCGATTGTTCCCACACCAGCACCTACTGTATCAGCCAAACCACCAGCAAAGACAGCGCTACCACATCCCATAAGAACGAGCACCATCGTTCCAATCATTTCTGCAATGTACTTTTTCATAGTAATTAATATTGTTTTTGTTTACTTTCCAAAAATAAGCAATTCAGACTAGAAATCAAAACATATCCGTATTATTATAACGCAACTTTGCTACATTTTTTACAGAAAGAGATTGTTCTCGATGGAAAAAGGGATTCCCTAATGTGCTATAACAAACATTGTATGGACTGTAAAGAAAGCATTTCCTTGGGAACCGCCGCCTTTATTTCCTCTTTCAGGGCGCATAAGAGACTGTGGCGAATAAAATCTTTATTTGTTACCAGTACCACTTGCCGTGTAGGTCGGGGAATGGCAAACGGACGTACCAACTGCCGCTGTTCTTCCGTCAATTGCATCACTGCCAATTCGGGAATAAAAGTGATTCCTTTTCCACTTTCTACCATTCGCATAAAGGTTTCCATACTTCCCAAACGATAGGCCATCTGATTAACCTTCACAGCCTCCATCTGACAGAAACGGACGAGTTGATCGCGAAAGCAGTGTCCTTCGTCCAAAAGCCAAAGATGTTCGCCTGTTATATCAGAAGTACGGATCATATCATGCTTGAAAGAGGATTCTTTCCGTGACACATAAGCGTAAAATTGCTCATAAAAAAGAGTTTCTTCTGTCAAGAACGTATCTTCCAGTTTGCTGGCAATAATTCCCGCATCCAAATCACCGGCATGCAGAGCCTGCTGAATATCCTGTGTCTTCATTTCCGTGACACGAATATCCAGTTCGGGATATTTTTCCATTAGTTGAGGAAAAAAGCGAGGAAGCAGATAGGGAGCGATAGTTGGTAATACTCCCAAACGAAACACGCCTGATAATGATTGCTTATCTTCACTGATGATTTCTTTTACTTGAGCTGCCTGCGCTAGAATCACACGAGCCTGGTCTATCACTTTCTGCCCGATGGGTGTCGGACAAACGGGTTGCACTGTCCTATCGAATAACTTTACTCCCAATTCATCTTCCAGCTTCTGAATCATGGCACTCAAAGTAGGTTGCGTCACACGGCAATATTCGGCTGCCCGTGCGAAATGCCTGAACTGGTCTACGGCTAATATATATTCTAATTGCTGTATCGTCATCTATCAAATCATATTAAGTTATAGATTTCATCTATGCAAAGATAGATATTTTCAGTTTGACAACAAGCATTTTCCGCCTTATCTTTGCAATACAGAAAAAAAGAAAAGAAGTATAAATCATTAAAAATAAAAGAATATGAAAACTTTAGAATTTATCAAATTGAACGAATCGGGAGCAAACAACGTAGTAGCATCTTTGCAACAACTATTAGCAGACTTCCAAGTGTATTACACCAATCTTCGCGGTTTCCACTGGAATATCAAGGGACATGATTTCTTTGTTCTCCACAGTCAATTCGAAAAGATGTATGATGACACGGCTGAAAAGGTGGATGAAATCGCAGAACGTATCTTGATGCTGGGTGGTACTCCTGCCAATAAATTCAGCGATTATCTAAAAGTAGCAAATGTGAATGAAGTGGATAAGGTAAGCAACGGAGACGAAGCATTGAATAATATCCTTCAGTCTATCAGCTATCTGATTGGTGAAGAACGTAAGATCTTATCTATCGCTTCTCAAGCCGGAGACGAAGTAACCGTTTCGATGATGAGCGATTATCTGAAAGAACAGGAAAAATTGGTTTGGATGTTGGTTGCTTATAGTAGCAAGTAATTGAAATAAAAGGTTTAGGTTTTAGGTGAGAAAGAGAGGATATTTCCGCAAAAGGAATATTCTCTCTTTTTGTTATTTCATCTCTTCACTAAATATTCATTTTCCCTTCTCTCGAAATTAAAAAGATTCATCAAAAAGCTTCTGCATTTGCGGATATTTCCCATCTATATCGTCTACCTCCATACGTAGTTTTGTCATTTCCTTTTTCATTTGTTTAATAATAGAGGCATATTCTTTCTTATTATACACATTATGATTTTCTTTCGGATCTTTTTGTAAATCATAGAAGTCCCATACCGGTCTAGTAGGAGCTTCCTGACCGTCCGTCATATCCAATGGATCGCCATAATAGAAAATCAGTTTATAACGTTCATTACGGATTCCCATATGTGCAGGACGAATAGTGTGATGTGTCCAGTAACGATAGTAAAAGCTCTTACGCCAGTTTTCCGGTGTCCGCCCATAAAGATTATCTACAAAACTACGCCCTTGCATGCCTTCGACCGAGTTTACTCCTGCAAACTGAACTAAAGTTGGAGCAAAATCAATATTCAAGATTAAATCTTTCACCCTCTTTCCGGCTGGAAGTTTTTCAGGATAACGAATAACAAAAGGCATACGGGCTGCTTCCTCATAAAACATACGCTTATCAAAAAAGCCATGTTCTCCCAAGAAGTAACCTTGATCAGAAACATATACTACAATGGTATTATCAACTATTCCCATATCCTCCAAGGCATGCAATAGTTTCCCTATATTATCATCTACTGTTGCTCCACAACGCAAATAATCTCTAATATATTTTTGATATATGGCTTTACGGGCTGCTGTATGCTGCATTCCTTTAGTAGTAAACGGCAATCCCGGATAACGGCACCACCATTTGTCAGGATCGGCAGAAGCCAACTCCCATCGCCTTCCTATTTCTTCCAACTTTTGCCCGACAAAACCTCTTCCATTAGTTTCAGGCCCCCAATCCATCAGGTTTTCCGGTTCGGGAAAAACAACTCCATCATACAAATGCTCCATTCTGATTGGATAATCATATGGTTCATGGGTAGCTTTAAAATGACAACACATCAGAAACGGCTGTTTTTCTTCTCTGTTTTTCATCCATTCAATTGCTTTTTCTGCCACAATATCAGTTGAGAATCCCTGACTACTTTCACCAAAGCTACGATTACCGGGCCAAGGATCAGTACTATTGATAAATAAGGGATCACGATATACACCTTGATCATAAAAAATGGAATAATAATCAAATCCTTGTGGTTGTGATTTTAAATGCCATTTGCCCACCAAAGCAGTCTGATACCCGGCTTGTTTCAATACTGTCGCAATTGTAGGAAGCGAAGTATCCAATGAATCGGCTAATGTATAAACGCCATTTTTATGACTATAAGCCCCTGTTAGAATAGAAGCACGACTGGGTGAAGAAATTGAATTTGTACAGAAACAATTATCTAACACTACTCCTTCAGAAGCCAAACGACGAATATTAGGATTTTGTACATAATCAGCTAATATTCCTCCATAAATCCCCCATGCTTGAGAGGTATGATCATCACTTAAAATAAAGAGAATATTAGGTCGTTTTTTCTCTGCAATTTCCATATTTTCTTGTGCCCGAATTTTTCCATTCGAACATATAGTCAATGCCCCTAATACAGTCAACGAAAAAAATCTGTTCATTGTATCATTCTTTACTTATTTAGAACAAACTACTCCCGCTATGAACAACCAATAGCGGGAGTAGCGTTTCACTTATATATAATCCTATTGTATATGGCCCGTATATTCAAATCCCATAGAAATTGCAGGATATGGAAAAATTGCCGATAAATTAAAAACTCCCTTAATTGTATAAATCTGAGTCGTTTCGTCATACTGGACAGTAAACGAACCGGGATTATCAATATCAAAGTTTCTATTTTTACCAAGATCCGACGCTCTCAAATCTGCATACGATATCTCATCAATTTGAGCTTTAGAATATTTTCCCGGAAGCAAAGCAGTTTGCTGCTTGATTAAAACCGCTGCGGCATTACCAGCCTTATCCATGAAATTCAGCACTAAATTACCATCCATCGATAGAGCCCTCGCTGTTGTGAACTCAAAATATACATCTATATCAGATGCATCGTTAGCCTCTACCGTAAGTTCTTTAGAAATTCCACTACCATCATTCGCCATTATTTCGATGACTGCAACACCAACTCCAGTAACTTCAATTATGCCATCCTGCAACGAAACCACTCCATTTCCTTCCTTTAAAGTATAGGACACAGATTTGTCAGCCGCATTATCCGGCAATACAGTGAGATTAGCATTCAAATCGTAAATATCTCCAATTTTCAGGCTTAACCTCTCAAATCCACCGGCCACAATGATTTCCTCAACCTTTACCACATGATTTACAACGACCCTATATTTAGATTGAAATTGAACTACATTTACATTATTTACCAATGTGACAGTCAGTTCAGCCTCACCTGAAGCAACACTTGTTATTATCCCTTCTCGATCAACAGTAAAAATGTTAATATCACTTGAGCCAAATCTAAAAGAGTATTTCTCCCAATCACCAGCATTATCTGGAATAACGCTGACGTGCAAGGTAGTGGTAGTTCCCAGTCCTTCAAGCGTAATTACTCCTTCTTCAGTAAGCAAGTCATTTTCAATGGAGAATCCTGTTACAGGATTTTCCACCGTCTCCGTCTGATAAATTTCATTATCATCACTACAAGCTATACACATAATAGCCATAGTAAACATTAAATATAGTAATTGTTTTTTCATATTTACTTAATTACGAATTTATTAGCCAATCATCTATTCAGGACAACGTACTCCTTCTGTCCAACTAAGAGTCTTATTAATGTCCCAGCCATTACCAGTCCAGTCTTTGATTACCGAACCTTCTCCTTCATTGAATCTCCAATAAGCAATCATATCCTGATAATAATCCGAAGAAATATAACACATATTATTCTGAATTTCATTCTGTGTCAAAGCCTTCTTCCATACACGGACCTCACTTATAGATCCATCCAAATAACGAGAATTCACTGATGACCCGATACAAAATCTACGTTTATCTGTCTTTCCACATAGAACGATAGGTCCACGTGGCGCATCTACCTGCCCATCCAGTTCACCGTTAACATAAAGCTTTATTGTAGAACCATCAAATACAACAGCAAGATGATACCATTTATCAACTTCAAACTCTGTTTTTCCTGTCACAGGAAAACCACCGCCAGCCAACTGTATTTGATTCGGTTTAATAGTAGTATCTCCAAATCGCAATAAGAACTCTTCTTCTACTCCCATTACCGTACTAATATACGGACTACCGGAAGCAAATTTATTAACCTTAACTCTTGCTTCCATTGTAACTTGCGGAACAGCTGCCAACGAAGGATCGCTTTCAAAAGGAAGTTGCATATTCGTTCGGGAAAGATTAGCAGCGTTTACAACCATCACCTGATTTAATACAAGATAAATCGTTCGGGAAGAGTCTAATACAGGCATACCGCCAGTTACATCCGTAATGGTTAAAGGCACACAGTAGGTAACTCCCTCTTCAAAATTAGACACTCTCAACAAAGAAAAAATTAATTGCTTTGAAATATTCTCACCCGCTTTCAATACAATCTCATCATTAGATAGCATGTAGTCTTCAGTCGGGACCATTTTATATTTCTTCCCATATAATGTATTGTATCCCTCGAGTTTATCCGAATCTACCTTAACTCTTATAACTTGGTCACTCATAGTCAGACAAGACGCAGAAATTGTTACTCCAATTTCCGACGGTCCGTCAACAGTATACTTAACGGTAGGAGAATTTTCCGTGCCTGTAAAATATAAAACATCCTTAAATGTTTCCGCATTTGTACAAGCTGACAGGATACCTACCCAAAACATAGTCAATAATAAGCATTTTGCCTTCATATCTTTTTCTTTTTTTAGACATTATTTCTTTGCAGGATTCATTATCTGAATGGCCTCACGAAGATATTTATATTCAACATCCGTATGATTATACTCATATTCCATATGGTAACTTCCAACTCCTCCTTTGTGTTGGCCTTCCGCTATATCTTCCGGCTGCCAACGTGCCATTCCAATTAAAGAAGGAATAGTACCCAGCTCTGGATCAGTGTAGTTAACTCCTCCTGTTGACCAGTAACTTTCAAAATTCTCTGTAGCTATAAAACGTTCAGGAGCAATATATTTACTCACAGTATTAAACCTATTCTGTAATGAAGAAGGTTTAGAAGTACCATACGCTTGCGCAACTGCATAATCAGCATACTGCCACCCTTCTTCCGTGATTTTTTCAATATACCCATCTACACAAATAAGCTTATCTTCTCCCAAATTAGTACGCATTTCTCTCAATAGCGTAGTCATATTCACTGCATTATTGAACAAATCACTTCCACTACACTCATGGTCAAAATCAACCCCGTCATATCCATATTTGAAAATACTGTCAGCTACAGCTCTTGCTACAGCAGGAATATTCTCTGCTTTGTTTTCAAAGTTACCGGGGAAGTTAGCCATATTATGAGAAAAGATAGTAAATGTCACCTTGGTTCCGTGCACTTCCTGCACATATTTCAAGTCTTCAATTTGTGCAGGTGTCAAACTATGCCAAGTTCCCCAAATAGAAACCACATCTACGCTATCAGGCAAATTACGCAAATATTTTACCGGAGATGTCCCGGTTGCTTTCCAACCTCCGAACCATCCAAAAGCCAATTGATGCTTTGATTTTTTATAAGCTCTCAAATTCTCGTAATATTGAGCATCTCGTACTACAGGCTCTTGAAGTGGAATATTTTCTATTTCTGTATCACAGGCTACTATAATTATAGCCAATACGAAAAAACTAAAGATTCTATTAATTATTTTATTCATAATAATAAAATTAAATACGTAATTAATTATTTCTTATCCCACCACAACTTTACATTTCCATAGTCATTGCCACCTAGAAAATCAGTTACAGCTTTATTTACCTCTATCGTATTTGTATCATACTCTGTAGATGGAAATGGAATACGACGAGGGCCAGACTTATCTACCTGTCCTGCACTAGCATTCGTACCGTACAAATCAAATAATTTAGGATAACCGGTACGACGGTATTCACTCCAAGCTTCTTGTCCTTCCGGAAACATAGCAATCCACTTTTGTGTAATAATACGTTCCAACTTTTTAGCCTCCACATCATTTTCATTCCATGCAATAGTAATCGTTGATACCGCAGCCACACTTCCCACTGTTCCCGATGGTGCAGCAAAACGTACAGGCTTATACGTATCACCTCTTGTCAAATAATCACCTAAAGCGACACCCCACTGTTCAAAAGACTTCGTGATACCTGTCTTATATAGTTCTTCAACTTCACCACCCATATTCCAACCATGAAGTTTTCCTTCTGCACGTAGAAAATAAATTTCAGCAGCACACATCCATTGTATAGGGGTTTCAGCAAATACATTCGGAGAAGACAACTTGACGTAATTTTTCTTATCTGTAACGTTGACTCCCAACCGAGCACCATGAAATTTATCACTAGCCTCTCCATATTCTGATTCCTGAAAATATTTAGAAAGACGAGGATCGCTATATCCTTTCATTATAGACTCTATATCAGCTCCCATACGTACATCTGAATAATTATCCCAACAAATTTTCAAAGGATGGAATACCGAGATTCCGTTACCAGACTGTAACAAGGCATTTTCAGCATTTTCTGTAATAACTCCGTCTTTTACTGCTTCTTCGGCTAATTTCTGTGAAGTTTTTCCATTCACCTCAAATCCAGCCACATAATATGTGCGCATAGCCAAACGCAATTTTAAAGAATTTGCAAATTTCAACCATTTAGTAAAATCACCTCCATATACCAGATCGTATTTATTTAAAGGTTTACTCCCCGGATGGATAGCAATATAATTCTGCAATTCCGCTATTGCTTCATCCAAATCTATAAAAAAAGATTTATAAATATCTTCTTGCGAATCATAAGGGGTTTCTAGTCCTCCGTGACCAAATTGCAAATAAGGTAAAGGACCATATATGTCCGTCACACGATGTATAGCTGCGACCTTCAATATTTGCGCAACTGCATAAGCCTCTGGGAATTCCTCCTTACCATTATCTCTGATTTGTTTCCAGGCTGGCATCACATTAGTAAATGCTACTTTAAAAGCAACATCATTCCATTTGTCATATCGCAGATTATAATGAACTGCAGAACTCGTTCCCCATGTACCGATTGGCGTCATATATCCGGAATGCATATCACCACACAAATTTTGAGCACGTTGAAATTGATTTGCATCTACATCACTGGTAGGTATTACATCCATCTGCATAGCAGGAAAGAAGTTTCCGATTTTCATCAATCCGACTAACATTTCTTCAGGAACTTCAGTGGGGTTTGTATTCCATTCTTTATAATTATCAGTACATGAAGCAATCAGCATAGCTACTCCCAATGTACATACGATATGTCTTATTTTTCCTAGTCTTTTCATTGTATTATTCCTTTCTGGTTAATTAATATTGGAATTTCACGCTAAACCCGATGCTACGTACACTTGGTTGCATAAAATAATCAAACCCTTGATAATATGTACCTGTAGAAGCTGATAACTCCGGATCAAAAGGTGCCTTATTGTGGAACATGAATAGATTTTTGCCTATGAGCGACACTGTCAGATTTTGTATCTGATTACCAAACCATTTGGTTGGGAATGTATATCCTAAAGTTGCTTCTCTAAGTCGTACGTTCGTCATACTATAGACATAATTTGCCAATACTCCGGTTGAACCATTACCGAGCACATTATAATAGTCTTTCGCAGTCACACGACCACTATTAATATTCACTCCGCCATTATCACGTACAATAGCCGATGTTTTAGAAGTTCCATAATAATCCATTTTAGCTTGTGTAGCTGAAACGCCTACTCCACCGATACGGGCATCAATCAGGAAACTAAGATTAATCCCTTTCCAGCTGAAACTGTTATTCCATCCCCAATTGAATCGGGGTGCAGCACTACCGGCTTTTATCCAAGTGTTCGGATCAGCTTCAATAGCACCAGTATTTGCATCAACTTTAACATTACCCAAATAGTCCATCTTCAACCCTGTTACATAAATATCACTCAAAGTTCCTCCCTCTTTCACAATCATTTTATAGCTTCCTTGCGGATTGAAAGGTTCTATTTCCGTAATGGAAATAGGCTCTCCCGTAATTGGATTGGTAGCGCCACTAGGCAACAGATAAACAACCTTATTACGATTCATAGTAAAAGTCAGATTTGAATTCCACTTTACAGGTCCAAGATTGGCATTAACACCCAAACGAGCCTCAATACCCCAGTTATTTACTTTACCGCCATTCAACATATAATTACTGTAACCTGTACTTGGTGGCATCGTATAATTAATAAACTGGTTGTAGGTGTTACTATTATAATAGGTAAAATCAATATTCAGTAAGTTCTGAAACATTCTCAAGTTCATACCGACTTCAACTGACTTTGTACGTTCCGGTTTCAGATCCGGATTCAATAATCTTGAAGATGTATTGACAACGCCATCTTTTATAGTATATGTAGGCATTGTAATCTGCCGCATCGGAGGATTACCAACTTCACTATACGAAGCTCTGACCTTTAAAAAGGAAATATATGCTTTGGACAAATCAACAATCTCACTAACAACTGCTGATACACCCACTGACGGATAAAAGAAACCACTTCTTTCATTATCTGTATTAGCGAGAGTGGAGAACCAGTCATTGCGGGCAGTTAAATCCAGATATGCCCAACTCTTATATCCTAATTGGAAAGTCGCAAATACAGCCTGGTTATTATCAATATACCCTCCTTGTTCAGCCTTAGTATTTGCACCATTTTTACTTATATTGTTAAAAGAGAAAAAGTTGGGAACAGTAGCTAAATGCCCTTCATAGTTCGTCATTTCATAAGTCTGGTGATTAAAACTAGCCCCTAAGTTTGCCGTAATCCCCCAATTCTCCCAACGTTTATTGATCTGGGCCATAGCATCCCCGTAAGTGTTTTTATATCCCGACTTCATATTCATATAATTACCATATTCTGATGCAAATAGTTGATCCGAAGAGGCTGCTATTTTACGTTCATACACGTCATTGCTATTATCTACACGCATACGGCCAACCACATTCATCCAATCAAATATCTTATAATTCAAATTAGCCGAGAACATATAACGTGATTTATGATTGCTCATATTCTCACGATTCACAATCCAATACGGATTTTCTATCGCAAATCCCTGATTACCATAAGGCCAGTATTGCACATCATAATATTTCTCACTATTATAACGTTCATATACCTTATACTTATTCAAATCGTCTCCTCTGGGCATGAGGTATAATGCAACAAGTGGATTATGATATTGCCCTTGGGACATCATGTTGTTATCATTGGTTATCACATAAGAAGCGCTCATATCCAATGTCAACTTATCCTTGATTAATTCGGTCGTATTACGCAATGTAAAATTATATCGGTTATAAGTATTATTAGGTATAATGCCACGCGCGTTGGTCGATGCAGCTGAAAAATAAGTCTGATTGCGGTCATTTCCTGCGGACAAACCTAACGAGTTAGTTTCTGTGAAACCTGTTTGAAAGAAATCTTTAGGTTCCCATGTCGCATCCTTTTTAGCTCCCCAACTAGCAAACTCACCTTCTACAGAGCCATAAGTTGTCTGAAACTCCGGCATTACCAATGGACTCATAAACTGGGTATCGTTGGAGTAATTAATTCTCAATTTCCCTTCTTCTCCTTTTTTTGTTGTAATCAGCACAACACCATTGGCACCCTGCGAACCATAAAGTGCCGCAGCAGCCGCGCCCGTCAATACAGACATCGACTCAATATCATCCGGGTTTATACTGGAAATTCCATCACTATCTCCTCCATCTGCATTCTCATAAAAACTTTTTTCCTGATTAGAACGCATAGAAGCCATAGGAATACCATCAATTACATATAAGGCATTGTTATCATTCGTTATAGATTTCAAACCACGCATCACAACACGGGTGGAGCCGCCAATACCGGATGCACTTTGATTTATAGTCACACCGGCAATCTTACCAGCCAGACTATTCATGAAACTAGCATCTTTTACAGCAGTAAGATCAGCAGCTTTCATTTCCTGTACATTATATGTCAATGACTTGACTTCGCGTTTGATGCCCAAAGCAGTAACGACTACTTCATCCAGCACTTCATTATCCGGACGCATGGTTATACTATAAAATTCTTTCTCGGAAACGGCTATCAATTGAGTGGCATACCCAATATAAGACACTTTCAAAGTAGAATTAGCCAAAGCTGACATAGAGAAGTTTCCATCCAAATCGGTAATGGTACCTGTATTAGTTCCATCTACCGCCACATTCACCCCGATCAAAGGCTCCCCTTTCTCATCTACAATTTTTCCTTTTATAGTCTTTGTAGCCTGAGATTTTGTTTCCTTTTTTTCAGGAACAATCATGATGTACTTATCAGTCAATTTATAAGAAAACCCGGTTCCTTTCAAAATTGTCTTTAGAGCGGCTTCTAATGGTTGGTTTACTATATTCAAAGATAATTGTCGCTTATCTGAAAGTTGAGACTGATTATAAGCAACAGATAATTTTGATTGTTTTTCAACTTCGATTAGTGCATTTTGCAAAGTAATTTCTGCATTTTTTATAGTAATACGAATATTACTTTGGGCAAATACGGCTGTTTGTAAGATAAACAAATAGCAAATAATTATTGTACTTTTAGCTGTTTTTAGATATAAATTCATATCTTCGTAGCGTTTTTAGTGTTAAACTCATAATATTAATTCCATCAAAAGTTAAGTATTTTACTTTTTAATACTAAAAAACTTATTTCATATCCGGAATTAGGCGGCATCCTATTTCCGGATACTTTTTTACATAATGATATTTTTTAAGGTTAAACAATCAAGTTTTCTGTTCTATTCTACTGTTTTCATATAGCAAATATTCTTATCGATTTTGTAAGTGAACTTTCCTGTAACTTCTTTTATCACTTCCATCACTTCTCCAATATCTGTATTCTTGCTAAAACTAAAGTTATATTCATCGTTAGTAAATAAATTCGTATTATATTGGAAAGTAATGTCAAAGCGCCTTTCCAAAGTCAACAGTATTTCTTCCATAGTACTTCCACGAAATATAATCTGTCCTCTTTTCCAAGCAGTTACATCTTCTAAATTCGCATCTGCTACTTTACTTTGAGCTGTCTTTCGATTATAAACAACCTGCTGCCCTGGGCTCAAAATATAAGAGTTATCCGACTGTTCATAGTCAACTTTCACCTTGCCCTGAATCAACGTAGCAACAATCTCCGGATCTTCAGGATAAGCAGCCACATTAAATTCAGTGCCTAAAGCAGTAACAGACATATTTGCAGATCGTACAATAAATGGTTTATCCGGATTCTTTTTAACCTTGAAATCAGCTTCACCTATCAGATAAACAGTACGGGTATCTCCTTTAAATGCATCCGGATAAAGCAATAATGTACCAGAATTCACATGCACCCGACTACCATCCGGTAATTCAAACTCATGTGTTTTCCCATCAGGAATATATTGCTCAATCATCGCAACCGTTTTCTCTTCAAATGCATTCTTTGTTAATAAAAATGTCCCAGACACGGTTATAACAAACATAGCGACTGCTGCCGCATATTTCCAGGGAAACAGCCGATATTGCTTTTTAGTGTCGGCAGATACTCCAACTTTATGATATACATTCTCCAAAGAAGTCCATGTGCCTGCATCAACTTTTCCTTCTGTTTCTTTCCATAGTGTATTCAACGCTGTATCTTTCTCATCAGCATGCTCCTCGTCCACTAACCATTGATGTACTTCTTTGGTCACATTTTCACTATGCTCGGAAGCAGTGAATACATTAATAATTTTTTGAATATAATTCTTCATTTTAGATTTGCCTTATATAATATAGACAACTAGCTAAAATGGACTACTCAACTGAAATAGAAAAAAAATGCAATTAAGATGACTTTTTTTAATTCTTGTAGTGCAAGGTAGATGTGGCGCTCCACTGTACGAATAGAAAGTTGCAGATTATCTGCGATTTCCTGATTACTCATTCCATCTTGTCGGCTCATAGAAAAAACTTTTCTACGTTGTTCCGGCATATTATCCAAAGTAAGTTTTATCAAAAGTTGCAGTTCCTTTGCATAAAGCTTATCGTATATATCAAATTCAAAAGAAGGAGAATCTTCTTGTGACAGCTTCTCTTGATAACTAAGTTCTACAGACTGATGCTTCAAAAAATTATAAATCTGATTACGAGCCATTGTATAGATATAACTATCCCATGTTTCTTTATTTTCCCAGATTTCCGGATTATCCCACAGCTTGACAAATATATCCTGAGCAATATCTTCAGCATCTTCTTCCGAACGCAAAATCTTCCATGCAAAAGCCTTTACCTTCGGAAAAGTAAGAATGAAAAACTGCTCGAATTTTTTCTTCTTTTCTTGTTCACTAATATGTGTCATCAGAGATTTTCCGGTTATTATCATTTTTTATGGAAGCCAAAAATAGAAGCTTTTGCACAAAAAAACAAATAATAGCAATATAAAAACAAATTTACCAGCAAACAATAAAGGAGTCCAAAATAAAAAAACCGTGTTCAAAAGATTCTGAACACGGTTTCTTATTTCAATTCAACCCAACGAATAAACTGGAAGAATCAAGGACAAGGTACCTCAGTCATCCATTCTATATCGCCAGTTCCTTGTTTTACAGCAGTATGACCATGCCCGGTATAATCCTTACACTCATCACTCATGTCATCCAGCTTCCAATATCCTTCCAGTCCTTCACTGTCTACTTCTACAAAACAACGATGAAGCGGATTCTTCAACTCGGAAGCAGTCAATGCCCTTGTCCAAAAACGTGCTTCGCTCACAGAACCTTTCAAATAAAAGCCATTTTGCACTCCCGGTGCAGCTCCGATGTAGAACTTGTCGGACAATGAAATCGGATTTGCATATTCAGCCTGTACAAACAAAATTCCATCAATATACAAAGACAAGGTATTATTTTCAAACACTCCGGCTACATGATACCAAGCATTCTTTTCGAGCGTATATCCCAACTTACCGGCATACACTGACCACCCTTTCGTTGCAAACATAAAGACAGGCACATCGCCTTCACCTCCCACACGGTCAGGAGTTCCGTCTACAAAAATCCATGTACCTTTCTCTGCATTCTCTCCAACAGGAAAACCTATAATACTCATCAGATTACCGCCATAATATTTAGGGAATTCCCATAAACTTACTCTTGTTTCGATAGTAAATGCACTCATATTCTGGAATCTGCTAACATCATTATCCTTAAAGTTTATCTTAAAATAATTCTGCCCGTTCAGTTTTGGAACGTTTACAAGTAATTTTCTGTTGACTATGACATACAAAACATCACTTCCCGGCAAACTTGGATAATCTTTATTTTTACTAACCAACTTTACAGGTAACAAAAAATTAACGCCTTTCTGTATGGCATCGATATCCTTTACCACCAATTTTACCGCTTCAGAACGATATTTTCCACTTTCTATCAATACGGAACTACTTGACAACACACAAGCACCTTCCGGTAGTGTCTTGTAAGATTCCCCATGATCACTATTATAACGTTCCACCAATGAATTGTCAATCATCAATTCACCTTCTATATTTGAATTCGCAACCAACGAACTGGAAATTGTTATTCCCAGTTCATCGTTATTGTTCGTTGCAGAAAAAGTCGTTATAGGAGTCTTTTCAGCAGCAGTGATATACACCGCTTCCACATCTATGCTTTCATTGCAGGACGTTCCTATAAACGCAAGACATGAAAGGCAAGCAACAGCCCATATATTTTTTGTGAATAAATTCTTCATTTCTTTATAACTTTATAATTGTTATTCTTCGACTTCATCCTCTTCTCCTTCAGATTCATCTTCCACTGTTTTACCAGCAGGATTCATAATCTGAATCGCCTGACGTGCATAATAGTAATTATTAGGTGGTACAGGCAGATTCAAATGGTTTCCTTCAGCATATCCGAACTGTAGTACATAAGCACCACAACCCGCTACATTATTCGGACTTTCCGCAGCATAATGCGCCATTCCCCATAAACTGGGGATGTATTCATTATTATACCGGTATCTCACTCCGCCTTGTCCAAACGCATTGCCAACCTGGCTCACCCATTCGCAAAAGATTCTCTTTTCATTTGGAAATCCTTTTCCATAGTCTTGAGATCCATCCTGACATCTTCCATTCAATGAAGATTCGGAACTGGCATTATATGCCTGACCGATAAAATAATCAAACCGATCTGCATATTCAGCGTCATTCCACTGTCCGTCAACAACTAGCAACTTATGTTTACCATTCACTTTATATTGCTCATCACACTTAGGACCCAGATATTTGCTCATCACATCAATAAAAGTACGCATCATTTCCGTGGTATAGCTATCCCCACCGAAACTAGGTTCGTAATCCAAATCAAACCCGTCCAATCCCCATGTATAAATAGAATCAACTAGATTTTCAGCGTATACTATCATCGAATCCAAGTCCTCTCTTCCTTCTCCAGTCGTAGCAAAATATTTATCCGGCCACATTGTCAACAATACTTTGGTACCTCTGTGCTCTTGAAGAAACTTCACATCTTCCCGATTCTGCTTATTATTCACATATCCCGTAAAGAATGAGACAATATCAAGACTGTCCGGGATACCTCTTAACCGGGTCTGCATGGAAGAGGTAGCAGGACTATAGTTCATCCATGCAAAGAAAATCTTATGTTTCGAGTTCTTGTAGGCAATCAACGCAGCCTCTTCTTCCGGCGTCAATTCCTTATATTTCATTTCCGGCAAAATAGTCGGTTCTGCTTCTATCCAATCGCTACATCCGATAATCTGGGTCACCATAAACAGGCAACACAGAAATTTTATTATCCGATCGTTTTTCATATCCATATAAAACTATTAAGATTATACACTATATTTTTAATTCTGATAAGGTTTATCATTTCTTTTATCCCACCAAAGTTTCGTTCCACCATTATCTGCACCACCGAGCAATTCAGAATTATTCACGGCTTCCTGATACAAATCGGGATAATCTTTCGACAAGTTGGTAGGATAAGGCAATCTTGCCACTTGTTTCTTAGAGTCAATAAGCCCGCCACTATTATTTCTGGCTACCCGAATCACTCTCGGACATCCCGTTCTTCTGAATTCGCTCCATGCTTCTTGTCCGTCAGGGAACAGAGCAATCCACTTTTGAGTAATGATTTTCTCCAACTTTTCATCAAAGCCAGTGGCGTCCGCCCAATTCACTGACACTTGTCCCGTACTACTGTCACTATAACTGGAGTTCTTCGGATCAACATAGCCTTTCGGCAAAGTAGTTCGTTTTATGTATGCACTCGCGTCTCCCGCTTTTGCTTGAGTAGCCCCCAAAGGTTGGGAGAAAGCAGTTGCAATTCCATTTTCATACAATGTTTCTGCATCGCCTCCCGCATTCCATCCACGCAAAGCAGCTTCCGCACGCAGAAAATAAACTTCTCCAGCATTCATAAACTGGATAGGCGTACTTGAAGAGACATTCAGATTAGAGAACACCTTATAGTCATTTCCATTGAACATACTACCACATCTGATTCCGTTATATTCTTTAAATCCGGAAACTTCCGATTTGGCAAACCAAATATCCAGACGAGGATCCTCATATCCTTTTAAGTAACTCTCCATAGTTGCTCCCAAACGACTGTCGTTATAAGTATAACAAATCATATACAAAGGATTGACTGTTGCAGAACCATCCACTTTTAACATGGCATTATCCTCATTATCTATAAACACGCCATCTCTTATCGCTTCTTCTGCTTTCTGTTGAGCCATCGTTTTATCCACATACACGATACGAAGAGCCAGACGCAACTTTAAAGAATTGGCAAACTTTACCCACTTTTCAAAATCACCGCCATAAATCTTATCATAACTCACCAATGGTTTGGCACCGGGATTATCTTTGATAAATTCTTTCAATATCCCGATTGCTTCATCCAATTCACTAAAGAACTGTTCATAAATGACTTGTTGTGAAGTGAACGGAACATTAGAAGCAGGTGCGAAATCCTTATAAGGGACCGGACCATACATATCCGTGATACGGTGCATACCGAATACTTTCAGAATCTGTCCCACCGCAAATGTGGAAGGATTGATATTTCTCTTGGTGTAAAGAGTATACCAAGGAGTCATATAATTTTGATAAGCCACTGTATATGCAGCCGCACACCAGTCGGGATACATGTCATACGTCGTATTATTCCTTCCGTTACTATCAAACATGTTGGAAGCTCCCTGATGTCCGGAAAAGATATCTCCGGCAAGGCTAAACATTTTCTGATAGTTATTGACATCTATATTCTGATCTTTTGTAATACATGGATACATCTGATATTGCATCTGCGTAATCATTGATCCCGTACCCAGGTTATCATACCCTAACTCTTCTTCCGTTACGGCATTGGGATCGGTATTTGTCTCCATGAAATCTCCCGTACAAGCTCCCAACATCCACAAAGAACAAGCAGAAACCAGAAGCAGACTTTTGCCGAAATATCTATTATTTAGTATCATTTTCATCTGTTTGTTAATTTAGTTATAATGTAAATTTAAGACTCACACCGAAGCTTCTCAAGCTCGGCATCAGGAAGTAATCGATACCTTGATAGAAAGTACCCACCGAAGAGGTCAGTTGCGGGTCGAAAGGAGCCTTATTATAAATCATAAACAAATTACGTCCGGTCACGGACAGAGTCAAATCTTTCACAAAGTTCTTGAACAATGGTTTGAAACGATAAGAAAGCGAAGCTTCCCTCAAACGTATATTGGTAGCATCATATACATAATTGGACAATACGCCTGTACCTGCTCCTATTTGAGTATAGTAGGTTTCCGCATCCATCAGCACTCCGTTTACAAGCACACCACCATTGTCACGTGCCTTTGCACTCTGTTCGGATGCACCGAAAGAATCCAACACAGCTTGTGTTGCAGAAACCACTTTCCCGCCAATCCGGGCGTCAATCAGGAAGGAGAGCGTAAACCCTTTATAGCTGAGCGTATTGTTCAATCCCAAAGAACAATCAGGATTGGTATTTCCCGCATAAATCAAGTTTTCATTGTCCACCATCATGCTCAAGGTATTCGGATTCACATATACATATCCGTTTCCGTCTTTCTTCACCGAATTGACATATATATCACCGATAGAACCACCTTCATCGATATAGTTGCGGAATGAATATGAAAGGCCGCCCATGTCAAAATGCGAAACATCCATATTGGCTCCGGTAAAGGGGTTAGGAATATTCCTCACCAATTCCACAATCTTATTTTTATTGTACGTAACGGTTAGTTTCGGCGAATAATTAAACTCTCCAAACGTCAGGTCGGCATCAATAGAAGCCTCAAGACCTTTATTGTTTACTTTACCGGCATTCACATAGAAGTTGGCATAACCGCTACTTTCTGGTGCTCTGAATTTGAATAACTGGTCGTATGTATTAGCGTTATAATAGGTGATGTCTAATCCCAGTTTGTTATTCAGGAAGCGGGCATTCAAACCAATTTCAAACGATTGTGTTTTTTCAAATTTCAGGTTATCGATAGGCAGGTCAGGATTAATACTTACACCACCGCCCGGACTAATCGGATAAGACGGAATCGTGATTCCTGCAAGTGACATCGGCACATTTCCTACCTTGGCATACGACAAACGAAGCTTGGAGAACGTCAATATTTTCTCCGGCACTTTGAAGAACTCTGTCAATACAAAAGACATACCTACCGACGGATAGAAGAAACTCTTGTTCTTGGTATTGGCTAACAATGAAGTCCATTCGTTACGTCCGGTTACATCAAGGAATATTTTTCTTTTCCAATCCACAGAAGCACTGAAGAACACAGCTTGCGACTTCATCGTTTTACCTTCCTGATATTGGGGTTCCGGAGTCAGGTTGTTCAATGTAAACTTATTGGCTACACTGGCAAGAGGTGCTCCGAATTCCAGTTTGTTAGAATTGGCCGTATAATCGAATGACGCATTCTTAAAGCTGGCACCCGCATTGACTACAAATCCCCAGTCTGATATCGTTTTCTGGAAATTGGCAATCACATCCCCATAATCCTGGATATTCTTTTCCGTTGCCAACAAGTACGAACCTTTATCCGAACTGGAAGCCAGCAACAACAATGTAGAAGCATAATTCTTGATTTCATTCTTCTTGTTATCGCGGTCCGTACGGAAACGAGCACTGATGTTAAACCATTCATTGAACGTATATTTCAAACTTCCTCCAATAATGAAACGCTCGTTATGGTTAATGTTGAAATTGCGGTGCGTAATCCAATACGGATTCTGGATACTTCTCTTTTGGTCGCCATAAGGCCAAAACTGAACCGGGAATCCTCTGTCCGCACTGTAACGCTCGTAAGATTTATACTTATCTATATTATCCCCGCGCGGGAACAGATAAATCGGCACAATCGGATTATAATAATCACCCTGCGAAAGCATGTTCTGCGCCTTCTTATTCGTATACATGAAAGTCGCTCCCAAAGAAAGTTTGTCCGTAATGGCGTATGTACCATTATAAGAAACGTTGTAGCGGTCGAGGTTGTTGTTATGGACTACCCCACGGGCATTATAAGAAGAAAGAGAAATATAGGATTTATGATTCTCCGTTCCCAACTGTGCCCCGATGCTGTTGGAGAAACTCATGCCTGTGTCAAAGAAATCTGCCGGATCATAATCCGCAGGAGTCTCCAGCTTCGGCCCCCAACTGGAAAATTCATCCGTACGACTTCCGTACGTATTTTGCAACTTCGGCAAGAGAAGCGGTTGGTAGAAATCGGAATAATGGGAGAATGAAATACGAGGCTTTCCGTCTTTCAGTCCTCCTTGCTTGGAAGTCAACATGATTACTCCATTCGCAGCCTGACCACCATAGAGAGCGGCTGCCGAAGGTCCTGTCAACACAGTCACTTCCGCAATATCCTCCATATTGATATTGGAGATACCGTCACCTTCGTCCACTCCTCCATACTGCGCATTAGAGGTAGCCCCTCTCCGCGGGAAAAGGTCGGGAAGCGGTATGCCGTCCAACACATACAGTGCATTGTTGTTCCCTTCTGCATTTACAGACTTAGTACCACGCATCACCACCTTTGTGGAACCGCCGATACCGGAAGCACCCTGACTAATAGTGACACCTGCCACCTTACCGTTCAACGCATTCGGCACACTGGCTTCCTTGACAGACATAAACTGTGCATCGCCCAATTTCTGTACATTATAACTCAACGCCTTGTCCGAACGCTTGATACCCAATGCAGTGACAACTACTTCTTCAAGCACTGCATTGTCTTCTTGAAGTATAATATTCAAAGTCGCATTTCCTGTAATTGTTACGTTTTGAACCGTATATCCTACATAAGAAAATTCGAGAACATCCCCTTTCTTCGTCCTAATCGTAAAATTACCGTCAATATCTGTAATTGTACCAACATTTGAACCTTTTATTTTTACATTTACGCCAATAAGAGGTTCGCCATTCACATCCTTTACCATACCCTTTACCGGAATAGTCGCATCTTCCACTATTTTCCGTACGAAAGGTTTCACAGAAAGAATGATCTGTCTATCCACTACCGTATAAGATATAGAAGTGCCCCGGAATATTTCATCCAGAATATCCTGTATCTTGCCGGAATTGTTACTCACTGAGACAATGCGGTTCTTCTGAATCGCCTTATCATTATAAAGGAACACATAATCCGAACTTTCCTCTATCTTGTTCAATACCTGTTCTACAGATACATTGTTCATCGAAATGGTTCCCCGTATGCGTTGGGCATAGCCATTTGCTGCAGAAAGTTGCAATACGACTGCAAAAAGTAGTGTTAGACTAATCCTCATAACTAAAGGAAGTTTTAGATTTAAAGCATATTTAAAGCATAATGCAATAAATGAATGATTTTTTTTCATACATTTGTAGCTGACTAAAGTTTATTACTAAATGAACTAAGGTTTTGATTCCGGTTAGCGTTTGCGAGACCCTGCACCGTGAATTTTAGAATTGGGAGAAGACAGCCGTTGGTAGCGGCCCTCCTCCCTTTTTTGATTATCAATATGTGTTATATCATAGGCTATTTGTTTTTTCAGATGATTACTAATATAAATCTACTATTATTTTCGTTTTTGTAAATGTATCATCTTCCCGTTGTTCGGGAGTCAAAATCTTCCATTTCAGGTTTGCCGACTTAGCTAAATAGTCTAATATCTGCGTCAATGTTTCCGTTCTGAAAGTGGCTCGATAGCTATACTCCTTTCCCAAATGATTATTGAATTCAATATCTACGTTGAAATGGCGTTCCAGACGCTTGATGATTTCTTCCAACGAAGCATTCCGGAATATCAACTTTCCATCCTTCCAAGCCACCTTCCCATAAACATCCACTTGATTCTTCTGCACCTGGCAGGTTTGTTTGTCATAAAGCAACTGTTCACCGGGAAGCAATGTAATCATTTCCTGTCCGGGAGGCAGCACATTGACTTTACCTTTCTCCAATACAGTCTCTATGTAGCTATCGTCCTCATAAGCTGTCACGTTAAATTGCGTACCATACACATATACGCTCAACCCATTCGGCATATTCACATAAAACGGACGCTCCGGTTCTGCCTCCACTTGAAAATAAGCCTCACCAGTCAGTTCCACATTGCGGTTGTCTTTTTTGAAAACAGTAGGATAACGCAACTTACTACCTGAATTGAGCCAGACAACAGAATGGTCCGGAAGTTCGTAGCGCACCACCGTTCCCATAGTAGAAGTAACTTCTGCGTATCTTATTTCTTCCGGTTCTGCAAAATATAAATATCCCAAAGTCAATGAAGCCAATAGCAACGGTATGGCCAGAAATGCGGCACAACGTATCAGTTGATTGTGCAGTCTCGTTCTTTTCAGACTCCGAATCTTCATTTGAGACTGTCGATAAGCAGCTAATGCATCAATCGACTCCATTTCTCTAATATCATCACCCAAAGCTTTCGCCTTGCGGAATGATGCCTCCAGTTCTTTATTATCCATACTTCCTTTTTATAATTGCAACTATATTAATAATACAACCGACTCATTGAAAAGGGACACAGAAAGCTAATAATTCTTCACTAACTTGAGAAAAGACATCCGCCGGTTCTTTTTTTGTCGCACATAGAAAAAACTGCGGATGTTTTCCTTTTCATTATTGTTACAAATTATATTGCTCCGACATATTCAAATCTCACTACATTTACAGAAGGATATGATACATTTGGCTGTAAAATCAATACCCCCTCAATAGTGTATACTCCAGTACCTTCATCATATTTTACAGTAAATGAGCCAGGATCGTCAGAATCTAAATTCCGATAACTTCCACCACCCGATATTGTCACATACGCGCTACTCATCTGCTCTTTTGAATATTCTCCCGGCTGTAATTCCGATGATTTCAAATACATCTGTATGCTATTACCGTTGTCATCTCCAAGTATTAATATCAAATTGCCCCATTGGTATTTAGCCGCCTCAGTTAATGTCAAATAAACATCCGCAGCAGGCATCGTTTTAGTTTCCACATTTGCATTTTCACTAAGATTCTTCAAGTTGCTTTCCCAAAAAGAAATTTGTTCGTCAGTCAATATGGCTTCAAGAATCTGAACTTCTCCCTCTTCTGTCATTTGATTGCCGCAATGGAGCATATAACCATTCTCGTATACCATAGTCTTTAATTTCAATGAAGACAAATGATTATTGTTACAATACAATTCTTTCAGTTTTTCACTTCCCCCCACAGATAAATTGGTCAATTCATTATGACTGCAATCAAGTTTTGCAAGCTTGGTCCATACTACATTCAATGTAGCCAGTTCGTTTCCACCAATTTTCAAAACTTCTAATCCTGTAAATTCAATCAATTCATTCACACTTTTTATTTTGACTCCATTCACACCACCGGTAATATCAATAGCTTTTACTGCTGATGCTTCATCAGGAGAAAGTACACCGTTACCATTCGTGTCCCACTTCGGATAAATAACTCCGTCTATTTCCTGTTCTGTATCCATTCTGGATTGACAATAAGCTTTCAAAGCAGGATCTGTTATCCTTTCAAGCACATCATTTCTTATCATAAATGTAGCTACAATTATCACATCCTCCATAGGCATAGTGAATGTGGAAGGATTTGCCTGCACATTTTCAACTATAGTATTACCGACTCTTACTTTCCATTCTTTAAATAAAAAGCCTTCAGCAGGAGTAGCCGTAACAGTTACAGCTTCTCCCGCTACAGCTATTTCCTTATCAGCAGTTGCAATGGCGCCACCATAACCGGCAAATGCAGTAATTGAATGAACCTGCTTGTCTTCATCTTCCCCGCACGAAAAGAATACAGCACAAACTACAGCCATAAATAAAAAACTCAATCGTTTCATGTTTTTCAATTTTTGTTGATTAATAAATTTATTACTAAATGATTCAATGTTACCAACAAACTCATCTTGTTTCACTAAGGCGGTGAATTATCCTCACTTATCCACATTCATACTGATGATAAACTCACTTTTGATTCCCGTCAGCGTTTGCGAGACCCCGGACTATGAATCTAAAAACAAAAGAAAAAGATTGTTGATCAAGGTTTGTTGTTTAATTCAATTGAAATATATATTCCATAGGCTATTATTTTAAGTTCAATAACATTAATAATACAAACAGGATTTCAAAAAAGGACAGGGATATCAAACTTTTTTTTATTTTTTCCCGAATCCAGTTAAAATGAGGCGATAATACCAACTGAAAGACAAAAAAAAGAATATGAAATTAGGTTTAACTAACCATCTTATTATATATTTGTATCGAAATGAAAAACCACAGAATCTCTAAATAATGAAAATATCTTTTTCCAAACAGACTAAAGAACGAGCTTTCAAACAACTTTATGAGGAGTACTACGCCCCATTTTGTTTGTATGCAAAAAGGTTTGTTGATGATAAAGAAGCACGTGAAGACATTGTTTCGGATGTATTCACCTCATTATGGGATAAACTGGATACTGATTCTTTTAATCTTCAATCGAACACTGCATTAGCTTACATCAAAATGTGCGTGAAAAACAGTTGCCTGAACTTTCTGAAGCATCAAGAGTATGAATGGAGCTATGCGGAAAATATACAAAAGAAAGCACCTGTTTATGAAACAGAACCGGATAGCGTATATACTCTTGACGAACTATACAGAATGTTGTATGAAACATTGGACAAACTTCCGGAGAACTACCGTACAGTATTTATGAAAAGCTTCTTTGAAGGCAAAACGCATGTAGAAATTGCAGAAGAGATGAATCTTAGTGTGAAATCCATCAACCGGTACAAGCAAAAGACAATGGAACTTTTGCGCAATGAACTGAAAGACTATCTGCCATTGTTACTTTTGTTATTCTATCGCGCATAACAATCTCTCCTTATCATCATATACTAACTATTACTTGTCCGTCCGGAAAGTATTAATAGTAAAGTTGCTATTGCCTAACAGCAAACTTCCATTCCTTTATATCTAAAGTTGCTTTCGACTAATCATAAACTATAAATGCAAGTTTCGTTTTTATAATCAAAGGTTGCATTTATAAAAATGGAACTTGCAATTATATAATCAAAGCTTGCAATTATAGTTTATAATAGGTAAAAAACAAGTTTACTATTAACCCAAAACAAGTTTATCTATAATGAAGAATAACTTTACTATTAATGATCCAGGCGTAAAATAGTATTTAAACACAAATATCCGAAAGAGATATCAGTAATGCAGGCTCAACCTTTCTTTACCCAAACGGCAAGATTGCGGGCATCAACGGAAAATTCACCGTTTCCTTCCTCATCCAAAGTCACTTCATCCTGAATGCTTCCGGTGATTTCATGCCACACTTCGCCTTTATGCCCTTTGCCTAAACTCATCATTTTACTACCCGCCTCGTCATTAGACATCAGAAAAACCAGACCAGAGCCGGGATGCTCTTCGTCGCCCATACGAATAAAGCCAATAGTGGAAGGATGATCGAAATATTCAATCTGGTCGCCATAAGCGTATTTTCTTCTGGCGCCCAACAAAATATCCAATATCTTGGTATGTGGAGATTTCTCGCCGTTAATACTGTAATAGTCTCCATAAAAGATACAAGGATAGCCGTCCTTCATCATTAAAATCAGTCCATAAGCCAATGGTTTGAACCAATCTTCAATTTGTGATTCAAGAGAACTGCCACGCTGCGTATCATGATTATCGACAATCGTAACAGCCAGCTCACAATGATGTTCGACCAAAGTATTCTTCAGAATATTCCTCAAGTCATAGTTTTTGCCTTCCTGCGATGCCTGAAACATATTATAATGTAATGGGACATCAAACAAATTAACTTTATGTCCGACAGATTCAAGATAGTTGTCCAGTGTTTCCAAATCACCGTTCCAATATTCGCCGACAGCATAGAAGTCTTTTCCTCTCTCACTTCTTACCGCATCGAGGAATTGTTTTATAAATTTGTCTTTCATGTGCTTAATGGCATCCAACCGCATTCCGTCAAGATTAAGTTCGGCAGAAACCCACTTTCCCCAACGGTTCAACTCGGCAACGACTTCCGGATGATCCAAGTCAATGTCATTACATAAAAGGAAATCATAATTTCCATTCTCACCGTCCACTCCTTTGCTCCAAGCTTTTCCTTCTCCCTGAATCTGGAAGATACCACTCCGCTTCTTTGAATCGTCGAAACCTGTTCCTGAAAAATGATACCAATGCCACTTGAAATCCGAATATTTATCTTTGCGACCGTGGAAACTGTATCCAGTCCATCCCTGTATTTCAAACGGTTCTCCCAAAGCTTCGTTCCGTTGATCCGGATTGACTTCTACAACCATGAATTTCTCGGTGAAATCACCTCCAGCTTTATGATTAAGCACCACATCCAGATAAACCGCAATATGATATTTGTGCAATTCGTCAATCATCTCTTTCAGTTCGTCTTTCGTGCCGTACTTCGTCCTTACCGTTCCTTTTTGTTCGAATTCGCCCAAATCATACAAATCATAGGTTGCATATCCTTCATCCTGCTGTTCGTCGGCTTTATAGGCAGGCGGAATCCATACTGCGGTCACACCAATATCGTGAAGATGCGAAGCGTCTTCCTTTAATTGTTTCCATAATTTCCCGTCATTCGGGAGATGCCACTCAAAATATTGCATCATTACACCATTTTCCATATCTGTCTCTTTTTTATATTTAACAATGTATAAAACAAAGCTGATGTTAACAAAGTTCCTTCGTTATCATGAATTATAAGCTAACAAACATGAAAAATTGCAAAGGATAAAACTCTGATTCACAACAGAGTAAATTTATATTAATTATTCCTTTTATTTTCTTATTTACAAAGACAAGCACAGGAACTTTTAATTTTCCATTTGTTTTGCATCATACCATAACGGAATTTACCGGTTCATTTATTCCACTTGTTCATTAAATTATTTATATAGTATTAATATTAAATTAGAATGCATGAGAGAATTGAAAAATCATCCGTCCGCGGATCAATTGGATTCGTATGACAAATATCCGTGTTATTACGGAGATGATTTGGAGTTGGTCTATACTCCAAAACAATCCGTATTTACACTTTGGGCTCCCAGTGCCGGCAACGTCCGATTAAACCTGTATTCGTCCGGAGAAGGCGGAAAACCGGAAGAACAAATCGAAATGGAAATGGCCGACGACGGTGTGTGGCGTACCCGTGTCAACCGTGACTTGAAAGGTTCTTTTTATACTTTCCAGATAGAAAAAGATGGAAAATGGCTGGACGAAACACCCGGCATTTGGGCAAAAGCAGTCGGCATCAACGGCAACCGCGCGGCTGTAATTGACTGGAATGCAACGAATCCCGAAGGTTGGGAATCAGACCGGGCGCCTGAACTAAAAATGTATTCGGACATTATTCTTTATGAGCTGCATCACCGTGATTTCAGCATTGATCCGGACTCGGGAATTGAATATAAAGGAAAGTTTCTCGCCCTGACCGAACCCGGAACTCAAACTCCTGACGGACAATCGACCGGCATAGACCATCTGAAAGAACTAGGTGTAACACATATCCATATCCTACCCTCTTTCGACTTCTCCACAATAGATGAAACAAGCTTAGAAGAAAACAGTTATAATTGGGGATATGATCCCAAAAACTATAACGTGCCGGACGGAAGTTACTCCACTGATCCTGCCAATCCTGTCGCCCGCATCCGGGAATTTAAGGAAATGGTTAAAAGCCTTCATGAGAAAGGTTTCCGTATTGTTCTTGATGTAGTGTATAATCATACTGCCTCGACGGAGCATTCTAATTTCAATTTAACCGTTCCAGGATATTTCTACCGGCATAATTCCGACGGCTCCTACTCCAATGCGTCCGGTTGCGGGAATGAGACAGCTTCGGAACGTGAAATGGTCCGTCGTTACATTATTGAATCAGTGAAATTCTGGGCAAAAGAATATCATATCGACGGTTTCCGCTTTGACCTGATGGGAATACATGACATTGAAACAATGAACCGCCTTAGAGAAGAATTGCTGAAAATCGACCCGACTATTTTCATCTATGGCGAAGGTTGGGCGGCTGCCGACTCCCCGCTGCCTTTCGAACAACGGGCAGTCAAAGAGAATGTAGGGCAGATGGAAGGCATTGCCGTTTTCAATGATGAATTTCGTGACGGCTTGAAAGGAAGTACGTTTGATGAACAGGAACCAGGATATGCTTCCGGAAACATAAACGGACATTTCGAACCGGTAAAATACGGAATTGTCGGCGGCACAAGACATCCTCAGGTGGATTATGACGGCTTACTTTATTGTGACGGCCCTTACGCTGGTGCTCCTTCGCAAATGGTCAATTTTGTTTCTTGCCATGACGGATATACTTTGGTAGACAAACTTCAGCTATCCGTACAGGGTGAACATGCGGAAGAAGAATTACCCGCTATCGACAAATTAATACATACAGTACTTCTGACCTCACAAGGAATACCTTTCATCCGTAGTGGCGAAGAAATCATGCAAGACAAGCAAGGGGAACCAAACAGTTACAAGTCTTCCGACTCCGTTAACCGTATTGACTGGGTTTTAAAAGCCCAAAACCGCGATATTTTCGACTATATAAGAGGGCTGATTGCATTGCGTAAAGCACATCCGGCCTTTCGCATTCCAACAGTACAAGGGTTGGAACAATGGCTGCATTTCCTTGATACGGGAGATTCCGGTATCATTGCTTATACATTGGGTGAATATGCCAATGGCGATATGTGGAAAGAAATATTAGTTGCTTATAATGGCAACCGGAATGAGGCGGGCATTCACCTTCCCGAACAGGATTGGATAGTGGTTTGCAAAGATGGGCAAATCAACTTGGACAGCCAGGAGCACTTGCCGGGTGGAGATGTTTCCATCGCAGCTTCTTCCGCTCTGATCCTGTATAGAAACTAAGTCAAAACAATTATCATGATGTACAATTAAAATCAACTCGAATATGTTAGAAAATGAAATTTGGGGAAATTCCATCCAGAACTGGATTATTTCCATACTTATTATTGTTGCTGCGATTGTTCTCGTAAAACTGATATCGCTATTAAGCAAAAAGGTACTTAAACCATTAACAGACCGGACTAAGAATCATCTGGACGATATTATCTTTTATTCTCTCGAACCGCCCATTAAATTTGCTATTATCTTATTGGGCATCTGGATAGCTATTCACAGGCTGGTTTACCCTGAAAGCTTCGTAAAGGTAGTCGACAACATTTATCGTATCCTGATTGTGCTGGATATTACCTGGGTGTTTGCCCGTTTATTCGGCGGTTTACTTCAGGTTTATTGGGGACACCGTGACGGTCAGAATAATAAAATGCTACCGATTATCAAAAGGACGATGCTGGTTGTTGTCTGGATTATCGGTCTTGTGATGGCTTTGAGTAATGTCGGGGTCAACATCAGTGCACTACTGGGAACTCTGGGTATCGGCGGTATCGCATTCGCTTTAGCGGCGCAAGACACCGTAAAGAATGTGTTCGGTGCTTTCACGCTCCTGACAGACAAACCGTTCAATATCGGAGATACAATTCGTTTCGATAACTTTGAAGGAACAGTTGTCGATATAGGCATCCGAAGCACGCGAATCATGAACTATGACAAGCGCATCATCACTTTCCCGAACTATAAGATTACCGATTCTTCTATCATCAACATCTCTTCCGAACCGATGCGACGGGTTGTCCTTAATCTCGGACTGACTTATGACACAACCGCAAAAAAAATGAAAGAAGCTTTGGAATTACTGAAAGCCATTCCGAAAAGAGTGGAGAATGTTTCTTCCAATCCTGCTGATGTGGTTGCTGTTTTTACGGAATATTCGGATTCCGCACTCGTCATCATGTATATCTACTTTATTGAAAAACAAGGAGACATATTAGGGGTAACTTCGAATATGAATATGGAGATTCTGGATACCTTCAATAAAGCGGGTCTTGACTTCGCCTTCCCGACACGGACAGTTTATATACAAAATGATGAATCGGAACATGAATCAAAAGATACCGGTAAAGCACCGGAATCTAAGGTTGACTCATTAAAATAAGAAACAGATAACTCCATTTAATTCTTCATTTCTTAAAAGGCAAGTTGTATGACCTACTGATTCTCTACGACTTGCCTTTCTTTAGAGGTTAGTCCATTCTTTTTTTAGACATTAAGTATGTCTTCATCATTAGTTTATAGAATAATTTTAGGCACGGATTACTTTGCAAAAGTACTTACCAACAATTGTTGAGCCAAATTACGGCACTCCACACGGTCTATTTTTCCGTTCTCTGTTTGCGGAATGGATTCTGTTGTCAATATATGCTTGGGACGATAATAAGGTTCCAGTATTTCCTGTAGTTTATTTCCGATTTTTTCTGTATCGGGCTGACCTGCCAATAATAAAGTGACAGCCTGCCCTAAGCGCTGATCCGGAACTGAAGTAATGACAAAGGACACAGGAATAAACGAGCGGAGCAACTTCTCCATCTCCTCTGCTTGAATCTTAATTCCTCCACTGTTAATCACATTGTCTTTCCGGCCTAGAATCATAAAACTTCCATCGGGATAGATACGTGCAATGTCATTGGTCTGCAATGTTTCGTCACATACCAAAGGGGCATCAATGATTAATGTATTCTCTGCGGATAAAGACAATTTTACTGAAGGAAATGGATAATAATGTTCTGAAGCAGATACTCCGTTCAGACGACGAAGGGCAATATGCGACAAGGTTTCAGTCATGCCATAAGTGGAGTAAACGGCAGTCGGAAGATGGTTTATCTCCGTTTCCAGAGCCTCATCAACGGCTCCGCCTCCTATAATCAGAATATCCGTTTGTTTTAATCGCTCTTTTTCTTCGGGAACCTGCAACGTGTTATAAACTTGCAATGGGACCATTGCCACAAATCTCAAAGGTTCTTTTATATCCGCCAACGGATGACCGGAAGCAGGACGAACAATCAGGTTCAAACCTGCAACCAATGAACGTACGACCACCATCATTGCACCGATATAACGAAGATTCATACATAATAATGCCGACTCACCTTTCTTCAAATTCAGAAATTCACAAGTCAGACGCGCACTTTGCATCATTTGATCCTTGCGTACCATCAGTTCTTTAGGTGTCCCCGTGGAACCCGATGTATGAACCGTGATGACAGGAGAGTCATTAAACCATTCGTTCAGGAAAAGATATAAATCCCAATAAGCAAAAGAATGAGCTTCTGCTCCTCCTGCTATCAGTTGGCTTATATCTTCAAAAGTGTATTCTTTTCCTTCCAGTAGCAAGCGCTGTTGTTGTCGATCGAATATCATCAGAATATCCTTTAAATACCACTAAATACCATCATTTACAAAACCACAGACAATCTTTTCTGATTTCAAGAGGCACTTCTATATTGTCAGTAAAGAGCATACCCGTTCCCAGTCCTTGTGGTAGTGGATTATTGAATGTTGCACACCAATGGGCGATAGCATTCAAACCAATGTTGGACTCCAAAGCGGAAGTGATCCACCAGCCGATATGTTGCTTTTCCGCTTCCATAATCCATTCATCCCCTCCACATATTCCTCCGTGGAGAGATGGTTTAATGATGATATATTGCGGACGGATGGTTGCCAGCAGTTTCTTTTTTTCTTCCAGCGTGTTGCATCCTATCAGCTCTTCATCCAATGCTACTGGCAACGGAGATTCAGAAGTGAGCCGAGCCATTTCTTCCCATTGTCCGGCACGAATCGGCTGTTCGATAGAATGTAAATCAAATTCTGACAGACGTTTCAGTTTTTCCATTGCATCACCCGGAGAGAAAGCACCGTTTGCATCTACACGCAACTCTATTTCTTTAGAAGAGAAATGGGTACGAATATGACGTAGTAATGCCAATTCTTTTTCAAAGTCGATAGCGCCAATCTTTAGTTTGACGCAACGGAATCCGGCTTCCATCTTTTTCTCGATCTGGGATAACATGTTTTCAAAATCTCCCATCCAGATCAGGCCGTTGATTGGAATCCCTACCTCTCCACGTGAAAAAGCCGTATCGGACAAAGCCCAACTCCCTGCAAAGAAATGCCAGATAGCCGTTTCCAAGCCAAATAAGATGGAAGGATACTTGCATAGACCATCTTTATCCAATTTTCCCTGTTCTTCCTCTACTTGCCGGCAAGTTCTTATTAATATATCTTCGTAATCAGGGAGATCATCACAACTTAACGCAGGCAAAGGCGCACATTCTCCAATTCCCACTCTACCCGGAAAATCAGGAGAAGTAAAGTGAAGATACCAGACTTTTCGTGTAGTATATGTTCCCCGGGAAGTTCCCGCGGGTTGCTTGAAATGAAGCAACCGAGGAATAATATCTATCTTACAATCCATAATGAATATCTTTTCAATCTGCTAATTACTGCACAATCAGTCTTTCATTAGCCTATTATTTTAAGGGAATTTCGGATATTGTTTGAAGTTCGGTTTACGTTTCTCCAGGAACGCATTCTTTCCTTCCTGTGCTTCATCCGTCAGGTAATAAAGTAATGTTGCGTCACCTGCCAACTCCTGAATACCTGCCTGGCCGTCCAGTTCGGCATTCAATCCCGCTTTAATCATGCGCAAAGCCAATGGACTAAGCAACATCATTTCTTCCGCCCATTGCACGTATTCATCTTCCAGCTGTTCCAAAGGTACTACCTTATTCACCAATCCCATATCCAATGCTTCTTGTGCATTATACTTGCGGCAAAGGAACCAAATTTCACGTGCTTTCTTCTGTCCTACCACACGCGCCAGATAAGATGCACCGAATCCGGCATCAAAACTACCCACGCGAGGACCTGTCTGACCGAAAATGGCATTTTCCGAAGCAATGGATAAATCACATACTACATGGAGCACGTGTCCGCCACCAATGGCAAAGCCGTTCACGGCAGCAATCACAGGTTTCGGAATACTACGGATTTGCTTTTGTACATCCAATACGCTCAAACGAGGCACACCGTCTTTCCCGATATATCCGCCACGTCCTTTCACATTCTGGTCGCCTCCCGAACAGAATGCCTTATCACCGGCTCCGGTAATTACAATCACATCAATATCCGCTTCTTCACGGCAAATGCGCAATGCATCACTCATTTCGGCAGTAGTAGTCGGGGTAAATGCATTCCGATAACGTTCACGGTTGATTGTGATACGGGCAATTCCATTATAATAATCAAAAAGAATATCGTCGTATTCTCTGATGGTTGTCCACTCTCTTTGTGTTGGCATAATTTATTTTTGTTTTAATTGATGATAATAATTCTTCAACATACGTGCATCCTTGTTTTTGTTGGTAAACACTTCCAGGAGCACAGGTTGTTCCATAGTTTCCGGCTGGGTGAAAGTTTTCATTGCTTCAGTCAGCTCTTCATCATTTTGTGCCTGCAGATAAAGGAAACCACGTTCCTCCGCCCAGCCTTTGGCTGACGTTTTATGAACTGCTGCAATAAATTTATGTGAGGTGCCCGACATATCCAATCCCGGTAAAGTATGGAAAATCTCTCCTCCTCCGTTATTTAATAAAAGGATACGCAGGTTGGAACGGACGTTGATATTCCACAACGCATTCATATCATAGAAGAAACTTAGATCTCCGATAGCTATGAAATTCAGTTTGTCGGAAGCTGCCGCATAACCGACAGCGGTAGACAACGACCCTTCAATACCACTTGTTCCCCGATTGCAACAAACTTCAATTGTAGGAGGAATCGAATATAGTTGTGCATAACGAACTACCGAACTGTTTGCCAGATGCAATGCACAGGACTCCGGCAAAGCTTTCAATAATGTACCGACAGCCAACATCTCCGAATAGGCAAAATCCGGTTCGGGAATAATCTTACAATAATTCTCCCATACACGGGGATAGTCAGGAGTCCGGTTATCCAGCAGGCTGGCGATCTTCTCCAGAAATTCAAACGGGTCCATCTCGATCACTGTAGTCAATGAGCCGTACAAATCGACCACCTCACCATCCGGCGATACGTGCCAATGCTCTTTAGGCGGATGCTGACGGAGAAACTTCTTCAATCGTTTGGAAACGACATGTCCTCCGTAAGTAATCAGCAATTCGGGAACCATCTGGTCTATCTTCTCTTCGGGCATGGCATAAAGTGCCGCATCGAAATTCTTTACCGGAATACCGGGAACTGTCTGATTGCCGATATGTTCCGTCAACCAGGCAAAATGTTTATATAATAACTTGATATATCTTTTTTCAAACAGATAAATAAGGTTCATCTGACCGATGATAATCATGCGCTTCTGATATTTATTCATCCGGTCGACCAGATCATTATAATCACGGTCATAGACGTTCAATCCCTGATAACGGGTTATCACACGTACTTCCGGGAGTGCATCTACCGTGAATTGAAACAGCGGTTCGGAAATAGGAACATTGATATGCACCGGGCCTTTTCCATGATGATTCGTCTCCAGCAAGGCTTCATTCACCAGGCGATTACAATACCATTCATCTTCTTCCGTATGAATCTCCGGAAGATTGACCGACTTCTTTACCAGCGTTTGAAACACACCCGGTTGCGGCACTGTCTGTCCATCCATCTGTCCGATCCAGGCAGCGGGACGGTCTGCTGAAATGACAACTAAAGGAACATTCTGATAAAATGCTTCCGCTACAGCCGGATGAAGATTTAATAATGCAGTACCGGAAGTGCAGCACACAGCAGCGGGCTTACCACCATTCAACGCAAGACCAATAGCAAAATAACCGGCACTCCGTTCATCCGTCACTGCATAACAGGTGAAGTTCGGATGATTAGACAAAGTATGTACGATGGGCGTATTACGACTACCCGGACACAACACAACCTTAGTAATCCCGTGCGCCTCGAGCAACGCAACCAACTGGAGTATGTTCTTCTTGTCTGTATACATGATGATAATTATTAGTAGTTTATGATTTTAAAGGAGGCGTTGCAATAAGCCGTTTGATGGTTTGCAACTTCTTTTCCGTTTCCAGCCATTCGTCATTCAATTCCGAAGAAGCCAGTAGTCCACCGCCGGCATAAAGAGTCAGTTGTTCATCTTTAATATGCATACAGCGCAGATTCACATAGATGTCAGTTCGCCCTTCCGGGTCCAGCCAGCCGATAAAGCCGGAATAATAGCGGCGGTCGTAGCCTTCGTTCTGCAATATAAACCGATAGGCTTCTTCTTTCGGTAAACCGCATACAGCAGGCGTTGGATGCAACACTTTCAAGAGATCTCCCAAACCTTTGTTATCTTTCAAAGAAAACCGGAAATCTGTTTTCAAATGTGACAAAGCACCTGCATAAGCCGGATAAGGCCCGTTCTCCGTAGAATGAATACCCAACGAAAGGAGTTGGCGACGAATGTAAGAAGCTACATAAGCCTGCTCTTTCCGATTCTTTTCATCCCATATTTGGGGCAGTTTACCATCTTGCAAAGGCTGTGTCCCGGCCAACGCTACTGTATTCCATTCATCTTTTTCACCCGATAAAATGATTTCGGGAGTGCTTCCCAACCAGATTCCTGTCTGCGGAGTGTAGCACAAGTATATATATGAATGAATATAACGCCTGCAAGCTGCACGAAATATAGATAAAGGAGAAAAACCGGATACTTTATCAATAGTAAGATGACGTGAAAGTACTAATTTATCAAAAGTATTATCACGCAAAGCATTTATAAAGGTATGAAAGCAGGAGGCATATTCCTCCGTAGAAGAAGTCAGGAACGATTCTTGTCCTTGCATCCGCAAAGCGACTTCCCGTTCTTCTGCCGTATCATTGTCAATCGGCAAAGGTTGCCCCCACTGATCGGGTTGAATCAATACGACAGGACACGTCTCACTCACCTGAAACGGAGCGATGACAAATCCTCTCTGTCCATTCAGTTCTTTCAGGTCGTATATCAGACGTACCGCTCCTTCCGCCTGTGTCAACAGACGGGGAACTTTCTCCCCGGGAATACGGTAAACAGCAAACGGCTGCTTCCGCTGAATAAATGCATCAATAGTTGTCAAATTACTTATTTCTTCGTCGGTCATCTCTTTTTCATCACACTATTGACTACCCGTATGGAAGACACTAGTTTGTTTGTTGAAGTAAACACGTCTACATTCCATACATGGGAGGAACGTCCCTTATGTACAACTGTTCCTACTGCACGCACTGTATCTCCTTCATGTGCAGAAGATATGTGGTTTCCACTGACCTGCATTCCTACTACAATCTCGTCCGGCTGACAAAGAATCATTGAACCGAGTCCGGCAACTGTTTCCGCCAATGCAAGAGTAGCCCCGCCATGCAAAATGCCAAAAGGCTGACGGGTACGATGGTCTACCGGCATTGTTGCTTCCACACGGTCTTCGTCGGCATAGGTATATTGAATTCCCAAGTTTCCCATCAATGCGTGGCGTGCCTGCGCATTCAGTTGGTCAAGGGGGATTTCGGCTGCACGCACTTCGGATATGATAGCCTTCTCCACTGCAACGGCCACTCCGTCTTCCTCATTCGAAGCAGTCACATAATCGGCACAGGCTTTCACCGAGTCTTGTGAATGTCCCATAGCTATGCCCAGCCCCGCCAATTGAATCATTGTTACGTCACACACACCGTCGCCCACAGCAATCACTTCCTCACGCTTCATACCTAGCACCTCCAGCAAAGCACCCAAAGAATTGGCTTTGTCGATGGCGCAGGGAACTACTTCCAGAAAATAGGGCTCCGAACGGAATACGTCCAACGCCCCATTCAGTCGTCTCTTCCAGTGATCTTCCAAACCAAGCAATGCTTCTTCGTCATCGCTCACCAGCATACACTTACAAGGAGCAAAATCAACGGCAGCAGAAAATTCTTCTTCTTTGATTATTTGCAGGTCATTCAACCGGGCTTCATTTTGGATATGTTCATTTTCAGGAGAATCCGTTATGATCGTATCATCATGATAAGTGAATAAAGCAAAACCGTTTTTACGGGCTTTCTTTTCCAGATACGGCAACATTTCGGGATTAATCCGACGTTCAAACAGAATTTCTCCGTTTTGTGCATTGATAATCTGACAGCCATTATAGGAAAGGATAAAACCTCCATAGTTTCCAAGTTCGAGCATCTTAGCCAGCGGCATTAGGCCATAAGTCGGTCTGCCGGACGCCAGCACAATACGTACTCCCATTTGCTGAACCTTCAACAGGGCAGCCAATGTACGTTTACTAATTTCTTTCGCATCATTGAGGAGTGTTCCGTCTACATCAAGAACCAATAATTTATACTTCATGATTACACGATTTTGATTTAGATTACAAAGGTAGGAAATTGAGTGAACGACAGAAAGCGTAAACAGATAAAATTACTTTAATTTCACTCTCTCAAACGCATTTCCAGATAATCGCGAAGAATTCGGGCGTGATTATACACCGGTTCTTTTGAAGCATAAAGTAGTGTTATCACCGGATGTGGTTTGATAAGAGTCAGAAAATCAGCCATTGATGGAGAAGCATCCAGCTCTTTTTGATACTGCGTGACAAAATCTCCCCAATGTCCGGGAATATCTTCATGAAACCATTTACGTAATGTAGGGGATGGTGTTATGTCTTTTGCCCAATAATCGTATTTCAACCATTCTTTCTTCATTCCGCGTGGCCATAATTTATCTACCAACACCCGGTATCCATCTGTTTCTGAAAAATCTTCGTAAACCCTCTTTATCCTTACCTGTATCATTTCCATTAATATTTAGTTATCAATAGATAAACCGGGAAAAACGAAAATTGTTTAGTAGAACTATTTAATTCCTCAATGTGTCCTGCGCTTTTTTAAATTCATAAGGAGTCATTCCCGTCTTTTTCTTAAAAAGGTTATATAATATCGGGGCACTATTAAATCCGGATTCATCAGCGATGGCACGTATGGTATAGTTAGGATATTTTTTCATTAGCTTGATCGCATAATTAATGCGCAGTCCGTTGATGTACCCATTGAAATTAGTTCCGGTGCATTCTCTTATCATCCGGGCAAAGCGTGCATTATTCAGATGTACAATCTGCGCCAAATCTTCTCTTGAGAGCTCTGGAGAAAGATATAGCTGTTTTTGAACGACTGTATGATTTAATTCCTGGAATATTTTCTTGTTCTCTTCTTCTTCCCCACTTTCTTTGTCTGTTTCGTCCAAAAGTTCATCCTGTTCTTCAGGAGAAATCAATTCCGGTTCCAATTCTGATGAAACCTCCTGTTCCTCGTACACTTCCAATAACTGATTACCATCTTTTTTATTGGCAAATTTCTCGTTTATCAGTTTGGCAAGCATCCTGTTTTTATACTCGATTATATGGTTGAAACGCCACAAACGCCAAAGTATAAACAGGGTCAGCACTACAATACACGCCAAAAAGCAGAGTGAAACATTCCTTATTTTTAGCTGTGAGGCTTGCTCGGCGATGTATTCTTCTTTTTCGGAAGCACCGTACATCGCGTTCAATTCTAATGCAGCATTTTTCCTGTCGGTACTGTTAATGCTATCCGTTATTGCAATGATGGTTTCACGTATTTCTGCGGCTTCCTTATAACGATTCAGCCCCAGATATGCCTGGACTTCCTTATTAAGTATAGTTAAATATTGAGCGTTCAAGGTATCCCGCTGTGTTCTCAACAATTCTTTAAAGTCCTTACAGTTGTCTATTACTGTCTCATATTGTTTGGAAAGAATCAAATAAGGAATCGAATACATCTTGCCATCCGGAGTATGAGATTCTTTTATTGCCAGATATTTTTGATAATATCCTTCTGCTTGCGCATATTTCTTTTCTAAATAAGAAATATAGGCCAATTTTGCATATAAATAGCTATATTGACCATCAATGTAGCCTTCGGGAACCTCCGGTACTTTCTCTAATTTTTTAAGAAGTTTTTCACGTTCATACGCAAGAGCCAAAGCTTCATCAATACGGGAATCTGTCATTAAAAATCCCATCTCTGCTCCATAATAATAGGAAAGCAGCATCATTTCTCTCATATCCTTTGACCCACGCAGTAATTCAATCGTACGACCAAAATAATTATACGCCTCATCTTTCAATGACAGCCTCCAATTATTCTCTCCTATGCAAAAAAGCAATCTAGCTTCCGCCTCTCTGTCCTTCAGTTTTTGAGCCTGCATAATTCCACTAAGAGCATAATGCATGCTCTCATTATATTTACTCATTATGGATGAAAGTTCAGCTAAATAAACCGTCATCTTCAACATGTGCTTAGGTTCTCTTTGAGAGATGGAATCAAGCAAGTACGACTTCCTTGCATACATAAAAGCTAGTTTATTCATATACATATTACGATATGACAAACTGCGCAATTCATTAATCAGACGCAGAGGGAAGGCTTTTCTGGTTTCGGCCTCATCCAACAACTGTAAAGCACGTTTGGGGTTGGAAATATAAATATCTCTGATATATTTTTCTGTATACAAAGAGTCATTATTTATAATTTTATCAGCCCTTGAAAATTGATTGTGTACAAATAGAAGCACAAAAATACATACCCAAAAACGCATAAAACTCTTAATCGTGTTTAATCATTAATTATCCAAAGGTATGTATTTTCCAAAAAATGTGCAGACACAATTTAAATTTGCAAAATAAAAATAAGAAACATTAGCTAAACATATCAGAGACGTAACATGGTTCCAAGTCAGCTATTCTCCTGAATCACAGCCCAATGCTTTGCTCAATCGCCCTTCAAGGCATACACTTAAGTCAGTCGTTACAAACTTGCCATTATAAAAAAGAGTAAATATGGTAGCCGGAGTAGGTGCATTTTGCGCCTGTTCCATACTTTCCAATTCAATTATTCTCAATGGAATGTCTTTGCTCTTAGCAGCACTGACCAAAGAACCGCGAACGTGAAACTCCGTAAACGGGCAGCGATGGGTATAATAAACGACTATTCCATCCTTATCCGGACACTCACCGCTCAACACGCAATCATTAAAAGAAGGATCAGGAGCAGCCGGGTTTAGTTTCAAACTTAAAAGGCTGAATCCGTAAGGGAGTTTTTCTATTGTTTGGAAACCTTGTCGCAACAGCCATTTCGTGTCACTCATAAAATGAAATTTAGAAGTGCCCACCACTGTGACAAGCCCATCTTTCCCCTGCAATTTTGCATCATCAATGGCAGACTGCAATAATGCCTTACCATGTCCGCAACCTTTATATTTACCTGACACCCAGAAACAGTTTATCATCAGATAATTGGGAGCATTCACCGGAACCCATGCTTTTTCAGCAGGACCGTATTCGATAAACACTTTTGCCCGTTCATCAATACGTCTGAACACATAGCCGTTATCGAACTCTTTCTTCAGCCATTCTTTTTTGAGTTCATAACTATCCTTGCATTTCTTATCTGAGAAAGCACAGCATATATGTTCGTTTGCAATATTCTCCTTTGTCAAAGTGATGTAATTGGTTTCCATCATATTCTATTTAATTAATAGGTTAAACAAATAACAGTTCGATATTCACTCATTGTTATGAGTTGGTAGCAAATCGCCAAGCTAATATCCTGCTACTTTTAGTTCCCTGCTGCATTCGAATAACTTTATATTCGGACACATTCACCGATTTTAATTTGGTATATAACTTTTCCAGATTTTTTTCTTTAGAAACCAAACTCGTAAACCATCCGCAGTTCTTCTGATATTTTTGGCTCTCGGAAATCATATTCAATAAGAAACGAACTTCTCCGCCCTCGCACCAAAGTTCATTCGCACTCCCGCCGAAATTTAGCTGCACTTTATTTATCTTCGTACCTTTCAGACTGCTTAATTTGCGTAACGTTCCGTCTTCCGCCTCTTCACGCGAACTATGAAACGGAGGATTGCATATTGTCACATCAAAATACTCATCAGGCATAATAATTCCATCGAAAATCTTCTTACTATCTTTCTGAAGTCGCAAGTCAATCTTATGAGCCAACACAGGGTTGCAAGTCACTATCTTTCGTGCATTTTCTATCGAAACCGGATCAATATCAGTACCAACGAAGGTCCATCCATATTCAGTGTGTCCTATGATCGGATAAATGCAATTTGCACCTACCCCAATATCCAGACATCTACATTTAGACTTCTGTCCATTAGCATCTCCTGCCGGTAAATCCGGTGTTGTTCCGTTCGGCTGGATAAGATCGGCAATATAATGAATGTAATCCGCCCTTCCGGGAATAGGCGGACACAAATATTGCTTCGGTATGTCCCAATACCGGATGCCATAATAAGTTACCAATAATGCTTTGTTCAAAGCCTTCACCGCTTGCGGATTAAAAAAGTTTATAGTTTGTATTCCGAGGGGATTGAGCGATACGAATCTCTTTAATGGAGGATAATTTTCCATCAACAATGGAAAATCATACTGACCATTGTGCTTATTTCTTATATGTAACTCACCTTTTTTTGCCATGCGGGCAAAGATACAGAGAATTTTCCTGCCTACAAATTCTTCTTAACTCTTATCCTAACACTCTTCTGAATATCATATATAATATTCTACCATTTCAATCAGCCCGGCGCGTAAAGTATACTTAGTTGCTTCATATACATTATTCACACCCAACTTCCGGAAAATATTCTTTTTGTGGGTGATAATAGTATGAATGCTTGAGGTTCTTTCCAATGCTATTTCTTTCACGGATTTCCCATGTGCTATCAATTTAAGAATGTCAATCTCTGTAACAGTCAAAACAGAATGAATTTCCGGTTTGTCGGAACCGATTATCAATAAATTGGTTATCTGATGACAAAGAAATCGTTCCCCGCGTGCTGTACACATCAATGCAGAATGAATTTCCTCACCGGAGTTCTCTTTCAAAATCATACCAATATTCCTTTCTACACTCATCCTACGAATAAAGTCTTCGCTCAATTCATTGGAAAACAATATCCAACGAACTCTCGGAAAACGTTTTTCTATAATAAGAAACTCTTCTATACCATTGATGTCAAACAGTGTATAGTCAAGTATAACGACACTGTCATTACATTCTACCAATGCAAGCATGAGTTCTTTCTTGTCTGTCACATCTATCATGCGACATCCACTGAATATAGCGGAAATATATCCATGCATTCCCATTCTGGTTATATCCTGATTATCTGCTATGATAAATGTAATGTCAGTGTTCATTGTTATTCTGATTTTTAAATTCAACGGATATTTTTCAAACGCATATTGCAGCCCGGAGACACGGAGGTATCATCGTTCTTTATTAGCTACATCAAACCACAAACGGGTAGTAATCTCATCTGCTCCCTGATGGGATATGGCAATCTGATACTGCTTACCATTCAGTGATTGTTCCGTTACGGGATAAAAAAAGCGACGAGGTAACTCTCCGGAACCCAAAACGGAATCGGGACCAGGGATAAGCTGGGGATAACCGAGCCTGCGCCAGTCAGTGAAAGCATCGGGTCCCTGTCCATAATAAGCGATCCACTTCTGCCAGCCGATAGATTCATACCAATGTGCGGCGTCGAACCGAATTGCCTCCTGCTGTAAATAGGAATCGATTATACGATTGTCTATAATGCCAAACTGATTCAATGAAGCAGTAATAGCTTCGCGGTAGAGCGTTTCCGCATCAGCCGTTATCCAGCCGCGTGCAGCGGATTCTGCAAAGATAAACAAGACCTCGGCATACGTATAAAATACAGCCGGAGAGCTATCTTTCAAAAAATAAGTACCGGGACGGGAAACTTTATTAAATCCCTGATTATTAGCGGCATCAGCAGATAAGGAATTGGCAGCTCCTACATAGTTTTTCACACTTTCGTCTTGAGGTAGCTGGGCTAAAATTCCAATTCTCGGATCATTCCATTCATTCAGTTTATCAATCAACGTTTTTGATACCCGCTGATCATCACGTGAATTGAAAGCAGATGCCCATGGATTCCATTGTGGTGAAGAAGTAAAAACAAAACGGGCTATAGCATCATTGCTATCTATTACACTGTTACGATTATCCCAAAGGGAAGCAATAACCCGACGCGCTGTATCCTCATCCCGGTCAGCTAATTCAAGGGCGATACGTAGCCGTAGGGAGTTGGCCAATTGTTTCCAGCGGGTAATATCATTTCCGTAAATCAAATCCCCTTCTACCGTTCCTCCTGTGGTAGAAAGCAACTGGTCAGCAGCAATCAACTCCTCCAAAAGCCCGCGCAAAACAGTCTCTTGCGAATCATAAGAGGGTGTTACACTTTGTGCATATTCACTGTATGGTATATTTCCATACAGATTGGTCAGCAACAGGTAAACCCACGAACGCCACACTGTAGCTATCCCTCGATAATTATCATTTCCGAGTTCCGAACTGATAATAGCATTCAAATCAGTTATTAGCGTTGCATAGCCGGTGTCCCACGTAGTGGTAAAGCTACCATTATCCACATTATAGCAATCTGGCTCTGTATATTGTATTTTAGCCCAATGTTGCACCCACAACAGAGTCGAATTATAGTTCGTACTACTTCCCCAATAAAGATTGGCGGCATGATACTGTGCAGCGGCAAGTAAATAAGCCGGCTGTGGATTTTCAGTGGCATTGGGGTTGCGGTTGATATCAGTCAATTCATCATCACACGATGATAGGGAAATGGCAACCACTTGTACCCATATTATATATAAAAAATATATTCTTCTTTTCATCTTATCCTATTATTTAAAGGTTCACATTTAGAATTTCACGGAAAGGTTCACACCAAAGGAACGTGTTGTAGGCAATGAATAGGCTTCTACTCCTTGTGCATTTCCAGTAGTCAAAGCCGATTCCGGATCTATATTAGGGACGCTCTTATAAATAGTCCACAAGTTACGTCCCGTCAGTGTAACGGAAGCTTCTTGCAAATGCAGTTTCTGCGTCCACAAGCGAGGTAGACGGTAACTCAAAGCGACTTCTCGCAGTTTCACGTAAGAAGCATCATATACATTAGCTTCAGCAATACTATAAATACGATGGTAGTATTTCTCAGCAGATACAACCTCTTCGTTCTTAGAACCACTTTCCGTCACTCCTTCTACCATAATGCCATCCTGATACACACGGGTGGATTGCCCATTGACCTGGGCATAGTAAAGTCCATCGGAGGATACGGAATAAGAAGGAGATTCTGATAATCGTACATTGTTACCCATGGCGTCAGTATAATACCACAAGCCACCGTGCTCGGCATCCCGGCCCGATAATGTGTTAGCTAATACACCGGTATATTTTCCAGTTTTATTAGTGTTGGAAAAAATAGAACCACCTACACTTGCATCTATCAGAAAAGAAAGACTTAACGAACGATAACTGAAAGTGTTACTGATACCGCCTGTCCAGTCGGGCGTAAACTTCCCCAACGTTTTATTAGTGGTCGAAATCTTAGGCAGACCGTTAGCATCCACCACAACGTTTCCATTAGCATCACGCACGTATGAAGTGCCGAACAGGGTTCCATAAGCTTCGCCCACTGAAGCCAGTATCTGAATACCAGACGAGTAGAGCTGGTAACTCGTAATCAAACCTTCATCATCCAATTTGACAACCTTGCTGCTGTTGGCACCATAATTCAAATCCAGATTCCAACGAAACCCTTTCGATGTTTGTATAGGAACAGCGCCCAATTGTATTTCATAGCCACGATTACGGATATGTCCGGCATTACGCACCTGCGACGTGTACCCACTGGCAGCAGTAGTAGCTAGTTTCAATATTTGATTACGACTATCGGTCTTATAGTAAGTGAAATCCAAGTATAGGCGATTGTCCCAAAAAGCCGCCTCGAAACCAGCTTCTATAGATGACGTATTCTCCGGTTTTAGATTCGGATTCATACCAATGGTAGAAGAACTTTGAAGTGGATTCCCATTGAAAGCTGTTTCTGAAGTAAAGACCGTTGCCAATTGATAAGGATTGGCATCTGCTCCCACTTGAGACCATCCTCCACGTATTTTTAGGTAGTTAACTGCTTTACTTCTCCACCCGAAAGCTTCAGAAAGCAACACACTAGCCGTCACCGAAGGATAGAAATAAGAATTGTTGTCCACAGGTAGTGTAGACGACCAATCGTTCCGTCCTGTTATATTCAAGAAAGCCCAACGACGGTAATCCAGTTGTATGGAACCGTAAAGACCATATTGCCGTAAACGGTAGAAATCATTGGACGAAGTGAGCGGATCACGCGAGTTAGTCAATGTATAAAGATCAGCAACCGCCAAACGGGGAGCAGCCTGATAATTATTCTCATATTGTTTGTTACGTACATTAAAACCCAGAAGAGCGTCAATTCCCCAATTTTTATTCAACTGTTTGATATAAGTCGCCAATACTTCTGTGTTATTCTCTTTCACCGTATAGGCATCTTCAGCATAACTGCCGTAAGGCGAACCGGCACCTGCACTCCCCCATTTTACTTTGGATTTCCTCCGGTCATTATACCAGTCGGTACTAGTACGGAAACGCACATTCAACCCATCTGTCAGACGGAATTCGGCATGCAGATCACCTATCAGACGATGACGTTCCTGACTCTGTGTATTATAAGAAGCACTCCAAAAAGGATTGTCGTAATAGCTTGAATTCCAGTTGCGAGTATAGTCCGCCTTCAATGAGTTCGTATCCACTTGACGTCCGAACCACAAGAACTGAAGCATAGGACTGTTAGAACGTACGTTACTGCCCGAGGGGGTAGCTGACCCCGGTAAACTGGGAGCTGTATAAACGATGTAATTGGCCGTAGCTCCCACCACAATCCATTTTGCCAGATGGTAATCCGTATTTAAGCTGATATTCGTCTTATTAGTTCCAGCATCAGGAACGATACTGACTTGTTTTTCGTAGTTATATCCTACACGGAACTGGTATTTGTCGTCTCCACGGGCAATAGAAATACCGTTGTTTGTAGAAATACCCATGCGAAAATAATCGCGTACATTGTTGGGATGGGATACCCAAGGAGTAGCCACACGATTACCGTCAGCGTCCAATGGGCTATCGAACTGAGGAATCAACAAACCAATATCAAGACGTGGCCCCCAGCTTTCGTCTACCCCATCATTCACACCTGCACCCTTGCCATCTACATAACTGAACCGTCCCCCTGCCCCTTGTCCAAAAAGATTTTGAAACTCCGGCAAGGTAGCAACAAAAGAGACTTGCGTGGAAGAATGTAATGTAATCCCTATCCCTTTCTGCCTTTTGTCTCCTCCCTTAGTAGTGATGACAATAGCACCGTGAGCAGCACGCGCACCATAAAGGGCAGCGGCATTCGGACCTTTCAATACAGTAAGTGTTTTTATGTCTTCCGGATTCAGGTCTGCTATTGCATTTTTAAAATCACGTCCGCTGGAACGTGCATTAAGCTGCGAATTATCCACTGGGATTCCATCCACAATAAAAAGCGGTTGATTCTCACCTGCAATAGAAGTTTCACCACGAATAACAATGCGACTGGAACCAACATCTCCTTGTGTATTGGTAATACGCACACCGGCTATCTTACCACTCAACGAATTTAACAGATTATTATCTTTCCCTTGCACCAAAGCATCCTGTTTTACTTCCTGTGCCGTATAGCCCAATGCCTTTTTCTCGCGTGAAATACCCAAAGCCGTTACTACTACCTCATCCAGCAGATGCGTATCACTCTTCAGTGTTACCGATACCTGTGGTGCAATAGCTACCTCTTTTGCCATCAGACTAATGTAAGAGATTAGCAGCCGGGTGGCTGATGGCGGGAGTCCACTCAGTTCAAATCTCCCGTTGACATCAGTTACGGTACCCAATGCAGTTCCTTTTACTATAACTGAGGCACCGATAACCGGCTCCCCATCTTCTTCTGTGGTGACGATGCCCCGCACTGTTGTCACCTGTGCTGCCCCTTGTATCACTCCTATTGCAAGAGCAAGCAAAAATAAATGAATCCTTTTACCCATTATTGTTTACTGTTAAAATGATGGGGCAAAGGTATTAGATATATACAAACTGATAAATCCCGTATGAATGGCATTTTATATACCATATTTGCGGTATATTTACAGTTTCGTATATGACTTTTGGATTTTTGCTTCTAATCCTTTTTATTATCCAAAGCCTGTCTGACATCGTCAAACAGATCATCCACATCCTCCAAACCAATTGAGAAACGGATAGTCGTATCCAACACATCCATGTCCTGTCGCTGTTTATCAGTAAACGGTCCAAAAATAGTACTTGCAGGATGAATAGCAAGCGTCTTATTGTCAAACAAGTTAGTAGCGCGACGTATCAATTTCAGTCGGTTGATGAAAGCAAAGCATGCCTCTTTACTTTCCAGGTCTATCGTAATGTATGCATATAGGCCACATGAGGAGTCATATAAGCTCCCAGATTGAGTAACATCCCTGTACGCATACATTTACCGAGTCTCGGACATGTACCATAATCAATTACTAAACCACCAATGGAAGTGGCTCCCCTCGATAAATATTTGATACTGGAAACCACTTCAATATCTACCCCTAAGCTATGTGAATCGAATTCCGTGAAAGGAATAAGCGTAGTATCAACGATGAGAGGAATTCCCCTTTCATGAACTATCCGTGAGAGCGCCTGTAAATCCACCACTTCCATCTGCGGATTGGTGATAATCTCCATATAAATACAGCAGGTATTACCGTCTACTACTTTCTCTACTGCTCCAATGTCTGTCAAATCACACAATCTAGGTTCCACCCCGAAGCGAGAAAAGGAAATGACATCAAGCCTGACCATATCGAAGTGACCACCGTCAAAACAGCGGACAGCCTTATCATTGAATTGAACGACCATAGCAAAGCCATTCTTGAAAAATATAAGAGGATGCTCACTTCACTTTTCTTTAGTCCTTGATAATGAACAAAATATCTGCGTATGTAGTGTACAAATGTGATTTAAATGTGAATTCAATCTTCATATCTTCAATGTTTTCACTACTAAAAGAATCAAGATAGCCCATAATTTTTGGGCGAAGAAGATTAATATTACGCTTAAGTGACCAAGAATTGTCCCAGTTATCATTATCAATCAGAACAAGAAACAAACGGTTTTCTGCACCAAATCTCATATCTCCTTGGTTCTCATACAACCATTTTGATAATTCCTTTGGATTGTCAAGTGCATACGAGAGTATTTCTTGTCTTCTATTTTTAGTTGTGTCAAGCACATCATTGGCAGCTTGAGTATTCACATCTTTAAGTTTTGCAATAATCTGATAATTAATAACATCATCACTTGCATCCTTATCAAATGTAATACCCAATGCTTTTGCCTGAGACTTTAAATATGTAAGTTCAGGCTTATAATTCTTCGCTTTGAGAATCTGATCAATAAACCCTTTAGGGAGGTGAGTAACTTTCAAATCGAATGGGATACCATCAACAAAGAAGTCAACACCCTTTACCTGACCTACTGTTGGAATAACAGAGACATGAGACTTAAAAACATGCTCAATAAGAATTGATGACCAATGATTGTACCAACTACTCATGACATAGCCATAAGCAGCATCACCAATCTCAGGAACCTTCGACTGAAGTTCGTCATAAGAGATTATAGCTTTAACATATCTAGTAACCAAATACTTATCTAAAGAGTTTGTATGGTCACCTCCCCATTTAAATGACTGAACTTTATACAAATCATTTGACAGAGTCTCGATATCAAGAACGTTGAGTTGCTTTTGATTTTCAGCCTCAGAAAAATCATCAAGAAGACGAATAGAGCCTTCAATATCATTTTTCATTGTGTCAAAAAGTTCACACCATATCTTCTTAACACCAGTTGTCTGTGGTGAAATTCCCGAGAACTGAAGGAAGTCGTTTTGAGGCTCCTTTTTACTGATAGATTTCAACTTTAACCACAAAAGGGCTTCTCTGTTGAATGTAAAATCAACTAAGTCCTGTTTGTCAAATTTGGTTTCCCATTGTTTAAAATCACCCATATCTTAATTATTTAATGACCAGTTTCCATCTTCACCAATGTGATAATTCTCATTTAATACCTTGAAAACATCAACGTCGCCAATCATAATCATTTCTCTTAGCACCCATTCCATAATAGCCATCATTATTCCATTGGTATCAACAATGCCTAACAGAATCTGCTTAGTTATGAAATCTTTGACTAATTCTATCAGCTGTAAATCATCACAAACTTTCAAGAAAACAGCTTCTGGTTTCTTTTGAAATGTAACCAACACATCTCCTTTTATTGATTTCAGCCGATTGAGTTGTCGTGGAGGATATGTCTTTTGTTCAAGCCACTCATAATCAACAACTATAAAATTGTTGAATACACAAGCATTACTAATCGCCTTCCATTCCATTCCAGATAATGAATGAAACGTAAGTGAAAAAAACTTATTATCCTTAAGAACTCTTCTAATCTCAGAGAAAGATTTGTTAATATCATTCTCAAACTCATTAATACCCTTTGATCTCTTGTTGCTATCAGAAATTACAATTTCATCCGTATACTTAGGTTCTAATCTTAACCACGCATTCCAAATAACACTCTGCTCAAAGTAAGGTACACTATCCCCATAAGGTGGGTCAGTAAATACATAATCTACTGAATTATCAGGAAGATTCAATGATTTTGCATCATCATTTGTTATTCGAAATGTTGATGAGACCTCAGGTTTCATTAAATCTCCTGCAACTTCTGAAAGGTAGTTTTCCTTGCCCTTTATAGCCTTACTCAGACGATTCTCAAAATAATGAAGAACGTTGTTTTCTATAAAAGTCTCTCCGATATAGAACCCAGTCATCCAGGCTCCTTGAGCGAGTGCACCTCTACTTTTTATTGGTGGTACCAAACGAGAACAATTCGCAAGGTTTGCAGTAAAAGCTATCAAAAATAAATCTTTTTCTGCTCCTTCGCTAAATTTGTCAATCAATGCATATAATTTCGCATGGCAAGCAAGAGTTCGTTTGGTAAACAAATCTGCAACCGTCATATTTGGATAAGCTGATATTCTTGAGTTTTCGATTATACTCACGTTTGGATACCAGTCGGAGATTTTATATTTCTCTTCCTTCTCACAAAATTCTGTTGCAATAGATCTTGGAATATCCATAACCTCTGTTTTACGTGAAGCCGTCTTGTACGTAAACTGAATTGGTAATCCTGATTTTGTACGAAGAACAGAAATTGCAGAATACTCAATTCCGTCAATTTTCAGAGTATACCAGTCATTTACAAAGTCTTTTAACTCTTTCTTTATCGACTCCCATTCCTTCTTTACCTTTGCAATATTTACATCCTTAGAGAATAGATTCTTTGCGATAAAATTTGCAGCTGGATTCAAGTCGTTTACAATGACGTTTCTGTTTTTGAGAAACGCTTCGCAGCATAATACACCATAACCCGAAAATGGGTCGATAACTGTATCCCCCACTTCCGAATATTTGTCAATAAGAGGAGAAATACCCTCTGCAGGCTTCTTTCCCCAATATTTGTGCATAAAATATCTTGACGCCGTCTTCTCTTTCATTGTTTTCATACTTAAGTCAAACTATCTTCTATCAAATCATAAATATCAACATCCAGTATTTTGGAGATAGTTACAAATTGAGACATTGAAGGCTGTATCTTATTGATTGTCCAACGTGACATTGTAATATCAGACACCTCAAGTCGTTCGGCTAACCAATGATTAGTTACCTCTTTTTCTGCAAGGACAACTCTCAAACGATTTCGATATGATTTCTTTCCATTTGCCATACTACACATTGATAGTTTTGCACAAAGATATACATAATATGCAATATTTTAAATAGCATTGCAATATAAGAATTGTTTTTGCCTGTTTTTTATCACAGAATACAAATAATGCTATCAACTTTTACATTTCTCACGGCATCCACCTTTTCATCTATCACCACATCGACATAGAACTGAGTACTGACGATGCTCTTTATGAACAAGAATCTTACTCTCGGAGTAGAGTTAGGCATTTGCGGAAATGGCTAATGTGACAGTAGTGTGGTGGACCATATTGAAAGCCAAGTCCAGGTTTACTATTCCAGCCCTCTCTTTGATTCATCTCATTTACATCGCGCCCAACACTTTTAGAAAATTAAAGAAATGCGCTATATAACCGAGAAGCCGAAAACATGCTGACCCAAAGAAAAGTTTTGCACTATCTTTAAGTCAGCATAAATTTTATTTTAACCCTTTTAAAATTGGGGTGTAAAAAAAAGGTTGTAAATCTTGTAACTACTTGATTTACAACCTTTATTGCGGAGAGACAGGGATTCGAACCCCGGGTACCTCGCAGTACAACGGTTTTCAAGACCGCCGCAATCGACCACTCTGCCACCTCTCCAAAACTCCTTTATCAGAAGTGCTTTCCGTTGAAAGCGGTGCAAAGGTACGAATCATTTTTAAATCTGCAAACATTCTGATATTTTTTTCGCGAATTAATCGTATTTTTGCAGTTCATTAGTAAGAACAGAAATATGATATACCCTCAAAACTTTGAGCAAAAGATAGGATTCGACCAGATAAGACAGTTACTAAAAGATAAGTGCCTCAGTACTTTAGGTGAAGAAAGAGTTACAGACATGAACTTTTCCGAGCAACATGAAGAGGTTGAGGAGAAATTAAACCAAGTAACAGAGTTTGTCCGCATCATCCAGGAAGAGGACGGATTTCCCGATCAATTTTTCTTTGATGTCCGTCCTTCGCTAAAACGTGTGCGAATAGAAGGAATGTATTTGGACGAACAAGAATTATTTGATCTACGCCGTTCATTAGAAACCATCCGTGACATTGTACGCTTTCTGCATCGGAATGAAGATGAAGAAGGAAACAATCCCCCCTACCCCAGCCTGCAACGACTGGCAGGAGATATTGCCGTGTTCCCGCAACTGATAGGAAAAATAGACGGCATCCTTAACAAATATGGAAAAATCAAGGATAATGCCTCTACCGAATTAGCCCGCATACGTCGCGAACTTGCCAGTACGATGGGAAATATTTCCCGTTCATTAAACAGCATCCTGCGTAGTGCGCAGTCCGAAGGATACGTGGACAAAGATGTAGCTCCCACCATGCGTGACGGACGTCTGGTGATTCCAGTTGCCCCCGGACTCAAGCGAAAAATCAAAGGTATCGTACACGATGAATCCGCCAGCGGAAAAACTGTGTTTATAGAACCGGCGGAAGTGGTAGAAGCCAACAACCGCATCCGCGAACTCGAAGGTGATGAACGACGTGAGATCATTCGTATCCTTACCGAGTTCTCGAATATCCTTCGCCCATCTATTCCGGAAATTCTTCAATCATACGAATTTCTGGCAGAGATAGATTTTATCCGTGCGAAAAGTTACTTCGCCATACAGACCAATAGTCTGAAACCCGCCGTAGAGAATGAACAACTACTGGATTGGACGATGGCCGTGCATCCTTTATTACAACTTTCATTAGCCAAACATGGAAAGAAAGTCGTACCACTGGATATAGAGCTCGATCAAAAACAACGTATCCTTATTATATCCGGACCGAATGCCGGAGGTAAGTCCGTCTGTTTGAAAACAGTTGGTTTGCTGCAATATATGCTACAATGCGGTATGCTGATTCCCTTGCACGAACGTAGTCATGCCGGTATATTCAGCAGCATCTTTATCGATATTGGTGATGAGCAATCTATTGAAGATGACTTGAGTACCTACTCTTCTCACTTGACCAACATGAAAATCATGATGAAGAGCTGCAACGAACGGAGCCTCATCCTGATTGACGAGTTCGGTGGAGGTACAGAGCCACAAATCGGAGGTGCTATTGCCGAAGCCGTACTTAAACGTTTCAACCAGAAAGGAACATTCGGAGTCATCACTACCCACTACCAGAATCTGAAACATTTTGCTGAAGATCATGAAGGAGTAGTGAACGGAGCCATGCTTTACGACCGTCATCTCATGCAAGCACTTTTCCAATTACAAATCGGAAATCCGGGAAGTTCGTTCGCCGTAGAAATTGCACGAAAAATCGGACTACCGGAAGATGTCATCGCAGATGCTTCGGAAATCGTAGGAAGCGAATATATCAATGCAGACAAATACCTTCAGGACATTGTGCGCGACAAGCGTTACTGGGAAGGAAAACGTCAAACTATCCGTCAACGGGAAAAGCACATGGAAGAAACCATTACCCGTTACCAGACAGAGATAGAAGAATTGCAAAAATCCCGGAAAGAGATTATCCGGCAAGCAAAAGAAGAAGCGGAACGCATGCTTCAGGAATCCAATGCCCGCATTGAAAATACGATTCGTACAATAAAGGAAGCGCAAGCCGAAAAGGAAAAGACGCGCCAGGCACGTCAGGAACTGACAGACTTCCGTACTTCTCTGGATGCATTGGCATCTAAAGAGCATGAAGAGAAGATTGCAAAAAAAATGGAGAAACTAAAGGAAAAGCAAGAGCGGAAGAAAAACAAGAAGAGTGAACCGAAAGCTGCAGTCTCTTCTCCATCAAGTGCCCCTAAAATAGTGCCGATTGCAGTAGGAGAAAATGTAAAAATCAAAGGACAGACAAGCGTCGGCCAAGTGATGGAAATCAGTGGTAAAAATGCGACTGTTGCTTTTGGAAGCATAAAAACGACCGTAAAAATAGACCGTCTGGAACGTGCCAATCATACGCCCAAGACGGAAGGGATTGCAAAAAGCACTTTTGTCAGCAGCCAGACACACGATCAGATGTATGAAAAGAAGCTTAGCTTCAAACAGGACATTGATGTACGCGGAATGCGTGGGGATGAAGCCTTACAGGCAGTCACCTATTTTATTGATGACGCCATATTAGTCGGCATGGATCGTGTACGTATCCTTCACGGCACAGGAACGGGAATACTTCGTACACTTATCCGCCAATATCTGGCCACCGTACCGGGAGTCAGCCACTATGCCGACGAACATGTACAGTTTGGCGGTGCCGGAATCACAGTAGTCGATTTTGACTGACACGTAAACAAAACGTTCAAAGAACTTGTTCTCATTTAGAAAACCACTACCTTTGTTACAGTGGTTTTCTAAAACGAGAATAAAGCATGAAGAATAATCTGTTAAGCGAAAAGCTTATTTATACAGGAGAAAGTCTTACTCCTACCCATTTACATCTTTGTACTTACAATGCTACCGAGATGCAGGAAAGTTCTAGTGATACTTTTCAAGCCATCAAAGGTACGCTAAACAACGATCAAATCAACTGGCTACAAATACACGGAATGAAAAACACAGAAACTATCCGGGAAATTTGCAGTCATTTCGAAATAGACTTCCTTGTTTTACAAGATATATTAAATGCGGATCATCCGACTAAGATAGAAGAACATGATAAATACATTGTCCTGATCTTAAAGATATTCTATCCGAACGAACATAAAGAAGAAAATGAACTGGACGAACTGCTCCAACAGCAAGTCTGCCTTATCATAGGAAATAATTATGTACTGACTTTCCTCGAAAAAGAAACTGATTTCTTTGATGATGTCAGTTCTGCCTTGCGTAATGATGTTCTGAAGATACGCAGCCGTCAAACAGATTATCTACTTAGCGTACTGCTCAACAGCGTGATGGGAAACTACATTTCAACCATCTCTTCCATCGATGACGCACTCGAAGATTTGGAAGAAGAATTGCTAACCATCACCAGCGGAGACGACATCGGTATCCAGATTCAAGCATTACGACGCCAATATATGCTAATGAAAAAAGCAATTCTCCCCTTAAAAGAACAATATATAAAGCTACTGAGGGCAGAAAACCTGCTCATCCATAAAGTGAACCGTGCTTTTTTCAATGATGTAAACGACCACTTGCAATTTGTATTACAAACCATCGAAATCTGCCGGGAAACCCTTTCTTCATTAGTCGATCTTTATATCTCCAACAATGATTTGCGTATGAACGATATCATGAAGAGGCTGACCATCGTATCCACTATTTTCATCCCTTTGACATTTCTGGTTGGAGTATGGGGAATGAATTACAAATGGATGCCCGAGCTCGAATGGCAATACGGGTATTTATTTGCCTGGATTGTAATGGCAATTATCGGTATTATTGTATATTTGTACTTCAGAAAAAAGAAATGGTATTAACAAAAACACATCATCAATCATGAAATCGATAAAAGAGCTATATAGAATAGGCACAGGACCTTCCAGTAGCCACACTATGGGACCGCGCAAAGCTGCCGAAATGTTTCTGGAACGTCATCCGGATGCTGCATCTTTTAAAGTAACCCTTTACGGCAGTTTAGCTGCTACAGGCAAAGGACACATGACGGATGTAGCCATTATAGACACCTTGCAACCCGCTGCCCCGGTAGAAATTGTGTGGCAGCCCAAAGTCTTTCTACCGTTCCATCCGAACGGAATGACATTTGCGGCTTTGGATAGCAACGATAAAGTGCAGGAGAATTGGACTGTTTATAGCATCGGTGGTGGTGCACTGGCAGAAAATAATGACAATCCAACCATCGAAAGCCCCGATGTATATGGTATGGAAAACATGACTGAAATACTCCAATGGTGTGAAGATACCGGAAAAAGTTATTGGGAATACGTTAAGGAATGTGAGGAAGAAGATATATGGGACTATCTGGCTGAAGTGTGGGCTACCATGAAAGATGCCATTCACCGTGGACTCGAAGCAGAGGGCGTACTACCCGGACCACTAAATCTCCGGCGGAAAGCCTCCACTTATTACATACGTGCTACCGGATACAAACAATCCCTGCAATCCAGAGGGCTCGTCTTCTCTTATGCTTTGGCAGTAAGTGAAGAAAATGCTTCCGGTGGTAAAATAGTAACCGCTCCTACCTGTGGTTCTTGTGGAGTTATGCCTGCCGTACTTTATCATCTTCAAAAAAGCCGTGACTTTAGCGATATGCGCATTTTACGTGCGTTAGCCACTGCCGGTTTATTTGGCAACATCGTCAAATTCAACGCATCCATTTCCGGAGCAGAAGTAGGTTGTCAGGGAGAAGTAGGTGTTGCCTGCGCAATGGCTTCGGCTGCCGCCAATCAATTGTTCGGGGGCAGCCCTGCACAAATTGAGTATGCAGCAGAAATGGGCTTGGAACACCATTTGGGAATGACTTGCGACCCGGTATGCGGATTGGTACAAATTCCCTGTATCGAACGAAATGCATACGCCGCTGCACGTGCGCTGGATGCTAATCTTTATTCAGCTTTCACCGATGGTATGCACCGTGTCTCTTTCGACAAAGTAGTGCAAGTAATGAAACAAACCGGACACGACCTTCCATCACTTTACAAAGAAACAAGTGAAGGAGGATTAGCTAAGGATTATAAACAAATGTAATTATAAAAAACAACGGGCTATTCCTTTTATAGAAATAGCCCGTTTTGATTTTTATGATTAAAAACTATTCAGTCGGCGGCCAATTTGTATCGTCTCCATTGCTAATATCTTTTTCATGTAGCAATCCGCCTTCCTGTAAGAAATAAAGCGCATAGCGTTGGCTACCTTGCTTCACTTGAATCACAGACTCCATCGGATTTTGTGGAAAAGTCAACACATACACATCCGTCACTACCCATGCATTATACTTGGAATCCATGAAAGCCGTATAAACAGCCGGTACCAGCTGGTCTATGCTATTCAGTTCATTTTCTGTCATCACCCAATTGGCATTGGCATCAAACCAAACCTCCAGTTCGTCATTACTTACCCAACAGTCAGCTACATAATAGGCACCTTTCATCTCCCATTCTACATTCTGGGCAGCCGGATATACCTGTTTTAAAGCTTCTGTAATATTACTGGGCGGAACAAAAGTATCATCATCGTCATTATCACATGCGCCAAACGAAAGAGCAGTCATCATCAATACCACTGCCCAAGCGCTAAACTTAAATCTCCACATAGCTATCTTCTTGTTTAGGTCTATTTATCACAAATCTTCAGTTAATCATCAGCCTTGATAAACTTTCCCTTCTTATCAAACTTGAAAGAAAGTCCGGTAGACAATTCTATTTCATATCCTTTGCGGTCACGTTCGACTTTGGTCACTCCTTCGTTCACAAAATTATGAGACTTCAAATAATTGACAGCAAATCCCGGAATAATACTAACAGGAACAACCTGTCCTTTTTTTGCACTTACCTCTTCCCAGTTGCCCTTGCTATCAAAATCAATTTCCGTACCATCCATCAATACCACTTCATACTTGGTAGACTCCATCATATCTTTATCAATCTTGATATGAGCAATCTGTGGTTTTGCAAAATTACCATTAATAAAATTACGTGCCGGAAGCGGTAACTGATTCATGTCTTTGGTTATCACATCTTTTGCAAATGAAAACTGTACGGCTACAATAGCCAACACAAGTAAAGATAGAATTTTCTTCATAATCGTTATTCTTTTAGCGTTAATACTATACTTTCGTTTCATACAGCAAATAACGATACAGATTCTGGAAAGATTTAGAAATCATGCGAGTTTGCTCTTTTTTTGTATTCTTTAACCATCTAAAAAATAATATACCAACGATCCTCACAGACAGTTGGTATATTTCACATATAGATACATATCAGTTTTTAAACCAATATGAGGGCTAAGTTAGAAATATACCGCTGTACGATTTCTAACCTGCAAAATGCAGGGATTTCATGAGTTTATCATGAATCTAGGGACCTACATATTCTTTTATAATTATAGTTTGTGATTCATTTTAAATATCAACGATCTTCACAGACAGTTGATATAGTGGGAAATTCACATCGGCTTTAACCTCCGATGTCAGGGCGTAAATTAGAAATGTACCGTCGTACGATTTCCAATCCACAATGTAGGAGAATCATGCCTTTACAGCATGAAGCTAGGGACCTACATTTTTTTCATCTCACATACGAAACACTCACGTGTTTATTACATCTCAACATATTCAACATTTATTATATACCCAATTTATTTCAGAAAATTCATCTCAAATACAGATTATCATTATCTCTATACCAATCCTTAATTGCTTCCTCAAATGTATAATGAAACTTATAACCTGAATCAGCCAATTTCTTTCCGCATATATTAGTAGAGATCATTAACTTCTTCACACGAGCAGGACAAATACCTAAAGCTTTTCCCCCTAACGGACCGACAATACTTGCAACTGTCATTAGAAGACTTCCCGGCACCTTGACAATGGTACGTTGTAGTCCCGTAACCTTTTTCATTGTTTCGACTATTTGCTCGATAGTAAAAGCTGGTTCAAATGTACAGTTATATAACTCTACTCCTTCACTATGATTCTCCAGCCGATAAAGCATAAAGCGAACTAATTCTTTCACATAAATGCAAGCTTTAATCGTATCTTTACGACCCGGATAGAAGAACTTACCACCACGGATTCCCCAATACAAACGAGTAAAATTACCATTTTCTCCTTTGCCGAATACCACACCCGGACGAACAATAGTAAGTTGATGTTCATTCGACTTTTTTGCTTGCCAAATCGTATGTATTTTTTCAGCCACTAATTTAGAAATTCCATAAGGCGTGTTTGGTGTAGGAAGCGTCTCTTCAGTTTTCAAATCTTCAGCTGCACCATAAGGGGCTATGGAACTGGTAAAAACTATTTTCTTTATTCCGAACTTCTCCGCAAAAGCACATACATTCTCCGCACCACGAATATTCGTTTCAAAGTATGCTTGATCCGGATGCCCCGGAGTACGATGAACGGCTGCAAAGTTAAAGATGACGTCTTCGGAAGTTACGGGAATATCAATGTTTATATCGGAACGAACATCACAGTTGATATACGTAGATTTACCTTCATGGTTATTCTCCACAATATCCAGATTATACACTTTTGTACCTGGATATAAATTATCAATTAGAGTAATAAGGTGCGTACCGATAAAACCGGAACCGCCAAATATAAAATAGGACATCATTCTATTGTTTTTATTATATGATATTATAATATGCCCTAAAAGCATATTAAACTTATTTTCTAATTTTCAAGTAACACATATTCTATATGATACTCATTCAACATATTAATTGTTTTCAAGGAAGGATTTACTATATAATTTCTTTCTTTAGGAACAGAGAGCAAAGGCACATCATCATAATGATCTGTAAGCAAGATTTCAAGACTAGCATTTTGGTGTATTAAGTATACCAATGTATTGTCTTTCTTTTTTTCTCTTATATTTTCTTCCCATTTATCACATGGCATTGGTGTAGCCAATACTCCATTGAATCGCAAGTGTTTCCCGATCCATTTAGCATAACAAATAGGAGCAGCCGTTGACAAATAGATAAAATAACCATTCTGTTTGTAATATTCCACTTTTTCAATAACACAAGCATTTATCCAAACTAACAACCTCTTGCTAAAATATTCCATTTTTTTCACACTTGTCAAAGATTGAGATATTTTTAATACATGAAACTTCATACTTTTATGAGATATAAACCTCATTTTCCTAAACAAAACAAATAGAAATATACCCAAAGCAATATCTAATCGAAACACTTTTATTGCCTCAATCCCAATAAATTTGAGAAACTCTTTAAATGTGTTTTTATATATAAGAGTACCATCCAAATCAATAATTACAGCTTTCTTTAACATCACTTGCCCAAGGAAATCTAATTAATACCCTATTGTAAAGAAAAAAATCTGCTTCCATAACAGGATGTCTATTAGTTGAAGTCACAACAGCTATTTTTATATCGTTTGTTTCATTAAATTGATTAACCAAGAAGTTTTTTACTATTTTTAGTGTCATTCCCGTATCAATAGCATCATCCACCAACAATACTTTCATTCCCCCATGCTCCAATAAAGCTATTGTCTCCTCATCCAAATCAATTGTCCCACAACGTGATGGTTTTACAAATTTGGCCTTTAATTCGAGCAATTCCATTTCCAGGATTCGCATGATGTTCAAAACAGAATAAGGCAATATCTTAAATATTTTTCTTACCTTTGAATCAGATTTTGCTTTTGTTGATTTTCGTTGTAACTTGATTTCCTTATAAAAGATTGGCTGATTGAAGGCTTCAAATTCTTTGAAAACTTTACGCCCTACATATCCCCCACCTGTTAAAACACCTATTATTATATCTGGAATATAATCCTGTTCTCTAATATTCGAGCACAACCTTTTACAGCACAAATCGAAATCTTCACCTAATACATTTTTTACCGTAAGCATAAAAGACTAGTTATTTTACTTTTATTACACGAAGAATGGAATTATAAAATACAAACCACCTATATCTGATTCTAAAGCCCCACGACCATCCACTATTTTCACCTGATGGAGAAACATTACTACCATGACGGCGATACCATATTAATGGTTCATTAATCAAAATACCATGGAATTTCAAATGGAGTATAGCAGCAACCCATATATCGTGCCACAACATATTATTCGGAAATGGAAGTATAAATTTCAGTGCATTACGTCTGAATGCCATGGTACACCCTAAGTAGCGCATTTTCCATAAATTCTGCCAATATCCATATCTTGTCTTTCGTAAAGAAAAGAAATCAATCCCCCAAGATACTAAATCACCATCTACCATTTCTGCATTATGTACCACAAAATCATAATCTTTCAATGCTTCCAGAACCTTTTTAACTTTTCCCGGCATCCATACATCATCTTGATCACATAGGAATATATAATCTCCTACTGCATGTTTTATTGCATTTTCAAAATTTTCAACAACACCATGCGGAGGCTCGTTTTTACATATTTTAACACGAATATCTCCTATCTCTTGCAACACTTGGAGGGTCTCATCCAAACTTCCATCATCCGAAATTATTACCTCATCCTCAAATGATAACTGAATAAGGATACTCTCCACCTGTTGCCGGATATATTTACTACCATTATAGGTAGCCATACATACAGAAATCATTTTCTAAATAAATAGTTGGTTATATACACATTCACAAAAGAAAACTGACCAGTTTGCCATAATAAACGAAGAGTTCTTTTTGCAGTAACAAAGAAATATGAGAAATAATCTCCCCAATATTCACGTTTACAAGCTAGAGCACATTGCAAAAAAATTTTATACCTAACCATCAATTTATTGAAATCCCGCTCTTCAATAGAGAATTCCTGTAAACATACCACTTCTCTAATCGCATAAAATTCCGGATAAATCTTCTGAAACTTCTCCATAAATCGTATATCTGAGAAATCCAGAATTACTTTCTCATCATATCCACCTGCTTTATAGAAAGCATCCACATTAACCATTACTCCACTATTGATAGGTGCAGCTACTTTGAATTTTAGTAGGCCCGATTTCATAGTATGTATGGGATGTGATCCTTTACAAATATAACGAGCTGGCGAAATATATCGTCCATCGGCTATTTGATGAATAGGGACAAACATTTTTATGTACGGATAATCCATGATTGACTTCATGTAAATATCCATAGCTTTGTATGAGAAAATGGTATCTTGATCCAATAACAATAACCATTCAAAATGCTCACATTTCGCATATTGAGCAGCTTTATTATACGCTACTCCCAACCCACTATTCTGTGAATCATGCACATATATTACATTCTTAACATTCACCTCTTGAGGAGTGGGAGAATTATCATAAGCAAAAATAGTTATATCTTTATCTCGCAATAATGACTGATAAGATTTCGAATCCTCTAACTTACATTTATAAAGAACAATTACACAAAGAATCTTCATTGACCTAATAAATATTTTGATAATATTTTTTTCTTACTCAAAAAATGTGTCACTATTGCCGCAATTATAACAATGAAGGTTGCAACAAACAGAACAATAACAAAACGAGGAGCAGATACTTCAATGATAAAATATGAAACGAGAATTATTAAATAAGAATGAGTCAAATAAATGCCAATAGAGTATTGTCCTAAACACTGGAAAAATTTCGCCACCCTACCTCGACATATAGGTTCAACCAAACCATATAAAGTGCAAGTAGCGCTTACACCTATAACTATTCTGTAAACAAAACAATAAATATCATACAAATAATCATCGCAATATATTGACAATAGCTTGAATCGCGAATGATCATGAGACATACTACCATCCCAACCTAGAAACAAAATTGTATATATAGTTATAAAAATAAAAGTGAAGCTCATTTTATTCTTCCTAGATTGATTACCAAACTTTTCTATCCAATTATATTTATGAATCACCATCCCTATCATAAAAAATGGATACATATACACACAATTCCATAAGCTCCCACCTGGTACTATCAGTAATAGAAGTAGAAAAATGATATGTGAAAGATAAAAATTATGAGTCAGGCGATAACTTATGCTATATCCTATTGAACAAATAAAAAGACATTTCAGATACCAATGTTCATTAATAACCCCCATAATACTCATTGACAGAATAAGACATGATAATAGAGACCAAATAATTGAAGGAATAATCAATCTTTTAAACTTCGAACAAATCACTTCTACAACAGTTTTTCTCTCTATAGACATAGATAGATATCCACTTATCAGCATAAACAATGGCATGTGGAATGAATATATAAAATCATACAATGAACCATATTTATCTACTGAAATAGAGGGAAGATTAAGAAATATATCGCAATGACCAATAACTACTGCATATATCGCCATACCTTTCAGTATATCTAATGATATGTTTCTTGTCATATATTAAATGTCTTAAACAGCCACTTCAAACTTCCACTTCCTCAATAGATAAATAAACACTAACTGTGGAAAGAGTCCCATATAAACCAACATGTTATCAAACAAACTAAAAAAAGTAAGAATTGTAAGCACAATATACATTGGAACCCGAACAACGCTATCTTTAGGAATAATTCTAATCATTACAAATATATCAATAAGAATAAAAAGAAAGACTATAATCATTCCTCCCCATCCCCAAGTCAAATACGGATCAAAGAAAGTACTACCTACTACCATTGTCGGATCCACATAATAATTCGCTCTATCCTTCGGTTCTGGGATATTAATACGTTTACTAATAAACATAGGACACACTTCATTTATTATAAGAGGAATAAAACCAAAAGAATCATCTCTAAAATTTTTCTTCTGATTTATCGCATTTTGAAGATTTCCTAAAGGGGAAGTAATATAAACATAACTCCAAAAAAATTCTTTAGGGACAGACGATTCCTCAAACTTTTGAGAAGCACCTCCCCATCGTAATATTAGCTTACCTTCAGGATCATTCATTCTTAAATTTCCCATCAAACCAAATAAATACAAAACTATAAGAGAAGAGGGTACCAATCTAATCAAAACCTTCATAGCATTTCTTCCAGACATTAAATACAACAAGAATAGACCAAAAATCATATAAAGAACCGATCCTCTACTCATAAATAATAATGGTCCCAAAAGATTTATCAACATGGGTTTGATAAAGCAGTTCTTCCCACCACCTTGTGAAAAATAACAATACGAAGAAAAGTAAAACAAAAAAAGTACTCCATTAAGAACAAGAATATGCACTATAGGCATAGCAAAATCCATATATAAACGATGATCTGCATTCCCCCTTAAATATGCAATTAGTGGAATTGTTTGAAAATATATAAACTCAATACATAACAAGAAATAAACTCTTCTTGTCTGCTTCATAACCCATTTATAATAATTCAGAGGATTAACTAATGCCTTATATTCAAAATCTCTATTTTTATGGGTCTTAACTGAAAAAATTAATGATAGTAAACTTGTTGCTAATAAAAAAAATAGTAAATTAGAAGATATTAAGGGATATTTATCGGACCAATTCAGTAAATACAAAAACACCACAATAAACCATGATACTGAATATAAGAAAAACGGATTGCATACAATTCTATTGCTTCTTATAACCGTTGCTTTACTACCTTTATTCTTACCGATTGAAAAAAGACGTATCCTCATATATCTACAAATACTTTTTTTTCAATGATTCTTTCAAGAAATACAAACAACGAATACATTTTCCAATATAATATGCCGATACGCCCACTGACTTAAACAACAAACTGCGATAATCTTTTTGAAAAGTCTCATCCAGAGTATTCGCACTCATCCCTGTCATATTATAAAGTGTAATAATCTCGTCAACATATACAAAATTCACTTTTTCCTTCAATAAGTTTAAATTATAAGCATAATCTGCATATATTTTATATTGTGTGTTATAAGAATGAGTTGTATAAATAATCCGAGGATAAAAAATGGCCTGATGCGAAATATTAGTGGTAGCCCATTTTATTTTATTGAACTTTCCTAAATGCTTTGTACCTATCCCCTTAAATAGTACACTTCCATAATATACAGCATCTATATCCGAAATTTGGCTTACTACATTTTGAATCACATCATTGTTATAAAATAAATCATCAGCTCCCATGAAAATTAGAAAGTCACCTGTTACTATTTTAAGCGCCTTATTCATAGCATCATAAATACCTTTATCCGGTTCACTCACCCAGTAACTTAATTTGTCAGCATACTTGCCAATTATATTTATCGTATCATCTGTAGAACCACCATCTATAATAATGTATTCTACACAAGAATAGGTTTGATTAAACACCGATAACATGGTTGCTTCCAATGTAGTCGATGCATTATATGTGACAGTTACTATACTAATCTTCATTATCCGTTTTTCGTGTATATTTTTATGATAAATTCATATACTCCATTACGAATATACAAACTAAACATTTAACAACCGTATTACTTTACAAGGATTCCCAGCAGCAATACAATCAGAAGGTATAGATTTAGTTACTATACTCCCACTTCCTATCACACTCCGGGCACCAACAGTAACCCCTTTCAATATAATACAACGCGTTCCTATCAATACGTCATCTTCTATTACAATAGGGGATGTTTTAGCAGTTAATGCATCTTTTGAAATTTTATCTATCAACTCTTTCGAAGCTCGTATACGATAATCCAAATTATGCGCATCCGAATCCATTATAATACAATCTCCCCCTACTTTTACTCGACTTCCTATAGTAATATGTTCTTTTACCCAAATACAAGGTGATGATAACCCTGTATCATCACCAATCTCAAGGACTGATGTTGGTCGTTCTAAACATATACTTGCACGTATATTACGACACAACGGATTGAATGCTTCACCGCTTGTCATTATAAAATTCTGTCCAATTGTCACTTTCGCTTCTGGATGTTTGCTAAGATAAATCACATTATGAACTTTCATTCCTGTCCCAAACTCTATATCATTCAGCCAAAATTGCACTTTATTCCATAAAATATAGAACCTCATTTGAATTTTCTTCGGGAGACGATACAATTTGAATATATATATCCTTTTCAACATTTCTCTAAATTATCTGTTACTCATACAGGTAATATCAATGAATTGTACTACAAATAACTACTCTAAAATTCATTCTATCAAATCTCTGAAAAACATTTAATATATTCTATCAAAAAAAAGATCGGACATATGACAGCAAAGAGATAAGTACTATGGATAACAAACCTACATTTTACCTCTGCAGTAATAGGCGTAAACATCTCACTTTTTTTTATCATAAATCATCTATTTTTACGTTCATAGCTATCAATCATTGAACATTTTGTATTATTTATAATACGACAACCTACGCTTTTAGCATAATTCTCAAGCAAATCATGACTTAGAAACATATTGCCACATGCCGTTATGTATTCACCAACTTTCCAGACCTTATTATTATCCGTTCTTGTAACCACTTTATATTCTACTTCTCCTTCATCATAACTATGAGAATATATCTGACATAGCTGATTTTTTTCATTAACCATCAAAGCTGAAAAAAAGGTATGATCAACTCCAAATAAATCTATATTCTGATATCCTGTGTTAATACCAACAAATATTGCAAGATTGGCAACTGTTCGAGGAGGCGGTGAAGATAAACCTACACGATAAAATAAATTTCTAAATTTTTCAAATCCATTATACACAACAATATTAACACCTAAGACTTTTATATTAGAATTATCTAAACGAGAAAATTTGATAAATTGTTTCAAATTTTGAGCTGGAACATATATGGTCATATCCCATTCTACCTGACTATTCAATAGATAAAAAAAACGAAAGACCTCCTCATCCCTCCATGAACTTTGAAAAAACATTGGATCAGCAAGACAATAATGTTGTGGACGCAATTTAAAAAATAAAGAATCAAAAGCCGAAAAGTTAAGCATCAGAAAGTCTGTTTGCTTTTTGTAATCTTCATCTAAAATAAAATGCACGTCTTCCTTAAGAGATGGCCCTGTCGCTATTATTGCTATTCTATTCTTTTTATATTTTGACAATCGTAATACATGTTTATATCTTCCTTTAGCAAGTATCAATATTAGAAAAAAAACAAAATCCAACAATTTCTTTACACAATATACGATCTTCTTTATTACAGATTTCATATTCTACTTTTAATTACATTATAAACTTGCCTTAAAACATCTCCATTAACATACAATATAAAGATAAAAGATAAACAATAGCCAACTATCTTAAAAGACGTATACAAAGAAGATAGAGTTAACAAGATAATTATTATATTACCCACCAGACTAAATATAATCTTTGAAATATGATGAATCTTGACATACTTCCAACAATAAAAACAGCGACTAAGTGACATAACCAAAAAAGAAAATACTACGGACAAGCAAGCTCCCATTGTTCCTATATAGGGAATAAACAAAATATTACCAATAACCGCTGTCAACGCTCCCCATACACTTGAGTAAAAGAAGTATTTACTTTCTTTAGTAGCGGAAAAATTACTCCCGGCCATGCCTGATATGCCTATTAAAACAGAAGAGAGCAATAAAACAGGAACATATCTCCAACTTTCATAATAATTTTCATTTGCAAAAATGCTAATTATCAATGGACTTAAGATTGAGATTAGGCAACTAGCCAAAATCATTAATAAAATAACAATCCTAAATACATTATTAAAAAAATGACTATAGCCATCTTTCTCATACTCCTCTATTACTGAAATCTGCCATGATGTAGAAAATACAGCAAATATCATAGTAAGTATAGCCGGAAATTTATTTGCAACAGCAAAAAGCCCAATAGCATGCATACCAAGATTAGCTTCCATTATAGGACGATTAAGTGCACTGACCAACCACCACATAATCCCATTAGGAATAAGTGGAATAGAGTATTTCAACATTTCTCTGCATCGCTCCCAGCTAATTGCAGGCAATGAGATAAAACGATATGCTGTAGAACAAAACAGAGAATAAGCAGTAGTAACCCAATTTGCCAACACTAAAGATAAAACAAACCCTACTACACCTAAACGAGGAATGAAAAAGAATGAAAAAAGTGCTGTACCGACAGTAAGTACAATACCAGCAACACTGAATACCATTATACGGTCTATACTACGAGCAAATTGCTGAAATAACTGTTGACTCAATTGGGCTATAAGCAGAGCATATATTAGCCAAATATTTTGAGTAAAACTATTTTCAATTGAATAACAATCTGCCACAATACTCACTCCTGCAAATATAATTCCTGTGACAAGAAATGCTATTATTAAAAATGCTAATCCAGATGATAAAAACTCACGTTGTTTCTCGTAGGTTTGTCCTTTAGGAAAAATAAAAATCGACTCCGCAATGCAACATGACACTATACTCAATAAAAAGGTAACATATACATTAATAATGTCTGTTGTGCCATAATCTTCAACAGAAAGACATCTTGTATAAAATGGAAGCATCAGTAATCCCACCAACTTTGAGCCGGCATTTCCAATGAACACTAATACTGTATTTTTACCTAATCGTGAGTATCTTGCCATATGAACTGTATTCAAAATAATACAAATTACCCAATCACTCCCAATTAAAATAACTAATCACAGAAGAGTCACAGTTCAAATCTCTCATTAATAAGATATTCTGTAACACCATCAATATCTTTAGGAGTATCTACTGATAGAGACTTACAATGGGCATTTATATAATAAATTGGCATTTGATTTTCTATAAAACGAAAAGAGTCATTTTCTTCTATTTTTTCAATAGGTCCTCTCGGAGTATTATGGTAATAATCTAATGCTTTTTGTGTAAATGCCCCTACACCTACAAATTTATGATAGACATAATCCATATTTCCTTTGGGATATGGAATAGGACTCCGAGAGATAAAAAGACAAAGTCCTTTTGAATTTGTTACAATTTTCAAATTTGTTGCATCAACAACCTCTACCGGATTAGAAAAGTCCGTCATAAGATTAGAAACATAGAAGCTATCTGGATCTAAATTTTCTGGAATACACTTTACAATATCATCAGCTAACAACAAAGGTTCATCACCATTCACCATCACATACAAATCAGCCATTATTTTTTGCGACACTTCATATAGTCGTTCTGTAGCAGTATCATGAGATGAAGAAGTCATCACCACTTTTGCACCAAACTCTAATGCAGCCAATCGAATTTTTTCACTATCAGTTGCCACAAACACATCATCAAAAACACTTACTTCCTTACAGTGTTTATATACCCAAAACAGCATCGGTTTACCAGCGATAAGAGCTAGTGGCTTTTCAAAGAAACGAGAGGACCCTCCTCTCGCAGGAATTACACCAATAATTTTCATTCTTCCAATTTTTATTTAATTAATACTATTATATTCTCAATACATACAATCTTGATAAGTAACAAATCCACAAAACATTTTTTTATCATCAAGAACAACCAAAGTATTCACTTTCTCTCTAGCAAAAACTTTTTCTACTGTAGATATTTTATCGGTTTCGTATACACATATAGGATTCTTATTCATTATCTCGCAAATTTCAATATTAAATGATTTTTCCTTACTTTTTTGTATTGTACGCCGTATATCACCATCAGTAACTAATCCAACCAATATACCTTTATCCACAACAGCAGCCAACCCAATTCTACCATCGCTTATAGTTGCAAGAGCTTCATACAACACTGTCTTTGAGCTAATCACAGGTAACTTATCCTTTCTCATAACTTGTGAAACATTTGTCAATAAACGTTTTCCTAAAGTTCCCCCTGGATGAAACTGCGCGAAATCTGAGGCTTTAAAATGACGAACTCTCATCAAAGCGCATGCTATAGCATCACCCATAGCCAAGGTGGCTGTAGTTGAAGAAGTTGGAGCTAGATTTAGAGGACAAGCTTCATGATTTACTGAAATATTCAAATGATAATTTGAATATTGAGCTAATAAAGAATTTGGATTTCCAGACATTCCTATAATAGGAATACGTCTTTCTAATAATAATGGAATAAAACGAAGTAATTCATCAGTATTACCTGAATATGAAATCGCCATCACAACATCATCAGAAGTAAACATACCAAGATCACCATGATACGCATCTAAAGGATTGACAAAGAAAGAAGGCGTCCCTGTACTGGCAAGAGTAGCTGCAATCTTAGCTCCAATATGCCCGGATTTTCCTACTCCAGTTATAATAAAACGACCACGGCAATTGTATATCAAGTCTATAGACCTAGAAAAATCTTCTGTTAATTGAGGTATTAAGTCTAATATTGCCTGTGCCTCATCCTTAAGGCATTTAACGGCATACTGATTAATATTATTCATAATAATGACCGAACTACATTCTCTAAATCTTCCAAATAAAGCATATTGGGACCATCACTCAATGCCTTATCTGGATTAGGATGAACCTCAAAGAAATAACCATCGGCTCCAAATGCTTTTGCCGCTAATGCCATAGCTGGTACAAATTCTCTATTTCCGCCCGCCTTACCACCAGCAGAACCTGGACGCTGCACAGAATGGGTACAGTCCATAACAACCACATCAGTATACTTTTTCATATCCGAAATATTTCTAAAGTCCACTGCAAGATTATTGTATCCGTAAGTATTACCGCGTTCTGTTAACCATATATTATCATTTCCCGATTCACGAACCTTCTGCACCGGATACTGCATATCATCGCCAGAAAGGAATTGCGCCTTTTTTATATTTACGATTTTTCCAGTCTTTGCAGCAGCAATAAGTAAGTCTGTTTGCCGACAAAGAAAAGCAGGTATCTGCAACACATCTACCACTTCTCCACAAGGAATAGCTTGATAAGACTCGTGAATATCTGTTAATAATTCCAATTTATATTTTGACTTTATATCAGAAAGCATTTGTAATCCTTTATCTAATCCAGGGCCACGAAATGAATAAATAGATGTCCTATTAGCTTTATCAAAAGATGATTTGAAAATAATTTGTACTTGATACTTTTTACGTATCCTCAATAGTTCTTCCGCTACCTCTTGTAGCACATCTATTGATTCAATGACACAAGGACCTGCAATAAAAAACGGTTTCATGTTAAACTTGTGATATTATTATAATAAAAAAACTAGCAATGCCATATTTCAACTTTCTCAATACGCATTTTTCTCTCCCACAATCACATTCGCCACAGTCTTATAAATGATATATATGTCAAGCAGCATTGTCCAATGCTCCATATACCAAATATCAGCCTTAACACGCTCCTCCATCTGTGAAAGTTCCCTCGTTTCACCACGGAAACCATGCGTTTGAGCCCAACCGGTTACACCAGGTTTTATAAAATGCCGCACCATATACTTATCAATCAACCGGGCGTAAGTCTCCGTATGAGCCAACATATGTGGACGGGGACCTACTATCGACATATCACCCTTAAAGACATTGATAAACTGAGGAAGTTCGTCAATATTAGAACGGCGAAGGAAGTTCCCAAAACGAGTTTTACGGGGATCATCAGCCGTAGCCTGCTTACTGTCAGCTTCATCATTCACTTTCATGGAGCGGAATTTGTAACACACAAAATCCCCACCATTCAAACCCGTACGCATTTGTTTAAAGAATACAGGACCGGGAGAAGTCAACTTTATGATACTTCCAACTATGAGATAAACAAAGGGAAAAACTGTAACCAGAAAAAGACCGGAGAAAATAATATCAAATAGCCGTTTTAAAATACGGTTCTCCATCTTACTCAAAGGCTCATAACGCAGATTCAAAATAGGCATATTGCCAACCATACTGTACCAGATACGACGAGGAAAGCCTTTGCAAACATTAGGAACACCATGAAAATAAAGAAGATGGTTTTCACAATGATTCATAATAGAAAAATTATAACGCCCCTCCTCCATCGACAAAGAACAAAAAACATGCTTGATGCCTGGATGGGCGGATATAAAATCTGAAAAACCGTCAGGATTACCCAGATAAGAACATTGCGAAGAAAAGGCATCATTCGGTCTTATATCAAAATAGCCCACGACCTCATATAGGGAAGACGCCAGAGAACTTTCCATTTCCTCATACAAAACCTGCATATTATTACCTCCACCTATAAAAACGGCATAACGTCTATGTTTACCCTTAGTACAATAGACTATCAGGAAATGACGGATAATAATGCGATAAATACTTAAAATGACAAAGAGGAAAGAGAAATAAGCGACAAAGAAAAGAGGAGAATAGATAGAGATTCCACTAAAAGTCATGATACATGCCCAAAAGATGGAAAATGTTATAATATTCTTCAAGACACGTAACACAAGCTGGTCAGGACGAATTCCCCGACTGTCCCAAACCCTCCCACGGGAGCCCGAACAGGCCAGATAACAGAGACTTAACGAAGTCATCATCCATGAAACCCTACAAGAAAAAGGTAAAGAGACAAATACTTCTTCCCAAAAGAAAAGGAGAAAGAGCAATACCTGATTCAGAATGATCAGATCTCCCAGAACTGCTACAAATTCTATGAATTTATTGATTTGACTGGTGGTTGATACCATATCATATTAAAGATTGATTTTAGGCACATACTCCTTGGAATTTATTCAGAAAATCTTTCCCGAATAAATCCCAAAAGATAACTATACAAACAGCAAGGAAGATAAATACTAGAACATATACCTTTCTACTGGTTCCCGAAGGTTCCAAGGGGACAACAGCAGGTTCTACAACAGCAAACACAGGTTTTTCTTCCTGAACTTTAGCCCTGGCAACCTGCAACTGACTGGCAACCTGGCTATATACTTGGTAAGCAAGATTCATATCATTCTGCAAACGTTCCTGTTCGGCACGAACACTCTGCAAAATTATATTATCATGAGAATCCAAATAATAGGCATATTTCTTCTGAGCGGCATAATATTCTTGCTGACGTTCTTTGAAAAGCTTCTCCAAATAGAGACAATCCTCTTTTGCTTTGAAAGTACGGTAATCTATTATATATTCCTGCAATTTCTTCACTACAGAATCGGCTACGACCGCAGCAACTTTAGGATTCTGAAAAGTTGCAATAACAGAAGTCATAGAGGTTTTCTTATCCACAGAGGCAGTTATCATCTTCTTCAGAGTTTCAATTTTCCTCGATTCCTTCTTTGAAAGCTCAATTGTACCCTGATTTGTATTATCAAAAGATACAAACTCATCTTCTTCGGTAAACAGTGACTTTACTCCACCTATTACCATACCTGGAAACCCAATTACATAGCTCCACCAAGGAGAAGACTCCTTATCCAAGTAAGTATTCAATGTCATATTTTCATCTTTCAATACAGGTATTTCCATTGTAGAAAGTTCCAATAAGAAAGGAGTAGAGGAGACGATATCTGCAGATAAAGAAGCATTCAAAGCATCAGTACCATCACCCATAGTTACTCCACTCCCTAGAAAAGAAGCTGCCAAACCAGATAAACCACCTTCTTTAGCACTACCCATCTCTGGAGATAAAGTTACTTCAACTGTGTACTTTTTAGGAATACTTATTGCTATAATAACGCCAAACATTAAACCAATGCCAGCAGCTTTATAAATTGTCTTACGAATAGCAATAATCTTACGAAAAATCTCCATCAAATCAATTTCGATTTCTTCATCCGTATGATTATTATGTTTTTGTTTTATTTCTTTTCCAGATTCTCCTTCTATCATAGTGATATAAGCTGTTATTCTTTATTTTTTTATTAAATTAGCAATAGAAGCAACCATCATTCCCAAAGTACTGAATGTAGTAGCATAACCTAAGATATTTCCAATATTAGTCCTTTTCTTAGCCTTACTAGGCACAATTATCTCACAACCCGGTTCGATCTGTTTCTTACCACTACCTTTAACCTTAGTCACCTGACCATTCATATAAACGATGAATTTCTTACTCTTTTTCGCATTTTCAGAATAACCACCAGCCTGATTCAAGTAATAATCTATATTCTCACCCTCTATATATGAAACTGTATTCGGAACCATTACAG
>ERZ827126.207-NODE-207-length-93812-cov-9.300095_pt1 | contig 93812 bp, 81 predicted proteins | sample MGYA00519780_ERZ827126 | MGnify/ENA primary metagenome ERZ827126 (study PRJEB31778, sample SAMEA3449262) | human gut metagenome | biome: human gut; feature: human-associated habitat; material: faeces | place: United Kingdom | collected 2010/2012 ...
TGAGGAAGTTGGGTTCAAATCTAATATTTTGTTAAATATTATTAGATATTGATAAGTCCTACACAACGGAAATGATGAGTAGTGAATTAAATGTACTTGAAAAAGTAAAAAGAACTAAAGAAATATTTTTATCAATGTTTAAGGAAGATGGAATACCAGTAGAAGATTTAAAAAAAGCTATATGTGAATCTTATCAAGAACAAGGTTTTGATTGTAAAACTTTTGATGATATTCCTTTAAAAGAAATGGAAGAAGCTATTTGTGATTGCTGTGAAGCAGCAGGATTGAAATTTGATAATTTTGATGATATATTAAGACAACTATAAATTTATTAGTATATTGTTTAGTTTAAAAGATAGATAAATAAAATAATATATTAACTCTATATTTTTTATGATATAATAGCATTCATGAGGTGATTTTAATGAGTGGTATTGCAGGTGAAGGCTGCGAAAGAATTATTCCTACAGAGGAGAAAAAATCTCTTGAGGAAATAGAAAGAAGTATAGTAAAAAGGTATAGAAAGCCAATATGGTCTAAGTTTTGTAAGGCTATAAAAGAATATAATTTAATAGAAGAGGGAGATAAAATTGCAGTAGCTATTTCAGGTGGAAAAGATAGTCTTCTTATGGCAAAGCTTTTTCAAGAGCTTCAAAGACATGGTCAAACTAAATTTGAACTTGAATTTATAGCTATGGACCCAGGATATCATCCTCAAATAAAGAAGCTTCATAAGGAAAATCTTCAATACTTAAACATACCAGCACATATATATGATTCAGGGATATTTGAAGTTGTAGATAGAATGGCAAAGGATTATCCATGTTATTTATGTGCAAGAATGAGAAGAGGCTCTTTATATGCAAAGGCAAAGGAACTTGGATGTAATAAATTAGCTTTAGGACACCACTTTAATGATGTAATTGAAACAACTTTATTAAATGTTTTATATGCAGGTAATTTTAAAACAATGCTTCCAAAGCTTAAAGCAAAGAACTTTGAAGGGCTTGAACTTATAAGACCAATGTATCTTATAGAGGAAGAAGCTATAAGAAGATTTATAAACTATAGTGGAATATGGCCTTTAAATTGTGCATGTATGATAGCAGCAAAAAAGGTTGGAAATAAAAGATACGAAATAAAAGAGTTAATAAAGAATCTTAAAGCAAATTTTAGAGATGTGGATAAATCAATATTTAAAGCAGCTGAAAATGTAGCTATGGATTCTATTTTAGGATGGGAAAAGGGTAATGAAAAACATTCTTTCCTAGATTATTATGATGAGGAGTAACTTTTATGGATATAATGACAATGGATCCTAATATGCTTGTAAGTATAATAAATATGAAATTAAGAGATAATTATAGCAACTTAGATATGTTATGTGAGGATATGGATTTAAATAAAGATGCTCTTAAAGGAAGATTAAAAGAAGCTCAGTATACATATTGTAAAGAAACTAATCAATTTAAATAAAAAATAAACTAGAATATGCTAAGGGTAATTATTATAATATAATTATATTATTGCATTAGGAGGCGTTTATTATGAATTTAAAAAAGAAAGGCAAGTTGATAGTTTTATTAGGAGCAGCAGCAGCTTTAGCAGCAAGTTTAATAAACGATAAGAAAAATAATGAAAAAAATACAGAAAAATAGTAAAAATATTGACTAAAATTAAAAAATTGTATATAATAATACTAAGTTAAGTAAATCCTTTGAAAAGGGATAGTAGTCAGGTGCAGTGTTCCAGAGAGCTAAACAAATGGTGCGAGTTTAGTGCATGAGCTAATGGTGAATGGGCCTTGGAGGAGCAAGATGAAATCATAAGAGAGTAGTTTAAGCCGTATGTTGCACGTTATAGCAAATAAAGTATATTTGTACTTGATAAAGAGGCATTTTTATATGCAATTTAGGTGGTACCGCGGATATCTCCGTCCTATGTTTTATAATAGGATGGAGTTTTTTTATACATAAATAAATTTGGGGATGATTTTAAAATGAAATGAAAGGCAATAAAAATTAAAAAAATAGAATAATTACAAATTTAAAAGGGGAAATAAATAATGGAAAAAAGTTTTAACACAAAAAAAATGATAGTAAATGCAATATTAATAGCTATAGGAGCAGTGCTTCATACTATATCACCAACCTTTGGAGTAGCTCAACCAGACTTTGCTTTAGCAATGATGTTTATAATAATTTTAATAAATAAAGATTATAAAACAGCACTATTTTCAGGAATAATAGTTGGTATATTTACAGCATTAACTACTAAAACAGTAGGCGGTCAAGCTCCTAATATAATAGATAAAGTAATTACTGCAAATGTTGCTTATTTAATTCTTTTACCTTTAAGAGATAGAGTAAATAAAAACATACAAGCTGCAATATTACTTATAGCAGGAACTTTTGTAAGTGGAATAGTATTTTTAACTGCAATGATGTTTTTTGGAGGAATACCTTTAAAAGCAATTCCAGCAGGATTATTAACAGTAGTTTTACCAACTGCTTGTATAAATGTAATAATAGGAATAATAATATTTAATATAGTAAATCAAGCTATAAAGCAAGTTCACTTAAATATGGACTAAATTTAAAATCTTAGGTTAATTATTTTATTTAGCAATAATTTACCTAAGATTTTTTTTAGAAAAATATAAATTAGTTTATGTAGTGAAACATTTCTGACGTGTTTTCATTAATAGCTTTAAAAGTATAGCCATTATCTTTATAGTATTTTATTACTTCAGGTAAGGCAATTGTACTATTTTTATTAATATATCCACAGTGCATTAATAATATAACTTCTTGCTTATCCTTATTTTTAGTTGCATTTTTTACTATAGTACAAGGGTTTCCATAGGGGTTTGCTCCATCAGTACTATCTACATTCCAATCATAAATTTTAAGATTATTTTCATGAAGGAGATTTACTAAGGATTCCTTTAAATGATATGTATCATTATTACTTCCAAAGGGAAAACGAAGAATATTAATTTTTTCACCTGTAACCTCTTCAATAATCTTTTGAGAATCTAGCATTTCTTTTAAAAAATTATTATCTGATGAATATAAGTTTTCTTTTTTATGGTCCATACTATGAAGTCCAATAGAGTGACCTTCTTCAAGGATTCTCTTTACTAAGTCTTCTTGTCCTTTAATTTGTTCACCTATAAGAAAAAAAGTAGCTTTTACATTTTCTGATTTTAAAATATCTAAAGTATCTTTAGTAATTTTTCCACCAGGTCCATCATCAAAGGTTAAATAAATTATTTTTTCATCTTCACAATAAGCATTTTTAAAAGGAATAAAAGTAAAGATGTTTAATATAAGAATAAGTTTTAGTAAAAAAATAAATTTCTTTTTCATTAAAATCCTCTCCAATAATAAATTATCTTTTAAAAATATTTTCTCCAAAACTTACATTAATATTCATGTTAAAGTAAAGGAACATATTTTTTTCTTGTTCATATTTTATAAATAGAAGATAACTAAGGAGGGTGTGTTTTGCTTGGATAATGAAAATGAAAAAAGAGTATATTGTACTAATATGAATGAAAAAGACCCTATTATAGAAAAATTTATGAAAGAATATTTAAAGGAAAAAGAAGCATCTGGATTTAGAGGAGATAAATCTGAAGATATTATAGTAAATTTTGATATAACTTATGCTGATGGAGTAGCTAAAAGTTATAGCTGTGGAGCAGAAAGTCCTGTATTTGGACAAGAGGATGAAGGCTGTATAGAAAGTAAAATAAATGCAGAAGAGATGAAAAGCCATTTTAGTGAAGCTAAAATAGGTGAAGAAATAAATATAGAGCATAATGAAAAAAATGATACACATATAAGTAAAGATATAGAAGAAGAGAATTTTGATAATGGCTGGATATGTGAACAGGAACTAGAAAAAATATATAATATGAGTAATATACCTAAAAAAGAAGAAACTAAAAAGTTAAAAGTAAAGGAACGAAAGGTAAGTGGAACAATTATCGTATATTCTACGTTTTTAAATAAGTTTGGAAAAAGAATAAAAGGAGTAAAGATAAATCTTTATAAACTAAATGGAATTTCTCCTCAATTAATAGAATCTATTGAAACAGATGAAAACGGTAGAGCAGTTTTTTATAATGTTCCTAAGGGAAGCTATAGAGTTATTGAACTTATAGATAAAAGATATTTTAAAAAACCAGTATATATAAATTGGAATGAAGTAACAATAAATGATGATAATACAGAAGCAGTTATATATGTTGTAAATAGTATAAATAAAGTTTAATTAGCTAAGGCAGAGTAAGTATATTGTTTTTTATAATTTAGAAATAGTAAGTTATAAGATAAAAATAATATATTAACTTTGCTTTGTTATACTATAGAAAATTATATATTTTGAAAACTATGGATAATATATAAAGTTAATAATAAAGCTTAGTAAAAGAAACAAGTTTAATAACCATAAAAAACTATGTTATAATAAACAAGTGATTTTAAAAATACAATGAAAGGAAGATACAAAATAGATGAAAATTAGAGTTAAATATTTTGATGGTGCTACAAAGCTTAAGAAAATAGAAAAGGGAAATTGGATAGATGTATATGCAAATAAAGAGATATTTGTAGAAATTAATGAAAGAGCAATGGTTCCATTAGGCTTTGCCCTAGAGTTACCTAAAGGATGGGAAGGTCATTTAGCACCTAGAAGTTCAACTTTTAAAACTTGGGGAATAATTCAAACAAATTCAGTAGGAGTAGTAGATGATACATATATAGGAGATAATGACCAATGGCATATGCCAGTTTATTGCCTTCAAGGAAAAGATGAATATGAAGGAAAGAGGGGAACTTGGATAAGAAAGGGAGACAAAATTGGTCAATTTAGAATAATGGAAGTTATGCCTTCTATAGAATTTGAAGAAGTTGAATCCTTTGGAAATAAAGAGCGTGGTGGATTTGGTAGCACAGGAACAAAGTAAATTAATATAAAATAAAAGGCAATATTTTACATTTTTAAATATTGCCTTTTATAAAATTAGTTTTTTTTAAATAGCAAAGAGCTTTATTCACTTAATGATTCCCAGGTAGCATAAAGTTCTTCAATATGTGCTTCAAGTTCTTTAATTTCTTTATTAACTCTAATGCTTTCTTCAGGGTTAGAATAAATTTCTTCTAAACAAAGGGATTCTTGAAGTTTTTCTAAATTTTCTTCAGATTTTGCAATATCTTCTTCAGTTTTCTTTATTTTTTGAAGTTTTGCCTTTTCTTCTTTTTGAAGATTTTTTTGCTTTTTCTTTTCTTCTTTAATTTGAGTTTTAGTTTTACCATTAGCTAAATCTTCATAGGCCTCAAAACGAGTTGGATTTTTTTTCTTTTCAACATAGTAGCTATAGTTTCCTAAATATTCAGAAGCTCCATTTTCTTCAAGCTCAATGATTTTATGTATAACCTTATTTAAAAAGTATCTATCATGGGATATAACTATTAAAGTTCCATCATAACTTAATATTGCTTCTTCTAAAGCTTCTCTTGAAGGAATATCTAAATGGTTTGTAGGTTCATCTAAAAGTAGAAGATTAGGCTTTGAAAGCATAAGTTTTAAAAGATTTATTCTACATTTTTCACCACCACTAAGTTTATCTATAGTTTTAAATACATCATCACCTGTAAATAGGAAAGAACCAAGTGCTGTTCTAAGTTTTGAAGTAGTTAAATAAGGAAAATCATCCCATACTTCATCTAAAATAGTTTTATTTAAAGAAAGGTTTGACTGCTCTTGGTCATAATAACCAACTTCAACATTTGCACCAAGAACTTTAACACCAGTATCAGGTTTAATTTTGTCCATTATTATTTTAAATAATGTAGTTTTACCTCTTCCATTTTCACCAATGAGTGCAATTTTTTCTCCTCTCTTTAAGTCTAAAGAAAGATTAGAAAATAGGTGTTTTTCTCCAAAGCTTTTACTTAAGTTTTCAATATGTAAAACATCAAATCCACTTTTAACATTAGCCTCAAAACTTATTTTAGAAGCATCCTTTTCTGCATCGGGAGCATCTATTTTGTCCATTTTATCTAGTGCTTTTTGTCTGCTTTCTGCAGCTTTAATGCTTTTTTCTCTATTAAAGGACCTAAATTTTTCTATTATAGCTTCTTGTCTTTTAATTTCAGCCTGCTGTAAATTAAAAGCTTTAAGTTGAGCATCATAATCCTTTTTTCTAAGTTCTAAATATTTTGTGTAAGGTGCATTATAGCAGTTTACATGACCATTTATAACCTGAAAAGTTCTATTAGTAACAGCATCTAAGAAAAATCTATCATGGGATACTATTAATACTGTACCTTTATAACTTTTTAAGTTTTCTTCAAGCCATTCTATTGCTTCTAAATCTAGGTGGTTTGTAGGTTCATCTAATAACAAAATTTCAGGAGAACGTAATAAAAGCTTACATAAAGCAACTCTTGTTTTTTGTCCACCACTTAGTTTTGAAATTTCTTTATTAAAGTCATTTTCTAAAAAACCTAAACCTTTTAAAACTCTACTTATTTCACCTTTATATGTATAACCACCTCTATGAGAATATAATTCCTGAAAAGTATTATAATCTTTAAAAATTTTATTATGATATTGTGCATTTTCTTCATTATAAGGTTCATTCATTTTTACTTCTAAATCAGAAAGTTTATTTTCTAAAGCTATTAAATCAGAAAAAACTGTAAGCATTTCATTATATATAGTATTATCAAATTCTAAATCAAGATGCTGAGAAAGATAACCTAAAGTTTTATTTTTATCAATAAAAACTTCACCATCATCATAGGAAATTTGCTTTGATAGTATTTTAAATAAAGTTGACTTACCTTCACCATTAGCACCAATAATACCAACTTTATCCCCTTCATTAACAGAAACTGTTACATCTTTTAATATTTCATCTATTCCATAGCTTTTGCTTATATTTTTACAACTTAGTACAATCATATTTTTTATCCTCCATAATAGTTTAAAAACCACTGTGCATAATAAATCATTATAATTATACTATTTAAAAATATTTATATCAATTAAAGGATTATTGCATAAAAATAAATTTTTTAAGCAATAATCCTTTAGGTTTAGTTTTTAATCTTTACCATCAACTGAAAAATAATATCCTAAAGGTGGCTGTAAATTATCTATTAATCCTATAATATATATTGTATGAAAGGAGCTTGGTTTTAAATTTAAATCATTAATAAACTTTTCTGGAAAGGAACTTTCACTTGCTGTAAGTAAAAAGTTATATAAACCAGGAGATAGGGTATAGTAACCTGTAGTTTCTAAATATTCTACAGAATTAAACAGTTTTTCTTCATTAGGAAGAGAAAGAGTTAAAAGTGGAGCATTTGGAGAAAGGTTAATAAATCTTAAAAATGAAAGAGGCCCACTAGAGGCACTACTTGAAGCATCTTTTAGTGTAAATATTGATAATGTACTTTCTAGTAATACGAAATTTAATGTGGAAATTTCATTTGGAATAACTTCAATGGTTTGGGTATAAATAGGAGTGTCATAAGTACCAGAAGTAAAAGCTTGAATTTCATAGTTTCCAGCAGGAAAAGTCATATAATCTGTCATCATACTAAAGGAAAGATTTTCAGAAATAAGATTTCCATTACTATATACATCTATTGAAGGAGCATTAGCAGCTGCATGAAAAAGTCTAAAAGAACCGTTTAATTTAGGTAAAGATTCTCTAAATAACACTAACAATCACCTATCCTTTTTACAGTATTTAAGAGAGGTTTTTATTACTCTCATTATTATTAATTTTATAATAGGTTTTGGAATTTCATAGCCTTTAAAAATACACATTAAATTAGAATCTTTAAGAACATTTTTATATATTTCATTAACTTTTTCATCATAACATGCCCTAGCTAAATCTTTATCTTCATCAATATTAGAATCTAAATTTCTTAAAATATTATTTAAATTATTATTAATATTATTATCCTTTATGTTCATTGGATTTGAAGAAGATTTATTTCCTTTATTATATGAATATAAATATGAACTTTCAGCTTCATCAGGATAATTAGTTTCATTATTTTCATATCCCATACTTATATTTTGTGAATTATATATTTCACTAGGATACATTGGATTCTTATAAGAATTTTCTGTTTTAGAGTTATTATTAGTTGATGTAGAATTAGAAAAGTTAGGAAGAGTGTAATTAGGTGGTAAAATATTTGAAGGATTAATTACTAAGTTTCCCCATAGCATAACTGGTATAATGTTTTTTTGAAAATTAGGAATAAAATTATTAGGGTCAAAGGGTTTAAATTTAATTTCATCATTAGATTGTCTAAATGAATTTACCATATATTTTTCATCAGGTTTCATTATACACCTCCAAATAATAAACAATTAGATAGTACATAAAAGAATATGAATATTTTAGGTTTAATAGAACAAAGATATGAAAGTAACATTTACAAAGTATTCTATCTATTATATAGTGGAGGAGATATATATGTGCGATAAAAAAGTAGATTACAATGAAATTTTAATGGGAATTAATACAAAAGTAAAAACTTTTGATAATAAAATCATAAGAGCAATAAATTTTGATAACGCAGCAACAACTCCGCCATTTAAAAGTGTAATAGATAAAATAATTAAATTAAGTGAGTATTATGGTTCTATTGGCAGAGGTGCAGGGCATAAGTCAGAAATGACAACTTATATTTACCATGAAAGTAAGAAATATTTAATGAATTTTTTTAATATAAAGGATAAAAATAAGTATATAGTTATATATGTTAATAATACTACTGATGGAATAAATAAGCTTGCAAGAATTTTACCAAGAAAAAAAGATGATATAGTACTTTTAACAAGAATGGAACATCATTCTAATGACTTACCTTGGAGAAAAAATTTTAATGTAGATTATGTTGAAGTTGATGAAGAGGGAAGATTAAAAATAGATGAATTTGAAAAAAAATTTAAAGAGCATAAAGGTAAAATAAAATATGTATCTGTAACAGGAGCATCTAATGTAACAGGCTATTTAAATGATATTCATAAAATAGCTGAAGTTGCTCATAAATATAAAAGTAAAATAATAGTTGATGGAGCACAACTTGTTCCTCATAAAAAGGTTGATATGTGGGGAAAAGGAAAAGATTCTATAGACTTTTTAGTTTTTTCAGGTCATAAGCTTTATGCACCCTTTGGTGGAGGAGCAATAATAGGACTAAAGAAAGTCTTTGAAGAAGGAATAACTGATGATGAAGGTGGAGGAACTGTTAATATAGTTATGGATAATTGGATAGAATATCTTTCATCACCAGAAAAAAACGAAGCAGGTACTCCAAATTATTTTGGAGCAGTTTCAATAGTAGAAGCATTAAAGACTTTAGATAAAATAGGTTTTCACAATATTCATAAACATGAAATTATTCTTAGGGATAGATTGTTTGAAGGGTTAAAAGCTATTCCTAAAGTTTTTAATTATGGTGATATGGAGAAATGTGATGATAGATTAGGAATAGGTGTTTTTAATATAGAATATTTATATCATCAAATGGTAGCAGAGGAGCTAGCAAAAATTTATGGAGTTTCAGTAAGACAAGGATGGTTTTGTGCTCATCCCTATTGTAGAAGACTTATGCATATTTCAGAAAAAACAGCTACTAATTTTATTTATGATAAAAGAGTAAAAATGCCAGGAATGATAAGGGTAAGTTTTGGAATATATAATAGCAAAGAAGAGGTGGATTACTTTTTAGAAGCTGTAGAGAAAATATCAAAGGATTTTAGTTGAAAAAAGGAGCTGTTTATTAATTTAACAGCTCCTAAATTTATAATATTTATTTTGTAAATACTTTATATTTTGGAAGATGCTTATGAGTATATATATTTGGAGCTCCTCCTAAAAGAGGTTCAAAATATCTTATAGCTTCTTCTTTTACATAATTTCCTTCTTCATTTATCCATTCAGCTGGGAAATATTTAATTTGGTTTGCTACATTACTAGCATCAACTAGGGTATATTCTATTTCATAAGGATAATCATTTACTCTATTTAAAGCTACCATATAACCATTATTTCCTTCAGAGGCAAATTTTAAAGCTTTATACCCTGCCATAAAAGCTTCATCAATATCAACTTGAGAAGAACAGTGCATAGCACATCTTTGAAGAATTCCAAGTTCTAAAGCTTTAACTCTATTTGTAATACCAGAAGATAGTATTAATTGTCTTAAATATTCTCCAACACCACCAAGTTGAACATGACCAAATTTGTCTTGAGAAACACAATCAAGTTCAGTTAAGAATTTACCTTCAGCATTTTTTAATCCTTCTGATACAACTATGTAAACCTGATTTTGTTCTTTAAATTTCTTTTCAACATCAGCTAAAAACTTCTTTTCATCAAAAGCAACTTCAGGAAGATATATAAAATCAGGTACTGATTTACCAAAATATCTTGAAGTACATGTTGAGGCAGCAAGCCATCCTGTATCTCTTCCCATAGTTTCAAGAATAAATATTCCATTGTTTATATAAACAGAAGAATCAAAATAAGTTTCTAAAACTGATGTGCATATAAATTTTGCAGCACTACCAAAACCAGGAGTATGGTCAGTAAACATTAAATCATTATCAATAGTTTTTGGAATTCCTATAAAGTTTATATCTAATCCCTTTTCTTTTGAATATTTACCAAGCTTTGCAGTAGTATCCATTGAGTCATTTCCACCAACATAAAAAAAAGACTTAATATCTAATTCTTTTAATATAGAAATAAGCTTATCATATTCCTCAGTAGATTCTGAAAGAGGCTTCATTTTATATCTACAAGAACCAAGTCCTGATGATGGAGTATATTTAAATACTTCTTTATCTTCACTAGACATACAAGATAAATCAATTATATTCTTATTTAAAATACCCTCAATTCCGTTTAATCCTCCATATACCTTATCATAAAGTTTTAAATCATCATTTGCTTTAATTAATCCAACAACACTTGAATTTATTACTGAAGTAGGACCTCCAGATTGTGCAATTATACAATTAGGCATAAAAATTAACTTCCTTTCACATACATTAAGTTTCACATTTTAGTATATATTATTATTGTAAATTATACAATGAAAAATACTTTTTAAAATAATGAATAATATTTAAAAAATTAATTATATTAGTATAGTATACGCAAAAAAATAGAATCATTGTTAAAAATAACTATATTTTAAGGAGAAATTTATGAATTTTTTAGATGTTGTTTTAATAGGCTTAGCTTTAGCTATGGATGCCTTTGGAGTAAGTCTTGGAATAGGAATAAATAAAGAAGTTATTAGGAAACAAAAATTATTATATAGTATATCTTTTGCTTTTTTCCAATTTATCTTTACTTTTTTAGGTGGATATTTAGGATATTTTTTTAATACTTACATAGTAAATATACCTGAAATATTAGGTGGAATAGTTATAGGTATAGTAGGGTTACTTATGATTATAGAAGGTACAAAAGAAAAAGAAGAATCTGTATTAACAAAGAAAAGCATGATTTTCATTTTGGGAATATCAGTAAGTATAGATGCTTTAGTTATAGGTTTTACAGCCTTTAATTCTATAAAAAAAATAAGTTTATTATTAAATTCATCAATTATTGGAATAATAACTTTTATAATATGTATAATGGCATTTTTTATATGTAGATATATAAAAGGAATATCATATATTTCTAAGTATGCAGACTTTTTTGGAGGAGGAGCCTTGATTTTCTTTTCTATAAAAATGTTATTCTTTTAATGATGTGCTATAATAAAATTAGATTTTATTGTAGGTGATTTTATGGATTATAATAATTTTTTAAAAAACAAAGGTATAAAAGTTACCAAGGGAAGAGTAGCTATATTAGATTTTTTGTCAAAGGCAGAAAAAAGCCTTACAGTAGATACCATTTATGAAGAATGTAAAAGTGTAGGAGTAGATATTAATTTAAGTACTGTATATAGAGCTATGGAATTATTTGAAGCAAAGGGAATTGTGGATAGATTTCCTTTAAATGATGGAAGATTTTCTTATAGAATAAGAAAAGAAGAACATAAACATATTTTACAATGTAGTATATGCCATAAAGAAGTAGAAATTCCATGTCCAATGAAGCAGTTTGAAGAAATAGTTCAAAATGAAACAGGATTTACATTAGTTGAGCATAATCTTATAATGAAAGGCATTTGTGAAGAATGTAAGAAAAAATAGAAGGTAAAGTTTAAAATTACCTTCTATTTTTACTTAGTATTAAAGTTAAAATTAATACAAAAACTGATGTTAGTGCAATTGTACCACCAGGAGCACTATTTATATAATAAGAAGTTATTAAGCCAACCATAATATCAATAAAGCCAAAAACAACTGAAAAAATCAATGTATTTTTAAAGTTAAGTTTAAGTTGCATAGCTGTTGCCACTGGTACAACTATAATAGATGAAATTACTAAAATCCCCATAATTCTTATAGATAAGGAAATAGTAGCACCAACAATTAATGTAAATAAATAATTAATAAGTTTAACATTTATTCCAGTTGTATATGCACCCTCTTCATCAAAGGTTACATAAATTAGTTTATTGTATAGTAAAAGTAGTATAGCTAAACATATAAGTCCTGCAATTGCAATTAATATAATATCACCTTTAGATACAGTTAATATACTTCCAAATAAATAAGAATTTACTTTAGTTGAAGCTTTTCCAGTACTTATTAAAACAATAGCAATACCAAGACTAAAAGTTAAAACAATTGACATAACCATTTCTGCATATTTTTTAAAATATCCTCTTAAAGCTTCTATTATAATTGCACATAAAGATGTAAATAAAAATGCAGTAATAATAGGGTTAATACCTAAAACAAGTCCTATAGCAACTCCTGCAAAGGAAGAATGAGATAAGGTATCTCCTATCATTGAGTTACGTCTTAAAACAATAAACAATCCTATAATTGGACATAAAATAGAAATAATTAATCCTGCTAAAAAAGCATTCCTCATAAAATCTAATTGAAACATTTTAAGCACCTGCCATCTTTTGAAGTTCTTCTTTAAATTCACTTACTGTTTTAAGTGAAACATTTCCTTCATCTATTTTTAAAATATGGGTTGAATATTTTAGGGCTGTATCTAAATTATGTTCAATAGATATTATTGTTGTTTTTTCTTCTTTATTCAATTTACTTAATAAATCATATATTTCTAATTGATTTTTATAATCTACTCCAGTTGAAGGTTCATCTAATATTATTAAATCAGGCTCTCCCATAAGAGCTCTTCCAATAAAAACTCTTTGCCTTTGTCCACCAGAAAGATTTCCTATAAGATTATTTTTAAATTCTGTCATATTAACTTTATTTAATACATAATCAATAGATTTTTTAACATTAAGCTTTAAAGCTTTTCCATGGACCTTTAATATTTCAGAAACTGAAATAGGAAATTGAGAGTTAAAGCTATCAACCCTTTGAGGAACATAACCAATATTTTTTGTATCAATAGTAATAGAACCAGAATTAGGAGATAATAATCCTAAAATAAGTTTTATTAAAGTGGTTTTACAGCTTCCGTTTTCTCCTATAACAGAAAGATAAACTCCAGTTGGAATATCTAAATTTATATGGTTTAAAACAACAGGAGAAGTCTTTTCATATCTAAAGGACATATCATTTATTTTAATCATAAAGTTTCAACTCCTAAAATTATAACTAATATTCTTATTTATTATACACAGACATGCAAATGATTTGCAACATTAATTTTCTGATATATAAATATTTTCAAGTTTCCAGGAGTTATTTTTGTCTTTTTTAAAATGGCATTCAAGACTTAATTTTTTATGAGGTGGATTTTTACAAAGACCATAAGCTTTTATAACAGTTCGTTTTCCATCAGAAAAAGTAGGAGTGTAACTTTGAACCCTAAGAAGTTTATCATCATCATTGCTATTTGTAAGATAATAATTAACAGCATAATCTAAGTTTTTACATTTATTATACAGATAGGATTTATACATTAATAAAAAAGAAATGAGTGAAAAAATTACTACAAAAAAAAGCACTAAGAATCTTCTTTTAATAAATTTAATCTTCTTTAGTCTTTTTATTTTTGAATTTCTTTTGCATTTAGTAAAGCTTAATTTACTATTGCTCATAAGAAAGCTCCTTATAATTTTAAAAATATTTTACCATATTTTAACAGAAAAGAAAACTATAAAATAAGGAATGAACATTTTTGTTATAAGGATTAAAGTTATTTTTTAGATTAAAAAATAAAAAAAGCGTTGCAAAATAGTTAAATTTCACAACGCAACCTTTAATTATCTAAAAGCATCAAAGTCTCTTAATCTGTAGTTTTGATTATTGTTATTATCCCAAGCATTTGCTTCTTTATAATTGAAAACAAATTGTGCAGGTGAAGATAAATATCCAGAAAGAGTCCAAAGTTCCTTTCCATTACCTAAAGATTTTACATAAGTTGCCTTATTTGAATCTGTCCATGTTCCATCAGCAGTTTGATAGTGCATAACTATTGTTTTATCATAAGAAAGATTGCTTACAATTATGTTAGCAGTATAATGACAAACGCCATAAGTAGTATTCCAAACATTATTAGCAGAATGTATATAAGCAGTAACAAAATCAACTGTTACATCTTGAACTTTAATTGTTTGGTTGTAGTAAGAATTATTTTGTTCGTAAGTTGGTGCTCCTTGATAAGTTGCTGCAGAAGCAGGAACTGCTGTTAATAATGCAGCTGATACAAGTACTGCAGATAAAACTTTTGTTAATTTTTTGAATTTCATTATTAAAACTCCCCTTTGATTAAAAATTTCTTAAAATATCTTGTAATTAATTACAAGCAAATGATAAAACAAAAAAAATGAAAAGTAAATAAAAATATGCTGACAATATACATTTTTATAAAATTGTATAAAAATACCGGTTTTACAAAAAGGTTTTCATCGTAAAAAATTACAAATAAATATTATTTTTTACAAAAATAAAAAAATATTTATTTTATACTACAGAATTAAATAAATATGTGAAATGTAGTGATGTAAAAAAATATTAAAAAGTATCTTAAACCTAAATAAAAACATTTAATTTAGAGAAAATATATAAAGAAGATATTAGAAAAATGTGATACAATTATAAAAATAGATAACTAGAGTTAATTTATGAAAGGATGATAGATAAATGGATTTTTCAAGTTTAGTTTTAATGGAAAAGGATAAAGAAACAGGTTTTATAACAAAGGAGCTTGGAAGCTTTGAAGTTAATGAAGGTGCTTTATATGTAAGAAAACTTTTTGTAATAGATAATATAGTAAATTTATATTTTGATACAAATAAAGATGTTGAAGAATGGGAATACTCTGCTATATATGATTTATTTAATAAGGATATATTTATTGAAAATGGATTTGAAATTGATGAGGATTTAGATGAATATAACCCAACTTTTATTCTTAAATTTAAATATAGTGATGAGTATATAGATATGAAGGAAATGATTGATAAGGCAGTTAATCTTATATCAAAGGAAATGAATAATGTGTTTAAGAATATAGAAGGAAAGGAAGAAGAATACAAGGAGGATTAGAAAATGAGTGATGATAAAGTTTTAAAAAAGAGAGAAGAAATAAAAGAAGAGTTTAAGTGGAAGCTTAATAAAGTTTATGCCTCTTTAGAAGATTGGGAAAAGGATTTTGAAAAACTAAAAAAAGAATCTATAAAGCTTAAAGACTTTCAAGGAAAATTAAGTGATAAAGATAAGATTTTAGAGTATTTAAAGTTAAATGAAGAAATAAGCAGACTTGCTGAAAAGCTTTATGTTTATGCTCACATGAAATCTGATGAAGATACAACAAATCAAAAGAATCAAGGAGTAATGAATAAAGTAGATGCCTTTATGGCAGAGCTTGGAAGCTATACAGCTTTCTTTGTTCCAGAAATTTTATCTCTTAAAGAAGGTTTTATAGAAGAACTTATTAAAGAAGATGAAAGATTTAAATTATATGAATTTTTATTAATGGATATTTTAAAAGAAAAGCCTCATGTATTAACTAAAGAAATGGAAGAGCTTTTAGCATTAACTTCTGATAGTCTTGAAGCACCTCATAGTATTTATAATATGCTTATAAATGCAGATATGACCTTTGGAGAAATTAAAGATGAAGATGGAGACAAGGTACAACTTACAGAAGGAAACTATTCCTCCTTTATAAAAAGTAAAAATAGAGAGGTAAGAAAGGCTGCATTTAAAGAATTATTTGGTGGATATAAGAAATTTGAAAACACTATAGGTACAGCATTAACAGCTTCTGTAAAAAACTTTAATCTTAGTGCAAGAGTAAGAAAATATTCTTGTCCACTTGAAGCTGCTTTAGGACCAAATGATATACCTTTATCTGTATATGAAAATGCAATAAAAACAATAAATGATAATATTGATGTACTTCATAGATATGTAAGAGTAAAGAAAAAGCTTTTAGGATTAGATGAAATTCATATGTATGATTTATATGTACCTGTAATTGAAATAGAAAAAGAAAAAATTCCTTTTGAAGAATCAGTAAAAAGAGCAAATAAAGCTTTAGCATCTTTAGGAGAAGCATATTTAAAGATATTTAATGAAGGAATAGAAAGTGGATGGGTTGATATATATCAAAATAAGGGTAAAAGAGGAGGAGCTTATTCTTGGGGCTCCTATGATACAATGCCTTATGTATTATTAAATTATAATTATGAATTAAATGATACATCAACTCTTGTACATGAAATGGGTCATTCAATACATTCATATTATTCAAAGAAATCTCAACCTTATTATTATTCAGGATATACTATATTCTGTGCAGAAATAGCTTCAACAACTAATGAAGCACTTTTAATTCATTATTTAATAGATAATGAAAAGGATGAAAAGAAAAAATTATATCTAATAAATCAAGAATTAGAACAAATAAGAACAACTGTATTTAGACAATTAATGTTTGCAGAATTTGAGTTATATGCTCATAATGAATTAAATAGTGGAAATTCTCTTACTGCTGAAGATTATAATAATAAATGGCATGAATTAAATAAAAAATACTTTGGAGAAGATATGGTAGTAGATGAAGAGATAGATGTAGAATGGGCAAGAATACCTCACTTTTATTCAGATTTTTATGTATATCAATATGCTACAGGATATTCAGCAGCATCAGCCTTTACAAAATCTATACTTAATAAAGAAGAAAATGCAGTAGAAAAGTATATGGGATTTTTAAAGAGTGGTGGAAGTAAATATCCAATAGATATACTAAAAGATGCAGGAGTAGATATGACTACTTCTAAACCTTTAGAAGCTACTATAAAAAGATTTAGTGAATTATTAGATATGTTAGAAAAATAATTTCTAGTTTTATTATAAGGATGAAAATTTTATAAAGGATTTTCATCCTTAATTTTCTAAATAATAAGGAGGATTAAATGAACTTAAAAGAAAATAAAATAGTTAACCAAAATAATATAGTTACAATGATTATAATAGCAATAAATGTGGTCCTTTATATAATAACTGCCATAATGTCTAAGAATATTTTAGATATAAATGCATATGTATTATTATATATGGGAGGAAATTATGGAGCTTTAGTATCCCATGGTCAGGTGTGGAGATTATTAACTTGTGCATTTCTTCATGGAGGGCTTATTCATATTTTGTGTAATATGTATGCTTTATATGCAATAGGGCCACAGGTTGAAATTTTATTTGGAAGAGTAAAATATATAATTATATATTTTTTCTCTGCTATAGGTGGAAGTTTATTAAGCTTTACATGTTCACCAAACAATTTATCAATAGGTGCATCAGGTGCAATTTTTGGTCTTTTTGGAGCTATGGTTGTTTTTGTACTTAAATATAAAGATAGAATTCCTAAAAAAGTTTTAAATAATTTATTTGGAGTTATAATATTAAATCTTTTAATAGGATTTAATTTACAAGGAATTGATAATTTTGGACATATAGGTGGTCTTTTAGCTGGAGCTTTAGTAGCATTTTTAATTCTAACTAAAGAAGCTAGAGATAGAGGATAATAAAGATTATTAAAAATGAAAAGCAAATTTTAGCAAATAATAAAAAAATCTACATTAAAATGATAAAATGAAAAAAAAAACTTAAAAACATTAAAAAAAATAAGTTTTTTTATGGAATTTATTAATAAAATATTGTATTATATATACATAATTGATATTGATAAGTATCAACTACTAAAATACCAAAATACTTAAGGAGATGTAACAATGGAAGCAAAGAAGTATGTTGAAAGTGTATTAGAAACTGTTAAAAAGAGAAATCAAGGAGAAAAAGAATTCCAAGATGCAGTTACAGAAGTATTAAATTCATTAGTACCAGTAATGGAAAAGCATCCAGAATTTATAGAAGCTAATCTTTTAGAAAGAATAGTTGAACCTGAAAGACAAATAATGTTTAGAGTACCATGGGTTGATGATGCTGGAAAGGTACATGTAAACAGAGGATTCAGAATTCAATTTAATAGTGCTATAGGACCATACAAGGGTGGTTTAAGACTACATCCTTCAGTTAATGCAAGTATAATCAAGTTCTTAGGATTTGAACAAATATTCAAAAACTCATTAACTGGTCTTCCAATAGGAGGAGGAAAAGGTGGTTCAGATTTCGACCCTAAGGGTAAATCTGATAACGAAATAATGAGATTCTGCCAAAGCTTTATGGCTGAATTATACAGACACATTGGATTAGACACAGACGTTCCAGCTGGAGATATTGGTGTTGGTGGAAGAGAAATCGGATACCTTTACGGATATTATAAGAAGTTAAGAGGAGCTAATGACCAAGGAGTTTTAACTGGTAAGGGATTAACTTTTGGAGGAAGCTTAGCTAGAACTGAAGCTACAGGATTTGGTTTAGTTTACTTCACAGAAGAAATGTTAAAGGATAATGGAACAAGCTTTGCTGGAAAGACAGTTGTAATTTCAGGTGCTGGTAATGTTGCTATATATGCAACTCAAAAAGCTACAGAATTAGGAGCAAAAGTAGTTGCTTTATGTGACTCTAACGGATACATCTACGATCCAAATGGAATTAACTTAGATGTAGTTAAAGACATTAAGGAAGTTAGAAGAGCAAGAATTAAAGAATATGCTGATTTAGTTCCAGGTTCTGAATATCATGAAGGATGCAAGGGAATATGGACAATTAAGTGTGATATAGCTCTTCCATGTGCAACTCAAAGAGAAATAGACAAAGAATCAGCTGAAATCTTAGTTAAGAATGGAGTTAAGTGTGTTTCTGAAGGAGCTAATATGCCTTCAACATTAGAAGCTATCGAAGTATTCCAATCTAACAAAGTATTATTTGGACCTGCTAAAGCAGCTAATGCTGGTGGAGTTGCTTGTTCAGCTCTTGAAATGTCACAAAATAGCATGAGATTATCATGGACATTTGAAGAAGTTGATGAAAAGCTTCAAGGAATAATGAAGAACATATACAAAAATGCAAGCACATCTGCTAAGGAATATGGTCATGAAGGAAATATCCTAATGGGAGCAAACATAGCTGGATTTATGAAAGTTGCTACTGCAATGATGGCTCAAGGTATTGTTTAATATAAAATAAATAATAAAAAAGCAGTCTTTTAAGGCTGCTTTTTTTATACATTTAATAAAATATGCACTAAGTTAGAAAAATATGTTATCATATAAAAAAGGAGGGATATGTTTGAAAATTTATATTTTAGTGGGGGTACTAGTATTAATAGTAATTTATGTTTTAGCTACATATAATTCATTAGTAAGATTGAATAACTCAGTAAAAGAGGCTTTTGCAACAATGGATGTTTACTTGAAAAAGAGATGGGACTTGATTCCTAATATTGTTGAAACAGTAAAAGGTTATGCAAAGCATGAAAAAGAAACACTTCAATCTGTAATTAATTTAAGAAATAGTGTATATGATGATATGTCACAAAATGAAAAAATTGAAGCTAATGAAAAAATTAATAGTGGAATATCAAAAATAATAGCTTTAGCAGAAAGCTATCCAGATTTAAAGGCAAATCAAAACTTTTTAAATTTAAGCAATGAATTATCAAAGATAGAAGAGGATATTGCAAATTCAAGAAAATATTATAATGCAATAGTAAAAAACATGAATAATAAAATATTAATGTTTCCTAGTAATATTGTTGCAAAAATATTTGGATATAAAGAATTAAAAATGTTTGAAGCACAAAAATCAGAAAGAGAAAATGTAAGGATAGAATTATAATGAAAAAGATATTAAGTTTATTAGTAATTTTTATAGTTTCTTTTATGCCTTTAAATGTAATGGCTGATGAATATGATGATAGTAGCTATTATGATTATACATTAGATTCTTATGATGTTAATATTAATGTAAATGAAAATAATACCTTTGATATTATAGAAACTATTGATGCTTTTTTTAATATTGAAAAGCATGGAATATTTAGAAAAATTCCAACAAAAAATAAGGTAGTTAGATTAGATGGAACAACTTCATATAATAGAGCAAAAATAAGTGATATAGAAGTAGATGATAACTTTACAACTTCAAATGAAAATGGAAATAAAGTAATAAAAATTGGAGATGCAGATATAACTTTAACTGGAGAAAAAGAATATAGAATAAGTTATTTATATAATTTAGGGAAAGATACTGGAAAAGACTATGATGAATTATATTATAATATAATTGGTGATGAATGGGATACTATAATTAGAAATGTAACCTTTACTATAACAATGCCAAAGGAATTTGATGAAAGTAAGTTAGGTTTTTCAAAAGGGGCTTATGGCACTGTAGATAGTAGTGAAATATATTATACTGTAGATGGAAATGTAATTACAGGAGTATTTTCTGGTACATTAAATCCAGGAGAAGCATTAACTGTTAGATTAGAGTTACCTGAAGGATATTTTGTAGGTGCAAGTAGTAATTTAAGTTTCTTTACAATTTTAGCAATTGCCTTACCAATAATATTTTTAATAACTTCAATAGTTTTATTAATTAAATTAGGTAAGAGTTTCCCTTTAGTAAAAACTGTAGAATTTTATCCACCAGAAGGATTTAATAGTGCTGAAGTAGGATTTTTATATAAGGGTTTTGCAGATAATAAAGATGTAGTTTCTCTGTTAGTATATTTAGCTAATAAAGGTTATATTGAAATTGGAGAAAAAGAAGAAAAAAGTTTATTTAAAAGCAAAAACTTTATAATAAGAAAGCTTAAAGGATATGATGGGGATAATGAAACAGAAAGAATTTTTTTAGAAGGTCTTTTTAAAACAAAAAATGAGGTAACATATAAAGACTTATATAATAAATTTTATAGAACAGTTAATAAAATAACTAATATTTTAAATGATAAAGAAAATAAGTATGAAATATTTCAAAAGGACTTATTAAGAAAAAGATATATTATTTTTGTTATGATGATTTTAACATTTATTGTAATAACTTATAAGCCAGTTGTTGAATATTTAGGAGCAGGACCTTTAATATTTGCATTGCTATTTCCAGGGATAGGCTTCTCAGTTATGATATTTATGTTATTTGAAAATAATGATTTGTCAATAAAAATATTTATAATTTTATGGGGCTCACTTTTTGGAGGAATACCTTTTGCTTTTATGGTAGTGCCATCAATAATGCAAGATAGTATATATGTAATTACATACATAATAGGTGTTTTGTGTATAATTGCAATGGGAATAGTATTTAAAAGATTTAAAAAGAGAACAAGATATGGAAATGAACTTTTAGGTAAAATATTAGGATTTAAAGAATTTTTAGAAAAAGTAGAAAAGGAAAAATTAGAAGAATTAGTTTTTCAAGACCCAAATTATTTCTATAATATATTACCATTTACTTATGTACTGGAAGTATCAGATAAATGGATTAAAAAGTTTGAAGATATATTATTAAAAGCACCAGATTGGTATTCAGGAAGCAGTTTTACTACTGCAACCTTTGGAGCATTTATGACTTCAACTATGACTTCTGCATCTAAAGCCATGTCATCTAGCCCATCCTCAAGTAGTGGTGGAGGTTCATCAAGAAGTGGTGGTGGAATGTCTGGTGGAGGCTCTGGTGGTGGAGGCGGCGGAAGCTGGTAAAATTGCATAAGAAATAAAAAACTTTAGTATAATAATAAATAAAAAATGAGATATTAAATATTAATATCTTATTTTTTTTGACATTTACTATAAAAATAAGTATATTTTATAAAGGAAGATAAATATCGAATGTAAGTTTGGAGGAAAAATATGACAACAGAAAATAAAGCATCTTATGATGTTACAGATTTAACCTCATTAGAAAAATTAGAACCAGTAAGAGTAAGACCTGGTATGTATATAGGGTCAACAGGAAGCAAAGGGCTTCACCATTGCATATGGGAAATATTAGATAATTCTATTGATGAAATAACTAATGGATATGGAGATAAAGCAACAATTATTATAAATAAAGATAAAAGTGTAACTATAATAGATAATGGAAGAGGAATACCAACAGGAATTCATCCAGTAAAGAAAAAAAGTGGAGTTGAAATGGTATTTACAGAACTTCACACTGGAGGAAAGTTTAATAACAAAAATTATAAAACTTCTGGAGGTCTTCATGGAGTTGGGGCTGCTGTTGTAAATGCACTTTCAAAGTGGCTTGAAGTTCAGGTATGTCAAAATGGCAATATTTATAGACAAAGATTTGAATATGCTTATGATAAAGAATTAAAAAAGAATATGCCAGGAACACCTGTAACAAAGCTTGAGATAATAGGAAAAACAAAGGAAACTGGAACAAAGGTTACTTTTATGCCAGATAAGGATGTTTTTTCAACAATAGATTTTAAATTTGATGTTATAGATGAAAGACTTCAAGAATTAGCCTTTCAAAATAAAGGTATAAGACTTGAATTTATAGATGAAAGAAAAGAAGAAACTGTTAAAAAGGAATATTATTCTGAAAGAGGACTTTTAGATTTTATAGATTATCTTAATGAAAGTAAAACAGTAATTCATCCAAATCCAATTTTATTTGAAGGAGAAAGAGAAGTTAATGGTCTTCAAATGTATGGAGAGGTATGTATGCAGTTTACTGATTCAACAACAGATTATATAGTAAGCTATGTTAATAACATTCCAACTACAGAAGCAGGAACTCATGAAACAGGATTTAAAACAGGAATGACAAGAGCCTTTAAAGAGTGGACTAGAAAGCTTGGACTTATAAAAGAAAAGGATAAGGAATTTGAAGGTGATGACTTAAGAGAAGGAATGACTGCAATAGTAAGAATAAAAATCACAAATCCTGTATTTGAAGGACAAACAAAAACTAAGCTTGGAAACAATGAAGCTTATACAATGATGAATGATTTAGCTTATACAAAACTTAGTGAATGGATAGAAGATAATAAAGAACTTGCAACTAATATAATAAATAATGCTTTACAAGCAGCTCAAAGAAGGGAAAAAATTAAAAAGATAAATGAAGCGGAGAAAAAGAAAGTTGGAAAAGGAACTGCCCCTTTAGCTGGAAAAGTAGCTGTATGTACAATGAAAGATAATAGTATTAATGAATTTATAGTAGTTGAAGGAGATTCTGCAGGAGGTTCTGCAAAGCAAGCAAGAGATAGAAGATTTCAAACTATTATGCCATCTAAGGGTAAAATAATGAATACTGAAAAACAAAAGCTTGAAAATGTACTTGCATCTGAAGAATTAAGACTATTTAATGCAGCAGTTGGTACAGGAACATTAGATAATTATAAAGAAGAAAATTTAAAATATAATAAAATTATTATTATGAGTGATGCTGATGTTGATGGATTCCACATTAGAACATTATGGATGACTTATATTTATAGATATATGAGACCTCTTATTACTAATGGACATTTATATTTAGCACAACCTCCTTTATATAAGGTTTATAAGAAAACAAAAAATGGAGATATTTATAAATATGCCTATTCTGATGAAGAATTAGAAAAGGTAAAAAAAGAAGTTGGAAAAGGTGCACTTATACAAAGATATAAAGGTCTTGGAGAAATGAATCCAGAACAGCTTTGGGATACTACATTAAATCCAGAAACAAGAACCCTTTTTAGAGTTACAATAGAAGATGCTGCAAAGGCAGAAAGAATGGTATCACTTCTTATGGGAGATGTAGTTGAACCGAGAAAAAATTATATGTATAAGTATGCAGAATTTTAAATAGGAGGAAGCTATGGCAAAGAAGATAAATGTAATACCAAAGGATAATAATATAATAGATGTAACTTTAGAAGAGGCAATGCCAGAAAATTATCTTCCTTATGCAGTTGAAGTTGCAAAAGAAAGAGCCCTTCCTGATGTAAGAGATGGTTTAAAGCCTGTTCATAGAAGAATTTTATATGGTGCATATCAATTAAAGGCCTTTCCTGATAGACCATATTATAAATCAGCAAGAATTGTTGGAGATATTTTAGGAAAGTACCATCCTCATGGAGATACTTCTGTTTACGATGCCCTTACTATATTAGCACAAGATTTTTCAACAAATGAACCATTAATAGATGGACATGGAAATTTTGGTTCTATAGATGGAGATAGTGCAGCTGCTATGAGATATACAGAAGCAAGACTTACAAATATTGCAATGGAAATGCTTAAAGATATTTATAAAGACACTGTAGATATGGTACCAAATTATTCAGATAGTGAAATGGAACCAAAGGTTTTACCAAGTAGATATCCTAATCTTTTAGTAAATGGAACTTTTGGAATAGCTGTAGGACTCGCTACAAACATTCCACCTCATAATTTAGGAGAAGTAACTGATGGAGTTTTAGCTTACATAGATAATCCAGAAATTACAACAAAAGAATTACTTCAATATATAAAAGGACCAGACCTTCCAACAGGAGGAATTTTAATAGGACAAAATTCTTTATTATCTGCCTATGAAACTGGAGAAGGAAAGGTTACATATAGAGCAAAGGCAGAAATAGAAACCTTAGAAAATGGAAGGCTTGGAATAGTTATTACAGAATTTCCTTTTAGAAGAAATAAAGCAAGACTTCTTCAAACAATATCTGAAATGACAGGAGATAAAAGACATGCAAAGGCTTTAGAGACAATTACAGATATAAGAGATGAATCTGATAGAACAGGAATAAGGGCTGTAATAGAGTTTAAGAAATCTGTAGATAAAGAAGGAGCAGATAAGGTTCTTAAATATTTATACAAAAAAACAGACCTTCAATGTAACATAAGCTTTAATATGGTGGCTTTAGCAAATGGAAAACCAGAAACTATGGGATTAAAAACTATAATAAAGCATTATGTAAATCATCAAAAGGATATAGTTACAAGAAGAACAATTAAAGAACTTGAACTTGCAGAAAAAAGATTTCATATAGTTGAAGGCTTTATAAAGGCTATAAATATTTTAGATGAAGTAATAAAAACAATAAGAAATTCAAAGTCTAAAAAAGATGCAGGAGTAAACTTAGTAAAAAACTTTGATTTTACAGAAGAGCAAGCAAATGCTATTTTAGAGTTAATGTTATATAGACTTACTGGTCTTGAAATAAATGTATTTCAAAAAGAATATAAAGAATTAGAAAGAAAGATAAAAAAATATAAAAAGATACTTTCAGATGAAAAAGAACTTTTAAAAGTTGTAAAGTCTGAATTAAAAGAAATAACAGATAAATATAGAACAGAAAGAAAAACTGAAATAATAGAAGATGAAAGTGAAGGAAAAATTCACTTAGATGAGCTTATTGTTGTGGAAGATGTTATGATAACTCTTTCAAGGGATGGATTTATAAAGAGAGTACCTTATAAAAATTATAGTAGGTATAATTTTAATCCAGATGAAATTGAATATAGAGAAGGAGATGAACTTAAGTATTTAATTAAATCAAATACAAAAGAAAGTCTTCTTATATTTACAAACAAGGGAAATATGTATCAAGTAAAGGGTATTAATATTCCAGAATATAAATGGAAGGAAAAAGGAGAAAGAATTGATATAATAATAAAATCCCTTAACTTAGATGAAGAAAAAATAGTTGGAAGTTTATCTGTTGATGAATTTTCAAAGGATAAATATATTCAAATAATAACTAATAGAGGAACAATTAAAAAATCTTCTTTAGATAAGTTTATAACCAATTATTCAAAGCTTCAAGCAAGTAAATTAAGAGCAAATGAAGAGGTTGTAAAGGTAGAAATACAAAATGATGAAAATAAATTCTTAAAAGTAAAAACAGAATTAGGTTTAGATTTTACAGTAGAAATTCCAAATTCTCTTGAAGATACTCCAAGAAATTTATTAGGTTATGAATTATTTAATCTTTCTTCAAAGGATAAGGTAGTAAGTATAGAATATACAGATAATTTTAATATAAATGAATTTGGAGTTGGAGTAACTTCAAAAGGAATGTTAAAATATTTTTCAAAAGTAAGTAAAAATGATAAATTAAAAATAAATACCAATTCTAAAGATGAGTTATTGATGTTTACAAATAAGGGGAATATAATAAAAATATCAGCCTTTATGCTTGAACAAGCTATAAAAAATGAACTTCCAATAACTAATTTAGTAGATAATTTTGCTAAAGGAGAAAAGATAATTAGTTTATATTCAATAAAAGAGTTTGATGAAAGATATGCAGTATATACCTTCACTAAAAAAGGAATAGTAAGAAAAGCTAACTTAAAAGAATTTGAAGGAAAATATGTAATGCAACAAGGCTATAAGTTTAAAACTGAAGATGATGAAGTAATAAATGTTGATATTGCAGGAGAAAATATAGGACATATAATAATGATAACTAAAAAGGGAATGGCAATAAGATTCCCAGTATCAAGTGTAAGTTCTATGGGTAGAATATCTTCAGGGGTAACTGGAATAAGCCTTAAAGATGAAGATGAAGTTATATTTGGAAAATGTGTTCTTAGCATAGGTCATGAAGATGAAGTTCATAATAAAATTCAGCTTACTTCTAAAAATAAGGAAGTTAAAAATATATTATTAGATGATATAAAACTTCAAAATAGAGCAGGAAGAGGAAGCTGTGTAATGATTATAGTACTTGATGATGAAATAAAAAATGTAACACTTTAAAATAAAAGGAGGAATTTTTCATGAAAAAGGTAGCAGTTTTTTTAGCAGAGGGCTTTGAAGAAATTGAAGCATTAACAGTTGTAGATATAATGAGAAGAGGAAATGTTTATTGTGATATGGTAAGCATAAAAGAATCTTTAGAAGTTAAGGGTGCTCATAACATTTTAGTTAAGGCAGATAGAACCTTTAGTGAAGATTTAAAAGAATATGATTTAATAGTATTTCCAGGAGGATTACCTGGTGCTACAAACTTAAGAGATGATAAAAAAGTTACAGATTTAGTTAAGTATTTTTATGAAAATAATAAACTTGTAGCAGCAATTTGTGCAGCTCCTATAGTTCTTGCAAAAGCAGGTATAATAACAGGAAGAAATATAACTTCTTATCCAGGTTTTGAAGAAGAACTTAAAGGATGTAATTATATAGAAAATAAAGTTGAAGTTGATGGAAACATAATAACAAGCAGAGGACCAGCTACAGCAATGGAATTTGCATATAAGCTTTTAGAAGTTTTAGGTGAAGAAAGTTATAAAGAAATAAGAACTGGAATGTTATATCAATAAAATAAGTTAAAAAAATCATAGGTGTAATGTTATTTCATTTTCATACAAGAATATAGCATTACACGTTTTTGTTTTTTGAAAAGTTATGAAAAGGTGGAAGGTTTTTTGAGAGAAAAGTGGATAGCAATTAATAGAAAGCAAGAATTTGAAAGACTTAGTAAAGAAACTAAGTCATTACATCCTTTAATCATTAGATTGCTTGCCAATAGAGGAATAAAAACGGGAGAGGAAGCTTCTCTTTTCCTTGAGGGTACAATAGAAAACTTATATGATGGAAGTCTTATGAAAGATATGTTAAAGGGAGTTTCTATTATAAAAAACGCAATATTAAGCAAAAAGAAAATAGCTATATACGGAGATTATGATTGTGATGGAGTATGTAGCACTACTATATTATATAAAGTTTTTGAAAGTTTAGGAGCAAATTTTAAATATCACATTCCAAATCGTGAAGATGAAGGTTATGGAATGAACAGTAATAGAATAAGAAAGCTAAAGGAAGAAGGAGTAGAGGTTATTTTAACCTGTGATAATGGAATAGCAGCTATAGAAGAAGTAGATTTAGCAAAAAGTCTTGGAATGACTGTTGTAATAACAGACCATCATGATATACCTTATATTGAGGAAAATGGTGAAAGGAAAAGCATAATTCCAAAAGGAGATGCAGTTATAAATCCTAAGCAAGATAATAGTTATCCTTTTAAAGAATTATGTGGGGCTGGAATTGCATTAAAATTTTCTGAACAATTAGTAAAGAATATGGGAGGAAATTTTCAGGAATTTAAATATTTATATCAATTTGCAGCTATGGCAACAGTATGTGATGTTGTAGAACTTTTAGATGAAAATAGAATAATAGTAAAAGAAGGGTTAAAAATAATAAATAGTAATCCTAATAAAGGATTAAATGAACTTATAAAGGTATCAAATCTTGAAGGGAAAACTATAGGAGAATATCATTTTGGTTTTGTATTAGGCCCTTGTATAAATGCAACAGGAAGGCTTGAAACAGCAGATTTATCTGTTGAATTATTAATAACAGAAGATTATGATAAAGCTAAAAACTTAGCAGAAAAGCTTCATAAATTAAATGCTAAAAGGCAAGAGATGACTGAAGAAAGTGTAGAAAGGGTTTTAGAAAAAATAAAAAGTGAGAAAAAAGAAGAGGAAAGGGTTATATTTGTTTATGATGGGGATATTCATGAAAGTATAGCAGGAATAGTTGCAGGAAGAATAAGAGAATATTATAACCTTCCAACTATAGTTATGACTAAGGGAAAAGATATGCCTAAAGGTTCAGCAAGAAGCATTGAAGGATATAATATGTTTGAAGAGCTTAGTAAATGCAAAGAATATATAGATAAATTTGGAGGTCACCCAATGGCTGCTGGATTATCTGTTAAAGAAGAAAATTTACCTCTTTTAAAAGAAGCACTTTTAAAAAATTGTCCATTAACAGAAGAAGATATTATTCCAATAATAAAAATAGATTCACCAATTTCAATAGAAAAGATAAATGAATCTTTAGTTTGTGATATAGAATCTTTAAGACCTTTTGGAAAAGGAAATAACAGCCCTCTTTTAGGAGCAAAAAATCTTGAGGTAACAAGAGTTTTCTTTATGGGAAAAGAAGGCAAATTTATGAAATTTAGATTTAAAAATTCTATTACAAAGGGATATATAGATGGAATAAACTTTGATAAATATGAAATATTTAAAGAAGAGTTTATAGACAAATATGGAGAAGAAAGATTTTTAAAATTAAAAGATGATGGGTATGGAGCTTTTTATATGGATATAGTATACTATCCAAGCATAAATGAATTTAATGGAAACAGAACAATTCAATTAAACATAAAAGCCTTTAGATTATAAAATTAAGGAGTGAAAATTTTGAGTAAATATAAAATTATAATGACAGGTGGAGGAACAGCAGGACATGTAAATCCTAATCTTGCTTTAATTCCAAGTCTTGAAAAAAACAACTTTGAAGTTAAATATATAGGAAGTAAAGATGGAATAGAAAAAGAAATAGTAAAGGATGCAAACATTCCTTACTATGGAATATCTAGTGGAAAGTTAAGAAGATATTTTGATTTAAAAAACTTTTCAGACCCATTTAAAGTTGTAAAGGGTGTTTTTGAAGCAGGAAAGATAATGAAAAAAGAAAAACCAGATGTGGTATTTTCAAAAGGAGGATTTGTATCTGTACCAGTTGTAATAGCAGCATCTTTAAGAAAAATTCCAGTAGTTGCCCATGAATCAGATATAACTCCAGGTCTTGCAAATAAACTTTCATCTCCTTTTTGTGATAAGTTATGTGTAACTTTTAGAGAAAGTTTAAAATATGTAAAAGGTAATAAGGGAGTATTAACAGGAAGTCCTATAAGAGAAGAAATATTAAAGGGTTCTAAAGTTAGGGGATTAAAATTTTGTGGATTTTATGGAGATAAAGAAATTTTATTTATAATGGGTGGAAGTCTTGGTTCAAAGGTTGTAAATTCAGTTATAAGAGATAATTTAGATGAATTGTTAAAAAAGTTTGATATTATTCATATTTGTGGGAAAAATAATATAGATAACAGTTTAAAAGACAAAAAAGGATATAAGCAATATGAATATGTAAAAGAAGAATTACCGGATTTAATGATGGCAGCAGATTATATAATTTCAAGGGCTGGAGCTAATTCAATTTTTGAATTTTTAGTTCTTAATAAACCTACATTACTTATTCCACTATCTAAAAAAGCAAGTAGAGGAGATCAAATTTTAAATGCAAATTCCTTTGCAAAAGAAGGATATTCATTAGTTATAGAAGAGGAAGATATAACTAATGAAAGTTTTTTAAATAAAGTAAATGAGCTTGTTGAAAAAAAGCAAGAATTAATTAAAAACATGAAAAAAGGAAAGAGCAAAATGGGTAATGATGCTGTACTAAAAGTTATAATGTCTGAAATAAAAAATAAATAGGAAAAATAGTATATAGTTAAAAAATGAAAAGTTTATGTTAAAAGTGCAAAAAAATTAAAAAAAAGCGACAATAAACTTGAAAAAAAAATATACTGTTATATAATTATAAGTGAAATTGGTTTTAGTAGAAGAAAAGAATGTTAACAAATTAACAATATACCTAAAAATAGCAATTAATATTAAATATATTTTTGTTAACTAAATCTAAAAAAATCATTTTATGAAAAAGCTTATTCTTAAATTTTTTATATAAGAGAGGAGTCTTACAAGATGAGAAAAATGAAAACTATGGACGGTAATACTGCAGCAGCTCATATTTCATATGCCTTCACAGAAGTTGCAGCTATTTACCCAATAACTCCATCATCTCCTATGGCAGAGCATGTTGATGAATGGGTAGCACAAGGAAGAAAGAACTTATTTGGACAACCTGTTAAAGTAATGGAAATGCAATCAGAAGCAGGTGCAGCTGGTGCAGTTCATGGATCACTTCAAGCAGGTGCATTAACTACAACTTATACAGCTTCACAAGGGTTATTATTAATGATACCTAATATGTATAAGATTTCTGGTGAAATGCTTCCAGGAGTATTCCATGTATCAGCTAGAGCATTAGCTACTTCAGCTCTTAACATATTTGGAGACCACCAAGACGTTATGGCAGCTAGACAAACTGGTTTTGCAATGCTTGCAGAAGGATCAGTTCAAGAAGTTATGGATTTATCAGCAGTAGCTCACTTAGCAGCTATAAAGGGAAGAATTCCATTCTTAAACTTCTTTGATGGATTCAGAACATCTCACGAAATTCAAAAGATTGAAGTTCTTGAATATGATGAATTAGGAAAATTAGTTGACTGGGATGCAGTTAAAGCTTTCAAGAACAGAGCATTAAACCCAAATCATCCAGTAACAAGAGGTACTGCTCAAAATGCTGATATCTACTTCCAAGAAAGAGAAGTTGTTAATAAGTATTATGAAGCTATTCCAGATATTGTTGAAGGATACATGGCAGAAATAACAAAACTTACAGGAAGAGAATATCACTGCTTCGACTACTATGGAGCACCAGATGCTGATAGAGTTATCGTTGCTATGGGTTCTGCTACAGATGTTTGTGAAGAAACAGTAGATTACTTAAATGCTAATGGACAAAAAGTTGGTGTTGTTAAAGTAAGACTATACAGACCATTCTCAGTAGAAAAGTTAATTGCAGCAATTCCTTCAACAGTTAAATCAATTGCTGTATTAGATAGAACTAAGGAACCAGGTTCTGCTGGAGAACCATTATACTTAGATGTTAAGAATGCATTCTATGGTAAAGAAAATGCTCCAGTTATCGTTGGTGGTAGATACGGATTAGGTTCTAAAGACCCATACCCAGCTCATATTGCTGCAGTTTATGCAAACTTAGCAAAGGCTGAACCAATTGATGGATTCACAATAGGAATCAAAGATGATGTTACAAACAAGTCATTAGAAGTAACAGAAGATATAGATGCTACACCAGAAGGAACAACAGCTTGTAAGTTCTGGGGATTAGGATCAGATGGTACTGTTGGTGCTAACAAGAGTGCTATAAAGATTATAGGAGACCATACAGACATGTATGCTCAAGGATACTTCTTCTATGATTCTAAGAAATCAGGAGGAATTACAGTATCTCACTTAAGATTTGGTAAGAAGGCTATTAAGTCTCCATACTTAATAAACAAGGCAGACTTCGTATCTTGTTCTAACCAATCATATGTTCATAAGTACAATGTACTTGATGGATTAAAGCCAGGAAGCACTTTCTTATTAAATACAATCTGGAACATGGACGATTTAGAAAAGAACCTACCAGCTTCTTATAAGAGATTCATGGCAAACAACAACATTCAATTCTATACATTAAATGCTGTTGCTATAGCTCAAGAAATTGGTCTTGGTGGAAGAATAAACATGATAATGCAATCTGCATTCTTCAAGTTAGCTAACATAATTCCAGTTGAAGATGCAATAACTTACTTAAAGCAAGCAGTTGTAACTTCTTATGGTAAGAAAGGACAAAAAGTTGTTGACATGAACAACGCTGCTATAGATAAGGGTGTTGAATCTTTAGTTAAGATTGAAATTCCAGCATCTTGGAAGGACGCTGTTGATGAAGAAGTTGCTCCAATAAAGAACGCTTCAGATTTTGTTAAGGATATAGTTATTCCAATGAACAGACAAGAAGGAGATTCTCTTCCAGTATCTACATTCATAGGAATGGAAGATGGTACTTTTGAAGCTGGTACTGCAGCATTTGAAAAGAGAGGAATTGCTGTAAATGTTCCAGAATGGTTATCAGATAAATGTATCCAATGTAACCAATGTTCATTTGTATGTCCACATGCTGTAATAAGACCATTCTTATTAAATGAAGCAGAAAAGAATGCTGCTCCAGCATCTGTAAAAGTAGTTGATGCTAAGGCATTAAAGACAGAAGAACCAGTATTCTTCTCAATGGGAATCAGTGCTGTAGACTGTTCTGGATGTGGAAACTGTGCTCAAGTTTGTCCAGTTAACGCTTTAGAAATGAAGCCAGCAGCAACTCAAGAAGCTCAAGACGAAGCTTGGGATTACTTAAGAAATGATGTTGAAGATAAGAAGAACCCAATGAGCAAGACTACAGTAAAGGGAAGCCAATTCGAACAACCATTACTTGAATTCTCAGGTGCTTGTGCAGGTTGTGGAGAAACTCCTTATGCTAAGTTAATAACTCAATTATTTGGTGACAGAATGATGATAGCTAATGCTACAGGATGTTCATCAATTTGGGGTGGATCAGCTCCTTCAACTCCATACACTAAGAACAAGAAGGGTCAAGGACCAGCTTGGGCTAACTCATTATTTGAAGATAATGCAGAATTTGGTTTAGGTATGTTCTTAGGAGTTAAGGCTCAAAGAGAAACTTTAGCTGAAGACTTAAAAGCAGTATTAGGAAACTTAGAAGGAGAAGCTAAGGAAGCTGCTGAAGATTGGATAGCTAACCTTTATAATGGAGAAGGAACAAGAGATAGAGCTGAAAGATTAGAAAATGCATTAAAGGCAGTTAACTGTGACTGTGTTGCATCAATATTAGAAAGAAAAGACTTATTTGTTAAGCCATCTCAATGGATCTTCGGAGGAGACGGATGGGCTTACGATATCGGATACGGTGGAGTTGACCACGTATTAGCATCTGGAGAAGATGTAAATATATTCGTATTTGATACAGAAGTTTACTCAAATACAGGAGGACAATCTTCAAAGGCTACACCAGCTGCTGCAATAGCTAAGTTCGCTGCAAGCGGTAAGAGAACTAAGAAGAAAGACCTTGGAATGATGGCTATGAGCTATGGTTATGTATATGTTGCTCAAGTAAATATGGGTGCAGATAAGAATCAAGTTCTTAAGGCAATAGCAGAAGCTGAAAGCTATCAAGGACCATCATTAATCATAGGATACGCTCCATGTATAAACCATGGTATCAGAATTGGTATGGGTAACAGCCAATTAGAAGCTAAGAGAGCTTCAGAATGTGGATATTGGGCAATGTACAGATACAACCCAACATTAGTTGGAACTGAAAAGAATCCATTTGTATTAGATTCTAAGGAGCCAACAGCAGACTTTAAGGAATTCTTAATGGGTGAAGTTAGATACGCTTCATTAGCTAAAGCATTCCCAGAAGCAGCTGATGCATTATTTGAAAAGACTCACAAAGATGCTATGGATAGACTTGCTGGTTACAAGAAATTAGCTGGAAAGTAATATTTAAAATATAAAGCAGAGAGAAAGTTTTCTCTCTGTTTTTTTTATAGAAAATTATATATTTTGAAAACTTTAGATAACTTGTTAAGTTAATATATATTCACTATGCTTTTTTTAGAAAATAATTTGCAAATAAATAAAAAAAATCTTTTATTTTATTTAGATAAAGGGTAAAATTAAATAGAATTAATATTTTAAATTTAAGGAGGCGCAAAATATGAGCAATAAGAACGAAGAAAATTTTGGATATGATGTTGAAGATTTTGAAACTTTAGTTATAGATTTAGAAGGAGAAGATGGAAATACAATTTCTTGTCCTTTAATTGATCAATTTGAATATGAAGAAAAAGTATATGTTTTAGCCCAAAATCCTGAAGATGACTCTGTTTATATGTTTAGAGTTGAAGGTGAAGGGGAAGATGAAGAGTTAGTAGTTCCTGAGGAAGAAGAATTTGACAGAGTAGCTGCTTACTATAATGAAGTACTAGTAGATTCAGAATAATACTATATGAATAGAGTGGCTTTTGCCACTCTTTTCTGGGTTATAAATATAGTTTACATTAAAGATAATAAATGCTATATTTTATTTATATGGGAAGGAAGGTGGCAAAGTGTGAAGTATGCAGATTTACATATTCATTCTTCCTACTCTGATGGAATTTTAACCCCAGAACAAATAGTTAGCTTAGCCAAAAAGCAAGGCATAAAGTACATATCTATAACAGACCATGATACAATAAGTTCACAGTATATAACTAAAATTAAGGATGAGGATATACATATAATACCTGGAATTGAGTTTAGTACTGAATATAATGATATAGAATTACATATTTTAGGGTACTTTATGGATATTGATAATGAAAATCTTAAATTTACAATAGATAAGGTGATGAAGTCAAGGGTAGAAAGAGCAAGAAAAATAATAGATAAATTAAATTCCATAAATATTAACATAACTATGGATGATGTTTTAAAACATGGAAATCATTCTGTTGGAAGAGGCAACATAGCAAGGGCAATAGTAGATAAAGGGTATGCTAAAAACTATAAGGAAGCTTTTGATGAATATTTAATGCAAGGAAGAGTTGCATATATTAAAGGGGAAAAATTAAGCTTTAAAGAAGTGCTAAATATAATAAATGATAGTGGAGGATTAGCAGTACTTGCTCATCCTGGGAAAATATATCGAAGCATAGAAGTTGAAAGCATCATAAAAATGCTTAAATGCCATGGTATGAAGGGAATAGAAGTTTATCATCCAAGTCATAGTAAAGAACAAATAAATACATTTTATAATTTAAGCAAAAAATATAAGTTATTAATTAGTGGAGGCAGTGATTTCCATAATTCAAAAAAGAATGGAAAAACTATAGGGTCTCAAGGAATTAATGAGTTATTATTAGAAAAAATAATAAATTTTAAAGAAAAGTTATAATTTGGGAGGAGAAGATAATGGAATACTCAAGAAAGGCAAAAAACATTAATCCATCAATTACTTTAGCCATTACAGCAAAGGCAAAGGCATTAAAGGCAGAAGGAGTGGATGTTGTTAGTTTTGGTGCAGGGGAGCCAGATTTTAATACACCAAAAAACATTATTGATGCAGCAATACGTGCAATGGAAGAAGGAAAAACAAAATACACTCCAACAGCAGGTATAATAGAACTAAGAGAAGCTATTTGTAATAAGTTAGAAAAGGATAATAATTTAAAATATAATCCAAATCAAATAATAGTTTCAACTGGTGCTAAGCAATGTTTAGCAGATGTTTTTATGGCTATATTAAATCCAGGAGATGAGGTAATAGTACCTACTCCATATTGGGTAAGTTATCCAGAATTAATAAAGTTAGCTGATGGAACTCCAGTATTTGTAGAAGCAAATGAAAAGGCTGGCTATAAATATACTATAGAAGATTTAGAAAAGGTAGTTACAGATAAAACTAAAGCTTTAGTTTTAAACAGTCCTAATAATCCAACAGGAACAATATATCAAAAAGAAGAACTAGAAGTTATAGCTGAATTTGCAAAAAAGCATGATATATTAATAATTTCAGATGAAATGTACGAAAAGTTAATATATGATGGAGAAAAGCATATAAGTATAGCATCATTATCTCAAGATGCTTATGAAAGAACAGTTGTTATAAATGGTGTTTCTAAAGCATATGCAATGACAGGTTGGAGAATAGGATATGCAGCTGCAAAAGAAGAAATTATAAAACTTATGGTAAGTGTTCAAAGCCATGTAACTTCAAATCCTAATTCAATAGCTCAATATGCTTCAGTAGAAGCTTTAAATGGTCCAACAGATGAATTAGTAAAGATGATAGCAGAATTTGATAATAGAAGAAAATTTATGGTTAAGAGAATAGGAGAAATGGAAGGTCTTGATATAATATATCCAAAGGGAGCATTCTACTTAATGATAAATGTAAGTTCTGTTTATGGAAAAGCCATAAATGGAAAAACTATTAATAGCTCATTAGACTTTTCAGCAGAACTTCTAGAAGAAGAAAAAGTAGCAGTAATACCAGGAGCTGCATTTGGACTAGACAAGTTTATAAGACTTTCCTACGCAACATCACAAAAAGACATCGAAGAAGGACTAAACAGAATAGAAAACTTTATAAAGAAATTAAAATAATAAGTTTTTAATATAGGTATGTTATAAAAAGTTAAACCAACTTTTTATAACATACTTTTTTTCATATGTATTATTATATATTTTATAATATTAATTTTGCTTATTAAAATATTAGGTTTCTTATTTTATGAGGGTGTGACTTGGAGCCTGTCGACGGAACAACCGAATAACACAAGAAACCTAATATTTTTTAATCTGCCTTTTTTATTTTTTTATATATGTGTATAATAAACTTATAATCTATTTGTTTGGAGGAATATAATGAAAAAATTAGCCATATTTGATATTGACTTTACTATAACTAAAAAAGAAACATTTATACAATTATTTATTTATTCAATTAAAAAGGATATAAAAAATATTAAGTATATTCCTAGAGCTATTTATAGTGGAGTAATGTATGGATTAGGATTTTTTGATGAAAAAGCTGTTAAGGAATGTTTTATAAAATTTTTAGTTAATAAGGATGAAAGTACACTTAAAAGATTTGTAAGGGGTTTTTATAAGGATGTTTTAAGTAAAATTCTTTATACAGATTCAATAAATATGATAAAAAAGCTTAAAAAAGAAGGGTGTGATGTTTATCTTATATCAGCCTCAGGGGAGTTTTACCTTAAGGAACTTTATAAAATAAAAGAAATTGATATGATAATAGGAACAAGATTTGAGTTTAAAGATGGAATATTTACAGGAAAAATGATAGGAAGAAACTGCAAGGGAGAAGAAAAGGTTCATAGACTTAAAGAAGTTTTACATAAAAAGAAGATAGAAGTAGATTTTAAGAATTCTTATATGTTTTCTGATTCATTATCAGACAAGCCACTTTTAGATTTAGTAGGAAATCCTTATTTAATTAATTATAAGAAAAAAACTAATATGAAAGTATTAAAGTGGACATAAGATATAATTAATAGGTACAAAAGTGGTATAATAAGGGTAGGCAAAATGAAAGGAAGTAATATTAATGGATGCTGTTAAAAATTTTTATATATCAAATGGAGAGATAAAGAAGACTAAAGAATGGACTGATGAACCTAATGGAAAGGTTATATATGAGGTTATAAGAATAATAAATGGAAAACCTTTATTTTATGAAGAACATTATGAAAGAATGAAAAATTCCTTTAAATTAAGTAATGTAGAATTTAAAATAACTGAAGAAGAGTTAAAAGAAGATATTGATAAATTAGTTAAAGCTAATGATTTAGAAATAGGAAATATAAAACTTACTTATAACACTACATCTAAAGAACTTAGAGGATTTTTTATAAAACATTCTTACCCAACAGAGGAAATGTATAAAGATGGAGTAAGCACAATTATCTATTTTGGAGAAAGAGAAAATCCTAATGCAAAGGTAATTAATCAAAGTTTTAGAGATGCTGTAAATAATGAAATAAAGAAAAAAGATGCCTATGAAGCTATATTAATTGATAGAAATGGTTTTATAACAGAGGGAAGTCGTTCTAATATATTTATGATAAGAGATAGAAAGCTTTATACTTCAAAGGTTGAAGCAGTACTTCCAGGAGTTACAAGAACAGAAATAATAAAGATGGCTAAAAATAATGGAATTGAAGTTATTGAAGGAAATGTAAATTATAAAAACATAAAAATGTTTGAAGGATTATTTATATCAGGAACATCACCTAAAATACTTCCAATAAATAAAGTTGATGATATTGAATTTGATGTAAACAATGAATTTTTAAGAGAACTTATGAAAAAATTTGATGAAGTAATTGAAAACTATTCAAAGTAAATATTATTTTGTCCTAACTAAAGGAAAGGAGTTGTGCATTAGAAATACAACTCCTTTTTATTGTATAAATTTTTGTCATCTTAAGTTCATTATTTTATGAAGTAGTGATGCAAGAAGAGAGAGCATCTCTAGAAGTTGAAAACAGTTGAATAACATAATGAACCTAAGATTTGTTTAAAATTACATTGCATTTATAACAGCTGTTATTGGTGGAACAACTTGTTTCTTTCTTGAAAGAACCCCAGGTAAGAAAGCAGTTGAATCCTTAAGTTCAACATTAAATGTCTTCTCAACTATTTCAGGGTTAGGACCTGCAACTAAAATTTGAGAACCTTCATTTAATATGTCTGTTAAAAGAAGAAGCATTACATTAAATCCACCATTTTTAGCTTTATCAGCCATGTAGTTTAACATATCTTCTTTATAAACTGGCATAAATCCATCAATATCCATAGTATTAACTTGAGCTATACCAACTTTATAATCACCAATTGTAAATGGCTTAAAGTCTTGGTTAAAGATTTCATCTACAGTTTTTCCAACTAAAGATGTACCAGCTTTAAACATTTCCTTTGCAAAAGCTTCAATGCTTTCAATTCCAGCTATTTTAGCAAGCTTGTTGCAAATTTCTATATCTTGAGGTGTACAAGTTGGGCTTCTGAATAATAATGTATCAGAAATAATTGCACCACATAAAAGTCCAGCAGCTTCTTTAGAAGGTTCTAATCCTCTTTCAAAGAAACACTTAGCAACTATTGTTGAAGAGCTTCCTAAAGGTTCATTTCTAAAGAATATTGGATTATTTGTTTGAATATCTGCAACTCTATGATGGTCTATTATTTCTAGAATTTCTGCTTCATCTAAACCATCAACAGATTGAGCTCTTTCATTATGGTCAACTTGAATAACCTTTTTCTTAAAGTTAGAAATAAGATGGAATCTTGAAATAGTTCCTATAACTTTTCCTTCTTCATTTATAACAGGATAGCTTCCATATCTAGTTTCAGTCATAACTTTCTTAACATCTTCAACTAATTCATCTGTTGAGAAAGATACAAGATTTTCTTTCGCCATAAGGTAATCAACAGGAATACTTTGTACAATTAATCTTGAAGTTTCAAATGAATCATGAGGAGTGCTAATAACAGTAATTCCTGCTTTAACAGCTTTCTCATGAAGATAATCTGATAATCCATTAGAACCTGTGATTATCATAAGAGAAACATTTATATCAATTAAAGCTTCTTGTACATCAGGTCTGTCTCCAACTATAGCAATATCACCTTCAACAATTCTTTTTCTCATGTTATAAGGTTGCATTGCAGCAACTTTAATTTTACCAGGGAATTTTTCTACTTCTTTATTTATATAAATTTCCTTAGCATCTAAAGTATCAATTATGTTTTTAATAGAAGTATTACTCTTTTCAAGGATTGTACTATCCCAGTTGTCCATATAAGAAGAAGTAAGATTTGAAACAGATAAAATACCAACAAGTTGTTTGTTGTTATCTGCAACAGGAATAGATTTTACATTCTTCTCTCTCATAATGTTCCATGCAGTTTTTAAAGAAGTTTTAGGAGCAATTGGTTCAATTGCATCTATATCTAAGTCTTCTACTTTTAATTTTACTGTCTCTAAATATTCTAAAGGCTTTACATTAAAAGTATCTAAGATATATTGAGTTTCTCTGTTTATATTTCCAAGTCTTACAGGAACAGCAGGGATGTCCCCAGTTTTATTTTTAAATTCTGCATACCCATAAGCTGCACCTATAGAATCAGAATCTGGATTTCTGTGTCCAGTAACATATATTATGTTTTTCAAAGGTTTTCCTCCTCTTAGTTATAAAATTTTACATTTTATATTTTAAAACTAATGCAGAAAAATGTAAAGTTTATTACTATAATTCTAATTTTAAAAATCTTCAATATATATAGTATAGAAATTTTTTTAGGAGGAAAAAGTGTGCTTCAGGAAAAAACAGTAATGCCAGGGTTAACAAAAAGAGAAGCAGAAAAAAGGCTTAAAAGCTATGGATTAAATGAATTAAAACATAAAAAGAAAGTATCACCAATAAAAACTTTTCTATTACAATTTAATGATTTTATGGTATGGGTTCTTTTAGGTGCAACATTAATATCAGCTTTTATGGGAGATGTGGCAGATGCAATAACAATTATAATAATAGTTATAGTAAATGCTATTTTAGGATTTATTCAAGAATTTAGAACAGAAAAATCTTTAGAAGCATTGAAAAGTTTAGCAGCTCCAACTTGTAAAGTTTTTAGAGATGGTAGTTTAAATGTAATTAATTCTGCTTATTTAACTATAGGAGATGTAGTGATTTTAGAAGCGGGAGATAGAATACCAGCAGATGGAGAGTTTATTGAGTTTTCTGGAATTATGGTAGATGAATCTCTTCTTACAGGAGAATCTGTTGGAGTAAGTAAAGATGAAAAAAATTTTTCTGGATTTATGGGGACAACAATATTAAAGGGAAAAGGATTATTTAAAGTTACTGGAATTGGAATGAAAACAGAAATGGGGAAAATTGCAAATTTACTTAATAACATTGAAGAGGAAAAATCTCCATTAAAAGAAAGACTTGATGGCCTTGGAAAGATACTTGTGGTAGCATGTCTTATAATATGTGCAATAGTAACAATTCTTGGAATTATAAGAGGAAATGATATAGGAGAAATGTTTTTACTAGGAGTAAGCCTTGCAGTTGCAGCAATTCCAGAAGGGTTAGCTGCCATAGTTACTGTAGCTCTTGCTTTAGGAGTTTCTAGAATGTTAAAAAGAAATGCTTTAATAAGGAAGCTTCCAGCAGTAGAAACTTTAGGGTGCACATCTGTTATATGTTCAGATAAAACAGGAACTTTAACTCAAAATAAAATGACAGTAAAAGAAGTTTATATTAATGGAAAGATATTTGAAGTTCCAAAGGATAAATTAACAGATAGTACAAAACTTATGAAAGCTTTAGTTTATTGTAATGACTGTAATTATGATTTTAAAAAAACAAAAATTGATAAATGTGTTTCAGGAGACCCAACAGAAGTGGCTTTAATAAAATTATTTTTTGATAACACAAAATTTTTGCAAGATTTTTTAGAAAAAGCAGAAAGAGTTTATGATATTCCTTTTGATTCTAATAGAAAAATGATGTCTGTAATAATGAAAGAAGAGGGAAAGGAAATAGCTTATATAAAGGGAGCTCCAGAAAGAGTTATAGAAAGATGTTCATTTATATTAGAAAATAATAAAGTAAAACCTTTTACATTTCAAAAAAAGAGACAGGTAGCAAATTTTATAGAGGCAATGTCTTCAAGAGCTTTAAGGTGTCTTGCAGGAGCTTATAAGCTTGAAGGAATAACTAAAAGTAGTAAGATTGAAGAAAATCTTATTTTTATAGGTGTTGTAGGAAGTATAGACCCTCCAAGGGAAGAAGCAAGAGATGCTGTTTTAAAATGCAAATTAGCAGGAATAAGACCTATTATGATAACTGGTGACCATAAAAATACAGCCCTTGCAATAGCAAAGGATTTAAGTATATGTAGTAATAAAGAACAGGTTTTAACAGGGGAAGAACTTGAAAAAATAAGTGATGATGAATTAGATAAAAAAATAGAAAAACTTAGAGTGTTTGCAAGGGTATCACCAGACCATAAACTTAGAATAGTAAAGGCTTTTAAAAGAAAAAATAATGTTGTTGCAATGACAGGAGATGGAGTAAATGATGCACCAGCTATAAAGGAAGCAGATATAGGAATTTCTATGGGATTAACAGGAACAGATGTTACAAAAGAAGCCTCTTCAATGATACTTATGGATGATAATTTTGCTACAATAGTCTCTGCTGTAGAAGAGGGAAGAGTTATTTATGATAATATAAGAAAATTTATAAGATACCTTTTATCTTGTAATTTAGGAGAAGTTCTTACAATGTTTTTAGCATCAATATTTACTCTCCCAACACCATTAACACCAATACAAATATTATTTGTAAATTTAGCTACAGATGGACTTCCTGCTATAGCTTTAGGAGTAGACCCACCAGATAGGGATATAATGAGGCAAACACCAAGAAATAAAAAAGAAAGTATCTTTGCAAGAGGATTAACAGAAAAAATTGTGGTAAGAGGATGTCTTATTGGAATATGTACCCTTTTATCTTTTATAATAGCAAGATTATATGGAATGGATTTAGCAACATGTAGAACTATATCTTTATCCACATTAGTTATGTCTCAACTTATCCATGTATTTGAATGTAGGTCTGAAAGACACTCTATATTTCAAATAAAGTTATTTACAAATATTTATTTAGTAGGGGCAGTTACTGTATCAATAATAATGTTATGTAGTGTAATATATATTCCATTTTTTCAAGGAGTTTTTCATACAGTATCACTAGAATTTAAACAATGGCTTATAATTTTATTTTTCTCAGGAATAATAGGGTTTGTTAATAGTGTATATTTATTTATAAAAAATAAATAATAAAAAAGCAAAGTAAAAATTTAAGATTTTCAAAAGATTTAAAATTTACTCCCATGATATAATTTATGTTAGATAGATTATAGTATGGGAGTTTTTATTATGAAAAAAAATATATTAGTAGTAGATGATGAAAAAGAAATAGCAGATTTAATTGAATTATATTTAAAAAATGAAGATTTTAATGTTTTTAAATTTTATACAGGCAATGAAGCACTTAAATGTATAGAAAAAGAAAATATAGACCTTGCAATATTAGATGTAATGCTTCCTGATGTTGATGGATTTTTTATTTGTAGAAAAATACGTGAAAAACATAATTATCCTATAATAATGCTTACAGCAAAGGGAGAAGAAATTGATAAAGTTACAGGACTTACTATAGGTGCAGATGCTTATTTAACTAAGCCATTTCGTCCTTTAGAAGTTATTGCAAATGTTAAGGCACAATTAAGAAGAGCAACTAAGTATAACAATTTAGAAGAAAAAGAAGAGGATAAATCAATTATTGTATTTTCAGGGATTGTATTAAATAAAGCAAATCGTACTTGTACATTAAATGAACAACCTTTAAATTTAACTCCAACAGAATTTTCAATTCTATGGATTCTTTGTGAAAAAAGAGGAGAAGTAATTAGTGCAGAAAGGCTTTTTGAACTTGTTTGGGGTGAAAAATATTATACAAATAGTACTAATACAATTATGGTTCATATACGTCATTTAAGAGAAAAAATGAAAGATTCTGCAGAAAATCCTAAGTACATAAAAACAGTATGGGGAGTTGGATATAAAATTGAGTAAAAATAAAGTAGGAAAGAAATATAAAAGAGTATTAAAAAAAACACATATTTTTTCAAGTATTATAGTATTATTAATTTTATTAATATTAGTTGTTATAGATAGAATATCTAGTGGAATAATAATTGATTTTATTTGTACAATTTTTGGATATGAAATTACATATTTTATTAGGGAATTAAAGGATATAATAATAAATTATTATATTATATTTATAATAATAATTGAATTTATAGTTTGGATAATAGTAGAAAATAAAAATATAAAAAAGCTAACAAGTACAATTGAAGAAATGGAATTATTTTTTGAAGGAAATGAGGAAAATATTAAATTAGATAAAGACTTTCAAGAACTAGAATTTAATTTAAATAAACTTAGACAAGAGAGCATAAGAAATGCTGAAAAAGCTAAAATAGAAGTTCAAAGAAAAAATGATTTAATTACATATTTAGCTCATGACATTAGAACGCCATTAGCTTCTGTTATTGGCTATTTAAGTCTTTTAGACGAAGCCTTTGACCTTCCTGTTGAACAAAGAAAAAAATATACACATATAACTTTAGAAAAAGCAAATCGTCTTGAAATGCTTATTAATGAATTTTTTGACATAACACGTTTTAACTTATCTTCAATTCCTTTAGAAAAAGGGAAAATAAATCTTAATTTTATGTTAGCTCAATTAGCAGATGAATTTTATCCTCTTTTATCAAAGGGAGGACGCAGTATAGAGTTAGAATTACAAGAAAATATATCTATTTTTGCAGATGGAGATAAACTTGCAAGGGTTTTTGGAAATTTATTAAAAAATGCTATTTCCTATAGCTATGAAAATAGTGTTATAAAAATTAAAGCAAAGCAAGATAAAGAAAAGACAACTATAAAATTTATTAATATAGGGAAAGTAATACCTGAGCAAAAACTTAATAATATATTTGAAAAGTTCTTTAGATTAGATAGTTCTAGAGGAACAAACACAGGAGGAGCAGGTCTTGGTCTTGCTATTGCAAAAAATATAGTTATTCAACATGGAGGAAATATTTTAGCTGAAAGTAATGAAAAAGAAACAACCTTTACTGTAACAATTCCTAATTATAAAGTAGAAGAATGAATGTAGTTTTATAGAGAGTTAAGAATTTCTTAAGGGTTTATTAATAAAGAGTAAATAAAGGAGTTAGTAAAATTTATTATATTATAGCTAAGGAGAGGGTAATATGATAAATGAAAGAGTAAGTATTAATAACATTAGAGAAATAAGAAGAAAAACTATATTAAAAGAAAGAAAAAAGAAAATCTTAAAAAGGAGAATAATTGTAGCTATTACTATTTTTCTTGTTTGTTTTGGAATATTAAAATTTATTGATATTTATGGAGAAAGCACTACAAATAATTATGATAATATAGATGTGTCTAAAGATATAAGTTCATCAAAGATTCCTTTATTTTTACAAGGAGATAAGAGATGGGGAAATCTTAAATATGGAAATGATACAATAGAAAAAGAGGGATGTGGACCAACTTGTTTGGCAATGGTAATAGTAGGACTTACTAAAGATTCTAGTATAAATCCTAAGGTAGTAGCAGAGTATAGCAAAAAGGCAGGATATTATGATAAAGATTATGGTACAAAATGGGCACTTATGACTGAAGGAGCAGCTAACTATAATTTAAATTCTTATGAAGTTCCATTAGATAAATCTTCAATGATTAATGAACTTAAAAATGGTCACCCAATTATATGTAGTGTAGGCCCAGGTCACTTCACAAAAACTGGACATTTCATAGTATTAAAGGGATATACTAAAAATGGTGAATTTGAAATTAATGATCCAAATAGTAAAAAAAGAAGTGAAAGAACTTGGAGTTATGAAGAAATAAGTAATGAAATACGAGGAATTTGGAGCTTTTCATATGAAAAATAAAAATTATAAATAAAAGCAAAATTTAAAAGAGAAATATTATAAACACACTTTAAGTAATAAAAATTTATTATAAAGTGTGTTTTTTGTTGAAAATAAGAAGGTAAAAATGTATAATATGCAATGAACTTTTTAAAAAGTTTAAAATTTAAATAGGTTAAAGGAGAAATTATGACAGATATTAACAATAATGATTTAACAATTGATGTTACAGAAAAGGTACCTTTTAAAAAAGCTTTACCTCTTAGTTTTCAGCATTTATTTGCTATGTTTGGTTCTTCAATTTTAGTTCCAATAATGTTTAATATTGATCCAACAACAGTATTATTTTTTAATGGGATAGGAACACTTTTATATGCGTTTATTACAAAGGGAAAGATACCAGCATATTTAGGTTCAAGTTTTGCATATCTTTCACCAGTATTATTACTTATAGGTGAAGGATATGATTTTAAAACTATCCAAGGTGGTTTTGTTGCAACAGGACTTGTATTTACCCTTATTGCTATAATTGTTAAATTTACTGGTACAGGATGGATTAATAAATTATTTCCACCAGCTGCTATGGGCTCTATAGTTGCTATTATTGGATTAGAACTTGCAAGCTCTGCTGCTGATATGGCAGGTTTTCCAGTAGGAGGCAGTAATACAGCAGAGTTTAATGGAACATGGGTAATTGTATCTATGGTAACCCTTGCAGTAGTTGTATTTGGAAATGTATTGTTTAGAGGATTTTTTAAGATTATTCCTATTCTTATAGGTGTAATTGCAGGGTATATAGTAGCATATTTTGTTGGTATAGTAGATTTTTCACAAGTTAAAGAAGCAAGTTTTTTTACTCTTCCTAACATTCAACTTGCACATTTTAATACAAAAGCTATAGCTACAATTATTCCAGCAACTTTTGTAGTAATTGCTGAGCATATTGGTCATTTAAAGGTTACAAGTAGTATATTAGGAAAGGATTTAACAAAAGATCCAGGACTTCATAGATCACTTTTAGGTGATGGACTTTCAACAGTTGTTTCAGGATTATTTGGTTCAGTTCCAACAACTACATATGGTGAAAATATTGGAGTTATGGCATTAACTAAGGTTTATAGTGTATATGTTATTTGTGGAGCAGGTATTATATCAATAATATTAGGTTTTTCAGGTAAAATGTCAGCGCTTATTAGTACCATACCAACACCAGTTGTAGGAGGTATAAGTCTTTTATTATTTGGTACCATTGCAGTATCTGGTCTTAGAACATTTATAGAAGAAAAGGTTGATTTTTCTAAGTCTAGAAATTTAATTTTAGCTTCTATAACATTTATAGTAGGTCTTAGTGGAATTACTATTCCTTTAGGCTCAGTTGAACTTTCTGGAATGGGTCTTGCAACAATTGTTGCTATGATAATAAGTATTTTATTTATGATATTTGATAAACTTGGAATAATGAATGAAAAGTAACATATAAAAAGCGCTTAGGCGCTTTTTATATTATCAGGAAATTATATATTTTAAAAATTTAAGATAACTTGTTAAGTTAATAATAAAGATTAATAAAAGAAACAAGTTTAATAATTTCCTTTCATTTGGTTAGAAAGTATTGAACAAAATAAAAAAAAGTAGTATATTGGTATAGTGGTATGACCAGTTAAATTTGGAGGCGATTTTGTGAAAAGTTTAAAACAATTAATGATTATTTTGCTTGCTTATATTTTGGGGGCAGTAGTGCAAAATGTATTTAATTTACCAATTCCAGGAACAGTTCTTGGACTTATTTTTTTATTTATTGCATTATATACTAAGATAGTAAAAATTGAAATGATTGAAGATATATGCAATACTTTAATATCACATATGGCATTTTTATTTGTTCCTGCAGGAGTAGGGCTTATGACTAGCTTTAACTTGATAAAGGGAAAAATAGTTGCTTTTGTAGTTATTATTTTAGTTTCTACCACTGTTGTTTGGATTGTAACTGCATATGTTGTTAAATTTTTAAGAAAGGTGTGTGCAAAATAATGAAGGAAATAATTAGTTCCCCAGTATTTGGAGTTTTTATATCTATAGTAGCTTATAAAATAGGTGAAGTTGTTAAAGAAAAATTTAAATTCTCTATATTTAATCCATTACTTATTGCAATAATAGTATTAGTAGCATTTTTATCTATTTTTAATATTTCATATGATGATTATAGTAAAGGTGGTTCTATAATATCATTTTTCTTAACACCAGCAACAATTGCATTAGCCTTACCTCTTTATAAAAAGTTTGATTTATTTAAGAAAAATGCTATTCCTATATTAGTTGGAATTATATGTGGTGTAACTGCAGGACTTGTATGTATAATAGGACTTTCTAAAGCCTTTGGCTTAACTGATGAACTTACAAAGTCATTACTTCCAAAGTCAGTAACAACACCTATAGCTATGGCATTATCTGAACAAATGGGAGGTATGTCTTCTATTACAGTAGTTGCAGTTATTATAACAGGAATTTTAGGCTCTGTTATAGGACCAATTTTAAATAAGGCATTAAAGATAAATGATAAAGTTGCTATGGGAATAGCTATGGGTAATGCATCCCATGCCGTTGGAACATCAAAAGCAATGGAAATTGGAGAAACAGAAGGAGCAATGAGTAGCCTTACTATTGCTATAGCAGGTATAGTAACAGTACTTTTAGCACCCCTTGTTTGGAATATTTTTATAAAGATTTTTGGAGTTTAATACATAGTAATTTATAAAAATTATAAAAAATAAAAAGATAAAATATAGTAAGGTGGGAGTTTTATGAATAATAAAAAGCTATCACATATAGATAAAATTTTAGAGTCAATTGATAGTCTATTAATAGAAAATAAGGAACAAAAGTTAAAGACAAAATTAGCAGAAAAAATAAGAGAAAGCATATTTACAGATGATATAGTAAAAAAAATGAATGAATGTGATTTTTCTGATATTATAGAAGAAAATCAAAGTGTAGTAAATCTTTTTGACAGTATTTTTCCTATATTTGTTAAAAAACATAATACAATATTTAGATTATATAAGCATAAGATTGAAGTGGATTTATCAGATGATATGAAAGATAGATATATTTATATGTTTAATGATGGTAGATTAACATCTGGATTATTTCAATGTTTTAATATTAGTGATGATGAATATGTATATGGAATAAAAAAGATTATTGATGCTATAGAACTTTTTAAAAAGGAAATATTACTTACACTTGAAAACTTTAAGGATAATATTGATAAACCTAAGGAAAAAATTAATTATTCAAGAGAAAAAGAAAAAATAGCAATAGATAATTACAATGAATTAATGAAGTATTTAACAAATTAAGCTAAAGTTCACCTTTTTATAGGTGAACTTTTTATGAAAATATATTAAGAAAGGAAAAAATTATGTTAACACCTATTAAAAATGTAAAGGTATATGAAATAATAATGAAGCAGATAAAAGATATTGTTAAAAGTGGTGAGCTTAAAAGAGGAGATAAACTTCCTTCTGAAAGAGATTTAGCTTTAAAGTTAAATGTAAGTAGAACATCTGTAAGGGAAGCAATAAAGGCTTTAGAAACCTTAGGACTTGTTCAATCTAAACATGGTGAAGGAAATTATATAAGAAATGATTTTGAAGATATTTTATTAGAACCTTTATCTATTGTATTTATGCTCCTTGGAAGTAATGATAATGAAATTTTAGAACTTAGAAATGTAATAGAGCCTGAAGTAGCAAAAATAGCTGCAGAAAATATTACAGATGAGGAATTTGAAAAAATAGAGAATATTATTGAAAAACTTTCAAAGACTGAAGATAGTAAAGAGTGTGCAAGTCTTGATAAGGAATTTCATTATGCTATTGCAAAAGCTTCAAAAAACCATCTCCTTTCAACAATTGTCTTTTCAATATCTTCATTAATAGAAGAATATATAGATGAATCAAAAATTTATGATAATAAAAAAGAGGAGATTATAAAAGGACATAAAAATATTTTAAAAGCATTAAAAGAACATAATAAAGAAGAAGCCTTTAAGGAAGCTAAAAGACACTTAATAGTAAAATAAAAGAGCCAATAGGCTCTTTTATTATCTTCTTTGCATTTTTGTAGCTTGTTGTTTTGCTTTTTTTAGTTGTGAATGGTCAAATGGTGCTAAATCTTTCTTTGTAGTTAGGTTAAGAAGGTTTTGAAGAACTATAACGTCAGCGTCTTTTTTACCTTTAATACCTTTAAGTCCCATTACTATAACTTTATTTCCTATTTTTACTGGAATAAATTCTGGTTTTTTAAACCATCTGTTCTTTTTGTAAGTTGCTTTAACAACACCTCTAGAAGTGTCTGATTTAATAACTAAATCAACTATTAATTTTTTTATGATTATATAATTTTTTTCTGTAAATTTAACAGAAACAACTGTTCCAGAAGCACTAGCTACTCTATCACCATACTTTTCCATGTATGAATCTTGAAGATATTTATTCATTTTATCTTTAAGTCCCATTTTAAGTCTCCTTTATAAACAAAAAATCCATAATTATTTAAGTGTATTATAGCATAGTTTTAGGCATTTTAAAATACTATTTAATATATGGGTAATATTCTAGGAGGGGTATGTATGGTAGATTTTATGAGTGAAGCTATGAATATAAAAAGTGAATTAATAAATATAAGAAGAGATATTCATGAAAATCCTGAACTTGGGTTTGAAGAATATAGAACTTCAAAAATAATACAAGAATATTTAAAAAAAGAAGGAATAGATTTTTATTCTGTTGCAGAAACTGGTGTTTGTGCAGAAATAAAGGGAGAGGGAAGAGGAAAAAAGGTTATAGCTTTAAGGGCTGATATGGATGCACTTTTAATAGACGAAAAAACTGATTGTGAATATAAATCTAAAATAAAAGGAAAAATGCATGCTTGTGGTCATGATGCTCATACAGCAATTTTACTTGGAGCTGCAAAAATATTAAATAAAAATAAAAAATATTTTTCTGGAACAGTAAAATTATTATTTGAACCAGCAGAAGAAACTACAGGAGGGGCTTTAATAATGATAAATGAAGGAGTTCTTAGAGAACCTTATGTTGAAAGAATTGTAGGACTTCATGTATCTGAAGATTTAGATTGTGGTAAAATAGGAGTAAAACTTGATATGGTTAATGCAGCTTCAAATCCTTTTACAATAAGAGTTAAAGGAAAAGGTGGCCATGGAGCACATCCTGATAAAACTGTAGACCCAATTGTTGTAACCTCAAATGTAGTTATGGCAATTCAAACTATTGCAAGTAGAGAGGTTGCACCTGTAAATCCTGTGGTTATAACTATAGGAAGTATTAATGGAGGAACTGCTCCAAATATAATTCCAGAAGAAGTTACTTTAAGTGGAATAATTAGGACAATTACAAGGGAAGATAGAGTATATGTGGTAAAAAGGTTAGAAGAAATTATAGATGGAGTTTGTAGTGCTTTAAGAGCAGAAGGAAGAGTTGTGGTAGAGGAAGGATACCCTTGTTTGTATAATGATAAGGAAATGGTAAGAAGAGTTAAAAAAATAGGAAAAAGAATTGTTGGAGAGAGAAATGTATTAGAACAGGAAAATCCTAGTATGGGAGTAGAAAGCTTTGCTTATTTTGCACAGGAAAGACCTTCAGTATTTTATTATTTAGGAACAAAAAATAAAAAGAAAGGAGCAGATAAACCAGCTCATAGCAATTTATTTAAAATAGACGAGGAAGCCTTACCAATAGGGGTGGCAATGCAATGTGCAATAGCATTTGACTATTTGACAAGTTTATAAAATAATATTAATCTAATTAAGATGGGAAAGTAGATTATAGGAGTTGATTACATTTTGAGGATTGAAATAGGAAGCAACGAAGCAGGACAGAGACTAGATAAGTTTCTAAGAAAGCTTTTAAAAGATGTTCCTTTAAGTGCTATTTTTAAGGCACTGAGAAAGGGAGATATACGAGTTAATGGTAAAAAGGAAAAAGAAAAATATTCACTTCAAGAAGGAGATTTAGTTGAAATAAAGTATATTCAAAGTAAAAGAGAAGTAAAAGAAAACTTTATACAAGTAAATTCTAGTGGATTAAAGATAATTTATGAAGATAATAATATGGTTATAGTAGAAAAGTGGCCAGGAATTTTAGTTCATTCTGATAAAAATTCAGGAGAACCTACTTTAACAGATTATGTTTTATCTTACTTAAAAGGAAAGGGAGATTATGTTCCAGAAAATGAATTAACATTTACTCCAGCACCTTGTAATAGACTTGATAGAAACACTTCAGGAATGGTTATTTTCGGAAAAAACTTTGAAGCATTAAGAATGCTAAATGAAATTATAAGAGAAGGAAATGTGGAAAAATATTACTATACCTTAGCAAAAGGTAAAATAAAAGATGGTTTATATACAGGATATATTTTAAAGAATGAAAATGAAAATATATCTAAAATATATGAAAAAAAGGTTCCAAATTCTAAAGAAATTGCTATGGAAGTAAAAACAGTACAAACAAATGGAGCATATTCATTTTTAGAAATAAACCTTATTACAGGAAGAAGCCATCAAATAAGAGCTCATTTATCTTATTTAGGAGCACCAGTAATTGGAGACAGTAAGTATGGAGATAAAAAATTAAATTCTTTCTTTGAAAATAAATTTGGATTAAATTATCAATATCTTTATGCATATAAACTTATATTTAGAAATACAACTGGTAAACTTGAATATTTAAATAATAAAACAATAGCACAAGCTTTACCTCCAATGTTTAAGAAGATAAAGCAAGATGTGTTTAAGTTTTCTTTATAAGATAGGAGTTTTTTGGTATGAAAGAAGGAAGTTCAGCAGCAAAAGGAGTGTTAATACTTTCAATAGCTGGTATTTTAACAAAGGTAATATCTTTATTGTATGTTCCATTTCTTAGGTCAATTTTAGGTTCAGAAGGTTATGGAATATACTCTCAAATTACAGAAGTATTTTTATTTGTTTATGCAATAACAAGTGTAGGTGCACAACCAGCTGTAGCAAAGGTGGTATCTGAGTTTATAGCATTAGAGGAATATGAAAAGGCTGAAAGAACATTAAAAATTTCTAGAAACTTTTATGTGTTAATAGGAGTAATAGTTGGAATTTTAATGTTACTTTTAGCAAAGCCTTTAACGAAGCTAGGTAATATTCCAGAAACGGCCTATGGAATAATGGCACTTGCACCTTGTGTAGTAATAACAGCAGCTTTGTCTTCCTATAGAGGATATATGCAAGGAAAAATGAACATGAAGGCAATAGGAGTATCACAAATTTTAGAACAAATCCTTAATGTGTTTGTAAGTTTATTATTTGCCTTTATACTTGTTCAATTTAGCCTTGAATATGGTGCAGCAGGAGGACAAATTGGTACCTCTGTTGGAGCTTTATTTGCTTGTTTTTATATAATATATTGTAGAAACAAAAGTGAAGATGAATTTGAAGAATTTAAAGGAACTAGAAGGGAAAGAAGTAAATCTAATAAACAAATTTTAAGAAGAGTTATTTCTTATTCAATTCCAATAATGATAAGTTCAGGACTACAAAACTTTGGTGGTCTTGTTGATATGGTTAATATAACAAATAGACTTTTAGCAGCAGGATTAACAGCTAATAAAGCAAAAATATTATATGGAAATTATGGATTATATAAAACTTTATATGGAGTTCCACTTATATTAATAACAGCTATAGGAACTACAGTACTACCAACAATTTCAAGAGCTATGGCAATAAAGGATAGGAAAGAAATAAGAAGAAATATAAAATATGCCTTTAAGGTAGCTTTAGCAATAGCAATTCCAGCAGCAGTTGGACTATCAATGCTTAGTGAAGATGTTTATAGAACTTTATTTGGAAGTACAGATGGAGCTAAGATTATGACTATAGGTTCCTTTATAATAATTCTTATGACAATGACACAAATTCAAAGTGTAATTCTTCAAGGAATAAATAAATTTTATTTTGTAGTTGGAAGCTTTTCAATAGGTATAATATGCAAGATTATAGCAAACTACATTTTTGTTGGAATTCCAAAGATAAATATTTATGGAGCTATAATAGGTAGTACAATATGGCTTTTAATTCCATCAATAATGAATCATATAAAAATTAAAAAGACTATGAAAATGAAACTTCCACTTGTTAGATACATAGTAAAACCTGTTTTAGCATCAATTGCTATGGCTATTGCAATTTTATTAATTCATCAGCCAGCAAAATTTATATACAGATTTATAACCCCTTCAAGACTTACATCAATTCCAGTAGTTATAATATCAATAGGAATAGGAATTTTTGTATATGCATATCTTATGATATTAATGAGGGGAATTTCAAAAGATGACATACAAAAAATATCACCAAAGATAATAAGAATCATGCCAAGATTCATGAGAAGAAAATTAAGATAAGTAATACAAAGACGTATTAATCTTTAAAAAGGATTAGTACGTCTTTTTTTATATTTTTATATGGGAAAGTATAATTTTACGCAGGCTCCTTTGTTTGGTTCTCCTTCTATAAAGACTTTGCCTTTGTGGCGTTCCATTATTCTTTTTACGATAACAAGGCCTACTCCAGAGCCATCAAATTCTTCTTTTGAGTGGAGTCTTTCAAAAATGTGAAAAAGTTTATTTTTATAGGACATATCAAAGCCTGCACCATTATCTTTAATGGATATTTCATAATAATTTCCTAAAGTGGTGCAGTTAACTTTTATTATTGTTAAGTGGTTATTTTTAGAAAATTTTAAAGCATTGCTTAATATATTTTGTATTAAAAATTTAATTAAAGTTTTATCGCCTTTAATAATAGGAAGGGAAGGTGAAACAATAAAATCAATTTTACGGTTAGGTTCTAGTGAAGAAAGTTCTTCCATAACAGAGTAAAAAACTTCAGAAATATTTATTTCTTCAAAGAAACATTGTATTTGATTTATTCTTGAAAAATCTAATAAGCGTTCAATCATAAGAATAATATCATCAGATTTATTTTCTATTCTCTTTATTATTTCTTTAGAAGTAGGGGATAATGAATCATTAGCTTCTAAAGAAAGTAGGTTTGCTAGTTGTTTTAAAACAAGCAGTGGAGATTTTAAGTCATGGGATACAGTATGGCAAAATTGGTCAAGTTCTTTATAAGAAGCTTTAAGCTTTATTGATTGAGAAGCTAATTTTATATGAGTATTTACTCTAGCAAGAAGTTCAGAAGGATTATAAGGCTTTACAACATAATCTTGAGCACCTAAAGAAAATCCTTTTTTAATACTTTCTTCATCTTCAGCAGAGGTCATAAATATTATTGCAATATCAGAATAAAGAGGATTTTTTTTAAGTAAACTACATAACTCAAATCCGTTCATATCAGGCATTGTTATATCTAAAAGTATAAGTGTTGGTTTTTTCTTTTCAATAAGCATTAAAGCTTTAGAAGCACTTGTAGCAACTCTTATTGGATAGTTTAAGGTTTTTAATAAATTTGTAGCAATATGTATATGTTCTGGAGTATCATCAACTATTAAAATATTTATATCATTTTCCATATAAAACTTAAAATCCTTTCTTAGAAAAATATATTTAATTAATAATATTACAATAAAAAAGTTAGGTCAATAAAGGTGGTGGTATTTTATGAAAAAATATTATATAAATCAAAGGTATATAAACATAGTTATAACTTTAATAGTAATAGTTATTATGTTTTTAATAGTATATAGTAGCATTAATATAAGAACATCTATAAATGATGAAAAAATAAAAGAACAAGAAAGAAGTAAGTCAGTAGAATTAAGTGAAGGGTTAATGGAAGGTTCGAATTTTTTAACTGATTCTGTAAGAAAGTTTGTAGCAACTAAGGAAGAAAAATATTTATATGATTATTGGAATGAGGTAAATGTATTAAAGAAAAGAGATAAAGTTATAGAAGAATTACTTTCTATGAATATTCCACCTAATGAAGAGAAGCTTGTAAAACTTGCAAAGCAATATTCTGATTTATTAATTGACCCTGAAACAAAGGCAATGAAACTTGTTGTGGAAACAATGAATTTAGATGAAAATTCTATTCCTAAAGAGGTTAGAGATTATAAGTTAAATATTGTAGATGAAGATTTAGAAAATCAAGAAAAAATAAATAAAGCTATAGAACTTGTATTTGGAGATAATTATATGACAGATAAAAATATAGTTACAAATGCCATAAGCTCTTTTCAAAAGGATATAAATTTAAGGTTAAATGAAGAAGTTGAAAATAGAAAAAATGAAACTTTAAAATCAATAAATTTTCAAAATTCATTACTTGCCTTAAGTTTAGCCTTGCTTTTTATAGTTTTATATATTTTTTATAAGTTTTTTACTTATCCAATAAAAGATTATACAGAAACTTTAAAAGAAGTAAATTTTAATAAAGATGATTCAAGACTTCAGCCTAAAGGTTCTTATGAATTAAAACTATTTGCAGAAAAGTTTAATATTCTTTATGAGGATTTAATTAAAGCAAGTAATACAAAGGATGAATTTTTAGCAACAATGAGCCATGAAATAAGAACTCCTTTAAATACAGTTATAGGATATATGAAGTTATTAGAGGATACAAACCTTGATGAAAAGCAAAGAAAGTATTTAAAAAGAAGTAAACTTGCTTCAAAAAACTTGCTTCAAATTATTAATAATATATTAGATTTTTCAAAGCTTAAGAAGAATAAATTTGAAAGGGAGGATATTAATTTTAATTTATCAGAGTATCTTGAAGATATAAAACAAGTATTTACATATAATGCAAGAAGTAAGGGGTTATATTTTAAATTAGATATTCAAGAGGATTTTCCTAAAAGGTTAAGTGGTGATATTACAAAGCTTAGCCAAGTTTTAATAAATCTTATTTCTAATGCAATTAAATTTACCTCAAAAGGGGGAGTAACTTTAAAGGCTTCTTATAAAAAATTAGAAGATAATAAAATACATTTAATTTTTAAAGTAAAAGATACTGGAATAGGAATTTTAGAAAAGGATAAAGAAAGAATATTTAATGCTTTTGAACAATCAGACATTTCAACTACTAGAGAATATGGAGGTACAGGTCTTGGACTTGCTATATCTAAAATGATGATTAAGGTTTTAGATGGAAGAATAACTTTAGAAAGTGTTTATGGAGAAGGGTCTACTTTTACAGTTGAACTTGACATGGAAATTATAAGTGGGAAAACAATAGAATCTGAAGAGAAAGAAAAAAATAAGGATATATACTTTAAAGACATTAAGGTTTTAATAGTTGATGATAATGAAATAAATAGAGAAATGGAAAAGGAATTATTAGAACATTATGGCCTTGTAGTAACAAGTGTATCAAGTGGATATGAAGCAGTAATGATAGCAGAAAAAGAAAAATTTAATGTTGTATTTATGGATATAAGAATGAAAGGTATGGATGGCTATGAAACTGCAAGAATGTTAAGAAAGGGTTATAACAGATTTACATATATTATAGCTTTAACTGCAGATGTTGTAGAGGATGTAGCACATAAAGTTATGGATTCTGGAATGAATGAAGTTCTTACAAAACCTATAAATATGGAACAGCTTATAGGTCTTCTTAAAAACAGGTTTGTAAATAAATATGTTTATTATAAAAAAGAAGAAAAAGAAAAAAAGAGTAATATATCCTCTAGGTATGTAAATTTTAATGAAGGAATAGAAAGACTTAATGAAAATAGTGAATTATATATAGAAATATTAAAAAAGTTTTCAGTTAAACATAAAAACGATATTAAAACAATTAAAGAATTTAGTGATAAAAAAGCCTATTCTATTGTATTAGATACTTGTCATACATTAAAAGGACTATGTGGAACAATAGGGGCTAATAATATTAGAGTAGAATTAATATCCTTTGAATCCTTATTAAAAAATGAAAGATATGAAAATATAGAAAGGTATTGTGAAATATTAAATAATATATTTAATGAAACTCTTAAAGAAATAAATGAGTATATTGCTTTAAATGATAAAAAAACAAAAGATAAAGAAGTAGAAAAAGTAGAAGTTTTTAATGAGGAACAAATAAAGGATATACTTTACAAACTAAATAAGGCTTTAGGACAAGGTGATATAGAAGCTATAAATATATTTAATGATAATGAAAAAACTTTAAAAACTTTTTTAGGTAAAGAAAAAACAAATGAAATAAAAGAAAAATTTGCAGAATATGATTTTGATACTATAATTGATATTTTAAAGAAAGTAGGAGATAAAAATGTATAAGGTTCTTTTTGTAGATGATGATGATACAATAGGTTTTATTGTATCTAAAATGAAGGTATGGGAAAATAGTAATTTTAAAATAACAAGGTATGCTCAAAATGGAAAAGAAGCTTTATTGGTTTTAGAAAAAGAAAGTTTTGACTTAATAATAACAGATATAAGAATGCCTATAGTTGATGGGTTAGAGCTTTTAGAAAATATAAGAAAAAGGGGGGATAAAACTTTTCTTGTACTTGCAAGTACCTATAGTGAATTTGAATATGCTAAAAGAGGTCTTCAAAATGGAGCTATTGATTATATTATAAAACCTATTACAGAAGAAAATTTAAAGGAATTATTTATAAGGGTTGAAAAATTATTAAAAGAGAAGGAGGATAAGCCTAAAGAAACTAATTTAAAGGTTTCAAAAGATAGAATAGATAAATGGTATAACTTATTTATAAATCTTGAAGAAACTCCAAAAAACTTAAAAGATAAATATTTAAAAGAGCTAAATGATATTGTTAAAGAGGAAAAGGTTGTATTTTCTGAACTTTTATTTGAAGGAGTATGGGAAAAGATAGTTAAGGTATTTCCTTGGTTAGTAAAACTTGAAAATATAGAATTTTTATTTAAGGAAGAAAGTTTTGAAAAAGAGGTTGAAGAAAAAATATCTAATATTAAAGAAATTGTTAAAAAGTATAAATTAAATAACTATGATTCACTAATAAATAATGTAAGTGAAGTTATTTTAAAAAATATAGGAAAGGACAAGCTTTTAGATATAATATCTGAAGAACTTCAATTAAGTAAAGATTATATAGGAAAATTATTTAAAAATAAAATAGGTATAACATTAAATGAGTATTCAACTATATTAAAGATGGAATATGGAAAAAAGCTTTTAAGTGGTAGTAATAAAAAGGTATATGAAATAAGTGAAGAATTAGGCTATTCTACAATAGATTATTTTTCAAAGCTTTTTAAAAATTATACAGGATTTACTCCAGTTCAATATAGAAAAAAGGCTTTAGTATAAGTTTTTTTATCTAAAAAAATAAAATTAACTGAATTTTAATGGAAAAGAACTGATTTGTTATGTTTTTTTTAGAAAATTTTAATTATATAATATAACCAAGTTAAGAGAACAAGCAAAGGTGCTTTACCAAAGGAAAATATCCTTAGGTAAAGCACCTTTTGTTTTAGAAAAAAGGAGTGGAGATAATATGACAAAGAAAAGCTTATTGAAAAGAATTGGGGGAATATTTTTAATGGCAGCCATGACATTATCTATAGGAGGTTGTGCATTAGATGAAGAAGGAGGAACTTCTTCAAATGGCAACACTTCAAGTACAGCAGAAGGTAGTGGAGATACAATTAAAGTTGGTATATTACATTCATTAAGTGGAACAATGGCAATTAGTGAAACTTCAGTTAGAGATGCAGAGTTACTTGCAATAAAAGAAATTAATGAAAAGGGTGGAGTTTTAGGAAAACAAATAGAAGCAGTAATAGAAGACGGAGCTTCAGATACAGCTGTTTTCTCTGAAAAAGCTACAAAGTTATTAACAAATGATAAGGTAGCAACTGTATTTGGATGTTGGACATCTGCAAGTAGAAAAGCAGTATTACCTATATTTGAAAATAATAATGGACTATTATGGTATCCAGTTCAATATGAAGGACAAGAATCATCACCAAATATAATGTATACTGGAGCAGCACCAAATCAACAAATAGTTCCAGCAATTGAATACTTAGTAGAAAACTATGGAAAGAAAATATTCTTAGTTGGTTCAGATTATGTATTTCCAAGAACAGCAAATGAAATAATTAAAAAGCAAGCAGCAGCATTAGGAGCAGAAATTGTTGGAGAAGAATATACTCCAATGGGTCATACAGATTATACAACAATAATAAATAAGATAAAGCAAGCAAAACCTGATTTTGTATTTAATACATTAAATGGAGATTCAAATGTTGCATTCTTTAAACAATTTAGTAATGCAGGTTTAACTCCAGACCAAATTCAAACTTGTTCAGTATCAGTTGCAGAAGAGGAAGTTAAAGGTATAGGAGCTTCTTATATGAAAGGACACCTAGTATCATGGAACTATTATCAAACAACAGATACTCCAGAAAATGAAAAGTTTGTTAAAGCATATAAAGCAGAATATGGTGAAGATAGAGTTACAGATGACCCAATTGAAGCAGGTTATGATGCAGTTTACTTATGGGCAGCGGCTGTGGAAAAAGCTGGAACAACAGATGTAGATGCAGTTAAGAAAGCAGCAGCAGGAATTACATTCCAAGCACCAGAAGGATTAGTTACAATAGATGGAGATAATCAACATATATATAAAACAGTTCGTATAGGTAAAGTTAACGAAAGTGGATTAATAGATGAAGTATGGAGTACAGATGAACCAGTTAAGCCAGACCCATACTTAAAAGAATATGATTGGTTCAATAAATAGTTAATTAAATGGAGGGTTTATTTTAAATCCTCCAGATGATTTTAAAAGTAAGGAGTGGGGAAGATGGAAATAGCAATAATGCAAATATTTAATGGTATAAGTGTTAGTTCTATATTGCTATTAGCAGCAATAGGTCTTGCAATTACTTTTGGATTAATGGGTGTAATTAATATGGCTCATGGAGAGTTTATAATGATTGGAGCCTACACTACATACGTTATTCAAAATTTATTTATGAAATACTTACCATCAAAGTTTTTTGATGCTTATGCAATAGTAGCAATAATAATGTCTTTTTTAGTGGCAGCTTTATTTGGAATAATATTAGAAAAGTTAATTATAAGACATCTTTATGGAAGAACTGTAGATAGTTTATTAGTAACTTGGGGAGTTAGTTTATTTCTTCAACAATTAGCAAGAAGTATATTTGGTTCTCCAAATGTTGGAGTAGTAGCCCCTTCATTTTTAGAAGGAAATTTAAGAATTACTGATACAATTATTTTTCCTTATAAAAGATTGTTTATATTATTAATAGCAATTGTTTCTATAGTAGCAGTTTATTTATTAATGTATAAAACTAGACAAGGAAGAAATATAAGAGCAGCAATGCAAAATAGAAGTATGGCAGCAAGTTTAGGAGTTAATACAAAATTTGTTGATGCAGGAACTTTTGCAATAGGTTCAGGCCTTGCAGGTCTTGCAGGATGTACCCTTGCTTGGATTGGAGCTATAGGACCAACACTTGGTGCTAATTATATAGTTGATACTTTTATGACAGTAGTTGTTGGTGGAGCTGGAAGTATTTTAGGAACAGTTTTAGGCTCAATATTTATAGGTGTTGGTGGAACAACTTTTGAATTCTTAACAGATGCATCTATTGGTAAAGTATTAATATTTGTATGTGTTGTTATAGTTCTTCAATTTAGACCTAAAGGACTATTTACTGTAAGCACTCGTGCTCTTGATGATTAAGTTGGAGGTGAAAGATATGTTACAGTTAAAGAAAAAAATGGATTGGAAAACAATCTTAGCAATTTTAATTTTTATATTCTTAGCAACAGCCCCAGCTTATATGCCAATGTTTAGAGTAAGTCTTCTTGGAAAATTTATGTGTTATGCTATTGTAGCAATAGGGTTAGACATGATTTGGGGATATACAGGAATATTAAGTTTAGGTCATGGAGTTTACTTTGGGTTAGGTGCTTATTGTATGGCAATGTACTTAAAACTTCAAGCAGCTGGTGGAGGACTTCCAGATTTTATGACTTGGAGTGGAGTAACTAAACTACCAGCCTTTTGGAAGCCATTTCAAAGTCCAGTATTTACAATAATTGCAGTAATTGTAGTACCAGTAATAGTAGCAATAGTAATTGGTTCATTAACATTTTTAAATCGTATTAAGGGTGTTTATTTCTCAATACTTTCTCAAGCCTTAGCTATGATAATGTCAGTTTTATTAATAGGTATGCAAAATTATACTGGAGGTTCTAATGGTCTTACTAATTTTAGTACAATATTTGGAAAGAACATAAATTCAAATTTAACTAAGTTTATATTATTTTATGTAACTTTAGTAGCCTTAATATTAATATTTATTTTATGTAAATTCTTAATAAACAGAAGAATTGGTAAAGTATTTATAGCAATACGTGATGGAGAAAATAGAGCAAGATTTACAGGATACAATCCAGCACAATATAAGGTTTTTGTTTATGCATTATCAGCAGCAATAGCAGGTATTGCAGGAGCTTTATATGTATCACAAGTTGGAATAATATCTCCAGCAGAAGTTGGAATAACTCCTTCAGTTGAAATGATAATTTGGGTAGCTATTGGTGGTAAAGGAACTCTTGTAGGTCCAATATTAGGAGCTTTATCAATAAATGGATTAAAGTCATTTGCAAGTGAAAACTTCCCAGAAGTATGGTCATATTTCTTAGGAATAGTATTTGTAGTAGTAATTCTTTGGTTACCAGGAGGAATAGTTTCTATAAAAGAATTACCAAAGAAAATTAAAGCAAAAATATCAAAGAAAAAAGATTTAGCAGAGGAGGAATTAGCAAGATGAGTGAAGCAGTAATAGAAAAAGTAAAACCAATATTAACAATTGAAGATGTAAGTATAAAATTTGGTGATTTTAAAGCTATAAAGCATGTAAGTACCTCTGTTAAAGAAAAAGAAATAAGATTTTTTATAGGGCCTAATGGAGCAGGAAAAACAACAATATTAGATGCTATATGTGGAAAAAATAAAATAAGTGAAGGTAAGATAATTTATGAAAACACTTATGAAGTATCTAAAATGAAGGAGCATAAAATTGTTGAACTTGGAATAGGACGTAAATTCCAAGCACCAAGTGTATTTAATGGAATAACAATTCAAGAAAATATGGAACTTGCAGCAGCTAAAAAGCACACAATATATTCAACAACTTTTAGAAAACTTCCTAAAGAAAAGCTTGAGTATATAACATATATATTAGAATTTACAGGACTTGTAGATAAAAGATTTATGTATCCAACAAGATTATCCCATGGAGAAAAACAATGGCTTGAAATAGCTATGCTTATGGCATCTAAACCAAAACTTTTATTACTTGATGAACCAGTAGCTGGTATGGGAAGAAAAGAAACTGAAAAAACAGCAGAATTACTTCATAAAATTAAAAAAGAATGTTCAATTATAGTTGTTGAACATGATATGAAGTTTGCAAAGGATGTTTCAGATAGTGTTACAGTATTCCATGAAGGACAAGTATTAGATGAAGGAACAATGGATTCTGTTCAAAAAAATCAAAAGGTAATTGATGTTTACCTTGGACGTGGAGGTGAATAATTATGCTAAAGTTAAAAGATTTAGATGCAACTTATGGAGAAGGAATGGTTTTAAGAAAAGTTAATTTAGAAGCTTTAAAGGGGAGAGTTACTTGTTTAGTTGGACGTAATGGAGCAGGAAAAACCACAACTATGAGAGCAATAATGGGACTTATAAAAACACCTTCAGGAGATATAGAATTAGATGGAAAAAGCATAATTAAAGAGCCTACTTATACAAGAGCAAAATCTGGTATAGGATATGTTCCTCAAGGTCGTGAAATATTTCCACAACTAACTGTTGAAGAAAATTTATTATTAGGTTTAGAAGCAGTTGATGGAAAAGGAAAAATTCCAGATTCAATTTTTGAAACCTTTCCTATATTAAAGGAGTTTTTAAAAAGAAAAGGAGGAGACCTTTCAGGAGGACAACAACAACAACTTGCTATTGCAAGAGCAGTTATAGCAAATCCTAAAGTACTTATATTAGATGAACCAACAGAAGGAATTCAACCTTCAATAATACAAGAAATTGGTCGTGTTATAACAAGACTTAAATCAGATATGGCAGTTTTAATAGTTGAACAATATTTAGAATTTGTACTTGAAATAGCAGATTATTGTTATGTTATTGAAAATGGAAGAATAATAATGAATGGTGAACCAGATAAGCTAGACCAAGAAAAATTACAAGCTACTATGTCTTTATAAAAATAAAGACACATTGATATAAAAATTAAAAAACCCCACTTTTTAATTTTCAAAAAGAACTACTTAAATTATAGAGTAGTTCTTTTTTTGATAAAAATAAAAAGTTTATTTTTATGTAACAAAATGTTATAATAATGTTAAAATGTAGAACTAATATTATAAAAATTTAAAATAAAAAATAGGAGAATTTTATGAGCAAAAATATGATAAAACCTCCAGTTGAGATATTATATAAGGAAGAACTGGATGCATTAAAGAAAAATGATGATGGAGTAAAACCTAGCAATTGGAATTTATCCCCAAAGGCTGTAAGAACATTTATATTAGGTTCTTCAAAGCCATTAATGTATAGAAATAAAGAAGTAAATATATCTAAAAAGTTTTTTGGAAACGATTCCTTAGTAGAAAGATGCATAATAACTTTAGCAGGAAATAGAGGGCTTATGTTAGTTGGAGAGCCTGGAACTGCAAAAACTATGTTATCTGAACTTTTATCAGCAGCTATATGTGGTTGTAGTACAAATACTGTTCAAGGTACAGCAGGAACTACTGAAGATATGATTAAGTATTCTTGGAATTATGCATTACTTTTAGCAAAGGGTCCAAGTAAAGAAGCTTTAGTTAAAGCACCTTTATTTGTAGGAATGGAAAGTGGAATTATAACAAGATTTGAAGAAATAACAAGATGTCCTTCAGAAATTCAAGATAGCTTAATTAGTATTTTAAGTGATAAAGTATTAAACATTCCAGAGCTTGGTGATGAAGGATTACTATTTGCAAAGCCTGGATTTAATGTAATTGGAACAGCCAATACAAGAGATAAGGGTGTAAATGAAATGAGTAGTGCCTTAAAAAGAAGATTTAACTTTGAAACAATTTTCCCTATTAAAGATGTTTCTTTAGAGGCAAAAATTATAACAAATGAAGTAAATAAGCTTAAAAATGAAAATTCAATTGAAATGGAAGTTGATAATGATGTAGCTGAGCTTTTAGCTTCAACTTTTCATGAACTTAGAGAAGGAATTTCCTCTAATGGTATGAGAATTGACAAGCCTTCTGCTGTTATGAGCACTGCTGAAGCTGTTTCTGTTTATTATCAAACTATGATGAATGCTTACTATTATGGAGATTCTAAAATAAGTCTTGATTCTATGGTTCAAAATGTTTTAGGAGCTGTAGCTAAGGAAAGTAGAGATGATTTAGAAAAACTTAGAAATTATTTTAATGTTGTTGTTAAGGCTAAGTCTTTAGAAGGTGGTGAACTATGGAAGAATTACTACGAAGCAAGGAAATGGATAAAATAGAAGAACTATTTAATAAAGCTTTTAATCTTAATTCTAATATTGTTTTTTTTCCAGTAAGACATCATAGCCCAGCTTGTTCTTATAATCTAAAAAAGACTATAGAAGAATATAATCCAGATGTTATTTTAATAGAAGGTTTAATTGATGGAAATAAAGTTAAAAAATTTCTTGAAGATGAAGAAAGTGAAGCACCTTTTTCTATGTATTATTCCTATTCAGATACTAAAGGGTTTGTAAGTAAAGAAAAGGAAAAATATAAATGTTATTATCCTTTTTTAGATTATTCTCCAGAACTTGTTGCTTTAAGGGAAGGAAAAAAGAGAGGAATTGAAACTTCTTTTATTGATTTACCTTATAGTGAGATTTTAATTAATTGTAAGGAAGGAAAGGGGCTTTTAAAGAAGGAAAATAAATCAAATTATAATGATGATTATTTATTTGAAAGAGGAAAATTTTTTGAAAGCCTATGTGAAAAGGAAAGCTGTAGAAATTTTAATGAGCTTTGGGAAAAATTATTTGAAATAAAGGGATTTTATATATCAAAGGAAAGCTTTGTTAAAAATATACTTTCTTATTGTTATCTTACAAGATTAAATACTCCTAAAGAAGAATTAATTGAAGAAGGGTGTATAGCAAGAGAAATTTTTATGACCTCTAAAATACAAGAATTTTCAAAGGAGTATAAAAAGGTTTTAGTTGTAACTGGAGGTTTTCATACCTATGGAATACTAGAACTTTTAGATAAGGAAAATAAAATTAAATTACATAAATTTAATAAAGATGATAGTAATGTATATGTTATGCCATATTCAATGGAAGCTGTGGACCAATTAAATGGATATGCAAGTGGAATGCCTTTTCCAAACTTTTATGAAGAGGTTTGGAAGGGAATAGAAAAAAATCAGAATAATTTTTATGAAGATTCTGTTTTAAAATTCATTATAAAAACAGGAAAAGAAGTTAGAAAGAATGATGGATGTCTTTCTACATTTGATGAAATATGTGCCTTTAATATGTGTAAAGGCTTAGCTTCCCTTAGAGAAAAAAATCAATGTGGGGCTTATGAGCTTATAGATGGAATAACTTCTTCATTTATAAAGGGAGATTTAAACATATCAACAGAGGACCCTTTAAAAATTTTATATAAAAATCTTACAGGAAATAAAATAGGTAAACTTTGTGAAAAAGCAGATGTTCCACCATTAGTACAGGATTTTAAAACTTTAGCAGAAAAATATAAGCTTAAAATAGTAACAACAATGGAGCAAGAAATTGCATTAGATATATTCTCTAGCAAAAGACATAGAGAAATAAGTTCAATGCTTCATAGAATGGAATATTTAAATACAAATTTTTGTAAAGTGAAAAAAGGTCCTAATATTTTACTTAAAAGGAATACTAACTTAGTAAGAGAAGTATGGAAATATAAGTGGAATACAAGTGTTGATTCTGCTTTAATTGATAATTCTGTTTATGGAGGAACTTTAAAGGAAGCTACTTTATCTTTAGTAAAAAAAGAAATTAAAGATAATGCAAAAAATTCAGGAGATATTTCAAAGATACTTGTACAAGCTTTTTATATGGGTCTTGAAGAAGTGTTTAATTCTACAATATTATCCTTAAAAGATGCTATAGCAGAGGATGGAAGTTTTTATTCTCTTATAGATTGTTTAAAATATTTAAATTCAATTTATTATATGAGAGAGCTTTATAATATGTCTACTATGGATAAAATAGGAGAAATTATATTTTCTTGTTATAGTAAACTTTCTATATTAATTCCTGATTTATATTTAACAAATGAAGAGGATTCAATTAAAACAGTAAATGCTTTAAAAGAAATATTCAATGTAGTGTTAAATAGAGATATTAATTTAGATAAAGATATTTTAAAGGAAGCCTTAAGGTCATTATTAAGAGCTAAAGAAAGTAATTCAAGTGTTGAAGGAGCAGCCCTTGGAATTTTATATGGTCTTAATGAGGCTGAAATAGATGAAATAAAGTTTGCTGCTGAAGGATATATTTTAGGAACAAAAGAAAAGGTAATGAAAGTTCCAGGATTTTTAAATGGATTATTTTCTACAGCAAGGGATGTTGTTTTTATAGATGATTCAATTTTAAAATCTGTTGATAAGCTTGTAAATGATGTATCAGAAGAGGAATTTATAAAAGTTATACCAGAATTAAGACTTGCCTTTAGCTATTTTACTCCAAGAGAAATAGATGAAATTGGAGGAAATGTTTCTAAGATGTATGGAATAAGCAAAAGAAAATTTCATAGCTTAAAGGGAATATCACCAAATGTAGTTTCATTAGGAGAAGAGTTAGACAAAAATATATCAGAATTTATGAAAGAGGAGGGCTTATTATAATGGATGCTTCTAATTTAAATAAATGGAGGCTTATCTTGGGAAAATATTCAGATAATCAAATAGGATTTAAAGAAGGGGCTTCCTCTTTAAATTATATGGATATGGATGAACTTTTAGATTATTTATATTCAAGAGAATATGGTGAAGAAGATGGAGTAAGAAGAGAAAGGAATGGAAGTCTTGACCCTTCAAATCTTACAGTACCATCATGGATAACAAAAATTAGAGAGGTTTTTCCAAAGGAAACAGTAGAAATATTAGAAAAGCATGCTTTAGATAAATATGAACTTACAGAATTATTAACAGATAAAGAAGTTTTAGAAAAGCTAGAGCCTAATAAAGAACTTTTAAAAAATATCCTTCAAATGAAACATTTAATGAAGGGAGAAATTTTAGAAACTGCTAAGGAGATAGTAAAAAAGGTAGCTGATGATATAAGAAAAAAACTTGAAAGTGATGTTAAAAAAGCTATTGTTGGAAGAGTAAATAAAAATAAGTCAAGTCTTATAAAATCTTCAAGAAATATTGATTATAAAAGAACAATAAAGGCAAATTTAAAAAATTTTGATACAGAAGAAAATAGGCTTGTTGTAGATAAGGTTTATTTTAATGATAGAGTAAAAAAATATAATCCTTGGAATGTAATAATAGCAGTAGATGAAAGTGGTTCTATGCTTGATTCTGTAATACATAGTGCAATTATGGCAGGAATTTTTTCAAAACTCCCAATGCTTAAAACAAATTTAGTTATATTTGATACAGAGGTTGTAGATTTAAGTGGATATATAGATGACCCAGTAACAACTCTTATGAGTGTTCAACTTGGTGGAGGGACAAATATTACTAAAGCACTTCAATATTGTGAAACCTTAATAGAAAATCCTCATAAAACTATAGTTATTTTAGTAACAGATTTATATGAAGGATATGGCTATGGAAATATGTATGCCACAGCAAAATCTATTATAGAATCAGGAGCAAAGTTAATAGTTTTAACAGCCTTAGATATGGAAGCAACACCTATTTATGATAAAGATGCAGCTCAAAAAATGGCTTCTCTTGGAGCTAAGGTTGGAGCAATGACACCAGGAGGATTATCAGAATGGATAGCAAAAATAATTTCTTAGAAAAACTTAAAAATTTAGTTTCCACAATGGATGATGATTATATTATTGGAATAAGTAATAAAGGAATATTAAATAGAAGTAAAAAGGATTTAGAAAAGGCTTCTTCTATAGAATATTCAATAAATGAAGATAATATTGAATTTAAAATTGATGATATTGTATGTAATATAGGGTATGAAATTAAAAATTATAAATGCAGTTGTCCTTCTAGAAATATATGTAAACATGTTGTTATGAGCTATCTATACCTAATAAATCACAAAAATGAAATCTTTGGTGAAGATAGTAATAATAATGGTGAAGAAGAAGAAATAAAAAATGACTTTTCAAAGCTTAGAGAATATCCTTTAGAGGAAATAAAAAAGGAAATAGGAGATAAAAGTTTTGGAGATATAATAAAGAGAATATCCTTTGGAGTTAAGTATGAATTAACAGAAGGGTCAATAATAAAGGTTGATTTTGGAGAAGAAGAGTGTGTAGTAAAACTTTTAGATGATATAGAAAATTCAGTGTGTAGCTGTAAAAGTAAAGAATTATGTAGACATAAAGCAGAGGCTCTTATTCTTTATAAGCTTGAAAAAGGTGATATAACTTTAGAAGACTTAAAAGTTTATGAAAAGAAAATTAAGTTTGTAGATGAAGAAACAATAAAAAAAGCATCCTTTGAAATAAGAAAATCTATTGAGGAAATAATGATTACAGGACTTGCAAGATGTTCTCAAAGTACTTTAGATAAAATTAATAATATGGCTGTTATTTGCCATAATTATGATCTACCTAATTTTGAAAAAAATTTAAGAGATATATCAAAGGAAATTTCTCTTTATTTTAACAAAAATGCATCCTTTACAAAGAAAAAGCTTTTAAGAAAATTAACAAATGTATATACAAATACTTTTATTTTAGAAAATACAACAGACCTATCTAAGCTTACAGAACTTATAGGTGAATTTAAAAGTTCTTATTATGAAATTCCAATTATAGAGCTTTATGGAGTTTCAAGTGAAAATTGGATTAGTAAATCTGGCTATGAAGGAACAACTTATTATTTTTATGAAAATAAGAGAAAAAAATGGTTTACTTATACAAGTGCAATGCCTATATTTTATGATAATACACCTTATAACAATTATTATAGAAGAACAAATGCTTATGCACCTTGGGGTCTTAATTGCAAAATAGAGGAACTAAGTAGAATTAATTTTAAACTAGTTCATGGTAAAATAAATTCTCAAAATAGATTATCTTCAAGTAGTGAAACTAAAGGTATGGTAATAGGAAAAAGTAATTTATCAGACTTAGAAATACAAGATTATTTATTTGATAATTGGAAGACTCTTATAGATAAAAAACTAAACTCATACAATAATGAAAGTATAGATATAATATTTTTAAAGGTAAAAGAGTTTGGAGAATGTTCTTTTGATAAAATAAATCAAACCCTTAATCTTCCTATATATGATGAAGAAAAAAATATTATAAATATAAAAGTTCAATTTTCAAGTAAAACAAAATCAATGATAAGGGTATTAGAAAGATTAAGTAAAAAAAATCCACCTTTATTTTTAGGAAGAGTATTTATAAGTGAAGGGGAAGTTACATTTTATCCAATTGCATATTATAAAGATTCTGAAGTTTGTAATTTAACTTAAAAGGGGTGAAGATTTTGGAAGAGATATTAGCATTAATAGATGATATAGATAATATAATGGAAGATTTATTATCTAGTGGTTTTAATACAGTTCATGATTTTACTATAAAAGAACTTGGAAGATTAGGAGCTTTAAGTGAAGGCTATGGAATGAAAACCTGTTCAGAAATGTTAAATAATTTAAAAGAAATCTTAGATAAAAAAAGACATAACTTTGATTTTAATTATGAAAAAACAATAGAAGAATATTTTAAAATTAATAAATATTTAATCCTTTGTAGAAGAAAACTTGAAGTTAATAAAGCTATAAATAATTTAAAAAAATAGGCTTGAACATATGTTCGCATGGTGGTATTATATAGAAAAGGGAAAGAATAGGAGAGAAATTTATGAATATAAAAGAACACTTATTAAACAGAATTACTGATGGTTTTGAAGAACTTAATATTTCTCAAGATATAATAGATGAACTTGATGAATATTTAAATGATGAAATTGATGAAAGGGAATTTTTAGATAAACTTCCTAGAATAGATTTTTCAAAAGTAAATAAAAGAGGAAAATTAATTCAAGCAATAAATTCAATAAGAAGACATAATGATAAAGAATATTTAAGAAAATATATAAATGCTTTATATGAAATAGGAAGAGAAAGTGCAAATATTATAGTTAGAAGTAATTATTATTCATTTAGTTTTAAAGAAGTTAATGAATATGTAAATATTGGAATAGAAAAATTTAAAGTATATTCAATGTATTTAGAAGCAAATGCTTATAATTTAAATTATTTATACAATGATGTACTTTATAATATATATAAATTGTGTAAAAATGAACCAGAGGAAGCAAAAAAGGTAATAAAAAATTTAAATTGCAGTACTATTATATATGATAATGCAAATATTGTTATAAGTTCAGTATATTGTGCTTTAGTAGATTTTAATAATTTAAAAGCTCTTAAAAATGATGTTAACACATATAATTTTTGTAGAAGCACTTTATCACATATAGAAGAATCTATGTTAGATTCTATAGATAATATGTATGAAAATAAACTTCCAGAGGATTTTATAAAAAGAATAAAGGACTTTATAAAAAGTGATAAAAGCTTTGAAGATGGAGAAGTAAAACTTATTTTAAAAGCAATTAAATCTTATGAACCTGGCAATTATCTTTTCAGATTTTTATTAGAATTAGCCTATTTAAATTCTAATAATTCAAAAATTCTTGATAAACTTGTTAAATTCTTTGCAAAAGTTGACCCTAAAATGGCTTTAGATTCAATATTTAATATTTTTAATAATATGCAAGAGGAATTAAAGAAGGCGATAAATGGTAAAGGCGTAGGCAGTGGACTTTATGACCTTGGAATAGTATACAATTTAGATAAAATTTTAGATGTTGAAGAGAAATATTATGTTTTATGGTGTGCTGAAAAATTTGAAAATCAAAATAAGGATAAAGGAAGAAAACTTCTTGAAAAGAAATTTGAAGAAAATAGCAAGGCCTTTGAAGAAGCCTCAAAAATATGTGACCCTTCTATGAGCAATTATTTAATGTCCTTTTTCCTTAATGGAGAAGATAGAAGTAAGTATTATGATAGCATAAAAGAAAATTGTATAAACTTTGTTTTAAAAAATAATAAATTACTTGATAGTAGAACTATTTCAAATAAAGAAGAATTAATAATAAGAGAATTTTTAGAAGGTAAAAAATCCTTTGAAGAATGCGAAAAAACATTTTATTCAATTCCTAAAACTTCAAGCTATTATTATTTTAATGTACAGTCTTTTAATAAAAATATAAAACTTTTAAAGAAATGTAATATGAAAGATTTATATGATAGAATTTTATTATTAGTTGCTTCTGTTGAAGAGAGTTATTATTTATGGGCAATGGCAGTTTATGATATTTATCATAGAGATGATAATTCAATTAATGAAGTAACAGAAATGATTAATTATATGTTTAACATATTTAATGAAAACAATTTACCTCTTGAAAAGCAAATGACTATTATAGATAATATGCTTTCAAACTATGGTCATGAAAATGTAAAAAAATTTGCTATTCAAGGTATAATAAATAAAATGATAGCTAATAATAAAAAAGAATTTGCAGAAAAAATAAAAACAGTATCTGTAGATGGAAGAGTAAGATTTTTAGAATCTATTTTTAAGGCTAAAAATGAAGAAAATGCTAAAATATTAATATCTTATTTTTGTGATTCTTCAAAAGTTGTAAAAGAAAAGTTAGTATCATTATTTGAAGATGAAATAGAATTTTATCCACTAATAAAGGAAAAACTTCTTTCTAAAAAGCAAGGGGAAAGGGAAGTTAGTATAAGAATTTTAGATAGTTTTAAAAATTCTAAAGAATGTGATGAAGAAACTAAAACTTTAATAACAGAAGAATTAAATACAGCTTTAGAAAGGGAAAAAAGCCAAAAGATAAGGGAATTGTTAATGAAATCATTAAATATTGAAAATAAAAATAATGAAACATTATCAGATGAATCCTTTATAAAAAGTATATTAAAAGGAAATAGAAAAAGTTCTTTAGCTTGGCTTGAAGTAGGAAAATTAAGTAGTGTTAAAATGAAAGATAGTGAAGAATATGCTACTGAAGATTATTTAAATGCTTTATTATTATGTTATTCTTCAATAGGAACTATAGCAATAAGTCAAGATGGAAATAAACTTGCAAAAAAATTAGATAAAAATGATTTAGCTTTATTTGCAAATGAAGTTTTTGATAAATGGTTTGAATTAGGTGCAGAAGCTAAAAAGAGATGGGTTCTTGCTTTTTCAGCTATTTATGGAGGAAACACTATTGTACCAAAATTAAATACAAATATAAGTGAATGGGCTAAAAACTCAAGAGGTGCAATAGCTAGTGAAGCAGTAAGGGCATTAGCTTTAAATGGAAGTGCAACAGCTTTATTAATAGTAGATGGAATTTCAAGAAAATTTAAATTTAAACAAGTAAAAACAGCAGCAGGAGAAGCATTAAACTTTGCAGCAGAACAAATGGGAATGGATAGAGAAGAACTTTCAGATAAAATAGTTCCATCTCTTGGTTTTGATAAAAATGGAGAAAGAATATTTGATTATGGAACAAGAAAGTTTAAGGTTATTCTTACTCCTAGCTTAGAAATTGAAGTTTATGATGAAAAGGATAAAAAGCTAAAAAATCTTCCAGCTCCAGGTAAGAGAGATGATGAAAAAATAGCAAAAGAAAGCCATGCAGAATTTAAAGCCTTTAAAAAGCAACTTAAAACAACAATTTCAGTACAAGCTACTCGTTTAGATTTAGCTTTATCTTCAGAAAGAAAATGGTCAAAGGAAGCTTGGACAGAACTTTTTGTTAATAATCCATTAATGCATGAATTTGCAATAGGTCTTATATGGGGAGCATATGAAGATGGAAAACTTCAAGAAACTTTTAGATATATGGAAGATGGAACTTTTAATACTAAAGATGAAGATGAATTTGAAATGCCAGAAAATTGCAAAGTAGCTTTAATCCATCCACTAGAATTAACTAAAGAAGATTTAGATGAATGGAAAGAACAACTAGAAAACTACGAAATTACTCAGCCTATTGAACAATTAAATAGAAAAGTATTTACTTTAACAGAAGAAGAAGAGCATATGAAATCTTGTGAAAGATTTGGAGGAAAAGTAATAAATGGTCTTTCACTTTCAGGAAAAATCATGGCACAGGGCTGGTATAGAGGTTCAATACAAGATGCTGGTGGATATTTTCAGTTCTATAAAGAAGACAATTCATTAAAAATAGGAGCAGAATTAAGCTTTGAAGGATTATCAGTAGGATATGAAAATGAAGACACTACAATTCATCTTTTAAAATTCTATAAAGCAGGAACAGTAGAACGTGGAAGCTATGTTTATGATGAAATAAAAGATAAGGATATAATACCATTAAAGAATGTACCTAAAAAATTCTTTAGTGAAATACTATATCAAGTGGACAAAGCCCTATCTTCAAGTACTGACTTTAAAGAAAACTGGAAAAGTGATTTATAAAAATAAAAGGCAGCAAAAGAAATTGTGCTGCCTTTTAATCTTCTAATTCTCCAAAAGTGCCTAAAAATATGAATATTCCAAAGGTTATAAATATAATTATTATATTCATAAAGGTACTTAAAGGGGAAAATATATTTTTAAATATGTTTAAAATAAAAAATATAAATATGCTTAAAAGTAAGTAAATTATAACATTCATAGTTGAAATAGAAAGGTCTACATGCTTTTTTATTTCATAAATATTTAAAGCAAGGCTTACTATAGAAGTTAAAAAAAGGGTTATGGTATAACCATAAATATTAATACTTCTTATGGAAGTAAAAACAAATAATCCTATAAGTTCTAAAATAGCAACTATCATTGAATTTCTAAGAATTATTGTTTGTTTATTTATTCCATTTAAAATTCCAAACATTGTTGTGGAAGCAAAAAATACAGGAGCTGAAAGGGAGGCATATTTTATATAGTTTCCTAAGTCATTTCTTTTATAAAAAATTTCTCCTAAAGCATCAGGAATAAGACAACATATTGTGGTAGTGGCTAGTCCTAAAATAAAGGCAATTTTTATAACCTTTCTAATTCTTACAGATATATCATAATAGTTCCCTTTACTTAAAGATTGAGATAAATCAGGAATAAGTAAAGTATTTATAGAACTTACAACAATCATAGGCATTCCAATAATCATCATAGCCATTCCTGTAAACTTACCTATCATAGAAAGGGCTTCACTATGGGTAAAACCAGAAAAAACAAGACATCTAGGAATAATAAGAGTTGATAATGTTGCAAAAATATTACTTAAAAAGCCATTTAAAGTTAAAGGAAGACAAATAACTAAAACATTAAAAAGAAGCTGAGAACGTCTTTCTGGCTTTTCATAGGTTTTAGGAAGTTTTTTTATACAATATTTATAATAAATATAAAGAAGTATTAAGCTTTGAAGTTCTCCAAGACATAAAGCAACATAACATAAGGTAACAAGAAGAGTTAAATCCTTTGCAGAAAATAAATATATAAGAATTGCAACTGTTATTATTCTAAGAGCCTTTTCTAAAATATCAATACCAGCAGGAATAGTAATTTTTGATGTTCCCCAAAAATATCCTTTTAATATATTAGATAATGCTATAAATATCATAGCAGGACATATTACTTTTAAAGAATCTATTGTTCTAACATCATCTACTCCATATTTCCCAATTACAGGTGCAAATATGAATACAAGAATGCTTATTAAAAGTCCCCAAAAAAAGTTGAAAATAGCAACATTTTTAATAGTTTTTATTAAGTTGTTATTTTCATTTTTAGAAACATAAACAGCAGATATTTTAGAAATAGAAGCAGATATACCAGCAGACATCATACATATAAAAAGGTTATAAATAGGCATTACTAAATTATACAATCCCATTCCTTCAGGACCTAGTATATGGGAAAGATATATTGAAAAGATAAAACCTAAAATACCAGTAGTAATATTTGAAGCAGTTAATAAAAAAGAATTCTTAAAAAAATTATCTTTTCCCAAAAAATTTCACTCCTTATAAATCACAATAAAGTGTATTCTTAAGAAAAATGATTTATTCATTGTTAATAATTTTGAAAATACTAATATTAAGTAAAAGTAGAAAAAACTATAGGCAACAAAACCTATAGTTTTTTACTATCTATTTTAAATTTTCAGGGTTTAAGCATTTAAGTTCATCAAGAACAAATATGCCATCTTTTCTTATTAAAACATCATCAAAATAAATTTCTCCTCCACCATATTCAGGTCTTTGTATCCATACTAAGTCCCAATGAAGAGCAGATTGATTTCCATTGTCTGCATCATCATAACAGCAACCAGGGGTGAAGTGAATAGAGCCTGCTATTTTTTCATCAAATAATATGTCTTTCATAGGAGTAAGAATATAAGGGTTTACTCCAATAGCAAATTCGCCTACATATCTTGCACCTTCATCTATGTCAAATACTTTATTAATTCTTTCTGTATCATTTGAAGTAGCATTTATTATTTTACCATCTTTAAATGTAAGAACTACATTTTCATAAGTAAAGCCACCATGAAGAGATGGAGTGTTGTAGCTTATAGTTCCATTTACAGAATCTTTAACAGGAGCAGAATAAACTTCTCCATCTGGAATATTCATTTCTCCAGAGCATTTTATTGCAGGAATATCTTTTATTGAAAATGTTAAATCAGTTCCAGGACCTTTAAGTGTAACTTTATCAGTTTTGTTCATTAAATCTACTAAAGAGTCCATAGCTTTTGACATTTTAGAATAATCTAAGTTACAAACATCAAAGTAAAAATCTTCAAAAGCATCTGTACTCATATTTGCAGATTGTGCCATTGAAGCTGTTGGATATCTTAAAATTACCCACTTTGTTTTTGGAACTCTTATTTTACCATGAACAGGTTCTGCAAAGTTTATGTTATATAATTTCATTTTATCTGAAGGAACATCTGATAATATACAAGAATTATCACCTGCTCTTATTCCTATATATGCATCCATATCTTTCATTCTTAAAGCTTCATATTTAGCCATTAAGTCAATCTGTTCTTTAGAAGTATTCATAAGAATTTCTCTATCTATTTCTTTATCCTTTAATGTAACTAAAGGAATAGCCTTTGCATTATAAGCTTCCTTTATAAGTTCTTTTATTAAATCCTTACAATCACCTATTCCTTCTATTAAAACTTTTTCCCCTGGTTTTAAAGCACAAGAATAGTTAATTAAATTTTTAGCTAATTTATTATATCTTGGGTCTTTCATTTTTTTGTCTCCTTTATTATTTTATATTATATAAATAGTATATCATATTGGAAAATTTAAAGTTTTTAAATTAAGGTATAAATTAAGTTTGTGTAAATATAAATTAAAATATAATGAATGTTTTGGAGGAAAGATGAAAAAGTTTTTAAAATACATTTTTATATCTATTATAATAGTTACCTTTTCTTTATTTATATTTACCATAACAAATAAATATAGAATAAACATACTTAAAGAAGGAATAGATTGCAAAATATTAGCTAAGGGCCTTAAAGATGCAAAAGCAGTAACAATAGACGAAAGTGGAAATAAATATATTGCATATAAAACTTACATAAAGGTAATAAATGAAAAAGGACAAGAAAAGATTTTATATAAAGATGAAAATTTAAATATAGAGGATATAGAATACAAAGAAGGAAATTTATATTTAATTTCTAAGGATTTATTAGAAAAATTATCATTAAAAAATAAAAATATAGAAATACTTTTAAAGGATATTCCAAGTGGAAAAATAAAAATAGATAGAAAACTTCTTTTAAAAGATAATAAATTATATATAACCATACCTGCTAAAACAAATTCTGGAATGGAAGATGGAGTAATGGAGGACTTAGCTTATTATGATAGGATTTGTAATGGAACTATTTATGAATTTGATATTTTAAGTAATAAAGCTAGTTTATATGCAACAGGAATAAGAGGAGTAACAGGAATTGATTATAATAATGAAGGGAAAATAATAGGAATATTTACTGGAATGAAAAATGAGGGAGAAAGACCAATAGAAAATGATAGGGATTATTTATATATAGTAGAAAAGGGACAATGGTATGGCTTTCCAGATTTTAGTGGAGGAGATTATATTTCCTCTCCAAGATTTAATGTTGAAAAACTTATGGAAGAGATTCCACAAAATTTTGTTTTAGCTCCAATGTATCAATATAAAAATGTTGATTCACTAAAAGAACTTGCAATAGATAGAGAAGGAACAGTATTAAATACAAATAGTATTATTTTTTGCGATAAAAATACAAATATAATAAAGGTATTAGATAAAGAAGGTTTTACCTATAATATTTTAAAGATTAGCAGAAATAATAATATAGAAGATATTTTATATTCAAAAAAAGAAATTTTACTTTTAGATAGTTCTATTGGATGTCTTTATAGTATTCATAAAAAAGAAGGAATTTTAGGCTTTACCCTTCCTTGGGGAATAAAAATATTAATATTAGGATTTTGTTTTTCTCTTCTTATGATGATTATTTATAAAATAACTACAAGTAAAAAGGGGAAATAAGAATTACAGAATAATATTAGTAGATGATAATATTAGAATAAATACTAAAATAAAAAAAGTCAGAATTTGTTGACAATTACCCTTATGGAATATATTATCAAATTAACTATAGTTTTAAAATAAGTTAGGGGATGATATATATATGCAAGGGGATTTTACAAAACAAGCAGAAGAGTTTTTTATAAATAATATAGATGAATTATATTCTACAGAAAATGCAATAGAATACTTAAATGATAAGAGAAATACTATGAATTTTAGCTTTGAATTAAGAAGATTTATTTGCAAAAAATTTGGAAAAAAAACTAAAGATAATAAGTATATTTGTTTATTAAAAAATGAAAAAGAAGAAAGAAAAATTATTTTAGATAGTTATGATTTAGATAAATTTTCTTTAAAGGAATATGAAGATTTAATTCTTTTTTATGGCAAGAAAAATAATGTTCATATTTCAAGGGCTGATGGAAGAAGATGGGTTAAAGATGAAGTTAGTTGTAAAAGACATAAACTTTTTCAAATTAGTTTTGCATTAGAAATGACAATAGAAGAAACAAATATGTTTTTAACTAAAATATTATGTGAGCAAGGATATAATTTTAGAAATGAAGAAGAAATTATATATTATTTTTGCAGAAAAAATAATATAAGCTATGATAGGGCAACTGAGTTAATAGAAATTGTAAGTAATATAGAAGACAATAAAAAATTAGAAGATAAGGATATATACACAAAACACTTTAAAAAAGAAGTAGAAGCTATTAATAGTGAAGAGGAGCTTTTAGATTATATTAAGAAAAATAAACATAATTTTAAAGGCTTTAGTAAAACTGCAAAGGAAAAATTTATAGAAGCTCTTAATACTGCTTTAGAGCTTGCAAAACTAAAAGAAAATTTTAAAAACATGAATAAAGATAAGTTAGAACAAGTAATGCTTGATGGATATCCAAGAGGAGAAAAAAAGTATGGAGAAGATGAAAAAGAGTGTAGAAAAGAGTTTGAATCTGTTAAAGGTTCAAGAATAAAGGACATTTTAGATAATATAACAAAGAGAGATAAAATGGATGCAATAATAAAGGATAAAAGAGCTGTTACAAGAAAGGATTTAATATTTTTAAACTTTTTTAATAGAGCTGTTCTTAGTAATGGAGAAGAAAGGGTTGTACATGATGGCAAATATGGAGAAGAGTCAAAATATTATTTTGATTTAGCTCAAAATAATCCAATTGAAAATATGAAATCTTTTAGAGAAGAAATGGATGATATTTTAATGGAAGTTTCTATGGGCAAATTATATATACCAAATAGATTTGATAATTTTATACTTTTAAGTTTATGTTATGATAAGCCTTTAGAGTATTTTCAAGATTTAATAGAGGAATCTTTTTATAATAAAGAATAAATAATTAGGAGTTGATAACCTTGAATGTAGGAGAAAATTTAATTTTAAAGCAGGGAAAAAATGAAATAGTTTTTAAAATTGAAAAGATTCTAGGAGAAGGTGCAGGATGTAGTGTATATTATGTAAAGTATAAGGAAAATGATAAGTATATACATTCTGGCGTTTTAAAAGAATTTAATCCTAAAGACAAGGATATAGACTTAGAAAAATATAAGGAAAAATTCTTAAAAGCCTATGAATTACAATTAAAGTTTAGAAGCCTTTATGATGAAAAAATGAATATTACTTCAAATGCAGAAGGAATATATGAAGGAAATAATACTTTTTACATATTAATGTCTTGTGATAATGGAGTTTCTTATAATGAAGTAAAAGATGAAAGTTTAAAAGATATTTTAAAAACCTCCTTAGCAATAACAAAAGCTTTAGGAGTATATCATAAAAATGGATATCTTCATTTAGATATAAAGCCAAGTAATGTTTTAGTTATTCCAGAAACTAAGGAATTAGTAAAGCTTTTTGATTTTGATAGTGTTGTAAAAAAGGATGAATTAGAAAATACAAGACTTTCATATTCTCCCAATTGGTCAGCACCAGAACTTATAGATAAGGGTAAACATTATTTAATAGGAGAGGCTACAGACATCTATTCAATAGGGGCTATTGTTTTTAATAAAATATTTAAAAAGTATCCAATGTCAAAGGATAGAAGGGCTTTTTCAAGATATGATTATAATAAAGAAGATAAGCTTTTTAAGAATATGTCTCCTAAAATATTTAAACTTCTTACAAATTTTTTTCATAAAACTCTTCAAGTAACAGTAAAAAATAGATATAAAAATACTGAGGAAGTAGAAAAAGCACTAACTGAATTAATAGAAATAGCAAGTGGTAAAGCACCATTTTTAAATGATATTCTATGGAGCAAATCTCCAAAGGCATTAGGAAGAGAAGATGAACTTATAGAAATAGATAAAGCTTTAGATAGGAATAATTTTGTTTTTATTTATGGCATGGGGGGAATAGGAAAATCTGAAGTTTCTAAAATGTATGCTTCAAAGTATAGAGAAAAGTATTATACAATACAATTTATACAATATACAGAAGGAATAAAAGATTTAATTTTAGCTATGTCTTTTTCAAATATAAATGAAAAAGACTATTATGAAGATGGAAAGCTAGATTTAGAAAGTTTATATATAAATAAAGTAAACCTTATAAATAATCTTGATGAAGGAAACCTTATAATAGTTGATAACTTTAATGTAAGCTATGATAAAAATATTCAAGACATTATTTCATTTGGGAAAAATAAACATAGAGTTATTTTTACTACAAGAAATACAAATGAAGATTATGAGGATAAATATATTAATTTAAAGCCTATGAAAGAGAAGGAATGTATAAGGCTTTTTTATGATTTTTATTCATCAGGTATAGTGAAAGAAGAGGAAACTGTAAAGGAATTATTAAAATTAGTAGATTATAATACCTTATTAATAAAACTTATAGCATTAAATTGTCAAAAGCAAAGAATGAAAGTAAGAGAATTTTTGAAAAAACTAGAAAATTGTGAGCTTTCAACAGTAAAAGGTAAAATACGTCATACTTCAGATTATTTAAAAGAAGAGGATAACAATAAAAGAATTTATGAACATTTATGTGCTATTTTTAATATTTCTTCTTTAACTTTAGAAGAAAAAGATATTTTAAGAACTCTTTCTTTAATAGGAAAAAGTAAAATATCTACAATTGCCTTTGGTAATTGGTATGACTTAGAAGATTATGATTCTATAAATGATTTAATTGAAAAGGGTTGGATTGAATGGGACAGAAAAAATGATATGATTTCACTTCACCATATTATTTCAGATTTATCCTATGAAGAGCTTAAACCAACAGGGGAAAATTGTGAAGAATTTATATCATCAATAACAAGATATATAACTAAAAATGATTGGAAAACATACTATTCAAAAAGCAAAGCATTAGCCTTTGGCGAAATTATAGCAAAAAGGTTAAAAGGAGAAAATAAAAGCACAGGAGAATTTTTTGAGGCTTTAGGTTTTAAAGCAGGTACTGAAAAGGCACAGGAATACCTGATAAAGGCAGTAGAAATTTATAGAAAGATCTATGGTGAAGGAAGCATTAAAGAAGGTCAAATTTATTTAAAATTGGCAGCCTTGCAAAGAGATATGGTATTTTATGTAGATGAAAATGAAATTAATAAATTATGGCTTATAATGCAGAAATATCATAAAAAATATTTAGACATTATAAAAAATAACTTTAAAAATCAGCCTGAAAAATTAGCAGAAGGATATATTAAATTAGCACAGGCTTATGAAGAAATAAATTTTGATGCTATATTCTTTGATATTGCAGAAGAGGCTGCATGGAATGAGGCAGAAAAATACTATTTAGAGGCCTTAAAAATAATAGAAAAAAATTTTAATGAGGATAGCAGAGAAGCTAGAAGAATATATAATCTATTAAAGGATTTTTATTCAAATATGATGAATGAGAATGCAGATTATGAAAAAGCAGCCTTCTATGAATCAAAGCTTAATGAAGAGTATGTGTCAAAGGCTGAACAGCTATATAATATAGCACAAGAAGCAAAGTATAATAATGATTTAGACAAGGCAATAGGCTTTCTTAACCAGGCTTTAAGAGAAGAGGATGAAATATATACTCCTAATTTTATATTAAAGGAACTTAGTGAGCTTTTGGAGCAAAAAGGAGATTATGATAAAGCCTTAGAATGTGCTTTAAAAATTGTAAAAAATGGAGAATCTTTAGAGCTTGATAATTATGATACTCTAAGTAGTTATTTTCAAATAGGAAAGTTATATAATTTAAAACAAAACTTTAAGAAAGCTAGAATATATCTTGAAAAAGTATTAAGCTATGCAGAAAAAATAATAGAAAAAGATAAAGAAGAATTAGAGGAAGACTATTGTGCAGAATGCCTTATAAAAGCCTGCCTGGAGCTTGGAAAATGCAATAAAGAAAATAAATCATTCTATTTATCAAAAGCTTTAGATATCTATAATAGATATGAGGAGAAGCTTCATGTTATAGAAATAATTGAGTTATTTGTAACCTTAGCAGAAAGCTGCAGTGATGATTACATTAAAGCAAAGGAATACTATATAAAAGCAGCTGAGTATGCAAAAAATAGCTATGGAGATTTAGAGGGAGACATAGCATTAAATATGTATTTTAAGGCATTAGAGGTTATAAAAAATGTTTCTAAATTAGGTGTGGCAAAAGATAATCCTTCATTGGATATAATGAAAGAAGATTCTTTACCAGATAAAATGCAGGATAATTCTTCATCAAAAGATATTGTTTTACTAGAGAAAAGAGATACAGAATTATATAGTATTTACTTAAAAATAGGCGACATATTTAAGGAAGAAAAGTTTGATGACAAAGAATCATTGTACTATTATTTAAAAGCCTTAGATTGTTTAAAAAGATATTTAGGAAAATATTCTTATGAAAAAGCAGTATTAGAATACAAAATAGGAATGGGTTATAGCTCATTAGATAACGGAGAAAAGGGAGATTTATATTTAAAAAGATGTGATTACAGCCTTATAGCAGAAACCAAAGAAAAGCTAACTAATAATATATCAGAAAAAATAGAAGCCTATATAGATTCGGCAGAAAACTACAGCTTAATTCATGATTATAAAAATGAGATTTATTGTTATGAAAAAGCAATAAAAATGATAAGAGAAAATTTAAATGAAGATGAATATAAAACTTCAAGAAAATACTATATGAGCAGATTAAATTTACTTGCAGAAGTATATAAATATATTAAAGACTATGAAAATGCAAAAAGATGCTACCTAGAACAGCTTAAAGTATATAAAGAAGGTGAAGAAGAGGATTTAGATGATTTAATTGGATTATATAAAGATTTAAGCTATATATACAAAAAAACTGGAGATGAAGAAGAAGCAGAAAAATATGAAGAAGAAATTAATAAAATAAATGAGGATGTTATAAAATTTTAATTATGTATATAAAAAATTTTTTAGTAACTAAAAAAATAACAACTATGAAAAGAGTCCAAAATAGGGCTCTTTTTATTTATGATTTTTTATTCAAAATAAGAATTACAGAATGTGACATAAAACAACATATAATTAAAACATAAACTAAATTAATGTATATATTTTAATACAAAAAGTGTATAAAGGAGGAATATTTATGGTTGTATTAATACTTGCAATATTTTTTATACTTTGTGTATATCCATTAATTTCAATACACAAAAATAAAAAAGATGCAGAAGAAGGAATAGAAATAGGAAGAGAATTTGACAAAAATTCTTTATATGAAGAGCTTCAAAACAGAAGCTTTTCATATCCTCTATTAAAAAGAATAAAAAAGGGTTATAATGGTTGGCCGGCTTTAGAAGGAAGAATTTCTACTTATATTATTTATTCAGAGGAGACAAAAATATTTGTAAAAGACTTTAAAGAATATGAAGGAATTCATAAAGAATATTTTTCTTTACTAGATAAAAAAATCATAAAGACTTATATTGAAAAATTCTTTAATAAAGATAGAGATGTTGTTGTAAATAGCAAAGGGGATATTGCAAAGATATATATAGTTAAGATTGTTAAAGCTTTATGTATAGCAGTAGTTCTTATTGCTTGTACAAAGGGACTTTATGAAAAATATGAAGTATTTAAGGCTAGAACAAGCTATTTAGAGGTAGATGATAAAGAATATAAAAAATATACAATAGAAGATGTAGCAGATAATTTTTTTTATTCTACAGATTGGGTTTATTCTAAGGATAAAAATAATAAATATGTAACATTGAAAGGTAAAACTTCTTATAATGATGAAACTATAAATATTGATATATGTTTTTCAATGAAAGATGGAGAAGATTTCTTCCCAATAGAAAATGTTTATGTTAATGACAAAAAAGTTAGTGATTCAAAGGCAAATAGTATACTTAAAACAATTTTTAATGGATACGAATAGAGGTGATATTATGTATTGCACTAAATGTGGTAACAAAATAGATGATAATGCAAATTTTTGTCCAAGCTGTGGGGAAAAGATAACAAGGGAAAATAATAATACACCACAACAAGATATGCCATCAAAAGATAAAAATAATAACCAAGAAAAAATAGATTTAAATAAAAAAAGTACAATAAAAGAAAATAATGAAGAAAAAATAGACTTAAGTAAATGTAAAATTAACATTAATAATGATAAAGTAGAAGAAAATAAAGGACAAGATGAATTTAAAAGTGAAGCAAGTAGCTGTATTTATGGCAATAAAGAATTCAAAATATCTGCACAAAAACATACTGAAGGAACCGAATATGAAACTATAATAACCTTTAATGAAACAGATATAACAATAAAAAAAGAAACTAAAAAGAAATTTAAAAAATATAGTAAAGAGTACAAATTTAATATAGATGATGTTTTATATGTAACTAATACTAAACATCTTTCAACCTTTATGATGATTTTTACTGTATGTGCAACTTTAGCTTGTATTTATGCATTTGGAATAAAGGCATTATTTATTTTAATAATTGATATAATCCTTAGCATATATAGATGCATTGAAATTGGATTTAAAAATGGAGATAAAATAAACATAGTACTTGATGGAATTTTTGGAAAAAGAGATTGTACTGAAATAATAGAGCATATGAACAGAATTTCAGGAGAAAGAATTTCAAATGATAAAAAACATTCACAAAATGTAATAATAAAAAATATTCTTTCAATACTAGCAGCAACAGGTCTTGTATTAGGTTTTGGAATGTATACAGTTTTAACAGAGCCAGGAAGCAACATAAAAATTGATAATCCTTATAAAGATGAGAATATAGAAAATTTATATAAAGAGATAAACGAAACTTCAAGTGATATAAATGAAAATACATCAATTAATAAGGAAGAGGCTACACAAATGTATGAAGAACAAGATATAGGAGTATTAGAAGGTACATGGCAAGATGATGAAGGATATGAAATAAGAATAAATTCTAAATTTATTAATGGTTTAAACTATAGCATAGAGGAAGAATATAGTGATGGAATAGAAATTTTTCTATATGATGAAGACTTAGTACATGATGTATTAATTCAGTATATAGACTATAATTGTATATTAGTATATGAATATGATAATGAAATAGAAGATTTTGCTGAATTAGGATATTTTTATAGACAATAAAAATTTGGAAACAAGGAGAGAAGAGATATGGTTGTAATCTATATTGTTTTAGGTTATTTGGCTTATGGATATATGAATGAAGGGAAAATATATATTTATTCTGGATTTGGAGACTTATTTTTACATAAGTTAATTATGGGAATGTTTTTTGGTTGGGTATTTATACCTTTAGCACTTGTGAAATTAATATTTAGGTCAATTGTTAATAAATAATTAATTAAAAGGTATTAAGCAAAAAAATTAATGTTTAATACCTTTTAATTTTGAAAATGAAAATTACAAAGAAAAAATATGTAAAGATATACTATTTATATAAAAATATTTTGAAAGGAGGAATTAAAATGTTTTGTAGTAATTGTGGTTGTAAAAATGATGATAAGGCAGTATTTTGTAAGAATTGTGGAATGAAATTAGAGAGAGTTGATATTGAAAAAGATAATAACAAAAGTGAAATTATAATACCTAAGAAGAATTTATTAACAATATTAGTAAGTTTAATACTATTAATAATAATTTTAATAGTTGGAATATATTCTATTTGTAAAACTAAAGACAAAAATAATGCAGTAAAAACAAATAATATAACAATAGATAAAGAAGGTGAAAATATAGATAAAACATTATCAAAGGCAATAAAAGCAATTATAAATAAAGATTTTAGTACATTGTATGATGAATTATATATAAGTGAAGATATATATTATCCTAAAGAAGATTTTGTGAAGGAATGGAATGAATATGTTAATAATGGAGAGATGGAAGAAGATATATCCAATGGATTAAAGAAAGCTAAAGATAAAGAGCCTGACAAACATCTTATAAAGAGTAATGTAATAAAAATAAATGTAACTGATTTTCAGGAGGAGAATATAAAAGAAAATTCAAAGCCTGTTAAGGTTCCTATAAATATAAAATTATTTAATGCAATAACAATAAAGGATGAAATAGAAATGCTTAAAGTAAAAGGGGAGTGGAAAATAACATTAGATAGCATATATAAGCTGATAGAAAATCAAGAAAAGATTTTTAGTTAATATTATTTCTACCCTATGAAAAATATATAGGGTAGAAAATGAAAAAAAGGAGGAGTAGCAAATGTGCAATTTAAAATCAAAGGTTATTTTAAACATAGAAATAAATGACCTAGAATTAATATCAGAGTTAAGCAGACTGTCAATAGAGCTTAATATATCACAGGAAGAATTAATAAAGACTTCTATTGCAAAACTTATCAAAGATATTGAATATGTTAGAAGTTTAAGACACTAAAAATTATTTACTGTTATCTATGTGATTAAAGATTGTTTTTAAAACATCAATAGCCATCTGTTTCTCATCAAAGGACTTATTGGAAATAAGCTGTTTAAATTGGTTAACAGTATTATCTTCATCAGCCTTATAAGAATCCTTTAGCAAGAAATCAACAGATACTTTTAAGCAGTTACAGATTCTTAAGAGAGTTTCAAGAGTTACCTTTCTTTCACCTCTTTCAATTTGTCCCATATAAGAAAGAGATATATCAGAGTACTCTGCTAACTGTTCCTGGGTAAGATGAGCTTTTAATCTTTCTTCACGTATGCGTTTTCCTAAATAAATATAATCCATTAAATCATCTCCTATATATAAATTTAAAGGAAGATAAAAAATATATTAATAGACTAATAGAGTATAAAAATATTGACTAATAGAGTATATAAATGTAATATTTACTTATATAGAAGAAAATATACGTAAATAAAAGTAGAAAATAGTATTAAAGAGTAAGTATACATGTTAAGAGGAAGTTTAGTAATCTTCTTTTTGATTATTGATAAAAATTATTCTAAAAAATAACAATATAATGTGGATTTTTACAATAGTATACTGATATATTCTCTTTAAAAACAAAGAAAAATGACTATAATAGTATGAAAAATAAAGAATATTAAGAAAAATATTGAAAAATAATATTGCTACAAGTATAATATACTATATAGATGTAAAACATAGGAATATAAGATATTAAAAGTAAAAGTAAAGGTATTCATAAAAGAGGCGATAAATATGATAACAACAAACATAAAAAATTCATCAAGTAAAAAATGTGCATTTTGCAAACATTGGTATGATGTAACAAACTCAGCTATAAAACCAAAAGCACCACAGGCTGGCTTTTGGGAATATGATGAGAAGGCTAAAAATACTTGTTTACTTACAGGATTAACAAAAGGTAGCAACTGCTCCTGTGGAGAGTATGAGTGTAAGTTATAGAAAGTAATATTACAAAGCAAATAATAAAATTAAGATAAGAGATAAAAAATTCAAATAGATTTGCTAAATAATTTAGAGTTTCAATATAACGATGAGACGACAAATAGTGAGTATATAAAGAGGAGATGATTCCATGAAAACAAACATTATTGCTATTTTTGATTCACATGAAATTTTGACAAAGGATACTAGTTGCTTTGATTTTGTAAAACTTCTTATTACAGAAGTGAAGACTGTTTTTGTTTCTGAAGATAATAACAATAAAATGGAAAGTGATTTATTACAAGTGCTAGGCATAAAAGGAAACATTCAAATTCAATATGGCTATTCAATCCAAGCTTACTTAGAAAAGATTAATAAAGAAAATCAATGGGTAATAGTATTGACTGATAGAGTTATTAATAATAGTAAAGATAATTGTATTGTTTTACCATATAAATTTTGGAAACAATTATCTGATTTTAGAGGGATAAGTTTTACAGAGCATGCTAAGAAAAAAATACTATATAATGAACTGTCAAGTCATTATATGGAGGCTATTGCAAATAATACAAAGTTAGAAGTCGAATTTTTGAAGAATATTTTTTCAAAAGAGAATGTACATAATGTTATTGATTGTTGTTGTGGTGTAGGCAGGCATGATTATTTATTGGGGAGAGATGGCTATAAAGTAATAGGAATTGATATATCAGAGGCACAAATTCAAACAGCAAAAAAGATACATGCTAATAAAAATGTAAAATATGTTGTTGGTGATATTAGAGAGTTTAGTTTGAAGAATAAAAGTAATGATGCTGCCATTTGTATGTGGACAACATATAATTACCTTTCGCAAGATGAAGATTTGAGAAAATTTTTTAATAATGTTGCAGAACACATACATGTTGGTGGGTTACTTGTTCTTGATTCAAAAAATATACCAATATTAGATAGTGTTCGTATGTATATTAGAAATAGAAAAAAAGATAGATTAGATATGGAGTTACTTGTTTTTAAGAGAGTTATAGATAATATTCAGAATTCGCAATATTTTTATTTCATTAATGAAAATGGTTCTAAAAAAATTTTATTAGACGAAGAATTTGTGCGTTTTTATTATTTGGATGAATTGTTAGATATAGCATCAGAAAAGTATGAATTAATTAATGTATATGGGGATTTTTTGGGAAATGAATATGATGTAAATAGGAGTGAAAGAATGATTTCTGTTTGGAGACGAAAGGAAGAAAAATAAAATATGAAACTTGTTATTGAAGGAATGGATGGTGTGGGAAAGAGTACTGTTGCTAATGCAATTTCAAAGAGGTTCAATATGAAATATATTGATGGATTGATGAATACATATTTTAAGGATGAGGGATTTTCAGAACATGAATTAGATATTATTCACAAAGCAGTGGGTAAATTTTATGGCTATGACAATTCTATTATCAGAACTTGGATTATGGGATTTGCAAATCTCTTTAATTTAGTGAATTATGGCGAAAATGTCGTAATTGATAGACATTGCCTTACTACATACTTTTATAATGCTGATGAAAAATCACGAGAAATTTATAAAGAAATGCAAAAATTAGTTGGTAAGCCAGATTTGGTTATAATATTAGAGGCAAAACCTGAAACACGCATTTGTCGTATAAAAAGTAGAAACAATATGGATCCTGACTTAAATGAAGAAGTTAAATTGTTATATGGATATGATAAGTTTGAAGAAGCAGCAGAGTACTTGGAACTTAAGTATAAAGTTGTACATACTGATAACAAAACATTAAAACAGGTTATTGAAGAGGTTGAGAATATTATTGAATTAGAATTAAAAGGAGGAAAAATTGAATGAAAGAATTATGTTGGCTTATGACAACAAAATGCAATCAGAGTTGTGGATATTGTGATCGTTTTTTAAAAGAAGATGAGCTAAATGATGAGGAATATCAGAGAATATTAAAGAAATTGATTGAATATGAGGTTAAACAAATTACTTTTGGTGGTGGAGAAGCTTTATTAGTAGATAGTTTTGATACAATTGTAAAGCTTGCTTCAGAAAATAATATACATTTAAAACTCGTTACAAATGGCAAAGAGTTAATTAATCATAGAGAATTAATACAGAATCTAGATGAGATTACTATATCAATTGATTCAATTGATGATGATGTTAATGAGCAGATGGGAAGAGGTTTTGATCACTATCAAAATGTATGTACTGCTTTTGAATTTATCAAATTAAATAATCCGTTAGTAAGAGTCAATGTTAATACTGTTGTTACAAAATACAATATTGATCAAATTGAGAACATGAATTCCTTTATTCGTGAGTGGGGCATATCTCAATGGAGAATTTTTAGGTTTTGTCCTTTACGTGAAAAGGCAATTAAAAATAGTAGTAAGTTTGAAATATCAAATGATGAATTTATAGATATAAAGAATAAATTATTAAATTTAGAAATGGAGTGTGATTTGCAATTTAGAAATTATGAAGATATGAGCGAAAAATATCTTCTTATATCTCCAGAAGGAAAATTATATATTTCAACTAATATGAAGGATATTGTTGTTGGAGATATGTTAAAAGATAATTTAGAAAAATATTTTAATAAGGAGAGGGGATGATGAAACGATATGAAGTAGTAGCAGGAATATTGAAAAATAAGGGTAAGTTTTTATGTGGGAAAAGAGGACGAGGATTTTTTGAAAAGATGTGGGAATTTCCTGGTGGAAAAATTGAAAAAGGTGAAAGAAAGGAACAGGCATTAATTCGTGAAATTAAAGAGGAGATTGATTGTGATGTTATAGAGACAAAATATTATATGACAGTAGAAAAAGAATTTTTAGATTATGTAATTCATCTGGATGTTTATTTTTGCAAATGTATTGATTTAAATCCAAAGTGTAATGTACATGAGGAAATTAAATGGTTGACATTAGATGAAATGGATAATTATGAATGGTGCGATGTTGATAAAATAATTATTAAAAGGTTACTAGATGAATATAAAAATAAGTAAACTTACTAGAAAAAATAAAGTAAAAATTTCAAAAAAATATAAGTTTAACATTAAATTACAAATAAATAATTGTTATGTTGACAAACATAATAAAAAGCAATATAATGTAATTAAAGGTAATATAAAAGAAAAAAATATTATAATTTGTCAATAGAACACCACAAAAAATGGTGTCACTACAATAAAATGTATTAATTATTATAAATAAAGGGAGGCAATTTGATGAGTAGTATAAATCAAGATTTTTTTGATAAACTTCAAAAGGAAGGAATTAATGTTTCACCAGAGCAGCGTGAACAAATTAATAATCGTATTTCAAAGATAATTAATTACGAGCCAAGGGTTGGTGTATTTGGTAAAACTGGTGTTGGTAAATCTAGTTTATGTAATGCTTTATTTGGGACAGATATTTGTCCTATTAGCGATGTGGAAGCATGTACTCGAGATACTCAAGAAGTATTGTTAAAAATGGGAACCAATGGAATTAAACTTATAGATGTTCCTGGAGTTGGTGAAAGTACGATGCGTGATGAGGAATATGGTAAGCTATATTCTAAACTTTTACCTGAATTAGACTTGGTATTATGGTTGATTAAATCTGATGATAGAGCATTAGCATCAGATGAAAATTTTTATAAAAATGTTGTAAAGCCTCATATTGATGAGGGAAAACCGTTTTTCTTTGTTTTAAATCAAGTTGATAAAATAGAACCTTTTAGAGAATGGGATGAGGACAAGCATGAGCCTGGACCAAGACAGTTTCAAAACATACATCGTAAGGTAGATGATGTTGCAAAGTTTTTTGATATTGCACCATCTAAAGTCATACCTGTTTCAGCAAATGAGAAGTATAATTTAACAAAACTAGTTGATGAATTTGTAAGAGCTTTGCCAGCAGAAAAGAAGATTACTGTTTTTAGAGCAGTCAATGAAGAGTTTCAGTCAAAAGCTACTGGTGAACATGTTAAGAAGTCTTTCTTAGAGGTTGTTGGTGAAGTTGTATGTACTACTATTGAAACAGCAGGAGAAGTAGTGTGTAAAGTTATTGATAAAGTAGGTGATGCAATTGATAAAGCTGGAGACTGGATTGCTGATCATATTCCTTTTAGAAGTGGAGGTGGTGGTTGCTATATCACAACTGCCGTTTGTATGAATAGCTTGAAATCAGATGATTGTTATGAATTGCAAGCATTTAGAAATTTTAGAGATGGTTGGCTAAGCAATCAAGTTGATGGAAAACAACTAATAAGAAAATATTATTTACTTGCTCCTAAGATTGTTGAATTGATTAATGTTTTAGAAGATAGTAATGTAATTTATAATGAAATTAATAAGCATTATTTGGAGCCTTGTTTAAAGTATATTGAAGAGGGTAAAATGAAAAAATGTAAAGAATGCTATTCAGATATGGTGAATTCTTTAGCATCAAGGTATTTGTTATGGGTGTAACAGTACATATTAATTATGAAGCAGAGATAGATGAGTGGATAAAAAAGTATCCTTGCTTTTCTTATCTAAAAAATATTAAATTCCCACAAGATGATAATCATAGGTGGACAACTAATGATAGTCATTGGAATTATGTTGATAAGACTACTTATGAGTTACAAGTTATGTTTATTGGAAAAACCGGATATGGAAAGTCAACAACATTAAATAAATTGGTAGGGTCTAATGTTTTTGAAACTAGTGATGTGAGTGTTTGTACAAAAGATTTGTACAATAGTATGTATAGAATTAGCCCCCATATTCCATCATTTTTTGTGATAAGTGATTTACCAGGCATTGGGGAGTCTAATTATGCAGATAATCATTATTATGATTGGTATAAAGAGATGTTAGAATTGGATTGTCAACACTTTTTTGTACAATTTTTATTCGACCATTTTTGATAAAC